>Ga0208951_1000097_pt1 | contig 35213 bp, 24 predicted proteins | sample GreLakmeMI27MSRF_FD_187702 | JGI IMG/M metagenome (GOLD analysis project Ga0208951, IMG submission 187702) | Freshwater lentic microbial communities from great Laurentian Lakes, MI, USA - Great Lakes metaG MI27MSRF (SPAdes) | ecosystem: Environmental > Aquatic > Freshwater > Lake | place: Great...
CCAAGCGGTCAAGTTCACCAGTCAATCTTTGCAGTCGACTTCACTAGCGTCGGCTTCACTGAGCGCGCAGTGAACTTCACTGTTCCTTATTTGCTGACGATGTGCGTGGCCTCGCCCATGTGCTCTGGTCGGCTTCGTTCTCCTCTGCTGCTAGTTCATGAATGCGGGCGCGCGTTGCGTAGCCTTGCGCTGAGTTGTGCAATTCAGAGTCGTTCTTCTTCGTATTATTGCCCCCTTGTCGAACACTCTCACTCTCATGCGCACCCGTAGGCAAGATACACGCTTATCGTGAGGCACCGTGAGGCAGCATGCGAGGAGCTCGCCTGGCTGCGCTGCTCGGTTGTGTTGCTTGCCTCCGGTGTGGAGGCGCCGGCGCTGCGGCTGCGGGCTCACAGGTGCGTGCGAGCCTCTGCTCTGCCGTACGCGCGTTTAATGTGGCTAGCACGCGCGGCCGTGGCTCGACGCTCGCTAACAGTCACCTCGCTTGCTTACTCGCCTCGCTTCTTCCTGCGCCAGCCCATCCTGCTGCGGGGCGGCACGGTGGTGAACGCGGACCAGAGCTTTGGGGCGGACGTGCTGCTCTCGGACGGCCTCATCAGGGCAGTCGGTCCCTCGTTGAAGGCCCCTAAAGGCGCTCTGGTGCTTGACGCCACAGGCCAGCTGGTGCTCCCGGGCGGGGTAGACCCGCACACGCACCTGGAGATGCCGTTCATGGGCGCCGTGAGCGTGGACGACTTTGCGTCTGGGCACGCTGCCGCGCTGGCCGGGGGCACCACGTTCCACCTAGACTTTGTGCTGCCCGTTGCGCACGACCTGCTGGCCGGCTACGCCGCATGGCAGCGCAAGGCTTCGCGCGGTTGCCTTGACTACGGCTTGCACGTGGCCGTGACAAGTTGGTCGGAGCGTGTGGCTGTTGACATGGAGACGCTGGTGCAGGGCGGCGTCAACAGCTTCAAGTTCTTCATGGCCTACAAGGGCGCGCTCATGGTGAGCGACGCGGAGCTGCTCGCGGGAATGAGGCAGTGCCGCAAGCTGGGAGCGCTGGCCATGGTGCACGCGGAGAACGGGGACGCGGTGGAGGACGGGCGCACGGCGGTGTTCGCGTCGGGCGTGACGGGGCCGGAGGGGCACGCGCTGTCGCGGCCCGCCGCGCTGGAGGAGGAGGCGACGGGGCGCGCCATCCGCCTGGCCGCCTCAGTCAACGCACCGCTCTACGTTGTGCACGTCATGTCAGCCGGCGCCGCGGCGCAGCTGGCGGCTGCGCGCGCCCGGGGCCAGCGCGTGGTGGGCGAGGCGGTTCTATCAGGCCTGGTGCTGGACCAGTCCGCCATGTGGCACCCAAACTTCACCACTGCCGCCGCGGCGGTCATGTCGCCGCCCATCCGCCAGCTGGCGGTGGATGGCGTGGCGCTGAAGGGCGCCCTGGTGTCCGGCATCCTGGGACCGCTGGGCACCGACCACTGCGCCTTCAACAGCAGCCAGAAGGCGGCTGGCCGCGCCGACTTCCGGCTCATCCCCAACGGCGTCAACGGGCTGGGCGAGCGATTGGTGTTCGCCTGGGACGCGCTGGTGGCCAGCGGCTTGGGCACTCCCATGGACTTTGTGCGCGCAACGTCCACAGCTGCTGCGCAGGCGTTCAACCTGTACCCTCGCAAGGGGCACATCGCCGTGGGCTCCGACGCGGACGTGGTGCTGTTCGATCCGGCGGGCAGCACGAGCGTCAGCGCCAAGACGCACTTCAGCAAGTCGGACACCAACGTCTACGAGGGACGCACGGCGCAGGGGCGCGTGACGCACACCATCTCGCGCGGCCGGCTGCTGTGGGCGGACGGCGCTCTGGTCTGCCAGCCAGGCACTGCTCGCTTTGTGCCAACGCCGCCCTTCTCGCCCTGGCTGTTCAGCGGCCTGGACGCGCAGGACAGGGGCCAGGCGGAGGGCAGGCGCCCGGTGCACCGGGACGCGGCGCACGAGTTGCACGAAGAGCTGTAAGGGGAGTTTTAAAACCCGGGCGGGTTGCCGTCTCGCTCGCCTCAACACTCGACACGAGCAGAGTAAGCTAGGCAGTCTTAAATTTACAGGTATGATGCTGCTCACGGGCGGATGCACTGCGGGCCCAGCAGCTTGAGAGTCTCGGTAGTGAGCTCGTCGGCGACGCACTTGGCGTCGCCCAGCAGCATGTTGGTGTTTGCGCGGTAGAACAGGTCGTTGCCCACGTCCGCGTAGCCGCCGCCCAGGGAGCGCTTGAGCACGATGACCTTCTTGGAGCGCCAGACCTCAACCACAGGCATGCCTGCCAGCTCGCTGTTGGGGTCCTCCACAGCCGCCGGGTTGACGGTGTCGTTGGCGCCGATGACGAGCGCCACGTCATACTTGTCGATGGAGGGGTTGATCTCCTCCATCTCATGCACGATGTCTGGGACGACGAGGGTGAGAGTGAGAGGAGGCGTGAACACGCAACTGTTGGCGCTGCGCACCGTAGGGCACGCCAGCCTCGGCAAGCAGGACGTTGAGCTGGCCAGGCATGCGCCCCGCCACGGGGTGGATAGCCACCGTCACCTCCTTGCCGTTGGCGCGCAGCAGGCTGATGAGGCCCGCCACGCTGTGCTGGCCCTTGGCCACCGCCAGGCCGTAGCCGGGCACCAGGAGCACCTTCTTGGCGGCCACGAGGTCGCCGGCTGCCATGGGCACGTCGCAGACGACGCACTCACCCTTCTCGATGTCACACACGATGGTGGGGCCGGCTGCCGCCTTGGCGCCCAGCGTGCCCTTGATGCCCAGCAGCACGTTGATCAGGCTGCGGTTCATGGCGCCGCACATGATGATGCTGAGCAGCGCGCCGCTCGCGCCAATCAAAGCGCCTACCACTGTCAACAAAGTACTCGACAGCACGAAGCCTTCCGCGCACAGCGCCCAGCCGCTGTAGCTGTTGAGCACCGTGATCACCACGGGCATGTCCGCGCCGCCAATGGCAGTCGTCATGTGCGCGCCCAGCAGCATGCTCAGCGCAGTGGTGGCGCCCAGCGCCGTGAGGCCAGCCGCCACGGCGCCGTTGGGCGCCAGGATGGGGGGCAGGCACGCGCAGCAGGCGAGCAGCAGGGCGCCGTTGACCACGTTCTTGAAGGGCAGCGAGAATGCCTTGCTGGACAGCTGGCCGTTGAGCTTCATGAAGGCCACCACGCTGCCGGTGAAAGTGATGCCGCCGATGAGCACGCCGAGCCAGACGGCCAGCGCAGCCTGGCCGGGGTGGGCGGCAAAGGAGACGACGCCTGTGATGGCCGCCGCCAGGCCCACCAGCGAGTGAAACGCGGCCACCAGCTGCGGCAGGTCCGTGATTGCGCAGCGTTGCGCCACCGCCAGGCCCAGCGCGCCGCCCACGGCCAGCACGGCGCCCATCTGCGTGGCCAGGGCGCTGGAGATGCCCTTGGAGACCAGCGCGCCCAGCGTGGCGGCGATGCCCAGCGACACGCCAATGACGCCCAGAGCGTTGCCCGCGCGCGCAGTCTTCTGGCTGCTCAGGCCGCCGATGGCGCCGATGCAGCACAGCGCGCTCGCCAGGCCCGCGCTCACGTGCAGCGCCGGCGGCGCGAGGCCGCCGGCGACGCAGGCCGCGTAGCCGCCGAGAGTGAGGAGGAGCGGAATGCCAAAGAGCTCCATGTGCGGCTTGGGGTCGGTTGGGCGGGTGAACATGTTGAGCATGCGGCCCGTCATCACAAAGCCGCCAGCCACGTTGACGGCGCTCATGAGCACCGCGGCGGCGGCCAGCCAGCCAAGCGGCGTGGCGGGCGTGAGGCCGCCGTTCATCACCTGCAGGCCGCCCAGCGCAGTCATGCCGCTCACCTGCGGGGCGAGGTGTGAGAGGCGCTCGCGCGTTGAGAGAGCCGTATGCCGCTTACCGCATTGGTCACGCTCATCAACGGGCTGTGCAGCGCAGGCGCGACGCCCGCCACCACCTGGAAGCCCACCAGGCAGGCGAGGAGGAAGGTTGTTGCCAGCGCCATCTGCACTGCGGAGGGGCTGGTGAGGCCCAGCGCAAGCAGCGTGGCCAGCGCCAGCGCAATGAGGACCGCGTCCTTCAGCGTCGCCTGGAAGGCGGCGGCGGCGGCGTCGGGTCCAGCCACCAGCGTGGGCGTGGGCGCGGGCGCCTCGACAAGCGGAGCCGCCTTCTTGGCAGGCGCAGCCTTCTCCTCAGCCTTGGGCAGCGGCGGCAGCGGCCACACGGCCGCGCCGGCGCTGGTGATGAGCGCGCCGCGCACCGCTTCGTCCGCCTCTGGGTCCACGCGGAAGAGCGACGCCTTGGAGTCGCCCAGGCTGAGCACAAAGTTTGTGACGTTGTTGGCGAACATGGCGCTCGCCTGCCCCGCGCAGCGCGACGTGAGGTCGGTGTAGCCCACGCACGTGACGCCGTTGGCGGTGCGCACGGCGCTGCCGGGCACGGTGGTCTCGATGTTGCCCCCGGCCTCAGCCGCCAGGTCCACGGTGACGGAGCCGGGCCGCATGCTGGCCACCATCTCCGCGCTGATGAGCCGCGGCGCGGGCTTGCCCGGGATGAGCGCCGTGGTGATGATGACGTCACAGTCGCGCGCCTGGGCGGCAAAGAGCGCCATCTCAGCCGCGATGAACTCGGGGCTCATCTCCTTTGCATATCCGCCCGCGCCGCTGCCGTCCTCCTTCATGTTCACGGTGAGGAACTCGGCGCCGGCCGCCTCCACCTGCTCGCGCGCGGCTGCGCGCACGTCGAAGGCGCGCACAACCGCGCCCATCGCCTTGGCCGTCTGGATGGCGGCCAGCCCGGCGACGCCAGCGCCGATGATGAGCACCTTGGCGGGCTGCACGTTGCCGGCCATGGTGAACTGGCCGGCCAGGAAGCGCGGCAGGGCGTGCGCAGCCTCCATGACGGCGCGGAATCCCGCGATGTTGGCCTGGCTGGACAGAACGTCGAACGCCTGAGCGCGGCTGAGGGTCCTCGGGATGCAGTCCAGGCCGAGGGCGGTGACGCCGGCGCCCGCCAGCTGCGCCACGAGCGCCTTGTTCTGCGCAGGTGCCACCAGCGAGACCGTCACCGCGCCGCGCTTGAGACTGCCAACCTCCTCAGCCGTGAAGGGCCGGACCTTGGTCACCACGTCCGCGCCCAGCGCCTCGGCGCGGGAGACCAGGCGCGCTCCTGGAAGAGCACCCGCCGGTCTGGGAGTCAGAAAGAGGACATACAGGAGGGCGATCCGCGCCACGCAGGGCGCCCGGGTGCCGTTTGCAGGCCCGCAGGCTAGAGCAGCGGCTGCGAGGGGCGTACCGGCTGCGAGGTAGGCGTCATCACTGTGCTCGGCGCCTTCCCCAAGTCCCTGCTCAACCAAGACCGAGAACCCAGCTTTGACCAGGCGCGCCACGCTGTCCGGGGTGGCAGCCGCGCGCTTCTCGCCGGGGTGGGTCTCCCTGGGCACGCCCACGGAGAGCGAGGAGTAGGGAGTGCCCGCGGGCGCGGGAGCGGGAGACGCCGCCACGGCGCTTGCACGCAGCAGCGTCCGGCCGCGCGACAGCCGCACGGCCACGCGACGCTGGGACAGCGCCGCGGGCAGCGCGCGGGGACGCAGCGCCGCGGAGGGTGGCGTCGGCGGAGCATAACTGCTGGCGCGACGGGAGAGACGCGCCACGGCGGGCGCACGCAGGAGCACGTGCGCCTGGCCGCAGAGCGCCATAGCCACACCGAAGGTGAGCGCGGACGGAGGCCTGGCAAATTATGTGCTTGCTTCTATCTTTTAGCCGCAAACGATGAGGCGTGTTGGTCACACGCCTCCATGCCAGTGACCCAGACTGGGACATCAAACGGGCACTGTCTGCAATCCCATTCAAGCTCTACCTACTGAGCGCTCCAGACAGTGAATTCCTGCGCGCCGACGCTCAGCTTCACCTCACCCACCTCCATCTGCCAGCAGTCCAGCTCGCTGTTGCGCTGCGCCCGCTTGACCGCGTATCCCAGGTCCGTCGTGACATCGCCCCAGGCCCAGGCGACGCTCACGTGCGGCTTCAGCGGCGAGACGCGGACGGAAGGGAGATCATGCATCTTGAAGGCGCGGTTCACCGCAGCGATTGTGCCAGCGATCTGAGCCACCGCCACGCCTGACGCCTCCATGGTCAGAAACGTGCGGGTGCGATCCTCGTTGATTGCCACTGCGGGCGTGCACAGCGGCAGCACGCGCGGCGGCGGGGCATACTTCAGCTCGTGCCGCAGCGTATCCGCGAGCGCAGCCGCATCGTCGTCGGGGCTGAGGTCGCGGGAAGCACCGGGGCTCAGCGACACGTGATGACCTTTCTCCCGCCAGCTGGACGAACAGTGCAAGGCTGGCAGAGCCAGGCACGCCTCGGCGACGAAGCGCGAGAGCTCCACGCCGCCGCTTGCCGCCGGCGACAGGGGCAGGTACACGAACACGCGGCGGTTTGAAGGCGGATCGGTCAGCGCGGCGGTGACAGTGAAGGTTTCCCGCCGACCGGCCGAAGAGTTGCGCGGCGCAGCGCGCAGCGCTCTGGCTGGCTGCAAGAGCTGGTGACACGCCATTCTCGTAGGCGGACAAGCGGATGAAGGAATTTCTAGGCCGTGTCTGATGCGACTTTTGCGTGACTGCGTGTCGTCGTACTACGATGACCCTTCTACGACTCATTTGTTGCGCTCCTCATTGCCGTCCTCGCCATGTCCTTCGCGCCCGTGCTGGCGCAGCCTCTGCTCAGGCGCCGCCCGCCCTGCCCGAAAGCATCTCGCTCCCGGCGGCGCTGTGCCCCGAGAGCCTGCGCGCAGCCTGGCGAGCCTGACCCCTGGCGCAGCACGGTGCGTGGGCTGTCCGCGGGCGAGTCGTTTGTGCGTCGCTGAGGCGCGTGGGCAGCCACCCGTCAGTGGAGGTGGCCAGTCGCCCGCCTACACGCTCGCCGCCGCGCTGTGCGGCTTGGGCTGCGCCGAGAACGTCTACCTCACGGTCGTCAAGCTCAGCGGCGCCGCGCCAGCCTTCTGCGCTAGCGCCGGGGGCGGCTGCGGAGGCGTGCTCTCCTCGTCCTACGCGCAGCTGCTGGGCCAGCCCCTCACAGCCTTCGGCGCCGCCGCGTACCTGGCCGTCTGCGCCACCGCCGCCTCGGGCGCGCTCGCGGACGCCAGCGGCGCGCCTGGGGCGCTGAACGGGGCGCGCACGCCGCTGCTGCTGGGCGCGACTGCGCTGGCCACCGTCTCAGCCTACCTCATGACCGTGCTGGGCACCCAGCTGGGCGGCCAGCTCTGCCCCTACTGCCTCGCCTCCGCCGGTCTGAGCGCGGCCACGCTGGCCGCGGCTGCGCGCGGCTTCTCCGCCGACGAGCTGCGCAGTCTGGGCGCCCCTCTCACCGCCACTGCAGCCTCCGTGCTGCTCTCCATTGCTCTGCCCCAGACGCAGGCGGCGTCGCAGCTCGCGGAGCGGGAGGCGCTGGACATCCCGTACGCAGCACCTCAGGCGCGTTGCACAGCACCGCCGTTCTCGCGCCGTCACCGCTCACTGCGCCCGCAGCTGTCGCGCACCTCCACTGCCGGCACGCGCGCGCTGGCGCAGCACCTGTCCTCTGCGGGGGTGCGCATGTTCGGCGCATTCTGGTGCAGCCACTGCGAGGAGCAGAAGGAGCTGTTTGGTGCGGGCGCGCCGCTGCCCTACGTGGAGTGCTTCCCGGAGGGCTATCGCAAGGGGGTGCAGATGGTGGATGCCTGCAAGGCGCAGAACCTGAGCGGCTTCCCTACCTGGGTCTTCACGGATGGAACCAAGGCGCGTGGCGTGCGATGCCGCCTGCTGCGTGCCACGGGCTGACAGCGCTCGTGTTTGTGGCGCAGCTCGAGGGGGACCAATCGCTGAAGAAGCTGGCAGAGCTCTCCGGTTTCCAGGGCACCTATGAATAGACAGATGCGGCTGTGCTTCTGTGCTAATCGTGCACGCCAATCCATCTTGGTGGCTGAGAGAACAGAACACGCTGACGCTTCAAGCGCGCGCGTCTCGTTGGTCGTCACACGCTCCAAAGCTGGCACGTCACCCTCGTCGTCCCGGCGCCCCCTGCGTGGCCCAGGCGGGGTCCGGCGCGGTGCCCAGCCACGGAATGGCGGGCTCCGTCCAGGCGCTGCTGGCCGCCTGCGCCCCTCCGCTCACGCGCCGGGTGCCCCCCCGGAGGCGCTCCACGGTGGTCCACCCGCTGGGCTGCGGCGCCGGCGCCGGCGCCTGCTGCGCCTGCGCGGCTGGCTCCGGCGCGCGGGGGCGGTACTTTTGGGGGGGGGGGGCTTCGCGCGCGCCAGCCTCCTCCCGCGGCCGCGCTGGGGCTTGGCCAGGGAGGTGCGGCACCAGCACGGGCGGGGCGCGGGGCTGCAGCTTCGGCCGCGCCGCCAAGGGCTGCTCCGAGGCGGGGGCCGCCGCCACAGGCACAGGCACAGGTGCAGGCAGCGCGCCCCCATCCAGCAGCGCGCTGTGCGTCGCAGGAGGGGGCACTGCGACGCGCGGCTGCCCCGGCGGCGGCGGGCCCGGAGGCAGCGGCGGGCGCAGCGGCGCCTGCGCGGCCCCGGGCGAGCACGCGCCCGCCGCCGAGGACGGCTGCGGCGGCTGCGGCGGCGCGGGCGGCTGCGGCGCAGCCTCCACCAGCGGCGGGGTGAGCAGCACCGAGTGGACCACCGTTGGGGGCTGCAGGAAGGGCAGCGCCATTGACTGCGCCAGGGTCTGCGCGCCGGGGACGGGTGCGGGTGCAGCGGCTGCCTTGGGTGGCCCCTGTGATGCGCTCTGGGCGCGCGCGCAGGGACCCTTCAGCGCTGTGAATCGGCTGGCGGAGGGGGCGGCCGCGGCGGTGGCGGCGGCGCCCGCGTAGCCGCAGGGCGGCGCAGGGGCGGGTCCAAGGCTGATGGGGACGCTCATGGGCGGCGGCCTCGCGCCCACACCATCCCCAGGGCGCGGGTCCACCAACGCCGACCGGGGGGCGGAGGGCGGCTGAGAAAGCGCGGGCGGCGCAGCAGCGCCGCCAGACAGGCTCAGCGCCGCCAGCAGCGTGGCCGGCGGCTGCATGGGCGGCGCGGGCGCAACTGGCTGCGGAGCGGGAACCGGCGCCGGCGCGGGCGCAGGCGCAGCCGGGGGCTCTGGCTCGTGCAGCGGCGCAGCAACAACGGCCCCTCGGGGCGGGCTCGGCGCCCCGGGCGGCGCCGCAGGCTGTGCGCTGGCCCGCGCCACCAGCATCGCCGCCGCGATCGCCGCGCTCTGAGCAGCAGCCTGCCTCGCCTTGCCCTCCAGCAGGTCATCCAGCTGCTGCGCCGTCACGCGCGGCTGGCCCGGCGGCGGGGGCCAGGGCGGAAGGGGCGGCTCGCCGGGCAGTGCCTGGGGCGGGGGCGGCGCCTGTGCGGGTTGCGGGGGGGCGGTCGCGCTCGGTGACGCCATCGCGACGGCCTCCTCAGCCGCGGAGGCGCCGTGCAGCGGGCGGCGCAGGACGGTGATTGGGCCGGAGAAGCGCGGCTGAGGGCTGCCAGGGGCGAGCGGCATCCCCCCCAATGACCCGCCGCCAGCACCAGCGCGCGCGCTGTAGCGCGTCGGAGGCGCGCCCAGCGGCTCCTCGCGGCGCGGCGCGGCGCGGTGCAGCGCCGAGTCGTGGTGGAGGCTCAGTGGAAGGGGGCCAGGGCCGGCCAAGGCGGCCACTCCAGAGCGCTCAGCCGCCTGGACGCCAGGGCTCTGTGCGCCAGCGCCCTCGCAACGAGCAACACGCGAAGGGGAGGCTACGCCGGAGTAGCCCGCGGGCGGGCCGCTCACGTAGGTGTGAGCCTCCGCTGCCGTGCCCACGCCCACGCACCCCGCGCCCGCGCCATCTGACACAGTTCTCTGCGCAGCGCCGCCACCAGCAGGGCTGCTGCGCGGCTGCAAGGCCGCGCCGCCCATCGGGGCCGCCGGCGAGCGCAGGCCAAGAGGCAGCACCGCTGCTGCGTCAGCGCCGTGTGAGCCACTCAGCCTCCGCACCGCCTCGCAGCCCGCGGGCTGGCGCGGCAGATCGTCTGTGGCACCGCCCTGGGTGACGTGGAAGTCGCGCAGGGAAAGCGCCTTGGCGTGCGGCATCGAAGCCGCTCACACGCGTGCGTAGAGTCAGGCAACCTGAGCGCGGCACCGCCACCGCGCCCGCGCGCCACTTACACGGATTCACGGATCGGATCGCCGAAGGCGCCGCGAGTGCGGGACTGCGGACGGCCGGATGCGGGACTGCTGGGCTGCGGGACACCTCCTGCCCTTCCCCGCCGCGGTCTTGTGTCCTCCTTATGCGTCGCTGAGCAGGGCCGCGTGAAGTCAGGCCATGCGGGCGCCTGCGGGGCCGCGTGCGGGCAGCCATGGGCGCTCGCGCACCCTGCTCATCCTCGCCCTGTGCGTGCCGCTCCTGCTCTTCAACGTCAGCGCGGGCTGGCGTGCTCACCTGAGGTGAGTGACGCGAGTGCCGTCAAGCCGCAGCAGTCGTCTGACAGCCTCCCAGCGTCTCCAGCGGCCTCGCCTCCCTCCGCAGAGCTGGCAGCGCGTCGCCACGCCCCCGCCTGCCCGCGGCGCTCCAGCCACTACCTGGGCCCGACGCCGCGCTCGGCAGCGTCCTTCGCGTGGGCAGCGCCGCCGCGCTGGCGCCTCTGGTCCCCCTGGCCCGTGTCTCGCCCGACCCCTTCCGCGAGGACCACCCCGCCAGCTGCGTGCCCGAGGCGCCGCACCCGTCGCTGGGCCCCGCGCGGCCGCTCTCCTGGATCGTGCCCCCCGACGCGCACGTCTGGCCCGCCAACTGCGAGGCCCAGGAGGAGCTGTGCGCCGTGCTGCGTCGCGTCGCTGTCAACCGGGAGGTGATGGTGGCGGTGGCCAACAGCGCTGCACCCGGGCTGGACGCGTTCCTGGAGTCGCTGAAAGCGCTGAGCATCCCAAACTTCCTGGTGGTGGCCATCGACACGGCGCTGGCGCAGCGCCTCAACGCCAGCGGCGTGCCGTACTACTACGTGGCCAACCCGGCGCAGGGCAACCACAAGGTGAGCGCGCAGAAGTTCAGCCTGCTCAAGGCGTTCGTGTCGGTGGGCGCCTCCGTGCTGCTCACGGACACGGACGTGGTGTACCTGAGCAACCCGTTTGCGGCGCTGCACCGCGACAGCGACGTCGAGTCCATGAGCGACGGATGGGACGCGCAAACGGCCTTTGGCTGGCTGGACGCGGTGGACGACCCAGCGCTGGGCGCGCGCGCGCCCCTGCGACGCGGATGGACGCTGCGCGCGGCGGCGCTCAACAGCGGCCTGTGGTATGTGACGGCCACGCGGCCCACGCTGGCGCTCATGGCTGTGATGGAGTACCGGCTGGCGCGGGAGGACCTGTGGGACCAAAGCGGGTACAACATGGAGCTCTTTCTGCCCACCCACGACGAGCACGTCGCTGCGCGCGCCAGCGTGCGCGTCATGTCGCCGCTGTGCTTCGTGAACAGCAAGGTGCTGTACCGCGTGATGCGCTTCCAGGCGCGCCTGCGTGACTTCCGCCCTATCGCCATCCACGTCAACTACCACGCTGACAAGCAGCACAAGATGGCGCTGGCGGTGGAGCAGTATCTGAAGGGCGTGAGCGGCGCGCTGGACCGCTGCCAGGGGGACGGGTGCAGCCGCGAGGTTGCCAACGTGAGCGCGCTGGAGGCTGGTGCCAGAGCGGGCGTCAACGACGGCTTCGTGGGCAGCCACAGCTGGGGGGTGGCCCGCCAGGCTGCACTGCGCCACGGTTGCGCGCCGCGGGCAGCCTGGGACGGCAAGCTGGGCGCCGACGTGGCCTTCCCGCTCCCCGGGCGCATCCCCGAGCCGCCGCCTGGCGGCGCGCTGCCCTGCCCCGACGGCGCGCAGGCGCTGTGCGCCGCGCTGGCCAGCGCGCTGCAGCGACTGCCACGCGGCGCGCCCGCAGAGCTCATGCTGGTAGTGGCGGACTCGGACGGCGCCGCAACGCTGCCGCTGCTGCTGCGCTCCGCGGAGGTGCAGGGGCTGAGCAGTCGCCTGGTGGTGGTCACCCTGGACGAGGCCGCCGGGCGGGCGGTTGCCTCCCAGCCCTCCGTCGCCCACGCGCGCCTGGACGCCGCCGCGGGACCGCTGCGCGCGGACGCCGCCGGCGCGCCGCTGCGCCCCGCCGCAGTCAAGTGGGCCTGCGCCGCCGTCGCTCTGCGCCTGGGCGTCTCCCTGCTGCTGGCCGACCCCGACACGCTGCTTCTGGGCGACCCCTTCTCGGCGCTGTACCGCGACGCGGACGTGGAGGCGCAGGCGGACGGCTGGGACGAGGTGAGCGCCTGGGGCTATGACCACGTGGTGGATGACCCGCAGATGGGGTGGTCGCGCTACTGCCACGGCACGCGCATGAGCACGCGCGACCCGGGCCTGGCGCTGGTGCAGGCCACGCGGGCGGGGGCGCTGCTGGCGGAGCGCGTGGCGCGCCGGCTGGCGTGGCGGGACGCGTCTGGGGGGGCTGCTGGGCAGGCGAGCGAGCGGGAGGTGTTCAACCAAGAGACATGGCTGCCCTCCCACGGCGCCTACCAGGCGGTGGGCGTTTCGCTGCGGGCCATGAACTTCCTGTGCTTCACAAACAGCAAGGCGCTGCTGCGCTTTGGCCGCCTGGACGCGGAGCTCACCAGACAGAGCTTCACGCCCAGGGTGGTGCGCCTCAGCTACCACAGCCACAAGGCGGAGCTCATGGCGGCCATGATGGAGGAGTTTGGGCGCCCCCGGCGCAAGGGGGCGCTCCAGGCGGCCCTCAAAGCAGCGCAGGCGCAGGGCGGCGGCGGCGGATCGCTGCCCCGCGCCTGCGCGCTGCCAGAGGGCAGCGCACATCGGCTGAGCGCGGCGGAGGCGCAGAGCTCTGCGCTGGCGCTGGCGCTGCGGGGGCGACCAACCTGGAGCTGGGCCGGCACCACCCCATTCACATTCTCGCCGGACGGCCAGCTGCAGACCCCCTGGGGCACCGGCGTGTGGGGCCTGCTGCCGGGCGAGGAGCGCGGCGCGTTTGCGGACTTTGCGGGCGCGCACGTGGTGCTGGAGTTTGAAGATCACGGGGCCGGGGTGGACACGTTCGTCTCCACGCGCTGCTCCGACGGGGACCTGGTGGTGGGGCGCCCCTTCACAGCCGCAGCGACATGACTCTGAAAAGCTCGAGCCGACTCATTAGCTAGCATTGCACAGCACCTGGGCTGCACAGCGCCCGCGACAAGCGCTCTTCCACCTTTGCGCGCAGCTTGAGCTCGCGCTCTGTGGCCGCCGCGCGCTCGCTGGCCAGCGTCTCCTCCAGCAGCTTCACCTTCCTTTGCAGCGCCTGTGCCTCCCGCTCTGCACTGTTCTTGATTGCGAGCAGCGAGGAGACGGTTGCCTCTGTGACGCTCCAGCCCTCCAGCTGCACGCTGGCTTCGCCCGCCGCCAGCTGAGCTCGCAAAGAGTCAGCCTCCAGGCGCACGCTGGCCAGCGACGCCTCCACCTCGGCGGTGCGCTCGTGTGCGCGCGCCACCGCCTCAGAGGTGGGGACGGCCTTGCCGCCGCGCCACAGGCGACCGGAGGGCGACGCCCGGGTGCTGGGGAGAGGCTCCCCGCCCTCGCTCCTGCCGCTGCTCTCCGCAGGGGGTGTCTTCTCCAGCTCCAACTCTGCGACGCGCGCCCTCAACAGGGTCGCCTCGCTCTCCAGAGCAGTAGTCTTCTCGCGCGCGGAGCGGCAGCAGGCAGGCAGGCCGTTGCCCTCGCTTGGTGTGGCCAAGACCAGTGCGTCGCTCAAAGGTCCAGCCTCCTGACCTCCAGACGCCGCCACTGGTGCCGCAGCCACCGCACCCGACAGCGCGGCCACGCTCACGGCCAGGGCTGAGCGTTCCGTGCAGCAGTCGGTGAACATTGTGAGCAGCGCAGGCGGGTATCCTGCACTGCAGGATGTTGACACAGAGAAAGCGGTGGCGCACGTTTCTCCGGGAGGCTCCCTGCTGCTGCTGACTCCGTGAGTCGTACAGTCGTACTACGTGATTTGTTGAAACGTACGACAAAACGAGCGTCGAGGTTTGAGCGACGATACTCCTCCCCGCGTCTGCGTCTGTCGATGGCCACGCCTGAAGCCGAGCTGTTGGTGGACGCTTGTGTGCTGGCCTGCCGTGGGGCGAAGCTCTACGCAAAGGCGCGCTGGGGACGCGGCGCGTCCTTTGGACCCCAGCTAGAAGCAGCTCTACAGAAACGGCGCGCTGACACCGCACCTTTCGCGCGCAGAACGTTCCAGATGCTGTGCGTGCAGAACGGTACGCGGAGGCGGCTCGCAGTGCCTTGAGCGAGGGCGGCGCACGTCTGCGAGTTTCAAGCGTGTGCGCCAACTCTCACCCTCGACCTGCTCCGCAGCGTCGCCGGTGACGTTGGAAAGCTGCTGACTGCTGTTCGCGAAGCACATCCGAACTGGAGCGTGCGTCAGGTGCGCCGAGTCTCTCGCGGCGGTCAACAGCGCCACACAGTCACGGCCAGTTCAGCTCCAGCTGCTCCCATACGTATTGCTTGCTCAGCCGCGCTTCGGCGCGCTGGCACACTCACGGTGACTCGGAAGTCGCTGCGCGAGGCGCCCGCCTGCACACCTCAGACTTGAGCACGCAACCTGGTAACCACGTCTTCCCTCGGCTTCTCAAACCTTGCAACAAAAACCTCTCACCTTCTCACCCCACAGACGCACGTGCAAAAGGTGCTGGCGCGCGTGCAGACGGCTTTGCTGCAGGTCGATTCTTCGCCGCTGATGGAGAGGTGCGCCCAAGCCAAGTGAAGATGTCTGGACGTTTTTCTTCTTCGCGCCCCATCGCGCTCACATGTCGCCCCCGCGCAGCGTCCCCCCAGCGCCAGTCGCATCCCCAAGCCCGATGGCTGCGGAGATGCCGCTCACGCTGCCATCAGCCGGCCAAGACGCGTCAGAGGCCTGCGAGCGCTTTTCCAGTAAGGCTGCCAAGCAGGCCGCCGCGCGCGCGCGGGCTAGGGCGCGCAAGAACGCCGCGGAGGCTTTCGCCCGGGCGGCCGTGGCTGCGGCCGTGGGATCAGGAGGGGGCGGCACATGTGTTCTCTCCACCCTCTCCTCCTCCTGCGCAGACCTTCTGGCCGACTGGGTGGTGGTCGACTCGCTGGACTGCTGCGCATGAGCGCCAGCTGCTGTGTGCTGCTGGGGTTGGGAGTGTACATTCTGTACGTTGCAGAGCGTGTAAGTGGGTTGAGAGGGTGGGAGTGCGGGGATACTAAAAACACGATACGAACCAAACATGGCGAGGCAGCCACCGCAGAGTGCGTGTGTCGAGTCACACCGCGGAGGCTGAAAACGGGCATGGGGGCACGTATGATCCAGGACACGTAAAAGTCCTGGCATGAGACGCCAGCGATGCCATGCATCGAGCCTCCACGCCCAGCCCTATGCGCATCATGGCTCTGTAGCCCAGGCTGTTGCTCTGCGCTGCGTGCGCGGCGTCTGCGGCCCAGGCGTGGCGGCTGCTCGCGGTGGCTGCTTGGCCGCGGTGCGCGGCGTGGGCGGCGGCAGCGCTGCGGCCCCGTCCTCCCAGGCGGCGGGCTCCCAGGGCTGCCAGCCGGGGTCGCGGGGCGGCTGCGGGCGCGAGGGGGTGGGTAGGTGCGGCGCCAAGGGGGGCCTCGCCACCGGCCCCGCATCCGCTGACGCCTCCGCGGTGGACTCCTCCTGCTCGCGCGCCCGCCGCTCCGCGCGCTGCGCCGCCACCGCCTGAGCGACGCACGCGCGCTCCCTCTCCGCCCGCTCCGCGGCGCGCCGCACGGCCTCGCGGCTGGGGCGCTCAGCCTCCTCCAGGAGGGCGCGCTGCGTGGCCGCGTCCACCGGGCTGCCAGAGGGGAGGGACTCGGGCGCGAGGCCGACGCCGCTCCTGCGGGGGGTGGCCGCCACAGCCGTGGGCGGCGGCGGCGGCGGCGGCGGCGGCGGAGGCGGAGGGGGCGGCACGGCAGCGCCGTCCTGCTGCGCGCCCGCGTGCTCTGGAGCAGCGCAGAAGGGCTGCTGGGAGGACTTGAAGCGCGGCGTGCCGCCTTGGCCGTCAGCCTCGGCTTCGCCCGGCAAGACCGCCTCCCGCCTCCCGCCAGACTCACCAACAGCGCGGCGCCACAGCGCGCGCAGCGCGTGGCGAGCGGGCTGGGTGGCTGGCGCGGAGAGAGCCCAGCCCAGGAGCACGCCCAAAGCGGCTGCTCCCAGCAACTCAACGCGCCCGCCCACTGCCCCGCCCTGCGCCCTCTCCTGCGCGCCGCCAGCCTCCGCGCCGCGGAGCGCCTCCACGCCGGCGGGGCCGCGCGGCACGCGCAGCAGGCGCGGGACTGACGCCCCCTCCGCTGAGCGAGCGCAACAGCAGCTGGCGGTGTCAGCCCAGGAGGCTGCGACGCAGATGCAGGGCGACGCCATTCGCCGCGACAAGCGGGATAGCGGGTGTGCAGCGCGCCTGAGCCTGCTGTTCTACTAGTGTTCTACCGTTCTACGGGTCTGTTCTAACTACTCTAGCTATCGCTCTGCGCTCGCCGTTGCATGAGCGGAGTGGCGGAGTGGCGTCGCAGCCTGCTTCCCTGGCGCGCGTGCTTCGCGGACGACTGCGAGCTGCGTCTGGACAGCAGCGTGACCGTGCGCGTGAGTCAGGCGCCCAGCGCCAGCAAGGCTGCAGGGAGGCGCAGCGGCGACGGTGACGTTGACCCGGGCGTCACCGGAAGCACCGTATGGGACGGCGCGGTGGTTCTGGCGCACTACGCGTGCACCAGGAGCGTCTGGGCGGCGCTGGAGTCGCGCCTGGGGGCTCCTGCGGCGTGCGTGCTTGAGCTCGGGGCCGGCACGGGCCTGGCCGGCCTGGCGCTGGCCTGCGCGGGCGTGCTGTCCCCCCCCGCCCGGGTGGTGTTGAGCGACTTGGAGGCTGTGACGCCGTTGCTGCTGCGCAACGCGGCGCGCAACCCGTGCGCCACAGCCGTGTCCGTGCGCGCGCTGCGCTGGGGGGACGCGCAATCGGCTACGGAGGCGCTGGAGGGCGCGCTGGCTGACGTGGTGCTGGGCGCGGACCTGGTCTACAGGCAGCCAAACGTGGCGCCGCTGCTGTCCGCGCTGGCGCACACGCTGCGGCGCGGAGGGGTGGCGCTGCTTGCGCTGGACTGCTCGCACTGCCCCGAGGCTGTGCAGGACTTCAGGCACCGGGCGCAGCAGCCGCAGGAGGGCGACCCGCCCGTGCGCTACGCGCTGAGAGACGTGCCCACGCACGAGCTGCGCCCGGGCTGTGTCACAGACGAAGTGATGGTGTTGCAGCTGTGGCGCACGTAGCATTCGTACTGTCACTGCTCCTGCCACACCGGTGCTTTGCTCAGCAGCCTTGCGTCCATGGCCAGGCGGCGCGCAGGCTTCGGCGAAAACATGTCGCGCCAGGGCGGGCGCTCAGCAGCGGGCTCCGTCCAGGGCGGCGACAGGGGCCGCGACTGCATGGTGCGACCGATGGGAGGCTCGGAGGCGCGCCCTCTGCGCGCCTCTGCCGCCGCCAGCAGTGCGCGCGCCTCCAGGCGAGCCGCCAGCAGCGCCGCAGCGTTATGTCGAGGCTGCTCAACAGTGCTCCCCTCCACTGCTCTGCCGATGAGCGGAGAGGGGGCCGCCATCGCTGCCACGTGTTGCGCCCAGCACGCCTCTGCGGCGTTGCGGGGCGCCTCGCCAGCCGTGACGGCCAGGGCGCGAAGGGCGGCGGAAAGGCGCGCGTCCGTGCGGGTGGGTGTCGCTTGCGCGGGCGAGCTGTCACCACGGCCTTCGGCGCTGTTGGCGTGCGTCTCCGACCACGCGGACAGCAAGGCGCAAGCGGAGGTGCGAGGGACTGTGCGAGGGACTGTGCGAGCAGGCGGGCTTCCAGCCTCGCTCAACAACGCGCTGAGACTCACTCGGGCGTGCACTGGCGGGGTAGCGGACCATGATTCTGGACTGCTGCGCCGCATGGCTTGCGGAGGGAGCAGGCGCAAGTGACGATGTGACGTGGCGGTAGCAACGAACACGAACGTAGACGAAGAAAGACGCCAGAAGCGTACCTGCGTACGACACTCGTAGTTATGTAACGGGGTGGCTTGCCGGGGAACGTATATCTAGTACAACCATACGACGGCTAACTTCTGTCTGTCAGCTTTCGGTGCAAACAGTGCGCCCGTGTTGCGCCAGCTGGGCAGCAGTCCAGACATCGCCTCCCGCTGCTCCGCGTCGTGCGCCCGGTAGGCCTGCACCACGTCGGCCGTGCACACGCAGCCAGCTTCAGCGAACGGCCTGCATGCGGCCAGCGGGACGCCGAAGCGCAGCTCGCAGAACGTGGCCAGCAGCAGTGCGTGGGTGACGTCCTGAAATCCTGGCGGCGATGGCAGCGGTTGTCCAGCCAGCGGGTGCATTGACACCGGCCCGTCTGCCGCGTCCTCGGTGAGCGGCACGACGCGCAGGCCGCGTGCCGCGAGTGCTGCGTGCCGCGCGTCGGGCGAGCCGAAGAAGGCGCCTGGCACGCGCAGCAGAGGGCCAGCACCGGCCCTGAGCTCGCCGGGCGTGAGGCCGTCAAAGCAGCGCAGGAGGGCTGGGTCCTCGGCTCTGGAGGCGTCGCGCGTGAGCCACACCGCCAGCGTGACGCGCACGCCTGCGGTGACCGGCGTCACGCGGTGGCGCACGGTGCTGGGGTAGACCAACAGGCTGCCTGTGCGCGGCCTGAAGCGCCTTTCGCTGGCGCCGCTCGTGTCCAGCGCAACGGCAAAGTCGCCGCCAGAGAACTCCTCGCCGTTCAAGTACAGCACCGCGCTCCAGTGGCGCGCGGACAAGTGCTCGCCGGCTGAGACGTCGTCGTGCCAGCCCAGCTCGCTGCCCGCGCACCAGCTGTGCAGCGCAGAAAACTCCACAAAAAGCACCTCGCCCGAAAGCTCCTCAGCCGCGTCGCGCGCGAGGTCGCGTGCGCGAAGCAGCGCCGGCAGCGAATGCGGCGCAGCACGAGCCAGGATGGGCGCGTGTACGGCGCGCACGCAGGCGACGTGGCCCGGACACGGGAGAGAGGCCGCGAGCAGGCAAAGCTCGCGGCAGGCGGCTTGGCTCAGAGCATCGTGCAGCACCGCCACGCCTGGCAACTCCTCCGCTGAGGCAGCCGTCGCAAACACGGCCACAGGACGCGGACTGAGACGCAGAAGGCGGAGGAAAAGCAAGTACCGGACAATCCACGCAAGTGCTTACGTAGTACGACCGCAGCACGCACACTGGCTGTTATGTGCCTCTTGTGTCTTGCGCCAGCACCGGACTACCTCGTGTTGTGGAGATGAGCTGCACGCGCCCCGCCCGCCCCTCCAGCCCCTCCTCTGCTGCCCCCCGGCCAGGCCCAACCCGCCCGTGTTGTCGCGCGTGACGGTAGCCCCACACACACGTGAAGGCAAGCAGCGCGATGGCCAGTCCGATGGCCACACCCACACCCACCGCCCTCATGCGCGTGTTGCACATGACCAGCGTCGTCGGCGATGGCGGCGGCACTGACACAGCCGCCCCAGCCAATGCCGCTGCGCAGGGCATCGGGGCTATGGCGCCGCACGCGCTGCACCAGGCGGCTGTGGAGTTGACCCCGGCTGTGCCTCTGGCGCTCAGAGCGGTCCAGTCGGCAAGCGTGCATGCCCCGCCCCCGCCGCCCGCCTCGCCCGCCGGGCTGGCGCAGGGCAGCGGCAGCGCCGCGTACTGCGCTTCCGGGCCGTCCTGCATCACGCAGCGCACAGCGAGCTGCGCTCCGCTCCTGTGCAGCTCAAAGGCGAGCAGCGAGGCTGTGGCCGGCATGCTGGGCAGCGTCACGTTCAGCGCCGCCAGCAGCGCCAGCTGCGAGTTGTAGTGGCCGCTCATCAGCATCAGCCGCGTGTAGCTGGTCAGCAGCGAGCCGGCGCTCGCCGCAGCCACGGCGGCGGCAATCCGGTTGCTCAACTCCTGGAGCAGAGGCCCACCCAGCAGGTTCCCCGCCAATGAAGGCGCCGATTTGCGCGTCTCCAGCCAATCCGCCAGGTCCTTCATCTGCGCCCACACTGTGGTGTTCACTGTCGGCATCGGGTCACCGTAGCCGCTCCTGGACACGCTAAACGCGTCGTAGATGTTGTACCAGTTCACCAGACTGGTGTCGTTGCTCACGCCTGCTGGCCAGCCGGGCAGCTGCGCGACCAGGGCGCGCAGAGGCGCGCTGGAGATGTGCACCGCGTCAAACTCGGGAGAGCTATACCAGGCCAGAAGGCGTAGCAGGTACAAGGGGCACTTGCTGTAGGCGCGTACGAGCACGTCGTCCTCGTCGCGCCCGGCGGCGCTGAAGATCGGCGGCAGCTGTGCTCCGTTGGATAGCAACGCGCTGGGGGTTGCTAGCCCACCCAGGCCATAGGCAAAGGCGCCCGCAAGGAAGCTGCGGGCACTCAGCAGCGTGCGGTCCAGCGCAGAGCTGACCACCCGCGTGTTGTAGTTGCTGAAGCTGGTGTTGGCTGAGCTCACAATGCCGTAGCGCGCAGGTGACGGCAGACCCGCTGGCGCCAGGCAGGTGTTCGGCGATGAAGCGCTGCAGTTCGCAGCGTCCAGGTAGCGGCTGCGGAAGGCGAGGCCGGCTTGGTAGCACTGCCGCAGCCCAGCGGCCAGGAGCGTGGTGCCTGCAGAGGGTTCTGCCAGAAGCGCCGTCTTCGGCAGCACGTTGCGCGCCCCATGGCGACTCACCGCGAAGACAAGCAGCAGCTCCGCAGACGCGTCACTTTGCAGCAGCAGCAACACAAGGAGTGGCGAAGCGAGGAGCCGCAACCGCCGCCGCATGGCACGGCCGCCCACCCCTTTTTTAGGCGCGAGACAGGCGACACAGGGAGTGGGACTGTGGGAGTGTCAATGTCATCGCGCGAACGCGCGTGACCGTACCGTACCACCACTGAACGTCGAAGCTCGAGATCGGTCTCACGGTCAGGCTCAGTTTTGGGCGCTCAAGTTCCGACGCTTGCTGGAATGCTGAGCGCATGTGGAGAGTAATGAGCGCAGATAAGTAAGTAAAGCACGAGCCGTCCACTGCGGCGCTTCACTTGAGCAGCGCCTTAAGCTGCGTCTGGAGGATGCGGATGGCCTGGTCCACCTCTGCGGCGGAGACGATGAGCGGCGGCACCAGTCGCACGATGTCCCCTTTCCCGGCGGTGATGATGAGCAGCCCCTGTGCGCGGCACGCGTCCACCACCAGCCCCGCAGGCTGGTCCAGCTGGATGCCCACCAGCAGTCCCACGCCGCGCACCTCCTTGACGTGCGGGTTGTCCGCCAGCGCCAGGCGCAGGCCCAGAAGCAGCTGCTCGCCGCGCTGCGCCACGTCGGCCAGGAAGGCTGGCTGGCGCACTCGGTCAACCACGTGCTGTGCGGCGGCGCACACCAGCGGCCCGCCCGCGAACGTGCTGCCGTGGTCGCCGGGCTGCATCACGGCGGCCACAGCCTGCGTGCACAGCAGCGCGCCGATGGGCAGACCGCCAGCGAGGGGCTTGGCCACGGTCATGATGTCCGGCGTGACGCCGCTCGCCTCGTGCGCCCACAGCCGCCCCGTGCGCCCCAGTCCGCACTGCACCTCGTCGAAGACGAGCAGCGCGCCGATGTCGTCGCAGAGGGCGCGCAGCGCCTTGAGAAAGGCTGGGTCCGCGGGGCGGATGCCGCCCTCGCCCTGAACCGGCTCCACGAAGATGGCGGCCGTCTGGCCGCGCCGGGCCAGCTTGCGCACAGCCTGGATGTCGCCGTAGGGCGCAAAGGCGGCGCCGGGCATGAGCGGCACAAAGGGCTTGCGGTACCCCTCCTGCGGTGGCCACGCGCCGCACAGAAGGTCAGCTGTCAGTTCGAAGGCGAACGCGCGCGCCGCCGCGCCTTCCAGGTGAGCGCCAGCGCGCCCATTGTGCGCCCGTGGAAGCCGTCGGAGAAAGCGATGAAGCGGGACGCCGGCTGCGACCAGGGCAGCCGCAGCCGCTTGCCGGCCTGCTCCTTGTCCCACTTGACGCGCTGCGTGGGGGTGGTGCGTGAGGCGGGTGCGTGCGCGTGAGAGCGGCAGGGCGCGCCTGATACTTGCGCGTAAACTTGATCGCAGCCTCGTTCGCCTCCGTGCCCGAGTTGCTGAAGAACACCCGGTCCGCAAAGCTGCTCTCCACCAGCGTGCGCGCCAGCTGTGCGCCGGGCGCGCTCAGGTACAGGTTGCTCACGTGGCAAAGCAGCGCCGCCTGCGCAGACAGCGCGCTCTGCCACCCCTTGTCGCTGTGCCCCAGCGCGTTCACCGCGATGCCGGCCGTGAAGTCCAGGTACGCCTTATCTGTGGGGCCAAGCCAGCAGGTGAGCGCAGAGGGAGTGCATGCAGCACACGGGAACCGGGGCAGTGCCCACGCACCATCCGTGTCGTACAGCACGCAGCCCTGGCCGTGTGTGAAGACCACCTTTGGGCGGTTGTAGGTCTGCACGACGAACGTTGACTCGTTGGACTGCGAGCGAGGTTGCGTGAGGTTGGCGACTCTGGCGGTGCGCCTGCTTCACGCACAATAACCTCCGCAGCCAGCGCGGCGCCCTTCGAAGTGGCGCGCACGGGCTGCACGCGACCAGCCCTGCGCGATTGGCAGCGGCGCAGCGGTGGCGCGAGTGCGCCCGCCGGGGAAAGGCACGCGCCATCCACGTGGGTTGCGCTGGTGGCGGCGCATGCAAGCAGCGCGGCCATTCTGCCGACAGACGAACAGGCCAGGCGAGGGTCGCAAGAGTGCTGCGCTCCCTGCGCGCTGCGCAGCAGCAGCACTACTGCGCTTTTTCGTACGGCGGACTAAGTTGTACGACACCGAGCTGCGAGACTGCCACCAACTGTTAACCCTGCTCCAAGCCGCGTCTCCAGCTCTCACGACGCCGGCCTGTCTAAAACATATACCTCGATTTCACGTGAAGGAGTCTGCGTCCGGCGGCGGCGCGAGACCTTCCAGGAATGCACTGTAGCGCGCGCAGCTGGCCCTGTCGGCCGGCAGGATGTGTCCAGCCGCATGGCGCAGCACAGCTGCGTTTGCAAAGCAGGCGGCCAGTTGCGCGCTGCGCCCCGCCGGCACGTGCGCGTCCGCACCGTCGGCGCCAAACACGTGCAGCGAAGGCAGCGCCAGCTCCTGGAACGGAGGGCAGCCAGGGGGTACATATCCGCACACCGCCCACAGGAAGAGCGGCTGTGTGGGCGCCAATGCCGCCACCATCGCCGCGGCCACTGCTGCGCCTTGCGACATGCCGAAGACGCCATGGATGGGCGCGTGCGTGCTCAGTGCATCGCGCACAGTTCGCAGCGAAGCTTCCCAGCCCTCGCGCTGCGCGTCTAATCCACCATCGCCCAGCAGCCACGCGCGCCGCGCGCGCGTCGCTGGCGCCAACGGATGGGCAGGCAGCGCGTGAGGCGCGTCGATGTAGATGAAGTCAGCAACCGCGGCCAGACGCCTGCGCAGGCCCGCGGTGCGCCCCGCCAGAGCGCTGCCGCTCTGCCTGAAGCCGTGCAGGCAGAGGATGCGCAAGCGGCGGGGCACGGGTGGGCGCCCGGGCACGCCCCGGCTGGCGCACAGCTCGCAAAGCGGCGGCGGCGCCCCCAGGCAGCCGTCGCAGAGCAGCAGCAGCAGTCTGCAGCGCGGGCAGCGCGCCCGCGCGCCGTAGTCGTCGTGCGGCGCGGCGCAGACTGCGCAGCGGCCGAGCACAACGCGCTGTTGTTGTGGATTGAGAGTAGAGCCTCGCTCGTCGAACACGAAGTTCACACCGCGCCACAGACCGCCGTCTGGAAACGACTCCAGGTAGCGCACGATGCCGCCCTCCAGCACCGACACGTCCTGAAAGGCGGCCCCCTTGGAGCGCAGGTAGGCGCTGGCGCGTTCGCAGCGCACGCCTCCTGTGCAGCACATGAGCACCCGCTTATTGGCAAGCAGGTGCGCGTGCGCGTCTGTCCATGCCGGCAGGTCGCTGAAGGTGCGCGTGGGGGGAGCCAGAACGGTGAGCCCCGGCGCAGCGAAGGCTCCCACTCGGGTCTCGTACACGTTACGTACGTCCACCAGCACGCAGTCACCGCGCTGAAGCTCCTCGTGGAAGGCTGTGGGCGCCAGGCGGCGGCCGCTGAGGCGCAGGTCCGCCTGCGCAGAGGGCCCCAGCCCGAAGGAGACAACCTCCTGACAGCGACGCACGTTCAGGCTGTTGAACTGAGCCTCGCTGGCCAGCGCGCTCGAAAAGCGCTCGCTTTCCGCCAGCTTGAAGTCGATGGCCACCTTGCCCAGCAGCGGGTGGGCTTGCACAGCCTCTGCATGCGCACGCAGAGCCTCCAAGCTGCCGCCCAGCGTCGCGTTTACTCCGTCCAGCGCCACGCGCACGCGACCGCGGAGGCACAGCGCGGTGCAGGAGTCGCGCATGAAGTGCTCAACCTCCGCCACTGCGCTGGCGCAGGGCGCATAGAGATAGTAGAGAAGGACGCCGCTCTGAGACATGCGGAGCAGTGTGAGGGATGAGCCGGTGGCATGCACTTATCGCCGCGATACCAGCGCGGTGTAGTCACCCAGGGTGTGGCTGGGTGTGCCCATGGGGAAGGCGGGGGCGAGAGAATGGGGTGCGTGCGCGCCGGTCGCCGCCCAGGTAGCATCGCGCATCGACTACGACGTTGTCTGGCATTGTTCCATGCATCTGAGGCGTCCATCGCTTTAAAGCAGCGTGTCGGCCTGCTGAGGCTCCTCAGCAGCCACCGGCGTGTCATGTCTTTCTTCCTCTGCGTCGCCGTCGCATTTGCGCTTCTTGTGCGTGCGATGCGGAACCGCGGCCAGCTCCTCCGCCGTGCGCCGCCGTGCGCGCTCGTAGCCGCTCTCGCCCGCCTGTGGAAAGTTCAACCCAGCCGTGGCCCCCCAGCCGCGCCGCACATTGTCCACAGCCGTTGCCGCCTCCTCCGGCGTCGCAAAGCAGCCGATGTACTTTGGCTTCTCGTCCGCAGCCTTTGGCGCCGTGGCCTGCCAGCGGTCTGCGCCCGCGGCCGGAACGCTCTCGCCGCCAGCCTTGCTCGCCTTGCTGCGCGAGGCCAGCTTGGTGACTCCGTAGTACCTGGGGCCCGTCTGGCCGCCAGCGCCCCGCCCGGCGGGCGCCAGCTGGCCGCCAGCCTCTGCTCGTGCGGTGTCGCGCGCCAGCACAGCCTCCTCTATGCTAGAGTACTTGCCCACATACTTGCGCACGCGCTTGGCGCCCTCCTTGACAGCAGCCGTGTAGACGTCCACTCTGTATTGAAGCTTCCCATCCTTGCTACGCTCCGAGGAGATGCCCGTCAGGTCAGGCCGCTCAGAGAGGGGCGCTGGGGCGCTGGGCAGGATGCCCGAAGAAGCAGCCACGACGGGAGTCGCAGCGGCGGGAGCGACCTGTGCGCGAGTCAGTCGGAGCGGTGCAGCATGCTGCCCCTGTGACGCCCGTGCGGCCAGGAGGCGCGCCTGCCACGCCGCAGCAGCAGCGCGCGAGGCAGGCACGCACCTCCAGCTCCTCGGGCGCAATCTCCATGGGCGGTGCGTGCGTGGCAAGAGCAATGCCACAGACAGGAGCTTGGGCGGTGTGCGCACACAGAGCTGCAGTGCGGCGGCGGCGGCTGGCAGCACACAGGCGGGCAGCAGTCCGAAGGGAAGGCGGCGCGGCGCGTTTTGATCGAGAATCAGATGCTTCAACAAAGACGTCTGTGTTCTCTAGCTAGCTGCTTCATTACCTACTGTGTCAACGTCCTCATGCCGTCTTGGCCGCCTCCTGCTTTGCGCGCGGCGCGCCGTTGCCTGCTGGCTTGACTGTGAGCTGCAGCCTGGCAGGGCCCTGCTCCGGCGCCACGTCCACCGTCACCTGGTCCTCGTCCTCCACGTCGCCCCTCAGAATGGCCTGCGCCAGCAGCGTCTCCAGCGAGTGCTGGATGGCGCGCTTCACCGGCCGCGCGCCGTAGACGGGGTCGTAGCCAACCTGAGCAGGGGGTGAGTGCACAGGCAGAGGAGAAACGCGGCTGCGTGCGCGCCCACGCGCCTCGGCCAGGAACTGCACAGCCGCGTCGCTCAGCGTGAGGCCGATCTTGCGGCCAGCCAGCCGGCCGGCAACACGCTGCACTTGGAGGCGCACGATCTTCTCAATCTGCACGCTGCCCAGCGGGTGGAAGACGATGAACTCGTCGATGCGGTTCACGAACTCGGGTCTGAAGTGGGAGCGCACGGCGGCCATGACGCGATCCTTGGCCGCCTGTGCATCGTCCTCCTCCAGCACGTGCGAGCTGCCGATGTTGCTGGTCATGATGACGATTGCGTTGCGGAAGGAGACCACGCGCCCCTGGCTGTCCGTCACGCGCCCGTCGTCCAGGATCTGGAGCAGCACGTTGAAGACGTCGCCGTGCGCCTTCTCAGTCTCGTCGAACAGCACCACTGCGTACGGCCGTCGGCGCACAGCCTCCGTCAGCTGCCCGCCCTCCTCGAAGCCCACGTAACCGGGGGGCGCGCCGATGAGGCGCGCAACCGAGTGTCGCTCCATGTACTCACTCATGTCGATGCGCACGATGGCATCCTCCGTGTTGAACAGCATCTCCGCCAGCGCCTTGGCCAGCTCCGTCTTACCCACGCCTGTGGGTCCGAGGAACATGAAGGATGCGATTGGGCGGTCCGGGTCAGACAGCCCCGCCCGCGCGCGCTGGATGGCCTGCGCCACCGCCGTGACAGCCTCGTCCTGGCCCACCACTCGGTCGTGCATCTCGTCCGCCAGGCGCAGCAGGCGGTCTCGGTCGCTCTGCAGCAGCTTTGCGACGGGGATGCCTGTCCACTTGGAGACAACCTCGGAGATGTCGTTCTCAGTCACCTCCTCGCGCAACATGGCGCCCCCCGAGGCTGCGCTCGCGCTCAGCGCAGCTTCGGCGGCCATGAGCTGGCGCTGCAACGCCATGAGGGTGCCGTACTTGAGCTCTGCAGCGCGGGTGAGGTCGTAGGATCGCTCCGCGCGCTCAACCTCCTTGCTCACCGCGTCAACCTCCTCCTTGAGCGCCTGGATGGCGCCCAGCTTGCCCTTCTCCCGCTCCCACTGCTCCGTCAGCGCAGCCTGCTGGGCGCGCAGCCCCGACAGCTGCGCGTCCAGCTTGGCCACCTGCGCCTTGCTGGACCGGTCCTGCGCGCTGCCGGGACGGGTGAGGCTCAGGCGCTCCATCTCCAGCTTGAGCACGGTGCGGTCGATCTCGTCCAGCGCCACCGGCTTGCTGGTCATCTCCATCTTCAGCTTGGCAGCCGCCTCGTCCACCAGGTCGATGGCCTTGTCGGGGAGGAAGCGGTCGGCGATGTAGCGGTCGGACAGCACCGCCGCCTCCACCAGCGCCGCGTCAGAGACTCGCACGCCGTGGTGCAGCTCGTAGCGCTCGCGCAGGCCGCGCAGGATGCTGATGGTGGCCTCCACGTTGGGCGCGGGGACGTCCACCTTCTGGAAGCGCCGCTCCAGAGCCGGGTCCTTCTCGATGTGCTTGCGGTACTCGTCTACCGTGGTGGCGCCGATGCAGCGCAGCTCGCCGCGGGCCAGCGCGGGCTTCAGCAGGTTGCTGGCGTCGATGCCGCCGCTGCCGCCGCTGCCTGTGCCCACCACGGTGTGGATCTCGTCGATGAACAGGATGACGCCCCCCTCACTCTCCGCAACCTCCTTCATGATGCCCTTCAGCCGGTCCTCAAACTCGCCCCTGAACTTGGCGCCCGCGATGAGCGCGCCCATGTCCAGCGCCATGATGCGGCGGTTGATGAGCGCAGCCGGCACGTCGCCAGCCACGATGCGCTGCGCCAGCGCCTCGCTAATGGCGGTTTTGCCCACGCCAGGCTCGCCGATGAGCACCGGGTTGTTCTTGGTGCGTCGCGACAAGATCTGGATGGTCCTTCGGATCTCGTCATCGCGCCCAATCACCGGGTCCAGCTTCCCCGCCCGCGCCTCCGCGGTGAGGTCGCGTGCGTACTTGCTCAGCACCTCGTACTTGCCCTCCGCGTCCGCGTCCGTCACGCGCCGCTTGCCGCGCACCGCCGCCACAGCCTCGTCCAGCGAAGGGGCGGTGAGGCCCAGGTCGCGCAGCAGGGCGGTGCCGAAGCGGCTGTCCCGCCCGATGCCCGCCAGCAGGTGCTCGCTGGACACGAACCTGGGGGGGCGTGAGCGAAGCTGGGAACACTGGGACAGCAACACACGCACTCGTCGCCGCCCTCGTCGCGTTTCTTGCGCGCAAAGTCTACCAGAGCCTCCAGGTTGCGCCCTAGCACTTGCGTGTTGGCGCCAGACACGCGCGGCTGGCGGTCGATGAAGCGCTGCGTGAGGCGCAGTGCCTCCGCTGGGTCCGCGCCAGCCTTCTCCAGGATGCGCCCAGTCAGAGAGTCGCTCGCCTCCAGCAGCGCCTTCATCAGGTGCTCCGTCTCCACAATCTGAAAGGGTGTGAGCACCCAGAGGGCTGAGAACACACGCTGCCAAACGCGCCTGCTGCTGGTGCGTGCGCGCAACCTCCGGCGCGCCCACGATAGCCTCCCAGGCCTTCTCCGTGAACTCGCGTTGGCTGATCTGCGGGCGGTGAGCCAGGTTGGGACCCAGTCAGCGCCATGGGAGAGTTCTTGGGCGCTCACAAAGGCGGCCAGGTGCGCAGCACACCTTCTTCTGCTCCGCTTCGTCGCCCGCGGCGCGCGCAACGTGGCGGGCGCTGCGGCCCGGAGGCGAGAGCGGCGTGCGAGAGCGCGGAGCTGCTGGACGCGCATGCAGTCGCGCAGGCGCAGGCAGGCCCGCAGCCTGGCAGCCGCGGCGTGCCAGCGGCATCACCGCGCCGGGCAAGGCCGGGGCGCGAAGCGCCACGCACTGCATCTCAGCGCCTCCTTGGATGGAGCGCCCAGCGCTTGTGCGTTCCTTCCCTGCAGCACAGCAGCGTCGATAGGAGGAGCGGAGGCGGGGGCTGGTGGGGTCGAAGTCGATAGGGGGCTCGATAGCCCTCGATACTCGATAGGAAAAATTACACTAGAAGCGTACGACACTCGACGACGCAGCGCTACAGGTTCACACAGGTGGGGCCGTGGTTCATGGTGGTGGCCCGCCGCCGGACGTCGTCGTGGTGGGCGGGTGGGCCCCACTCAGACTGAAAGCCCTGTGTGTGGCTCGTGTCCTTGGTAAGACAATGGAGGAAGAGCTGGCTGCGGCGCCTGCGGGCGAGGCTGAGATGGGGGCGGGCGGCCCGTCCACGGAGGAGGGTGCTCCCCAGCCGTCGCTGGACGCGGAGGTTGCGCTAAACGCGCCGGGCTTCTGTCCGTCTAGCCTCGTGGGCTGCTGTCTGGGAAAGCGTTTTGAGCTGCTGCGCCACCTGGCGGGGGTGTCTGGCGCCTACGGCTACCCCTACGAGGCGAGGGAGGTGTCCACCGGCCAGTCCGTCTTCGTCAAGGTGCTCCGGGTGCCCTCCCAGAACAGCGGCTACAGCGTGAGCCGAGAGCTGGAGGCGGTGCGTGCGCGCGCCCCACGCGCACATTCCGCACCTGCGGCGCGCGCGGGCCCCTGGCCACCCACACGCGCGCCGGGCCCGGGTGGCGCGGCTGGGGCGCGGCCTACGGCCCCGGGCGTGCTAGCACGCTCGTTTCCCAGGAGGAGGGACCTAATACCCTAAGCCAGCAGTACTGCATATCAGCGCTGTTCCCACCCGTCATGCGCGCACCTCGCCGCGCCCCCGCGCGCGCACTCCACCGCCGGGCTCTACGCACCGCGGCGCGGCGCCCGGCTGTGCGGCGCTCTTTCAGCGTCCTCTCGCGCGCTTGTCTCACAAACCGCCTGACCTTTCTGCTCTACGCCACCCGACCAGACGGAGCGCCTCATGCACCTGCGGGTGGGTCACGAGCACCTGGCGAGCCTGCGCTGCGTGTTGCGCGGCACGGTGGCCCGACGCTGCGGCTCCAACGAGGTGGTGATGCGCGGCGTACTGGCGATAGTGTCCGACTTCTACACCTCCGGCGACCTCTTCGACTCGCTGTTCACACCCCACCGCAACGGGCGGCTGTCTGCGCCGCGCCCCATGCCGGAGCCGATTGCGCTGCACTACATGTGGCAGCTGACTCAGGCGCGCAGCGCTGCTGCCGCTGCACCGCTGTGCCGCACGCGCTGACGCGCACCCTGTGCGGCGCCAGGCGGTGAGCAGCCTGCACTCGCGGAGCTTCTTCCACCGCGACCTGAAGCCTGAAAAGTGCGTGCCCCTGCGCACGAGCGCCCAGTCGCCCGGCTCACTCCCGCTCGCTCCCACCTGCAGCGTGATGTTCGACGAGTCGTACAACCTCAAGGCGCGTGCGGGCGCAGGCTGGCGCGCCCCATCTGAGGCGCCTGACTCGTTTCGCACCGCGCAGGTCACCGACTTTGGGGCGTGCACCTTCGTCCCAGCCACGGATGAGCTGCGCCAAACGCGCTCCATGAGCGCCGTCCACTGCAGCCCGTGCGATGACCGCAACTGGTGCGTCCTGGCTTGTGCGGCACCCCCGGCGATTCTCACCCCCAACCCCGCCCTCCAGGCGCGTGGGCACCGAGGCGTACGCGGCGCCCGAGAGCATCGGCCCCGGCCCCGACGGCTACGACGCCAACAAGTATGACGTGTGGTCCCTGGGTGTGATGCTGTTCCTGATGCTGTGCATCGACGAGCTGGAGGTTATCCAAGTGCTGGAGAGCCCGGGCCAGGCGCCGCGCACCACGCTGCGCATGCCCTTCGTTAGTTACCCCAGCGTCATCTACCCACTGCGAGGCGGGGAGTCTGGCTCCTGCGCCAACCTGGCCACTTTACTGGACACCCCCCGGCACGCCTTCGCGGGCCGCCTGGAGCAGACGGCGCCGCTCAACGACCGCTTCTGGCGCAGCTTCAGGGCGAGCCAGCGCCTGTCGCCCGGCGCGAAGGACCTGCTGAATCGCATGTTGGTGCAAGACCCGCAGCAGCGCATCGACATCAAAGACGTCATGCGCCACCCCTGGATGCAGCTGATGGTGAACGGCGGCATGCGCCCCTCGGCTGACGACATCCGGGCGGAGATGGTGCAGCGCGCGCCCCCAGCCCGCCAGATCGCGGCTGACCAGCGCCTGGTGGGCTTGCTGCCAGCCACGGAGCAGTGGATGTCGGAGCTGCACCAGAGTCTGCGCGTGGCCCCGGCGGCCGGGGTGGGTGCCTTCCCCCGCGACGCGGAGCTGGAGGGCACCGTCATCCTCTGCGGCACCTGCTGCGGCAGCAACGCCTACCAGGCCGTCTGCATGTTTGCAGAGCTGTCCCAGTTCCTCACCAGCCACGGCGCGCTGACGCTGAACCACTGCAAGAGCCAGCTGCGGCTCACCTGCAGCACGCTGGTGTGCGGGCGCGTGCCGGTGGAGCAGTTTGTGGCACAGGTGCTGGTGGTGAAGCAGGAGGTGCTCATCTCGCTGCAGCCGGGCAGCGCAGCCACCGAGTTTGCCGTCTGGAACGACCGCATTCGAGGCTTCGTGGCCAACCAGGCGCGCCTGGTGCCCGCGGACGGGCTGGCCAGCGCCCTGGAGCGCGGCGCAGAGGTGCGAGCGCGCACGCCCCACGCCGCGCCCTGCCCTGCGCGCGCGGCTGACGCACCCCTCGTCCCTCACAGCTCGGCAGCGAGGGAGGCGCGGGCAAGCGCGGCACCGCGCGCCCCTTCCCGGGCTCGTCCTCAGCCGCGGAGGAGCGCAACGTGCGGCCTCGGCTGCCCCCACTGTCTGCCGCCTCCTTCCCCGTCGGGTACCCGCTCGCCCCTGTGCCAGCGCCCCGCCCGCTGCCGCCGCCGCTGCCGCCTGTGCTCGCGTCTCCTCTGGCGCCCGCCTCCACCGCAGTAGCCGTGGTGGACAGCGTTGGGGGTCACCAAAATGACGTGCACTGGTCGTGGCCAAACTTGGAGCCCGCGGACCGCGGGATTGCCGAAAAGGGGTTTGACTGCCAGTTGGGCGTCCCTCGGGGCGGCTGGCTGTGGATGGCCCGCTTCTTCGACTACCTGGAGCTGACGCACGGCATGCCGCGCGCGGAGAGCGAGGCCGTCTGGCACTTGGTGGTCCCCAGCGGCGCGCGCGCCATGGACCGGGAGAGCTTCGTGCGCGCGCACTACCTGCTCAAGGGGCTGGCTGAGGGGCGCGCCCTGCCAGCTCGCTTCCCCGACCACGTGTTCCTGGGCACCCCCGGGCTGCCTGCGCCGCTGCCTGCGCCTGCGGGCAAGGGCAACGCCTGCCTGGGCAGCTGGGAGCACCCCATCCGCTACGACTTCTTCGCCTGCCTGCTGCGCCCGCTGCTGGAGGGGGAGTACCGGCGGCGGCAGTGCGTCTACCGCAAGACGTCGCCCGTGGCCGTGCTGGCGCCGGCGGACCGCAGCCCCTTCTCGGCGCGCTCGGGCGGGCGCGCCGTGGAGCGCTTCCAGGTGTGCAACCTGGGCAGCGGGCCGCTTGACCTGTGGTCCATCAAGGAGACCAACTTTCTGGACAACTACCAGGATCTGCCCGGCGGCACCGTCTACTTGCCCGACGAGTGCTTTGCCGCCGCCAACGGGGTGCAGCTGCGCGCCGCAGTGCACGCGGCGCTGGCGTGCAGCCCGCCGCACCTGGCCTGCCTGGCGGGCTGGTCGCTGGAGGACTGGGGGGTGCTGCGGGCGCGCCTGCACAGCGAGCGGGCGGCCAAGGCGCCCCTGAGGCCCACCGCGTGGCGCCTGGCGCTGCCCCGAAACCATGTGGTGGCTGTGGAGCTCACGCGCGACCTGCTGGCCGCCTGCCTGGCGCACCTGGGCGCGCCGTACGTGCCCGGCAGGCTGCTGCACAGGGAGGAGACGTACGCCCCCGGCTACGCCCAGTTCAGGGAGGGCGACTGGGCAATCTCGGACGTGGACGCCTCTGGCTCGGGCGTCTTCTGCTGCCGCGCCGGCACTCACGACCACCAGTGGGTCTGGAAGCCCCTCAACAAGGTGATGCGCGGCCAGACGCTCATCACGCGCACCATCGACGCCGCCACCTTCTTCGCAACCTACTCGCCGCGGCCCATCCTGCGAAGAAACGACGACTCGGGCTCCGACTGTGACTGAGGGCTGTGGGCTCTCCTCAGTGCCGATGATACTGCTATATGTTCAACTGTGCAAATGTGAAAACAGCATTCTCGGCAGGCCTCGGGGCCCCGTCAGCACTAGTTCGTCCCCCACAACAACTTGTGCCATGCCGTTTGCTCTGTGCCATCTGCCGTGTGTCCGTCTGCCATGTGCCTGGCAGCCCGTGCGCGCGCGCCCGCGCTCAGCCCGCCCGCAGGTGGCTCAAGCCGGCATCCGCGTCCGCGTTCCCTCGTCGTCGTCGCGAAGCATCAACGTCGCACGCCGCGCCGCTGGCGACAACGAGTGGTCGTCCGTCTCGGGCGACCCGCTGGAGAGCGGCGAGCAGCTTGAGAAAGGCGCCGCGTCCGCGGGCGGCCGCGCGATCATGGTTGCCCTCGACGAGGGCGAGGCTTCGCACCGTGCTGTGACTTTCGCCGTGGAGACGCTGGCACGGCCTGGCGACACTATTCACCTCACGAACGTGATCCCACTGGTGCGCGAAGCGCAAGATCGAACTCTCCACCGGCAGTGTATGATTCGCTTCCCGCCGGCAGGACAAGACGTACAGCCCGCTCAACTTCAGCCCGGGCTCCATCCAGGCGGAATTTACGCCGATGCTGGACCCGCAGCTGCGCGAGCTGGCGGAAGAGAACTCCAAGGCGCTTCTGGACAAGGTTGCGGAGACGGTTCGCGCCGCCGGTCTGGCGTGCGTGTCCCACGTGGTGGTTGAGCACACGTGGGAAACAGTGTCTCACGCGGTCTGCGGTGCGAATTGATGTGCATCGTCCATCGTTCCAGTTCCAGACCGCGCTCACGCTCTTATTCCGCCTGCAGCCGAGGCCGAGGCCTGCAATGCATCGATGCTGGTCGTTGCCTCCTCTGGCAAGAACTGGGTGCGCCTCCCCTCCCAGCTGGACACACGGTTGTGTGTTCAGCGTGACCGCTTGCCGCCAGACTTACAATTTCGAGATGGACCCCGCGGACCGCCGTCGCCGCGCTCTGATGTCTGTCCGGGCGCACGCATCCGCGCCCGCTGTTTGATGGTGACAAACTTCTCATCCGTCGCTGTCGCCCCTTAGGCCCAGGAGGCGCTGCAGGGCAGCCTGTGCAACTACGTGCTGCACCAGTGCACGGTGCCCACGGTCTGCCTTCCTCCCGCGGGCCGCCAGAAACTGACCTTCTCCCAGTGAAAGATGGCGGGAACGGACATGCCGAGGCCGCAAGAGACGGCATGCGCCTAGACGCTTCACTGCCAGAATCTAGAAAATCTACACGCGTTCGTTCAGACGGGTGCGACTTGGCGCGCCTGCTTGGTCAGCGCAGCCGCTCGAAGCTGCGAATGCAAGTCCGGCGGCTCCGCCGTGCGCTGCTTGCACACGCGCCTGCGCACAGTTAGCAGAACGCCGCACAGGCAGACTCCCACACCCAGCACACCGCCAAGCACCCCGCCCAGGATGCGCTGAGTTGTCACCTGCGTGGTCGCTGGGCTCCCGCTGTTCGGTGGAAGGGGCGGCGGCGGCGGCGGCGGCGGAAGGGGCACCTGCACCTGCAGCTGTGCAAACGCCACGCCCAAAGTGTTGAGCACCGCGGAGAGCGACGCGGGGCGGAAGGACTCCTGCAGCGCCGACCAGGACACGTTGCCTGCCGCCCCCTGCGCGTAGGTGACGCCCACGGAGATGTGCGCGGAGATTGTTGGCGACGCCAGAAGACTGAGCGCAGAAACGGGGCCTGTCCCGGCAGCGGCCAGCTGCGCGGCGAGGCTGCTGCCCTGAGCTGCGGCAGTCAGGGCGGATGCCAGCGCCGCTGCCGCGCCCACGGTGGCGCTGCCGAGCACGCTCACGTTGTACGCCACAGTGGTGGTGGACAAGCGCCGGCGACGGCCAGCCACCGCCGCCGGCTGCAGCGCCACAGAGGCTGGCTGCACGGCCAGCGCCAGCGCCAGCGCCTGCCGCGTCGCGTTGAGCAGGCTGCCCGCGGTGCCCGCGCTGGCGCTGAACTGCAGCAGGGCCGTGACGGGGAAGTCGACGCTGGTGAAGTTCACGGAGGCGCCTGCGCCAAGCAGGCTGCGCACGGCACGCTCCACGGCTGTGGGGTCGTACGACCCGGGGTCGATGCCCTCCAGCGTCAGCGGCAGCGTCACAGACAGCGCTGCAGGCGGCGGCGAGGGCGGTGGGGGCGG
>Ga0208951_1000098_pt1 | contig 35164 bp, 32 predicted proteins | sample GreLakmeMI27MSRF_FD_187702 | JGI IMG/M metagenome (GOLD analysis project Ga0208951, IMG submission 187702) | Freshwater lentic microbial communities from great Laurentian Lakes, MI, USA - Great Lakes metaG MI27MSRF (SPAdes) | ecosystem: Environmental > Aquatic > Freshwater > Lake | place: Great...
GGGGGGGGGGGGGGGGGGGGGGGGGGGGGGGGGGGGGGGCACGTCGGACGGGGGATGAGGAAGTGATGGACCACGAACGCGGAACGCCGAAACGCGACGACTCGGTTATTGAAAAGGAATGCGCCAGAACAATGACGAAGATCAAGGACAGCTGACAGGCCTTTGTACGACCGTTGCACCGTTCCCGCGTTCCGTACGACCACTGCAAGTGCCCTCCTGCTGCATTCGCGTGCTGTGCTGTGTGCTCATCAGTTCTGCGAACCTGTATCGCCGAACGCCGCGCTTTTGAGGTTGTTGCGCTCCTCCGGCTGGAGACGATCCGCCGCCTCTGGCCCTCAGCCCCTCACCTTTGTAGCATGGCTGCGCTCTCTTGCTCCCTGTGAGGCACACGCGCCGTGGGTGGCGACGCCGTATGCCGTTCACGCGGTTTGCAGAGCTGTGCGCCGCCAAGCCTGAAGCACTTGCTATCGTTGGAAGCGGGCGCACGCGCGCGCAGTTGCTGGCCGCGGCGCGCGTGGTGGCCTCGGAGCTGCGCAGGCTGCCGCCGCCGCCTCCGGTGTGTGAGGCGTCTGAGGCGAGGGTGTACGTCTTGAGGGAGTGGAGCGCTGCCCCACTTCCGCCTCTGGTGCTCGTCGCGCTTCCTCGCAGCGAGACCTACGTGGCCGTCTTGTTGGGCGTCCTGGCAGCTGGCTGGGCGTGGGTGGCCGTGGACGCGGGCTGGTGCGTAGTGCACCGCGAAAAGTGGCACACGCCGGCTTGTGGCTCTAACCGCTGTGCGCGCTTTTTGGTCACAGGCCCCAGGCCCGCCTCGCCGCGGTGCTGGCCACCACCCGGGCGCACTGCGCTGTCGCAGACGGCGCCGGAGCGAGCGCCCTGCAGGCTGCGGGCGCGAGGGTGCTTCGAGCAGACACGCTCCCTTTATGGCCCACCCGCCCTGCCGCGTGCCCTGCTGAGGGCCCTGCTGAGGGCCACCCGGCCCCCGACAGCGATGTCTGCTACGTCTGCTTTACCTCTGGCAGCAGCGGGGCGCCCAAGGGGGTGCTGTGCAGTCGCGCGGGCTTGCTGGCTCGCTGCGAATGGGCAGCAGCCGCCTTCCCCGCCCAGACAGATGACGTGGCTGCGCTGCGCAGCGCCCCGGTCTTCGTGGACGCCGTGGCTGAGCTCTTTGCGCCCCTGCTGGCCGGCATCCCGCTGGCCGTGCTGCCTGCGGCGTGCGACCACGACCCACTGGCCCTGGTATCAGCGCTGGTGACGAGCGGGGTGACCCGCCTGACCATCGTCCCCTCGCTGCTCCTCGCCACCCTGCCTGCCCTGCGCCGGGCAGGCGGCCTGCGCCTGCGTGTGCTCCTCTGCTCAGGCGAGCCCCTCCTCGCGAGCATCTACCAGGCATTAAGCGCAGCGCTGCCCGGCGCGCGCGTGCTCAACGTCTACGGCTGCACGGAAGCTGGCGCGGACAACACCGTCTTTGACCCCGCTGCGGAAGGCTGGCGCTGCCCACCAGAGGCGGTTCCGTACGCGCAGCTCCCCATCGGACGCCCGCTGCCCGGTTATTGGGTGACCCTCACCGGCATCAACGACCGCGCGCCCGTGCTCGAGGCCGGCATGGTTGGCGAGCTGGTCATAGGCGGCTCGGGAGTGGCCCACGGCTACCTGGGAGACCCGGGGCTGACCGAACAGCGCTTCTTCTTGGCGCAACAGCCGGATGGAAGCGTCGGGCGGGCACACAGAACCGGAGATCTGGCCGCATGGGCCCCGGACGGCACGCTGAGGCTGCACGGGCGCGCAGACTCGCAGGTCAAGGTCCGCGGTCAACGAGTCGATCTCACCGAGGTTGAGGCTGTGCTGGCCTCACATCCAGACGTGCGCGCCGCCGCCGCCAGGGCGTGGCCGCGCGAGCATAGCGGAGGCGGGCACGGAATGCTCGACCCCAGGATTGCGGGTTACGTAGAACTCAATGTGGTGGGGGCAGATGCGGCCACGGACGCCATCAGCCTGCGCGCCTACGCAGCCGAGAGGCTGGTGCATGCCGCGGTACCCTCGGTGGTGACCATCATGGCGGCGCTGCCCTTAGGGGACTCGGGAAAGCTGGACAGGCTCGCACTACAGGAGCCGGCGTCGGCCGTGAGAGCCTCTCCCGCCGCCGCCGCCGCCGCCGCCGCCGCCGCCGCCGCCGCCGCTGCTGTGGCGGCGTCTCCGACGCTGGCGCGCCTGTGCGCCGCGTTTGGCGAGGCGCTGGGCGGCGGCGGCGGCGGCTGCGCGGTGGCTGCGGACACCGACTTTTTTCGGGCGGGCGGGTCGTCCCTGGACGCGGCGCTGCTCTGCGGTTCACTGGGCGTGCCGGTGCAAGCCCTCCTGGACCACCCCACGCCGCAGGCGCTGGCGGCACACCTGCCTGCTCCCGCCGCCGCGGCAGCCGTGCAACATGGCGTGGAGTGCGACGCGGAGCAGGCTCCACCCGCCAAGCGCCTGCGCCTTCCGGCGCCGGCGCCGCACGCTGCGCACCACGCGGGCCCGGCTGACCCGGCGTACCCGGCGTGGCGCCCCGCGCGCGCGTTGTCGTTCGGAGGACGCATGAACGAGCTGGGCGGTGGCAGAAACAGCAGCCCGGTGGCGGAGCCGTCGCCCTTCTCACTCCTCGGGTGCCCTCCGTCCTCGCACAGCGCAGCAGGCGATGGCGCAGGCGATGGCACTCCTCTGGCCGCGACGCACCTGGCATGCGCGTGGCGGGTGCACCTGCGCGCCTGCATCGACGCCTCACCGCTGCTCCTGCTGCCCGGCGACGCGTCCCAGCCCTGGCGCTGCGTGGTCGGCTCTCACGCACAGGCGCTCGCCTGCATCCAGTTCCCGGCGCCGGCGCTGCCCTCGCCAGGCGCCCCGCCCGCGGCGCGCGTGCTGTGGGAGGCGCCCCTGGGCGGCCGAGTGGAGGCCTCCGCCGCCGCACTCCTCGACGCACTGCACGTCGTGGTGGGCTGTCACGACGGCATGCTCTCCGTGCTGCGCCTGCTGGACGGCTCCGTGGCGGGCTCGCACGCCATGAGCGGGGCGGTGAAGAGCGCGCCTGGAGTGGACCCTTGGGCGGGACGTGTATGGGCCGCGTGCCACGGCCGCACCGCGGTTGCGCTCAGGGGTCCCTCCTGCGATCTGCTGTGGCGGGCTGACCTGGACGGCGCCGTCTCTGCGCCCGTCTCCTTCGATGCGCTCCGGCGGCGGGTGTACTTCGCCACTCTCCAGGGCACTTTGTTGGCGGTGGATGACGGCGTCACGTCGACCGCGCCGCGCGAGGCATGGCGCGCATCCGCCCATGCGGCCGTGTTTGCATGTCCCTGCTTGGTCCCTGGCCCGGGCACCGTCCTGGTGTCCTGCGCCGACGGCATGCTTCGAGCGTTCGACGTCCACGGCGTGCCCGCCTGGAGCGCCAGCACCGGCGGGCCCCTGTTCTGCCCTCCCACGCTGCTCAGCGGCGTCGTGCCCAGGGCGGTGGTGGGCACCCACGACGGGCGGCTGCTGTGCCTGCGCTGCTGCGACGGCCGGGTGGACTGGGCGCTCACGCTCGGAGGCCGAGTCGCCGCCGCGCCCGCGCTGGATGCCGCTCCGCCGCGCTGGTGGCCGCCCTCCAAGCAGCTGCTTGCCGTGGCCACAGTGCCAGGCGAGCTGGTGCTTGTAGCCCTCGAGGAGGAGCGGGGCGCTCCTGTCGTCGTCGCGCGCACCAGGCTCCGCGGAGAGCTCTTCAGCGCGCCCGTCATGCATGCCGGAGTTGTGCTGCTTGGCTGCCGAGATGACCACTTGTACGCACTGGCGCTGCGCGCGGGCCAGGAACCAGATGCGACGTGAGCCGCTGGGCGCTTTGAAGACGCCAACCCGGTGAAGTACGCACACAAGGAGTGGGTTCCGCCTTATACGCAGGTCAAGGTCATCCAGGCTGTGCGTAGAGTCTGGCTCAAGAACCAGACTCTACTACGCACAGCCGATGGAGACCTTGTCCAGGCTAAGGGGAGGAAACCACTTCTTGTATGCGTACTTCACCGGTTGGCGGTGCCTGAGCCTGTTCATGACAGCTTTACGACGTCTTACGCAGTGGAAAGATAAATCGCGCCCCCTCCGCGGTCTGTGCGCACGCCCTGTCTCCTCGGCATGCAGCTCGCACGCGCTCCTGCTCTTGCCGCGCCTCGCCTGGTGCGTCCAAGAGCCCACGGCGCTCGCGCCGCTGTGCCTCATGCTGGTCCTCGGAGCGCGAGGCAGTCAGAGTCTCCCCGCTCGCTCGCTGGACCAAGGCTTCGGAGTCGCAGTCGCCGCGCTGCTGCAGAGGATGACAAGCAGAGCGAGCCGGAGCCAGAGCGCGACGAGGACGGGTTGTACATAGGCAAGCGGGGACGGAGCAGTCCTGGTGCACTCACTGAGCTCTACGCAACGTCGCACACAGGCACTTACAGCAACTTCTGGAGCGACCCGAAGCAGATTCGCGGCGTCATCATCTTCTGTGCGTCACTTGTGGGCGTAGAGCTTGGCAGTGCGCTGATACACGCTTGCTGCTCTCTCAGGCACGGTGCTGGCAAGCTTCTTTAGCCTAGGCAACATCGGGGCGGCCATCGTGCTTCCGCTGCTGTACAACAAGCCGATCGAATTGTGCTTTCAGGCCATCGTGGTGCGTGCCGCGCGGTTGCTGGACTGTCTCTCCCTGACGCAGTCTGCACTCCGCAGTTCGGTTACCCCTGCGCCGGACAGTAGCGCACCTGTAACGCTCTGTGAGCTTCTCCACACTTCGTTTCGGGGCTCCGTGCTGTAGCGTGCTGACTCCTCCTTGGGCTGACTTGCACAGGCTCTCACTCTCCTCTGCGCCCGGTCTCCTCCACCTATGGCGCGCCACACGATTGGAATCAACGGCTTCGGCCGAATCGGGCGCCTGGTGCTGCGTTGCGCCCTCTGCGACAAGAGCGTCCAGCAGGTGGCGCACATCAACGACCCCTTCCTCTCCGTCGACGCTGCCGCCTACCTGTTCCAGCACGACAGCGTGCACGGTCGCTTCAGCGGCTCCGTGTCCACCAAGGACGGCGCGCTGCTCATCGACGATGCCACCATCGTGTTCACCTCTGAACGTGACCCGACGCGAATCCCGTGGGCCACCTCCGGCACCGCCTGCATCATCGAGAGCTCGGGCGCATTCACCACGGGCGCAGCCGCAGCCATGCACCTGACTGCGGGCGCCCAGAAAGTGATCATCTCTGCGCCGGCGAAGGACCTGGAGACGGCTGTGATCGTCCTGGGCGTCAACGAGGAGTCGTACGATCGTGGCAGCATGCACGTCCTTTCCAACGCCTCATGCACCACCAACTGCTTGGCCCCGCTGGCCAAGGTGGTCAACGACGCGTTTGGCATTGAGGAGGGCATGATGACCACCGTGCACGCCGTCACAGCCGGTTGACGGCCCCGCCAAGAAGGATTGGCGCAGCGGGCGCTCGATTCTCAACAACATCATCCCTGCCAGCACTGGCGCCGCCTATGCCGTCACGCGCGCGCTGCCTGAGCTGCAGGGCAAGCTGAACGGAATGGCATTCCGCGTCCCCGTTGCGGATGTTTCGGTGGTGGACCTGGTGGTGCGCACACGCGACAAAGCGCCCATGGCTGCGGTGGTCGACTCCCTGCGCAAGGCGGAGGCTGGGCGCATGCGCGGCATCCTGAAGGTGACGGACCAGATGGTTGTCTCCAGCGACTTTGTCGGCGAAAAGGCGAGCGCTGTCTTCGATGTCAACGCCTCGATGGCGCTCAATGACCACATGCTCAAACTCGTCGCCTGGTACGACAACGAGATGGGCTACGCGCAGCGCTGTGTGGAGCTGGCGGCGTTCGTCATGGTGCGGCAGGCGCAGGCGGGCAAGGAGGAGTGAGCGGGCCGTGGGACGGAGGGACGCAGTGATGCGCACAGAGACCGTGAGACCTGGACTTGCGAGTCAAGTGAGGAGTGAGCCCGTTCCATTGCAGCCACACAACCTGATCTCTTTGTCCCAGGGCGCCGCCAGCACGCCCGTGTGACAACCCGCGGCGCGGAGAGAGCGCGCCGGCACAGAAGCTCTCACCGGTCTGCAGAGCGGGGCGCACGCAGTCAGAAGCATGTTCAGAAGGGTGAAGTGCCACCGGGCCCACGCACATGACTTCTGGTAGCGAGCGCGCGCTGCGCGTCCGCCGAACTTCTTGGGCTCACAGCGCCGGGGGTCCGCAACCAGCAGCGTGCGGTCATACGTCAGCAGGATGTCCTTGATCTCCTTCTTCGTTGCCTCGTCCACGAACTTCTGGTAGTAGGCAACCAGCGACTTGGCAATGGCCTGGCGAATAGCTGTGGGAGAGGAGGCCGTCAGGGTTCAGCCGCGTGTGCGAGGCGCATGCAGTTACGAGGCGGCGCACCGTAGATCTGGGACACGTGGCCGCCGCCCTTGACGCGGACGCGCATGTCCACGCCGGCGAAGCGAGCGCGGCCGAGGAGGAGGACGGGCTCAAACACCTTGAAGCGCAGGATCTCGGGCTGCACCAGCTCCAGCGGGATGCCGTTCACCTTGATGAGCCCCTTGCCGCGCTTGCAGTGCGACACGGCCACCGCGTTTTTCTGGGGCGAGGGCGGCGGCGTCAGGCCGGCTGCTGCTCACTCAGGTTATTAGGGTTTGTTCGCGGATCGCAGCCACCGGCCTCACGCCTCCAGCCGGTGGCAGGCAGCGGCAGGGGAGAGGACATGGGCGGCAGGCTGCGTGCGCCAACCTCCCCAGAAGCAGGCAGCCAGCTGAGAGTGAAAGGAGCAGCCTTGCGCGCTCCCGCCCCGCGTGCCGCAGCTTGTTGGCGGCTCTACGGCGGCGACACACACCTTGCGCCCGAAGGACTGGACCGCCTGGAGCAGCGAGGAAGCAGGGCATCGCGCGTCAGTCACCGCAAGCAGCCGCGCGCTGGGAGGCGGGTGCAGCCAGGCTACAGCACGCACCTCCGTCGCCATGCTGCTGGCCGGAGAACGAGTCAACCGGTCACAGGTCTGGCGGGCGCGGGGAAAGGGCCTAATAGAACGCACGGTACCGTTATTTCGAACACGCACATGTAAGGTCGAGCCCGCCCCGCCATCGTCTCACGTTGCGTTCGGCTCAGAGGTGTCTCTAACACACGCGGTCACACGCAGACATCATGCCGGTGCCCCAGCAGCAGCAGCAGCAGGCGCGCCCGGCGCCGCAGTCGCAGGAGCGCCTCCTCCCACGGTTGGGAGCTCCCAGCTTGTGACGCCCGTGCTCTGATTGAAGTAGTAAGGCCGTCCGTAGGCGTCGTAGAACGTCTGCCAAGCAGACGGCGGGCCCCCCGCGGGCGCTGACGCTGGGAGCGCTGCAGCTGTACCACCGCCTGCAGCGCCTGCTCCCTCACCCGCGCCCTCCCCAGCCTCGCCGGCCGGCTCGGCAGGCGCCTGCACGCGCGCGCAAGCCACGTCAGCGCAGAGTCGCGTGCACATAGCCCTGTCGCAATCACCCGGGTGCGCACCTCGCCAGACGCAGCTGCTGCCGCGGCCGCAGCCTGTCGCTTGCGCTTGGCTACCCAGTCGCGCGCAACCTTGCCCACCACCGCATACTGAGGCTCCGCGTACCACAGCGGCTCTTCCAGTGACCAGGCATCCTTGGGCCACTTAGACCCCCAGTCCACCGTTCCGTTGGAGCAGTGCGCAGCCTGGTGGCCCTCCTTGCCGCAGATGTTGCACCCGTGGATGCTGGAGCCTGCGCGGAGACGAGGCGTAAGCGAGAGGAGACGGGTGCATGCAAGGAGGGGGAAGTCTGGTGTGGACGCGCCTGCGGGCCGCCGCAGCTTGTGGTGCTTCTCCATGGCGCAGCGTGCGTGTCAGGCGGCTCGAACAGTCGTGTGACAGCCTGCAGGGCGGAGAGAGTCAAGTCAGCGTGAGGCGAAAGTGTCAACCCTAGCGCTTTAGAGAGAGCTATGCGCCGCTGTGCTGGCTCATAGCTGCCGAACGTGCGCGTGGCGCAGTCGCCGAAGCAGGGCGCAGGCTGCGTTGCAGGCGGTGGAAAGAGGGAAGAGGCGTGTAGTTTGCCTGCAGGCAGCGCGGACTTGCACGCAGCCCAGCCACGCACCTCAGCAGCTGCGACGAGTGAGCACGTGTGAAGGTGCTGTGATGAGGCGTACACGCCAGCAGAGAAACCGGAGGTAGGGCAGTGTCTCCGTTAGAACGCGCGCACGCGGTCGAACATAACTGATTTCCACTCCGGCGCGCCCTGCTCGGTCTGCGCTGCATGGCAGACAAGCTTGCGGAGCTGCAGTACCTGTCGCTGGTGAACAAGGTGACAACAGGTGTGCTTGCGGTCGCCTGACTCGCTCCCGCGCACCCGCCTTACCTGCCGACCTGCAGAGCTTGACAACCATCTGGGCATTGGGGACAAGACCCTTGCGGAGTTCATCATCTCGCTCGCGGAGGGGCAGGCGACGCCGTTCGCCTTCCACACCTGTTTGGCAGCCAATGGGGCGGACCTGCCGCTGGACTTTTGCGGCACGCTGCTGACCGTCATCCAGCGCCTGCGTCCCGCCAAGTCTGGCGCCAAGGCTGCCAGCGGGGGCGGCGGGCCCAGCCGGCCAGTTGTCAAGTACCCAGCCTTGGCGGTACCTGACAGCCGGCAGCGCGCGGAGGCTTTGAGTCGGGAACTGCTGGGCGGGCGGGACCCCCTGGCAAATGCGACGTGCGTTGCCCACTCTAGTTCTGCGCTTGTGCACCTGAGAGGCGCTGCCGAGCGAGCATGTGCCGTCTACCCTTTCCCCTCTGACGCTCAACCCGCTGCTCACTCACGCAGCGACGACCCCCGCTTCATGGACGAGCGGCTGCGCGAGCGCGAAGAAAGGCGCGTGTGTGCCTTAGGCTGCATGGCGGGGCAACCCTAGCGCCCCAAGCGCTGCCCCAAGAGTCGTCCAGCCTCACTTTCTGACCGCGCTGGGTGCTCACCGCAGGGGCTACGCGCGCGGGGAGGAGTCTGGCCGCCAGGCTGCTCCCAGCGGGAGCTTCGACAACGAGCGCAGAAGCGGTGGGGCGCACTCTGCGCACCGCGGCTCCCCCCCTCCTCGGGTTTTCCCAACCACCGGCGAGCCGGAGCTGCACGGCTGCTACCGGGGCCGGGTGAGCAACGTGATGGACTTTGGGGCGTTTGTGGAGCTCCTCGGTTTCCCCCCCCCCCGACGTTTCGAAGGCCTCGTCCACGTCAGCAGCATCAGCAAGGCGCGCGTGGGCAACGCCAAGGAGGCTGTCAAGCGCGGAGACAGCGTCTGGGTGAAAGTCACGGGGCGCACGTCCAGCAAGCTCTCTCTGTCCATGCGAGACGTGGACCAATCCAACGGACGAGACCTCTTGCCGTCCAGCCTGGATGCGCGCTCCAACCCATCTGGCCCCCAAGGCGGCGCCGCCGGCGGTTCGCTGCGCGGGCTGAGCGGCATCACGCCCACCGCCGCGGACTTTGACCCAGGCGCCGGGCGGCGGCCAGGCAAGCGCCTCAGCAGCCCGGAGCGCTTCGAAGCAAAGCAGCTCATCGCCTCCGGCGTGCTGGACGTGCGGGACTACCCCACGTACGACGAGGACAACGAGGGCCTGCTGGCTGGCGTAGAGGAGGAAGCTGACCACGCCTTCGAGCTGGAGATGAACGACGACGAGCCGCCTTTCCTACAGGGTCAAACGGTGGGCGGCGGCGCGGACGTGTCCCCCATTAAGATCGTGAAGAACCCCGACGGCTCGCTCCAGCGGGCCGCAATGACCCAATCTGCGCTCGCCAAGGAGCGCAGAGAGCTGCGCGAGCAGCAGCAGCGCAGCCTGTTGGAGTCTGTTCCGCGGGACCTGAACCGGCCGTGGGAGGACCCGATGCCGGAGAATGGGGAGCGCCACCTGGCCATGGAGCTGCGCGGGGTGGGCGTGGGCGGCTACGAGATGCCGGACTGGAAGAAGGAGTCGTTTGGCAAGGCGCCCACGTTTGGGCAGCGCAGCACGTTGCCCATCAAGGAGCAGCGTGAGTCGCTGCCAATCTACAAGCTTCGCGATGAGCTGCTCGCCGCGTTTCGGGACAACCAAATCCTGGTGGTCATCGGCGAGACGGGGTCGGGCAAAACGACGCAGATGACGCAGTACCTGGCCGAGGCTGGGTACACGGCGCAGGGGCGCATTGGCTGCACGCAGCCGCGCCGCGTGGCCGCAATGTCCGTGGCCAAGCGCGTGGCTGAGGAGTTTGGATGCCGTCTGGGCGAGGAGGTGGGCTACGCCATCCGCTTCGAAGACTGCACCAGTCCGGAGACTGTGATCAAGTACATGACGGACGGCATGCTGCTTCGCGAGACGCTGCTGGACGGCGCGCTCAGCCAGTACAGCGTCATCATGCTGGACGAGGCGCACGAGCGCACCATCCACACGGACGTGTTGTTCGGTTTGCTCAAGGATGTGGTGCGCGTGCGAACCGACATGAAGCTCATCGTCACCAGCGCAACCCTGGATGCGGAGAAGTTCAGCAGCTACTTCTTCAACTGCCCCATCTTCACCATTCCGGGGCGCACATACCCGGTGGAGGTGCTCTACACCAAAAGCCCTGAGAGCGACTACATGGATGCGGCGCTTATCACCGTTATGCAGATCCACCTGACGGAGCCGGAGGGCGATGTGCTGCTCTTCCTGACGGGCCAGGAGGAGATTGACACGGCTGCGCAGATTCTGTTTGAGCGCATCAAGGGTTTGGGACCCTCCGTGCCTGAGCTCCACATCTTGCCAGTCTACTCGGCGCTTCCCAGCGAGATGCAGACCCGCATCTTCGACCCCGCGCCGCCAGGCAGCCGCAAGTGCATCATCGCAACCAACATTGCGGAGGCGTCGCTCACCATCGACGGCATCTTCTACGTGGTTGACCCGGGCTTTGCCAAGCAGAAGGTTTACAACCCCAAGGTTGGCATGGACTCGCTGGTGGTTGCGCCCATCAGCCAGGCGTCTGCGCGGCAGCGCGCGGGCCGTGCGGGGCGCACAGGGCCAGGCAAGTGCTACCGTCTGTACACAGAGGCTGCGTTCAAGAACGAGATGCTGCCCACCAGCGTGCCGGAGATCCAGCGCACCAACCTGGGAACCACGGTGCTCACCCTGAAGGCGATGGGCATCAACGACCTGCTGCACTTTGACTTCATGGACCCGCCGCCCACGCAGACGCTGCTGAACGCGCTGGAGCAGCTGTACAACCTGGGAGCGTTGGATGAGGAGGGCTTGCTGACTCGTTTGGGTCGCAAGATGGCCGAGTTCCCGCTAGAGCCTCCGATGAGCAAGATGCTCATCGCCTCCGTGGACCTGGGGTGCAGCGACGAGGTGCTCACCGTTGTGGCGATGCTGTCTGCGCAGAACATCTTCCACCGGCCGCGCGAGAAGCAGGCGCAGGCTGACCAGAAGAAGGCCAAGTTTTTCCAGCCGGAGGGCGACCACCTGACGCTGCTCACCGTTTACGAGTCCTGGAAGGCGAACAAGTTCAGCAACCCCTGGTGCTTCGAGAACTTCGTGCAGGCGCGCAGCCTGAAGCGCGCCCAGGACGTGCGCAAGCAGCTGCTCACAATCATGGACCGCTACAAGCTGGACATAGTGAGCGCGGGGCGCAACTTCACGGTCATCCGGCGCGCAATCACCTCCGGCTTCTTCTTCCACTCTGCGCGCAAGGACCCGCAGGAGGGGTACAAGACGACAGTGGAGAACACGCCCGTCTACATCCACCCCTCCAGCTCCCTGTTCCAGCGCCAGCCGGACTGGGTGGTGTACTTCGAGCTCATCCTGACCACCAAGGAGTACATGCGCGAGGTGTGCGTCATCGACCCCAAGTGGCTGGTGGAGCTGGCGCCGCGGTTCTTCAAAGCGAGCGACCCAAACAAGATGAGCAAGCGCAAGCGACAGGAGCGCCTGGAGCCTCTGTACGACCGCTTCAACGACCCCACCGCCTGGCGCCTTTCCAAGAGAAAGGGGTGAGCCCGGGCAACCAGCCGTCCGCCAGCAACCAAACGAACGAAACAACAACAATCTATGCGCAGTGCAGCGTCTCAACCCTTAGAGGCCCCTATAGCAGTACAGTCTTTGCGCGCCGGCGCGCGGGCGCCTCACAGCGGCACCCCCGCAAGGAAGTTTTTGAACAGGTGCAGCCCCCTCGAAGGCTGCGTGGCCGGCACCATGTGCCCCGCGCCGCGCACCGTGCTGAACGTGAGCCCCTCGTACTCGGTGGTGTAGCCCCCAACCTGTTCGCCCAGGTGGTCGCCGCCCTTGAGCATCCACGGACGCCAGGCGCTGCGCACGGGCAGCTGCATGCCCTCGATCCAGGCGCGGCTACCTTGGGTGGGCACAATGCCATCCACGTCGCCCGAGAAGATGAGGATGCGAAGCCGCCCATCTGCGATGAGGCGCTTGTGAAGCGGTAGCATGGAGGATAACAGGTCGTGCTGGCTATACTCGATGGAGTCGGTGCAAAGCGCCCATTCACCGGGGCGGGTGACGTGAAGCGCCTTGCGCACGTCTGCACGGTTGAGGTAGGCAGTGACATAGTCGTCCACGCATGCGTCCTCGTAGGGAAAGCCGCTGCCATCCGGCCCGGCGTTGGCGCCGGTGGGCGCAGAAGCCTTACGCAGCGCTTGCGTGGCGGAAACGACGCGCGCGCGCTCCAGCAGTCTCGCGGGCGCCCCGCCGACGTGGTCGCCCGCAGACAGCGCCCGCAGCAGCGCCGCCACCTGGCCGTCCGTGGCGGCTGGGCAGACGTCGCTGAAGAGCTGGTAGATGTCTAGGGGGCCAAGCTGAGCCACGGCCAGGTCGCATGCGGCCATGCAGGCGTGATCCTCATCATCCTGCTCCGATTGGCCCGGCCCCGGCGCAGGTGCGGGCGCTGGAGCGAACGGTCCCGTCGGTCGCGGCTTCACTTTGACCAACAGCTTTTGGCGAGCTTTGGCCACCGCGCGCACGGGCCCGAGGTCGCTGAAGTTGCACACCTTGGTCATGCCCTCGAATGCCGCCGTGCTGATGTGGTAGTGCGTGTGCCAGTGCGTCGCCGCGCCCAGGTTGTCCACTGCCGCGTCAGTCCACGCGTTGCCAATGGCAAAACCAGCCAGGTTGATCTGCTCCTTTGTATCACCCGGGTGAACGTCGTTGCCCTCTAGGATGGCGGCTGCCAGGGTTGGAATGTAGTGCCCTGCATAGCTCTCACCCGCGATGTACACGTCTGCGGCCCGCAGGCCCGGGAATCTGTCCAGGAATGCGAGGAGGAATGCGCGCGCGTCGGAGGCTGTGCGTTGGTCGCCCACCTGCGCGTCTTCGCTGGCGTTGAAGTAGCTGTAGCCAACGCCGGCTGGCGACTCCAGGAACACCACGTTGGCAACTTGCGTCCACGCGAAGGGGTTGCGCTCCAGCTCGCCGCGAGAGTTTGGCTGCCAGGGGCCGAGCTCGGAGAGCCAGCCGCCTCCCAAGCTGCTGCAGCCCGGACCGCCGTTGAGCCACAGGACAAGCGGGTCGCTGAACGGGTTTGGACTCGTCTGAAACGTGTAGAAAAGCGAGCGACCAGCCAGCGCGTCCACGGTCACGTAGCCTAAAGGAGCGCGCGCAGCGCGCAGCGTCAGAAGACCGGAGGAGGCGCAGGGAGGGTGACGTGTGTGTCAGCACTGCCAACCACCACCTCTTTCCGCCCTTTCACGCACCCGCGTAGAGCTGCGACTCTGCAGGGCCCTCGGGCTGGCCGGGCAGCCGTGGCACGCGGTCCGCCTGGCCCGCTGAGGATGCCAGCACGATGCCAGCACCTGGAGACTACGAGCGGGTGTCCTTGGTCTCTCAGTGTCTCAGCCGACGAGATATAATGCGGGTGCAGCCACGCGCCCCCCTGCTCGCACGCACCTGCGCGGGCGCCGCGTCCGAGTACAAGGGCACCGGTGAGTTGGCGGTAAGCAGGCTGGAGCGCGGGTTCGACGTCTGAATGGCATTCACTGCGCAAGCGGCCAGCAGCGCGCCCACGATTGACGTGAAGTAGCCCATGGAACACAGCTCGACGTAGGGCCAGAGTTCGTCTCGGTCTCACACTTCGTCGTACCATCGTCGTACCGGACTCCGGTCCCTCCTGCGTCCTTCCTGCCTCCCGGATTCCCGCACATCCGGGCCCTCGGCCGCTCTGTGAATCGCGGCCGGCCTGATGGCTGAGCCGCCGTTCCTGCCGGAGCCCGGTATGGCGCTGCACTGCGCCGCCGCGTCTCCCAGCGCAGAGGTTGCTGCTGTCGCAGCGCTGCTATCGGCGACGCCGTCAGCTGCGGCGCTGCAGGACGGTTTGGGCATGACGCCACTCGCCTGGGCGTGCGCCAAGTGCGCTCCCACTGGAGTTGTGCGGTGCTTGTTGGAGGCACACCCGGGGGCCGCGCACGAGCGCTCTTCAGGTGGTCTCTTGCCGTTGCACTGGGCGGCGCAGAGCCGATGCACGCTGGAGGTTGTGATGCTGCTGCTGAGCTTGCGCGCGGCGCACGCGGCTGAAAGGGACGCGCTGGGCAGGCTGCCTCTGCACGCGGCGGCGGGGGGCTGTGCCACGGTTGCAGTGCTGGACGCGCTGTTAGAGGCACACCCGACAGGCGGCGGCGAGGACGACTCGCTGGGCAGGCGCGCGTTACACCATGCGGCGGGCACGGGCGCGCCGCCGGAAAGCGTGGCGTACCTGCTTCGAGCGCACCCGGGCGCCGCGGCTGCGAGGGACCGGCGGGGCCGCACGCCCCTCCACACCGCTGCAGCCAAGCAGGCGCACCCGCAGGTGGTGCTCGCCCTGCTGGACGCGCACCCGGAGGCTGCTTCTATGCGGGACGGAGACGGCAAACTCCCGTTGCATTACGCCGTTTCTCGTGCAGCACCTGCAGAGGCGCTCGCGCTCCTGCTTGCTGCCCACCCGCAGGCGGCACAGGAGCGTGCGCGGGGGGGCATGTTGCCGCTGCACTTGGCGGCGGCGTGTGGCGCAGTGCCAGCCGTGATCGCGCAGCTTGTGGCTGCTTACCCCGCGGCGCTGAGAATACCCGGGGGCACAGGGCGCTTAGCTCTCCACATGGCCGCCGCGGGAGCAGCGCCGTTGGCGTCTCTGTGCGAGCTACTTGCTGCGCAGCCAGACGCGGCGAGAGCGAGGGACGCGGAGGGGCGACTGCCCCTTCACTGCGCCTGCGAGGCTGGCGCGGCGGCGGACACGGTAGGCCAGCTGCTGGCCGCATTTCCGGAGGCGCTGCGCATCCGCCACGCAGGCGTGCGCCCGCTCACGCGCTGGCTGGCCAAGGCCGACCCAGAGGCTGTGTCCAACCTCGGGAGCACCGTGCTGCGCTCAGCCACAATCATGCGGGCCGCAATTCACGACCTGGTCAAACAGCCTCACCTGGTTGACCTTGTGCGCCGCGCAGTGCTTGAAGACCCGGAGCTGGCATATGTGCAGGAGGATGGGTTGGAGGCTGTCATTGGCGCGGGCGAGGGCGCGCAGGCGGGCGCGCAGGGTGACGGAGGCAGCGTGCAGGCGGTGGATGCGGCGTGTGAGGAATGCCGGCTTGTGATGCTGCGTGCGGGCTACTTCCTGCGGCGCTACGAGCTGCTGTGCGCAGCCCCTGGGAGCGGCGTGAGCGACGCCACGCCCGGCTACCTGCCGGAGCCGCTGCTGGCGTACAGCGGCCGTGCGTCTGGCACGCAGGTGCTGCTGGCCATGGACTCCTGGGCGGGCGAGGGCAGCGAAAACCGTTTCGTGGCGCTCAAGTGCTGTCGCCGCCAGCCAAAGGTTGCACGCGAGGCTGCACGCCGGCAGGGCCTGTCCGCCCAGCACGTGGTGCCGCTGCTGCGCACGCACGCGGGGCCAGCGGCGGCTGAGGAGTGCGCGCTGCGCGGCCTGGGCGCCCACGTGGCTGTGCTGCCCCGAGCGGAGGGCACGCTGGACGCGGCGCTCGCCGCGCGTCCCGTGCGTGCCCCGGGCGCGGCCAGCGCCCTGGCCGGCCGAGACTGGGAGGCGTGTCGGCGGCTGGCGCGCGGCCTGGCGGCCGCGCTGGCACACTGCCACGAGGCGGGCCTGGTGCACGGCGACCTGCGCCCCTCCAACGTCGCCTTCGCCCAGGGCGCCTGGAAGCTGCTGGACTTCGACGCAGCCTGCGACTGGCGCCTGGGCGAGTACCTGTCAGACCGCTGCGCAGCCGCGTTTGCGCCGCCAGAGGCTGTGTACCTCCCCGAGACCACGGGGGGGGATGCCGCCTGCGGTGAGCCCGGCCTCAAGGCTGTGTCTGAGCGGGGGGTGTTGGAAGCCTGGGAGCCGGGCAGCCTGAAGGCGCACCCGTCTTTCGACGCGTGGGCGCTGGGCGCGCTCCTCTTCCACGTCATCTCAGACACGCCGCTGTGGGCGCGCCAGGACGCCCAGGGCGGCCTGGACAACGCAGACCTGCGCGCCCTGGCCTGCTGGGACGACGCGGCGCTGCAGAGCCGCCTGGCGCCGCTGCTGCGAGAGCCGCTGTCCACGGAGACCGCCCCCGGGTGCGCCGCCTCGCCCGCAGCCTCCCGCGACGCCGCAGTGGCCATGATGACGTGGCTGCTGGCGCCGTCCTGGCGCGCGCGGCCGGCCAGCATGCTGCTGCTGCTGCGTCACAGCTTCCTGGATCCGGTTGGGGGACTGCAGCGCGCCCAACTGGCCAGAGAGGCGGGCACGCTCTACGGCGCGGTGGCAGCAGCTGTGCCCACGGGCGTTGCTGCGGCGATGCATGGCGCAAGCGGCGGGGGAGGGCTGGGCGCAAGTTTGTGGAGGGGCATGTCGCTGGCGCTGAGCTATGCGGCACGAGCAGCTGCGCAGGAACCGCCTGCGGCGGGCTCAGCCGCGCCCAGACAGGAGGAGGAGCTGCGCGCACGTAGCCGCGGTCGCAAATCTAGCGCGCTCATGAGGGGATGCATCCCCAGCAGCGGCAGCGGCGGCGGGGTGTTGCTCTGAGAGACGGGGCGCTGCCACCAGTCTCAACATACCGGCCTCGTGCTGCTGCTGTTGCCTGCGCGCGCGCCTAGTAGCGCTACTTTGTGTGTGCTGACTTGGCATGCGAACAACAGTTTCACAGCGAGGCAGTTGTTCAATCGGCCGACCACCATTACTTGAGGCTTGCGGCCTTGCGCGCGCCGTATCGCTCGCGCCGCCGCCCGTCCCATGATGCCTGCCACGTGCAAGTCCCTGGAGGAGCAGGCGCCGCCTCGTCGCTGCGTGGTGGGCTTCGAGTCACCCCTTTCTGACGGTCCCTCGAGTGGGTTGCTGAGCTGTAGCACGGCCGCGTGCAGCGCGCCCAGCCCGCTCACCACCACGCTGCGCGAGGCCAAGCAAGGCGGAGCGAGCGAGACGCTGTGCAGCCTGCGACGCTGGAGTTGCGGAAACGGAGGAGGAGCTTCCGCAACCGTCGACTCGCTCTCCTCTGGGGCCGGAAGCAGCTCTTCCGACGAGGACTGCGCCTTCCAGAGCTACCGCGCAGCTAGCATGCCCGTCTTCATCCCCGTCCAGCGCAGTGGCAACGGCAAGCAAAGGTGAGAAGCCTGACGCTTTACTCCGTCACTTGCCGGCACGCGCGCCGCCCTGCACGCCGCACGCGGCACTGCTTTTCTGCGAGTGCCGGGTCACAGCCGCGGGCTGCCGGGCCTCGGGCCCCGGAACGGCTCTCAGCTCTGTTGCAGACCACATGCCAACCTGCCTTTTTGCCCCACGCTCGCTCCACTCGCTCTCACACGCCCCTTGCTCTCTTGTGCAGACCGCCCTACCAGCTCATCCTTCGACAGCACTGCTACCCCGGGCAGGCTGCTGCTGGACCTCAGGGTGGCGGGTGCTAGCAGAAGCCGCTAGTCAGAGAGAAAACCAACCACCCTGTGCAGCAGGCGACAGCGTCGCGCTCTCGCCACGCCAATAACTTCTCTCGCGCACGAACACACCATGCCATGCGCCACTGTGCATACACATAACATCTACCACCTGACACAGTCGTTACGCCTCAGTAGAGCCTCTAGCTCACTCGCCTCACTTTGTGGAGAGCTTCGTCTTGAGCTCCCCACGCTCGTGCATCTCCGCCGTGATGTCCGCACCCCCCAGGAACTCGCCGTGCGCATACAGCTGCGGAATGGTGGGCCACGCCGAGTACACCTTGATGGCCTCGCGCAGACCCTGGTTGTACGTCACGTCCAGCACGTTGAGCACCTCGTACGGGCACCCGCACTCCTCCAGGTTCAAGATCAGGCGCTTGCTGAAGCCGCACTCGGGCGCAGCGCGTGTGCCTTTGATGAACGCTACCACTGGGTTCTGAGTCACCACGGCGTTGATCAGCTCCGAGAGGGGAACAGTCAGATCCGCCAAGCCTTTGCCGGAAGTAAGCCTGATTTCCGGCTTTGAAGCTTTGGGCTTGCGAGTGGTCCATCCAGAGTCGGCAGGCGTGTTGCCCACAGGCACGTCGCCCGTGGCGGCAACTGCGGGCGCGCCGCGTCAGCTACGCTGCGGCTGCGCTGCGGCTGAGTGCACGCACTGGCTTCCTCAATCCAAGCCTTCCAGACGGCCTGCAGCGCCTCGCGACCCAAAGAAGGCAACGGAAGGAGCTTAGCGGAGGCGCAGCGCTCAGGCAGGTCCTGCAGGTGGATGCCTATGCTGGCGTTGAGCTGCGAGGGGCGGCGTCAGACGATGCTATGAGAGAGCACTTTATCTGAGAGCATGCTGAGGGGACGTCAAAGTCTCTCTCACCTTGCGCGTCAGCCCGATGTACTGCAGCTCCCCAGCCGCGTTGTACATGCCGTACACGCCCTGCTGGCTTGGCAGCAACGGCGCGACGCCAGCCCTGCGCGGGCAGAGGGGCGAGACGGCTGCACTCAGCACAGCGCAACGCAACGCGCGAGGCAAAGGCCAAAGCAACACGCACGTGAGAGCCACCGACGGCGTCTCGGCCAGCGTCGGCTGCGCCGGCGAGGCGACGGCCTCTGCGCGCGCGGAGCAGGCCCAGCGGCTACGGGGGCGTCCACCCACGCTGTGCGGCCAGGTGGCGCCGCTGCCGCGCAGCGCAGCAGCCTGGCCTGCCCGCGGCCGACCGGCGGGCACGCAGCTGGCGCGCGCAGCGTGCGAGGGTAGCGGGACGGCGCCGCACACGGACATGGATGCTGGCACGCTGTGACAGACCACTGGACAGCTCTGCTCTATACCAAGCACCTGACCTGCGCTAGCACACCGAGCAGAGGATGCGGAGAGCTACGAAATCTCACTACGTATGACTTATGTTCGACGTTGTTCGAGCCCCTTTGAGCTCCTTGTGCCTGGTCGTTGGCTGGACGTTGTGCTGCATGATCTCGATGAGGGCGTGAGCCTGTGTGCTGGTGAGGTGGTCGTGTCTCGATGAGGGCGTGAGCTCCTCTTCATGGGAGCCGACGCCGCCGCGGTGACCAACGCAAAGGCCACCTTCGCGGCCTCTCACGACCACCTCACCACGACACAGGCTCACGCCCTCGTCGAGATCATGCAGCACAACGTCCAGCCAACGGCCAGGCACAAGGAGCTCATGGAGGCTCCTGATGCCTTGAGAAAAAACAACGGCAACGTGCCGCCTCAGCGGCGGCGGCTGGTCGCTTTCCTCTGGGGCGAGCACGTTCTCATTACGTCGTCTCCAGTAGCCGCGCCAACTCCTGCTCCTCTGCGCTATGCACCTCTGGCGCCCTCCCCAGCGTGGGCGCGCGCACCAGCATCGCGGCGAAAGCGGCCACAAACGGCATGGTTGCCACTCCGAACAGCGCATGCCTGAAGCTTCCTTCGGAATCGTGCGCCATTCCAAACAGCAGAGGCCCTAAGCCGCTGCCAACCACGCCCATCGTGCGGTTTATGGCGTAGATGGCGCCCGCGTGCGCGCTGCCGAAGACCCGAGCGTGCAGGAAGGGCAGGCTGACACCCGCGCAAGCATCCGCGCAGCCCTTGACCACGCCGGTGAGCACCGCCCAAGGCGCGCTGACCAATGCCGTGAGCAACAGGCAGTACAGCGCCAGAAGAGCGCCTCCGACGGCGAGCAACGTCAGGGCAGGCATGCCGCGGTCCAGCAGCTTTCCTACCAGCAGGCAGCACAGGCCCGCGGAGATGCCCGTGGCCAAACTGAGAGTCGCCGCCACGTTGACGGTGCCAACCTCGGCCGCCATGGCCACCAAATGAAAATCGGTGCCGCTGGCTGCCAGGAAGTACACCAGCGTGTATGCGGCGAGGACGACGAAGAGGGGAGTGCGCAGCGCTTGAGAGCGCGTGAACGCAGCCTCTCCAGCACCCTCCGCGGCGGCTTCTGCGGCTTCTCCTGTTGTTTCGGAAGCTTCTGGGGCTCTGTCGCCGTCGGGCAGCAGGCCGCAGCTGTGCGGCGAGACGCGCAGGAGCAGCGCGCAGAGGGGAGCCGCGAGGGCACACAGCAGCGCCGCCACCAGCAGGCCGCAGCGCCAGCCGTGGCGCCTTTGAGTGAGCGCCAGCACCTGCACGGTGCCCGCGCCGGTGAAGGTGTAGAAGCCCACGGTGAGCCACGCGAGCGCGGCTCCTTGGTTCCTGGTGTACCACAGCCCCACCGTGGTGCTGGTGAACGTGTCCAGCGCGCCCAAGCCAAAGCTGCGCAGACCAAGCAGCGCTGTCAGCACAGCCACGCCGCTCTGGGCAGACGCCAGCACGCACAGCGACAGTGACAGCGCCAGCAGCGCCGCAGGGATGCACCTGCGGCAGCCGTGGCGGTCCAGCAGCCGCCCGAACAGCGGCTGCAGCGTTGCCGCGAACAGGCAGGCGGTGACGAAGAGCAGGCCCAGCTGCGTGCGGGTGAGCGGCACGTCTGCCAGCACGCCAGGCACGGACAAGAACAGCGTATTGTTCTGGCCGAAGCTTTTCAGCACACGCGCCAGCGTGCACAGGACAAGAACCAGGTGGCCATAGAAAAAGGGCACCGCAGCAACGACTGCGTCGCGCCTCACATCGCAGCCGCCAGCTTCGCCGCCACCAGCCTCGCCGCCAGCGTCGCTGCTTCCCTCGACCGACACAGGCTCCACCGCAGCCGCACGAGGGAGAGTAAGGGCAGAGCGTGTGCAGTATTGTGCCACGCACGCGCCGCGCCGCCTCGCGTTTTTTTGTTGACGGTCTAGGCACTGAGACACCGCTCGCTCCTGCTGTTGCGCATGTGGTCGCTGCAGAGTCGCTGCACAGGCGGCGCGGCCTTTGCGAGTGTGAGCGGCAAAGACAACACTGCGAGTCAGCAGCCGCCGCCACCTCCTCGCAAGCGACCCTCCCCGCCTCCCGCTGCTGTTGCCCGCCCGCCCGCTGTTGCTGCTGCGCCACATGGCGAGTGGACCGTGAGCGAGTCTCAGCACCGGTTGCGCCTGGACCGCTTCTTGCACTCGGCTAGCCGCGTGTCAGACAACGGCTTGCTGCACGCTGCGCGCCTGGGCGCGGTGACGCTCAACGGACGTAAGCTGACCACTCTGCGCGACCAGTACGTCAAGCAGGGCGACAGCGTCGTTCTCCTGCCACACGCGCCCCCAGCCGCCGTTGTCGCTGCCGCAGCCGCCGCCGTGGACTGGCGAGCCCGGGTGCTCTACGAGGACACCCTGCTGCTCGTGGTAGACAAGCCCGCCGGCCTTGCCAGCACGCCAGCGCGCAGCGAGCCCGCCAGCGCTCTCAGCTCCTGCGAGGCTTTCCTGCGCCTTCGCGATGGCTCTGCAGCACCCCCGCAGCTCTTCCCGCTGCACCGCCTCGACAAGGACACCTCCGGAGTGCTCATGCTGGCCAAGGCTGCTCACATCTGTGACACCGTCTCTGCGGCGCTTCGGTCGCGCAAGGTGCGCAAGGTGTACGAAGCGATCCTGCAGGGTTCGCTGGAGGGCGGCGAGTCAGGCCTCTGGAGCGACTTGCTGGAGGTTGGCAACGACGGCAAGGCGCACGTGAACGACGTGGAGTCTGGCGTAGGGAAGAGCGCCAAGACGGAGTGGCGCGTTACGGAGCGCTTTGCTGGGGTCGCCACCGCAGTGGAGTTGTCGCCGCTCACGGGCCGCATGCACCAGTTGCGCGCCCAGGCTGCGTCTCGCGGCGCACCTGTGTTGGGTGACGAACGCTATGGACGCGCTGCGAAAGGAGTGCCCCGTCTGTGCCTCCATTGCAAGCGCATGAGCATGGCGCACCCTTTGGAGCCGCATCGAGAGCTCATCTTCGAGGCGCCTACGCCACCAGAGCTGGCCGTCTATGCGCAGAGGCTCCGCAAGCGCGCGGCTACGGAGACGACGGAGTTGCCCGCCTGGCCGGCCACAGCAACGCGAACCGCTTGATGCGTTGTGCGGGATCCAGCGCCGCGCCTCGACGTTTTGGCCGCCCGGCCGGGCGCGTTCCTGTCTGCCTGCAAGATCATCTCCAGCTCCAACTCCAAGATCCTGCAAAAGTTCGACGAGAAGGAACAGCGCTTTCACCACAAGGTCCCGGCACGGAATTTCCGGATCGTCGTGCCGGGTGTTCGTGGTGAAAGCGCTGTTCGTTCTCGTCGAACTCTTGCAGGATCTTGGAAGGGTTGCTGTTGGGCGAAGACGCTCGGCGTGAGTACACAGCGAGCACGAGGGGCGGGAACAAGTCCCCTCGGCGGTATGCAGCAACGCAGCCAAGGTTGATACACCCTGGCTGCGTCGCTGCATAGCGCCAAGGGGACTTCTTCTAGCCGCTCACGCTTGCTGTGTACTCACGCCGGACGTCTTCGCCGCGATGACGCGCTATTGGGCGGACCGGGATACATTGCGGGTCGTCGACCGACCGACGGTTGGTTCTGAGTGGCCAAGAGTGGGTCGAATGCAACTCTGTGTCCCTGCCCTGTGTGTTGTCTCCCTGCCCGCGATGGGCGTCGATGACGCTCTGAGCACATCTGCGCAGGCACTGCTCTGCGGCCCCTTAGCTGCACGCGCTCACGTAGCCCCGCTGGCGCTGCCTCAGTTGCGCTGTGACAACGCGGACGGGTCTGTGTTCCCGCTAGCGCTGCGCTGCGCTGAGGAAAGCAGCCTGGCGGACGTGACGGCGTGGTTGGCTGCCAGCCGAGACGCCATACAGTCCGCTCTTCTGCAACATGGCTCGCTCTTCCTGCGCGGCTATCCGGTGCCAGACGCAGCCTCGTTCGACGAGCTCATGGAGAGCCTCGGAGTGCCTCCCAAGCCGTACGTGGGCGGCGCGGCGGTGCGCACGGTGGTTGCAGGTCACGTATTCACCTCCAACGAGTCGCCTCCCAGCGAAAGCATCCCGTTCCATCACGGCGCGTGCCCGTGGTGAGCGCTGTTTGCGTGGAGCGCTTGCGCTTGGTGGGTGCCCACTTTGAACAGGCTGACAGCTGTCGACGCGACAGAGATGGCACTGGTTGCGTCTCCGCCCTCCAGAATAGCCTTCTTCTGCCAGACGCCCTCTGCGGTGGGAGGCGAAACAAGCGTGCTGCTGAGCGGCTGCGTGGCAGCGCGCGTGCGCGCCGAGCTGCCCTGGTTTGCCGCGCGCCTAGAGGCGCAGGGGCTGCTCTATCACCGCGCTCTCTCTGAGCACGACGACGCCAGCTCGGCGCAGGGGCGCGGCTGGCGCAGCACGTACAACGCGAGCAGTCGCGACGACGCGGAACGTGCGATGCGACACTCTGGCGTGCACACCTGGACGTGGCTTCCAGAAGGGTCCCTACGCACCACCACGGGCCCTCTGCCAGCCTTCAAGACGGACAGTCGTTCTGGAGAGTCGCTTTTTCACAACGCCCTCGTCGCCGTTTTCCTCGGGTGGACAGACGCGCGTAATAGCGGACCTGAATCAGTGCGCTACGGAGACGGAGGAGCGCTAGCAGCTGATGACGTGGAGGCGGTGCGGCAGATTATGAGCTCGCTGGCGGTTGACATACCGTGGGAGGCTGGAGATGTCATGCTGCTGGACAATCAGCGCGCAATGCACGCGCGCCGACCCTTCACTCCGCCGCGCCGCATCCTGGCATACCTGTGCGTGTGAGACGCACCGCGCTCTGGTGGACTTGCTGGTCGGCCGGCACGAGTGTACGGTGGAGCAGGTGTGCGAGCGGCTGAGCGCGCTGAGGCGCCCAACGGCGCGCGAAACGGTGGTTCGGCGGCTGGAGGGCATGATGGACGACCTCATCGTGCTTGCAGACGGCACGGTCTACCTGATTTGAGCGGGGCCGCCGCCGACCGCTGATGGAGTTGAATAGATAGCTCACTCATACGGAATGTCTCTGTAACTGTACCCGGCATAGCCGCGGTACGCGCAGTACGCCACCCGTGTGTAATACGCGCCGGGTATAAAGGTCATGGACCCCAGGACTGTGAACGCAAGCGCCTAGGAAGCGAGAGGAGAGAGCCGTCCGCCCTTGTCAACGCTTGCGTATGTGCGCGCACGCGCGAGCAGCGGCGCACCATCTCCCTGTGTGTTCCCTTGCGCGGGTCGATGTGCATGTGGCCGCCCAGCGAGAGTGCCCCGAGGAAAAGAAAGAGCGCACCAACGCAGAACAGGAGAACTGCGAGCGCCACCGCTTTGCGAGGCACGCCTGCGAGCACGCAACGCCGCCGCGGTTAGTGCGGCGCGGACAGGCTGTCGCAGGGGCAGAGAAGCTGGGAGCGTGGTGGTGGGGAGGCGCACGGGCGGACACGGGCAGAACGCACCCGGCTTGGCGCTCAGGTGAGGCAGGAAGCGCGCGTCTACCTTGTTGCCGTACTCGTCCTCCAGCAGCTCAGCGTAGACGCGTCTCCGGCTGGCGGACATTGCGCGCTGTGCAGACTGAGCGCCCTTGCGCTCCCCTTCCCCCCTGCGTAGACTCACCGGTCTCCCTCCTGCCTCGCACGCGCAGGGACGCAGTGGCACTTCGGAACAGAGTACGCAGGAGAGCGCAGCCACGTGGTGTGTGACGTGGGCACGTGGCACATGCGCAGCGAGCGCTGTACGACACGTGGACACCACTGTGAGCGTCCCTGCATTGCCTATTCTGGCTGCTTCGCTCTGTAACCATGTTCAGATAGCGTGTCCGTCAGCCACGCTGGGCTTCCCACGCAATGCACACGCTACGCAGCCGCGCACTCTCCGCCGCGCGCGCCTCCTGCTCCGCGGCTCTGCGGCTCCACCCCTGCGCCGCTGCGCTGCAGACGCGCGGCGTCAGCGGCATTGGCAGAAGCGAGGGCGAGGGTGGTTCACCAAGCGAGCCTCCCTCGCCTTCTCGCCACGAGCTCGCCGTCTCGGTCGACCGCTCGGGCCTTTACCGCGCGCCCGGTGCGCGCCACCGCCCAGCGCCGGCTCCTGGTGAACGACGCTGCGGCACCGGCCTCACGCGGCGTCTCCGCAGCCCCGTACCCCCCCCGCGCCTCCGACACGCCCCTAGAACGCCACCTGCGTGGCCTCGTACGTTTCCGGGGCGGCCCGCTCAGCGTGGCCGACTTCATGGCCGAGGTGCTCACTCACCCAAGCCTGGGGTACTACATGACTCGTGACGTGTTTGGCACTTTGGGGGACTTTGTGACGAGCCCCGAAGTGTCGCAGATCTTCGGAGAACTGCTGGCCGTCTGGCTGGCGTACCTATGGCACCAGATGGGGCGCCCCGCCAAAGTGAGGCTGGTGGAGCTGGGGCCAGGGAGAGGGACGCTTCAAGCAGACCTTCTACGCGCAGCCTCTCAACTCCAAGGAGGCCTAAGCGCCGCGCTGGAGCTACATCTGGTGGAGGTATCACCCGCGCTAAGGCGCGTGCAGGCTGAGAAGCTGGGGTGCGGCGCAAGCGCGGGGTTAGTGGGCGAGGGGTGCAGCAGCGCTGCATTTGGGGGCGTGCAGGTGCGATGGCACGGTTCACTGGACACGGTGCCTGAGGGCTGCCCGATCGTGGTGCTGGCCCACGAGTTCTTCGACGCGCTGCCTGTGCACCAGTTTGCGAAGACTGCGCGGGGGTGGTGCGAACGGCTGGTTGACGAAAACAGCGCAAGCGAAGAAGAAGTAGAACAACCATCAGCACCATCAGCATCATCCACGTCATCAACGCATGCGCCGCTGCGCTTCGTGCTCTCTCCGGGGCCCACGCCCGCCTCGAGCCTGTTGGTGCCTCGCCGCCTCGCCGCATTGCCGCCGGGCGCCGCGGACGCATGCCTCGCCCTGGAGATCAGCCCGCGCAGCATGGCTGTCTGGGAGGATGTGGCGCGTCGGGTGGCGAAAGACGGCGGCGGTGCACTGGCCATCGACTACGGCGCAGAAGGGCCTCTCAACCACACCCTCCAGGCCATCCGGCGTCACGCGTTCGTAGATATGCTCGATCAGGTTGGTAGCGCTGATTTGAGCGCCCATGTGGACTTCGGCGCGCTCCGCCTGGCTGCGCAGCCACAGGGTGTGCGCTCCTATGGTCCTGTGAGTCAACGACAGCTGCTGGGCGCGCTGGGCATCTCCGCGCGACTGCAGGCGCTTGCGCGCGGCAAGAGCGATGCCGAAGTGGATGCGTTGGTTGCTGGCGCAGAGAGGTTGGTGGGCGAGCAGGATGGGCCGGGGGGCGAGGGATGCACGCAGCCGGGCATGGGGCTGAGATATCAGTGCCTGGCGATGGTGCACCGGGACCTGAGTGCGCCCGTGGGCTTCGAAGAAGCTGAGGACTCGTCGCAGTCATAGTCGGTGGTGTGTATCGATCAAAGATGCGATCAAATAATGTGTCGATTCGACACGCGCTCGCCCTACGGGTCGCTGCCGTTCGCGTTGGCCCGTTGGCGCAGCGAGCAGCGTGCATTGGCTTCTGAGGTGCTTGCTTTTGGTCTGCCCGTGCGCGGCGCAACATGTGCGTGCCTGCGCGCCTCTCACTCGCAGCGCGCAACGCTGAGCCCGTGGCGCAGGGAGCGGCTGCAGCGGCTGTTCCAGAACGTGGGAGCGCCCGGTGGCGCAGGCGGAGGGGGACCACCTGGAGACTCACCTCAAGCGGACACAGCAGAGCAGGTCTACATCTCCTCTCTGGCGCTCCTCAAGATGCTCAAGCACGGTGCGCCGCGCACGCAGCCGGCGCGGACGCGCAGAGTCCGCATAGCGCGTGCGAAGCGAGCTCTGCGCGGCGCGCCGTGACCTAACGCGCCGCTTGGTTGCTTGCAGGCCGCGCGGGGGTGCCGATGGAGGTGATGGGACTCATGTTGGGCGAGTTTGTGGACGACTTTACGGTCAAGGTGGTCGACGTGTTCGCCATGCCGCAGGTGAGGAGGAGGAAGGGGCAACGAGTGCTGTCGCTGTCTCTTTGGGTTCTTCGAAGGGAGACGGTGCACTCGCTGCCGCGCGCGCGTCACGCCACGCCGGCATGGCGCGCCGTGGCTGCGCGCCGCTGTGTGTGACGCAGCTTTGGTCAACGCACGGGCGCAGTGAGCGCTGCGTTGCCCTAACTCCCGCCGCTCCCTCCCCAGTCCGGCACCGGCGTCAGCGTCGAGGCTGTGGACCCCGTTTTCCAGACCAAGATGCTTGACATGTTGAAGCAAACCGGGCGGTGCGCACAGCACACTCACTTCAACTCATTCTCAAATCACTCTCTAACGACTTGTAACTCATCACGCAGCCCTGAGATGGTGGTTGGCTGGTACCACAGCCACCCGGGCTTCGGCTGCTGGTTGTCTGGCGTGGACATCAACACTCAGCAGAGCTTTGAGGCTCTCAACGCTCGCGCAGTGAGCGTGGTGATCGACCCTGTGCAGAGCGTGAAGGGCAAGGTTGTGATCGACGCGTTCCGGCTGATCAACCCGCAGACGCTGATGCTGGGCCAGGAGCCGCGTCAGACAACCAGCAACGTGGGTCATTTGCACAAGGCTAGCATCCAGGCGTTGATCCACGGCCTGAACCGCCACTATTACAGCCTGGGCATCAGCTACCGCAAGAACGCACTGGAGGAGCAGATGCTGCTCAACCTCAACAAGAAGGCGTGGGGCGCGGGGCTCGCCACGGAGAGATGGGAGGAGCGCGGAAAGGCCAACGCAGAGGCACTCAAAGAGCTCGCTCTGCTGGCCGGAAAATACGACGCCGCGGTGCAGGAGGAGGGGCAGCTGAGCGCGGAGAAGCTGGCGCTGGCACAGGTTGGGCGCCAAGACGCAAAGAAGGCTATGGAGCAGCGCGTTCATGCGCTCATGGGAGACAACATCGTGCAGACGCTGGGTGCCATGATCGACGTGGTGGCTTTCTGAGGCGCGTGAGCAGCGCCGGTTCGTGTGGCTGAAGACGACGTGCGGACGGTTAGTTGGGATGCAAGCAAACAAAGGCAAACAAAGCACTTCCTTTCATCGCTCGTTGGATTCAGTCGGTCATTCAGTCTAAAGGCACAGCAGCTCAGCCTCCTGCGTGCGCAGCCAGGCGCAAAGGCGGTTCGCGACGGCCACCGCCAGCGGCGTGTCGGTGAGCGGATCGAACGCCGCGTACAGTTCGAACGACTCCCCAACCACCGCCAGCAGACACTGCGCCTCGCTCACGCGCAGGTGCACCCGCTGACTGGCCGGCGGCGCGGCAGAGCCCACAGCAGCCGCAGCCGTGACGGGCGCATGCACCGCACAGTGCAGCTCAGCGTATGCTCTCAACAGCCGCTTTTGGAGCGCCTTGCTGCTCAGCGGCGCGGCGAAGGGCGGGAAAACGAACTGGCTGGAGCCGGTGCTCAGGTACAGGAAGTGCCACAGGCTGCTTGCGCCGATGCCGCCCCCGCCGGCGGGCTTGGGCAGCGCGCTGAGCATCATGGGCGCGCGCTGCTGCGCCGAGAAGACAGCCAGCAGGATTTTGTCTCTGGTGAGTGCAGCCTCGATGGCGCGTCGAGCAACGGAGCAGCCGGGAAAGCCGTCTGGATGCGCCGTGAGGAGCACCAGGCACGCCTGCGGCGCCAGCCATGCGACGTATGCGTACGCAAATGCAGCTGGGTTGTAGACGGGCAGGCATACCGGCGAGAATGACTCTGCTGCGTCCCGAAAGGAGCGCGCGGAGCGTACCAGCGTGCACACCAGCAGCACGTCGTCAGGGTGCATCGCCTGGCCCCTGCGCGGCTGTGCGGACGCCACCAGCCGGTCGGGCGTGAGCAGCAGCGCCGCTAGGAGGCCTTGGGAGGCGATGGCTGCGGCAAGCGCGGCGGAGGCGCAGCGTCGAGCTCCGCAGGGGAGCGCCAACGGCGGCGACGCGTGGAGCCATGTGGAGGGGTCCCACGTGAAGCTGTGCACCAGCGCTTGAAACACCCGCTCGGTGCCTCCGAGGAGGGTTCGTGCGTCAAACCGCGGGCTCTTCTCGAGCGCCTTCTCCACCCCGCTGGTCAGCAGGCTGATCACCAGGCTGTGAAGCAGCTGCAGCTGCCTGCGGATCAGGCGCTGCGGCTGCGCGCCGGCGGTGACGGCTGCGAGCGTGAGTGGGCCTCGGTGCAGGAAGGTGAAGGCGTGGCTGGCGCTGCGGAAGGACAGCAGCGCTTCGCCCGTGCCGCCCGTGTCCTGCACGAAGGCGCAGAGCGCAGCCAGAGAGGCTGTGAAGCCGGCCAGTGAGGCTGCCTCCCCGTAGCGGGAATACACGGGCTTTCCAGCCGCTGTGAACACGAAGAAGTGACGCCGGTGCGCCCGCCAAGCGGGGCAGCTGTCGTCCTCCGCCAGCTGCGCCGCCGTGTGGCGGCTGCGCGCCGCGCGGGCAGCCTCCTCCTCCTCCTCGCTGTCCCCCCCGCCCGTGCCGCCGCAGCCGCGCCTGCTGGCAAGCAGCGCAGGCAGACCCCCCAGCGCCTCGTCAACCTCCGCTGGCGTGGGCGACGTCACGCGCGCGCGACCAGGCGGGGCCGCCACGACGGACGGAGACGAAGCAGGTGGCACAGCGCTTCCAGAAAGCTCCTCGCCGCCCTCCTCGGGCACCGCGTCCGCGCTGCCCGCCCGCAGCAGCGCGGAGATCGCCAGCGCGTCGCGCTCCACCGGGCCGCTGGTGCGGAAGAGAGGCGAAGGAGGTGCAAACAGACTGCTGCGTGCTGCGCTCTCCTCCGCTTCTTCCTCCTCCTCCTCAGCCTCCTCGCAAAGAGGACTCGCTGCGCGGCTCTCCTCGTCCAAACGCAGCTGCTCAACGGCTTCCGATACTCCGGACGGCGCAGCCTCCTCCTCCTCTTCCATCAACTCTGAGGACGACTGGGAGGAAGCTCACAGCGGAGCAGGCTGCGCGGAGGCCGCGGGCGGCGTGACGACAGGCTTGCGGAGGGAGCGAGGCGCGAGTGACGTGGCAGCAAAACGTACGACCACGCTCGACGGCAGAGGAAGGTGAAGCAGGCGGTTGGTTGCACGCATTGTTTAGAGCGGCGCGGGCATGTCTGAACGTTTGATGATGCGGCTGCGATTCATCTCCTTTTTGGCCTGGATGCGCTTGCATTCCGCCTTGTGCTTGCCCTTGGTCCACGCCTGAGCCATACACGCCGCGCTGCAGAAGGACGCGGACCCACAGGCGGAGCAGAAGTGGAGGCGCTTGTCGGAGGCGCCGCAGCCGGCGCAGAGGAGCGGAGCAGGGCCACCGCCGCGGCACTCCAGCAGCTCAATCAGCTCCTGGTTGCCCGGGTGGAGGTGCTTCGCAAGATCCAGCGCCGAAAAGCCGTCTTGTATATCAGCAGCGGGATCAGCGCCGGCAGCCAGGAGCGCGGCGCAGCAGTAGCGGTGGCCCCCCATCACCGCCATGACAAAAGCAGCTAGCCCATTCTTGTCTGGCGCGTTAATCTCCGCGGCACTCATCTTCAAGCTATCAGAGCGCCCGATGAGCAGCGTCACGCAGGCGAGGTGCCCATCGTGAGCGGCCGCGTGGAGGCAGGAACACGAATTGTTGTCGCGCGCTGTCCGCATAGCTCCTGCAGCCAGCAGGGCCTTCGCCATGGCGTGATATCCGCTCTGGCACGCGATATGTAATGGCGTGGCGTTGTACGGCTTTTCAGGGTCACACGGGGCGCGTTTCTTGACGGTGCGCACGTCGATGTCGTCCGCAAAGTGAGGCAGCAGCAGCTTGAAGATCTCCGGCTGGTTGGAGAGGATGCTGGCATGCAGCACATTGTTGCCAGAGACATCGAAGATGCGCAGGTCCGTGTGTGGAATGAGCTCGCGTGCGCAAGCGAGTTGGCCGTGGCGGATTGCGTCCACCAGCGGCGTGCTTCCAATGCTGTCTATACTATTGGCATCAGCACCAGCCTCCAGCAAGAGGCGCAGTACATCGATCGATCCGTGTTTGGCGGCCACATGCAGCAAAGAAGAGTTGCCATGTTCAGACTTGACCGTGTTTGGAGAGAGGCCGTCAGCGAGCAGGAGTCGCACCAGCGCGGCGTAGTTGTAAATCGCGCTGTTGAAGAGCATGCCCTCTTTCTTTCCGCGTGGAGCGCGGCGCAGTGTTGCCGCGTAGTTGGCCTCATCACGAGGAGAGGCGGCACAATGAGCGTTCAGGGCCGCGAACTCGGCCACCAGAGCATCAGACATCCTGGTTGAGCGGTGTGTGGCTCGCGCAGGCGTCGTGTGGCAGCGCAGCAGCGTGCGTAGGCCTGCGCGAGAGCAGAGGACCAGCTCGCCGCAAACACAGTTGGCGCTCAGTTCGGCCCGTGCAGCCTGCGCGCCCTCAGCGAAGAGCAGCGAGCACCCGGGCGAGGCTGTAGCACCCGCAAGCTGCCGCGAGAGAGCGCGGGCGGTGGCGCAGAAGGGAGAGTGCGCTCGCCGCCTCGCTCTGTGAACACAGGGGCGCTCGCAGGTACAGGCTGCCGCAGAGCCAGCAGCTGCCGTGAGACAGGCTTGCGGAGGGGAGCGAACCGCGAATGACGTGGCAAGGGCGGCACCAAGCTGGCAACGACGCGACAACGTGTACGTACGACCGCGCAAAGAGGTCACAAAAGCGTGGTATGACAGCACTTGGGCTCACGCTTATGCTGCGAGCGCGCGCAGGATGGCCCGCGGGCTGTCGTCCGGCTGCACCGCCAGCGCCCTGTTCTCAGCCGCCTGCAGCGAGGCGGTGAGCGCCCCGCAGGCGCTCTCCGCGCGGGAGGCCAGCACGTCCGCCCCGGTGAGCAGCGCCGCGACGCCGTCGGACTGGAGTTCCAGTCGGAGATGCGCCTCCTCCACAGCCTTGCGCAGCGTGCCGAGCGCGCTGCCACTGCACACGCGCAGCACGGCGGCATCCACCGCAGCCTGCTGCTCCATCAGCATCTGCGTGTCCGCCTGGTCAGGGCCTGTGGCCTCCTGAGCAGCCGCAGCCGCAGCGTCTGCGTCCCCTTGCAGAGCCAACCAGGCCGCCTCCTCTTGCGCCCAGGCGTCCCGCAACGCGCTCAGTCGCTGCGCTGCGCCGTCGGGGGGCTGCGTCGCTGCGAAGCGCACGCTGCCGTCCGCGCAGGCGGCCTCAACCGCGGCTTGCCAGCTGGCCAGGCAGTCGGCCACCGCCAGAGGCGCCTGCACGCCCAGGCTGCATGCGGCACCGCCCGAGGCATTGCCAGCCGCGAAGTGGGCGCGAGCAGAGTGCAGCTCCACGGCAGAGAGGTATTCGCACAGCGCGCGCAGGCGGTCGCCCTCGCTCAGAGCGCCAGGGATCGCGTCGTGGGCAGTCAGCAGCGGGCGCACGGGGTAGCTGGCCACCACCGCCTGCTGCTGCGGTGGCTGCGGCGCCGGCGTCGGTGGCTGCGGGGAGGGGTGAGGCGTGAGGCGTGAGGAAGGAGCGAGCGCAAGTGAAAAGGGCCTCACGCGCCTCGGCCGCGCGCTTGCGACGCTTGAACGTGAAGCCGCTCTCGTCAACCAGCACCTCGGCTGCGTGCGGCGGGCGCGCGGTGTGAGCCAGGGCGTGGTGCGCGCAAAAACCCGGGGAAGCGGGAAAGGCGCCCAGAGCCCCACCCCAGCCGCCCACAGCCCCGCTCATGACACCACGCGGCAGTCACGCGCCTGTGGAGGGCGCGGGACGCTTGGCAGCGCCCACGGGCGGCTGCGCAGGCACCTGGGGCATGCGTGAGATGTGGAAGCGTTGGGCCTCGCCAGCTATACGCACCTGCGCAGGCGCCAGCGGCACGCGTGCGCGCGGCGCAACCTCGGGTGCAGCCTGTACCGGGGAGGAGCCGAAGACGGACCTGCGCGTGCGTGCGCCGTCAGACGCTCTCACTCCGGAAGCCCGTTTGAGCCCGGAAAACGCAACGCCAAGCGCCGCAGCACGCAACGCACTTGCGACGCGCAGACTGCTCACTGCGGCCCATGGCAACGCCAGAAACGCGACGCAGAACGCTAGAGCGCGTCAGCGCGACGTACAAACGGACTTTAGCATTTTTGTCGGACGAAAGCGTGCCCTCCTCGCTCCTCCTATCCTAGCAGGCAGCGTACTGTAGCAGCGTAGCCAGGGACTAGGGAGCTGCATCACAGCTGCTTCCTCCGCCGCTCTCATGCAGTCCCTGTGTTCTCCCTGTGTGCCCTTTGCCCGTCGCGTGCGCCCTCGCACAGCGGTGCGCGCGGTGTGTCGCGTCGGCTCCTCTGCGGCGCGCGTGCCGTTGTCAGAGCTGGGCGGCGTGGACGCTGTGTTTCACACGGTTGTGTCCGGAGAGACGGTGCGGGGCATCGCGCAGGCGTATCGCAGCAGCCCCGCACAGCTGCAGCGTCTCAACCCAGGCCTCAGCGCCGGCTCGCCCCAGCCGGGCACGCGCCTGCTGGTTGCGGCGCCTCCGTCGGTGCGCCAGACGAGCAGCTACGCGCTGGGCGGCTTGACTGCCACGTCAGGGCGTGGCGAGGGGACTGCAGCAGCAGACGCTGTCACCGCGCTGGCAGCCGCTCTGGCTGTGGCGCTGGCGCTTGCGGCGCTGCTGTCTACGCGGCGCCGCGAGGCTGGTCCAGGGCGCGCGGGCGGGTCTCCTGTGTCCGGCGGGGCTGGCGGCGAGGCTGGCGGGGAGGCTGGGGCGGGAACGCAGGGCGTGAGCACCCGCCGTGCGCAGCGCTTCTCCTGGGGCGGCCGCGTGGGCACCGAAGACCTGGCCGCCGCCGCGGAGCAGCCCGGCGGCGCGGCGCAGGCCCCTGTTGCGCCCCCGCGCAGCGCCGAGGAGTCTCCGGCGCTCAAGACTGCTCGCGCCGCCGCAGCCGCCGAGGTTCTCGACGCCCTCGCGCGCCGCCGCGCGCAGCCGCGCGGCAACGCCGCGGAGGCGAACAAGCTTGCGGACGCGGAGAGAGAGTCGCGCGCGGCGTTGGCGCGAGTTGACGCGGTCGCGAGAGCTGCTTCGCGCCCTAACAGCACCGTCCCCGCCTCTCCTCCCCCTGCGCCCCCGCGCACGCTCACCGTCTCCGACGAGTTCAGATCCCCCGCGGCCATGACGCCGCAGCAGCGCGCGGAGACCCTGGCGGCGGCTCGGGCCTGGGCAGCGTCTGGTCGGCCGGCGGAGCTGGGCATGACGGGAGCTGCGGCTGCAACGACCGGCCAAGACGACCTTCACCAGCCGTGGCGCATAGCTGAGGAGGAGGCGCTTGCAGCCGCAAGCAAGTCGAGCGAGAGCGCGGCTGTCGTGGACGTGGCTGCGCGCGTGCGTGCAGACGTTGAGCGCGACCGCGTGGCGGCCCCCGCTGCGGACCCGATGGCGGCAGCCAGCAATGCGCAGGCTGTGGCGTGCGCGCGGCGCGTGGGCGCGAGCGCTCCGGCGTCGCTGCGCGCCTCTCGCGTGGCTCAAGCGCGCTCGGCGCGCCCCATGGGCCCTCGCGACGCCGCATCGGCGGCGGCGGCGGCGGCGGCGCGCGCGGCGGCGATGGACGCTGCGATGCTCGCGCTCACCGTCGCAGCCGAGGCTAAGGAAGTTGAGGAGGCGCGAATCGAGGCTGCGCTGGAAGACGTGCAGGCGCGCGCGGACGATGCGGCGCGATGGGTGGCCGCCTGGCGCGTGCGCGTGGTGGCGGAGGCGGAAGAAGAGCTGCTGGAGGCGCGGCGCGACGCGCTGCTGGAGGCACAGCGCCAGCTGGAGGAGGCTACTCAAGCGGACGCCGCACGGGCGGCTGCGGAAGCCGAAGCGGCGCGGCGGCATCAGGTGGAAGATGAAACGGCACGGGCGGCACAGGCGGCACAGGCGGCACAGGCGGCACAGGCGGCACAGGCGGCACAGGCGGCGCTGGCGGCCGTCGCGGAGGGTGCCGCACCGTCTACGGCGTCTGTTGAGCCCCCCAGCGCCGCCCTGGCGGCGGCGCGCGCCCGACAGGAGGCTCAGTACTCCGCCGTGCGTGGCGCGC
>Ga0208951_1000099_pt1 | contig 34946 bp, 31 predicted proteins | sample GreLakmeMI27MSRF_FD_187702 | JGI IMG/M metagenome (GOLD analysis project Ga0208951, IMG submission 187702) | Freshwater lentic microbial communities from great Laurentian Lakes, MI, USA - Great Lakes metaG MI27MSRF (SPAdes) | ecosystem: Environmental > Aquatic > Freshwater > Lake | place: Great...
TCAGGATACTCCCGGGGAGCGTTTTTCACCGCAGAGGCAAGATCATTGCCAACTTCATTTTCAGAGAACTTATACATGAAGTATTCATAAAGCTGAAAATGAATATCTTTAAGAGCCGAGTCAACTGCAAGGCGTCGTGTAGGGTTATCTGTAAGCTCGCGCCTTAAAGAGGGCGGAACAGTCTCAGGTATGGACTCAGCTATTTTAGTTAAAGTATCCATTGCATCCTCAATCTGCTTAAAGCTGCGATGCTCAAGGAGGTCGCTTAATCGGAGCCTGCTGGCAATCTCGCCTACACGAATAGGCGAGGGCGCAGAGGAGGCAGCAGAAGGCGAAGGCACAGGGCGAACGGTTGCACGAATAGGCGCAGGCGCAGAGGAGGCAGCAGAAGGCGAAGCGGGGGTGGCGGGGGTGGTATTCGGAGTCCACACCCCTGAGCCGGAAGCAAGTTCGACGTAACCATTCGCAAGGAGATAGCTTGCCAATTCTCGCTCACCCATATTGTACGGACGCGCTCGGTCTGCGCCACGGTCAGCTATAATGGTTGCGCCAGAGCTAAGCGCAAGACTGACCTCTTTCTTATCAATGCCTTTCCGCCCACGCCGCGCACCTTCCACGGACACAAAAACTTTATCGGAACTGTTATAGCTGCCAGTGTTCGCAAGATTGCCCCAAGCGTCTGCGTACGCTTGCGTGGAAGATTCAGCGCTGCCGCTACCGATAAACTTATTCGCTTGGTCTGATTTAGCCTGGTCTTTTTGAGCGTAAGGTCTATTGAGGGGAAGGGCAATCCTAGGAGTGGCAGCAGCAGGCTGAGGATGAGCAACGACATTGGTATAGGCTGCGTTTAGCGCTTTAATAAACCCGCTATCCCTGCCAGAACCCTCCCAAGAAAAGCCAGAAGGCCGAATACGAGGAGAAGAGAAAACGGTATGATTGCTCGAAAGCAGCCAAGCAGAGCCGCCTTTACTGGTAATCGCTCGAACTAACTCTGGATACTGATTAAGCTTAGCCTTGATTATTCTTGACATTACCCCCATGTCGCGGGAGTCTTGACTAGGATCCGACCGAGTAGACTTGTTAGCTTGGTACCAATGCTCTGCACTTTGACCGCCCGTCGGCTTTATCAGGCCAGACAAAACTAAAGCCTTAACTATATCAGGCTGAGTAATATCCCACGTTTTGCCAAATGTTACGTTAGTCAATGCCTGCCCCAGCAAGCTCCCACCGCGAGCCTTGGATGCAATATTCTCACCACGGGCGACAGCGGGAGTCGCAGCAACCGAAGCAGGCTGAGCGGCAAGCCAGTCCTGAACAATATTAAGGTGGTTCAATTCACTCGGCTTGTAATACCCGACAGACTTCCCACGCAACGCAAGCACTGCATCACGAAACTCAGTGTCGTTTTTAATCTTACTCAGGAAGGTAGCCTTAAACTTATTAACCGCTTGCTCTCTAGTTAGAGTGCCTCCACGAACATCGCTCGCTATATCAGGATTGCCAAGCCACCCAGGATTGCCGGGTTTAGTGTTTAAGATTGTAGCCTTGCCATAACCAGCGCGCATTCCATCAAAATCGCCCTGACCGCTAGGGACGATGCGGAATGACTGAGCTTCAATATCGCCACGGGTAGGGGTGGCGGTAGTGGTAGGGGCATTGGGATTAGCAGAGGATCCTTTAAGTAATTTCTGAATATACGAAGACGCTTCCGCATCATTAAAGCCTTGAATATTCTGCTTACGAAGCCAATCAAGCGCAACGCTAGCAGACTTCACAACACTCTTTGACACTTTGTATGAGACGCGAATGACCTGAATCAAGGCGATAGCAGCGTCCCTTGAAATCCAAACGGGGGAGGAGATGATGCCTTCATAAAGATTGCCTCGCCCCCCTCGCAACCCTACTCGTTTAAGACGCTTTTCAGCATAATCAAGCCCGTCCAAGAATGGATCACTCGGCTCCGGATTCGATTCAGTCTCAAGCCTGAGTTCTTCTCTAAGATCAGCATCGAATTTATCGGCAAGCTCGCGCTCAAGCTCAGATTTAAGACGCTTTTGAGCATCATCAGGCCCGTCCAAGAACGGATCACTCGGCCTCGGATTCGATTCTCTAAGACCGGCATCGAATTTATCGGCAAGCTCACGCTCAAGCTTAGCCTCCATGTCCTCTGGCGTTACCGCCGCCGGGGTTGTTCCCGTCTCCAAAGGAGCAGGAGTCCCCGGCGGCAGTACTTCCGCAGGAACCAGTGAAGAAACCACGGGAGATTGTTGCTGGGTGGCGGGGGCGGGCTGCTCGAACTTTGCCATTAGAGCATCAATGATGTCATTCGGCTTCGTTGAATCAGTTATCTCAATTCCGTTCTCTTTTGCAATTTTACGCAGTTGATTGGTTACAAAAGCTGGCACTCCTTTTCTGTCTCGCACTGAAGCTAACAGCGACACGGCCTCTGGCGTCAGACGTCCTGTTTGAGTGGCGGTAGCTTGACTCCGAGCGTTCCGGTAAATTGTTTCAATTTCCGATTCAGGGATTCCGTACACTTGTGCCACTTCAAGAAATTGCCGTTTCGCTATCTCTCTTGCCTCTACAGCGTCGGCCGCTAAATCAAACGGCACTTCGTGTACTTGATTCTCGGCCTCGACCAAAGCGATTGCTGCCTCTTCAACCTCCTTCCGCTTCGCCTCCGCATAGGCGGCGGGAGTAGCCGCAGACCGATATTTCTCCTGACTAGCCGTTCGTCGACGTTCAATTTCAGCAGCTTGCTCCTTTTCAGCAGCTTGCTGCTCCAGAAGCCTTCGAAGTTCCGCCTCTGTAGCAATAGCCCGAACGGCATCGTTACCATCTCCTGTGGAGGCTCTAGCTTTTTCAGCAGCCTCCAACTGGGCGTTAACCCTGTCAATAGCAGAGCTAGGGTTAATTCGGCCGGGAACATTCATTGCGCCCCCAAGCGCCGCGCCGCTGACCATACCAGTCGCCGCCTGCTTGCCAACGCCCTCATCCCACGGCTTGCCAAGCGCAATGTTCTGAAGAATCGCTTCCTGTGTCGATTGAAACAATTCCTCCGTACCCTCAACAGCCGCGCCAGCGGGAAGGCGAACACCAATGTGCCGTGGAACCGAGACGCGCTGGCCATCAAGGAGCAAAGCATCAACGTCATCCAAGCCAATCCGCTTCGTCAGACCGCCGCTGCCAGCCGTAACCAAGCCTGTAGCCCCACCCGCCAACACCGATAAAGCCGCCTGCTCCGGAGTGATCAGGCCGCTAGGGGTCTGTTGGCGAATGCTTTCCGCAGTGCTGCCAGCGGCAATAGCTCCCTCGCCAGCGCCTAGCGCGATCAACTTGTTCATCGCAGGAGCGGACTTCAATAGCCCTTTAGTGATAGCCTGTCCGCCAAACATAGACGGGCCTGATTCAAGCAGCGTATCGGTAAGGGCTAAAGGATTCTGAATCAAAGCTTTAGCTGTTCCTGCAAAACCTTTAGCTGCTTCTACGTTGCCCAGTTGCCTACGCATCTCCTCAGATTGGAGGCTGTCAGTAATAAGCTTCTTAAGATAGCGAGGGTCGTAGCCAAGTCCCTTCTCCAAGCCGTAACCAGCCCAACCAAAAGAAGGGATGTCGGCCATTCCAACAAGCCCTTCACCAAGAGCAACACCCCCTTTAGCTAAACCCCCTACAAGGTCTCCAGCAGACCGACCCCAGCTAGGTAGGTCGACCAAAGACTCCGCAACAGTTTGCATCCGTGGCTCAGGAGTTTTTGAAGCGGACTTTATGCGAATATAGTCAGCCTTGAATTCGGGATTATCAAGTTGATCAGGATAGTCCTTCGCGTATTTAAGCGTAAGCTCGTCGTCGGGAATATCCGCAAACTCAGGATACCGCTCCTTGACTAGAGTTGTGATGTAGTTAGGCATAAAAGGTCAAACCCTGTTATCTCGGATCAGAATCTGAAACAGTCTCACCATAGCTAGGCAATAATCTTAATCTGGAATCCTCCAGTTGGCCCTTAAACTTAGACTGATAATTTGATTTTCCCGGAGTCCAAACATAACCCCTTCCGTATGTGACATTGGGTCTTCGATTAGGAATACCAAATGTTGTTGCTATCTCATCCTGTCCTTCCGTTGACTGAGTGGGGGCAAGGCTAATGTTTGCTTTAGTTTCTTTCAGTGCTTCACGCCAAATTTTGGGATCATTAGATTTCAAGCGTTCATCCATTTCTTTCGGCCAACCGATAATCGGAACCTTAATAAGCATGTCACGCTCTTGTTCTTCAAGAGACAACTGGGGCCGATTGAAACCACCTTCTCCACCTTCATCAAAAGGCGGATTGCCAGCAGCCGCAAGACTGTTAGGTGGAGGATTTTTACCAGCAGCCGCAACAACCGGCTTAGGCTTCGGGGTGACAGTATACTGATAAAACTCCCTTACCTTACCACTTGCTGCATCCGACTCTCTGCGAAGAGTGGTGTTTAAGGAAATTTCTGAGGCGGCTGCCCGACTGACTTCGGGGTCATTGCTAAAGAGTCTCTCCTTCAACTCGAATGGAAGCCCAGCAATGTTAGGAGAAATCCCCCGAATGTTAGTGACCTCATTACGTATTTCATCTGCCACTTTAACTGCCAACGCCTGACGTGCAGATTCCGCAACGGCAGCACCGCGCTCGTTTTTAAGGTTTTCACCTTTTTCAAAAGCTGAAAGGTAGCTTAAGTCGCCAGGTTTCTCGTCATAGAGATTTGCAGAATGTGTTCCAGTAAGACTACTGCCCGCATTATAAAATTGTTGAGCTTTCTCAACCACTTTAGACAGCGAATCAATATCGCCGCTTGCCCGAAGAGAATTCAATTGATCTTGACCCACGCCAAGCTCTTGAGCTTGTTTTACAAGTGCGGCCACCGTTTCAGCATCTCGCTGAGAGGCTGTGCGTTTCACTAAACGCACTTCGTCGAGAATTTTGCCCTGTTGAATGTTGTTTTGATCAGATGCATCTTGAGAAAGTTTCCGATCCCTAGCCGATTGGCCATATAAAAAGCTTGGGCTTTCAGACTGCCCCTTAGTGGGGACTGTGGGTGTAAGACTAGAGCCTGCATTAAAATCTGCCTTAGCCTCCTCAAGAACAGAGCGAAACGCACTAGTATCACCAAAGCTTGCCATTTCAGCTATATCATTAGAAGGAACGCCCCACTTTTCAGCCTCAGATATCAAGCCTTGCATAACAGTGTAGTTCCGTTGTTCAGCCAAGCGAGTATCAAAACGCTTTTCAGCGCGATCTTCGGCAAGCCTTTGACCGTAAAAGTTAATGCCGGGAGAAAGTCCAGCAGCTAATCCAGATGCAAATGATGGCATAATTTTATATGACTATGTTCTTTTATTTCCGTAGTACATCGCGCCGGCAGTTATTGCAGTTCCAAGCAAAGCTCCCCGGCCTTCAGCCTCAGAGGCGGCGGTGGCTGACTGTGATTTGTAAATGTCAGTATTGCCTGCAAAAATGTTCGATGCAAACCCAGCCGAAGCAGCCCCAGCATTAGGGTTCAGTAGGGTGCCTCTAGCAACAAAAGGTGAATAAGGAGAAGCGCCGTTTGAAGCCCCGCTTAAAGTAGTGAAGCCGCTGCTAATTGGACTGCCCGAAGAGTAGGCTGAAAGATTGGAAAGGCGACGCTGGTTATCCGCCGAATTCTCCTCACGCATAGATCTAAAATCACTAGAGGCGGTTCTTTGAGCGTTAAAAAGATTAACCATCTTAGATTGAGCGCGGTCATGCCGGGTGGAAGCAATAGATTCCTCCTCGCCAAAAACTTGCTTGCCAACATTCATGAGGTTGTTAAGGCGGTTCTGAGACAACGCACTACTAAGGTTATACTTGCCCATAGCCTCACGCATAACACCGCTGGAAGACAACGCTTGGCCGCGAGCGGCCCCGCCAGCGCGAACAGCCTGCTCAGCCTGACGTTGCTGTTCAGGACTAAGCTCGCCGCCAAGATCAAACTCTTCAAGGCTTCGACGCATAGCTGCTTCACGACCACGCTTAAGAAGCTCGTTATCGCCAGTGTCTTGGGGTGTTTGTCGGGCTAGAGATATGCCTTCATTGCGAAGATCACGCTCAATATCAGACTCAACAATATCCGTATCGTTACTAAGATCCCCCCTAAGCTTTTTCGCAAGGTCTAGGCGACCTTGAAAACCTTCCGGATCTTGGCGCTTAAGAGCTTCAAGAGCAAAGTCCTGGTAATCGTTTCCGTATTTCTTTAAGAGGGTAAGCTGATTTTTAGCCTCAGAGTCAGCCGTGGAAAGGTTTAGCTCAGATCTAAGCTTGGAGATTTCAGCATCGCCAAGACCCGCGAAGTCGTAAGTTCTTAATTTACCAGGGTTAACCGCAGGTCGCCCGCCATACCATTCGAGGTAAGGGTTCCCCTTGACATAATTGGCTGCCGCAAATGCTTCTTTTAATTTTACCTGACGAGCATCAAACGCTTGCTTCTGGGCGGCAGTTGCATTCGGGGGCAGCGTTTCTGGGTATTTAGCTAAAAACTCTGAGTCCCATCTTGACGCCAGGTTAAACATCGCATGGTCTGCATCAGTCGCGGTAGGGCTGAGGCCTACATATTTACCCCCACTCGCAGCGGCGGCTTCGATTCCGCGCCTAGCCGCAAGGGAATCGGCGTCAGCGGAAATGCCGCTAGCATACACATCGGGGTATTTAGGAGCGGCTGGGGGTGGAGGCGCCTTAGATCCGCCGCCCGAAAAAGCGCCAACTAAAGCACCAACAAGAGTAAGAGCAGCAAATTCCATATGTTTATACCTTTTTAGTTTTTTTGTTAAATCGCAAAGCGTGAAAATGTTTAGCCGTTAAACCTCAGGTCGTATTGTATCAGAAAACGCTGACGCCTTCACGCTATGCAGCGACAGCCTGCCAGAAGGCGTGGTTGCAGAAAACTGGGTCTCCGTAAACTTGCCGCGAGACTGAATGTTAAAAGACTTTCTGTAAAGAGTTTTATCAGCAGGGATGGAAGCTGGGGCAAAAAGACCAGACTGCTCGGTGCTGATATAAAAACTGTCCTGAGTGTTAATCACAAACTCATCGTTTGTAATAATCTCAAAGTTTGATATGTCCAAGTTTGAAAACTGAAAAAACTCAACCGATTGGGGATTAGCGAATGTGTTGTCGAGTTCAAACATGACCTGATAACCAAGTTTGTCGCCATAAAACTCGCCAAAATTGTAAGACTTGGTTACAACCGTTGACGGGTAAGAAACCCCAGAGTCGGTAAAGTGGGATTCGTTAAGACTAGACTGAGTAAAGTAATCATTGAAAGTTAAAAGCGCTCCGGTTTCGTCTCCAAAACTCAGTCTCGATTTGCCGCCAAAAGAAGTGATGATGTATGATCTGGGTCGCCAACCAGACCAACCGCCACTCCACGCCTTTTGAACAGTGTTGTAAACGTAGGTGTCGCTAATATCAGCAGAGACTGTCGGAAAGCTGATAATGTACCGATTGCGATAATAAATAGCAGAAGAAAGAGAAGCGTAGGCTTGGTTAATTGTTTCAATCGCATCCCTAATTGGGGTTGAAATCGGGAGTGACAAACCAGTTTGCGCCCCGTTTTGAATCGTGGAGAGGCTCTCGACGCCATTGATAGACAAAAAGAAAACGTCATTGCCAACCATCCGCACAGTTTTATGTGCAACGCAACCAGTGGAGTTGGTAATCAATTCGACAGTCCAATCACCAACGTCCTGACTTGGGTCAGCGTTGATAACCCAAATACTGCGCTGCTTAAAAACAAGCAGCTTGTATCCAAACCAAGAGTAAAGCGCAGTGATGGGATCGCCCTCGCCGCCGCCTATGCGGATGCTGTTGGAAATCAAGCTCCAAGCCTCGCCATCAAGAATATCAGAGACGTAAACAGTGTCAGTTGTAGAGCTAGCGTCATCGCTGGCGCAAAACAATCGGCTAGTATGACTCACCAAAAGCTTAGCCATAAGCGGGGTTTCGCTTAAATGGGCTACGGCAGTAGCTCTAACGCCGCCCGCAGGAGCAGCGGCAACGGTTAGAGTGATGTCGGGAGAATAACCGGTTCCCTGCGTAGTAACGGTGATTCTTCCGACTTCGCCGTCTGGAGTCAAAACAGCCAGAAGCGCTGCGCTTGAGCCAGCGGAAGCAACAATAGTAACAGCAGGAGCAGTAGTGTATCCCCGACCCTTCTCAACCATCTCAACACTCACAACTCGGCCAGCGGTAATTGCAGCAGTAGCCGAAGATGATACATTGACGTATCTTAAAGCGTTAACGCCGTCGCAATAGTAAAGCTTGTCCGTCAATTGAGCAAAATAAACATTGGTGGCATGTGTAGAGCTAGGAAGCGCGGTGGTGCCAATCAATTCACCGGTAAGCTTGATGCAGGTAGGGCTAGTGGAACCGTCAGTAAAAGCTACACGCTCATAGCCAGGACTCGAAAAGTAAAAGGCGTCGCGGATTGGGGCTGCGTAAGCAGCGCTAAAATACGAATTCAATAATTGCCATTGAAAAACCTGGCTCTCCCAACTACCAGTAACAGTTTGGCCGACAACGGAGCTTGTTCCAACCCTTGTAACAAGTCCGCCAGTCGAATTAAAGTCAACATTCAAGCCTAAGCGCATCGAATTCTCCGGAGCAGCAACCGACAAGGTATCGCTATACTGGCCGTCAGAAAACGTCACACTTCCATCCAGCAAAAGCTGATCGTCTAGTGAGTTGTTGTCCAGTAGGGGCATTAGATAATGTCTGAGATTCTATATTCGTCGTTGCTCTGCGGGATGATGCGAGTAATAGACTGCTGCTGACCTTTCTCGATGTCCTTCATAATCTGAATATGGGCTGCGGCTTCAGTAAACTTTACTTGAGCCTTAGAGAACTGGCGAGAGCGCTCATACATATCGCCCTCCGCAAACGCCAATAAGGCATTGTCGATTCCGCGCAGCACAGGGGCTTCAGTGTCACCAAGGTCTGCCAGCAACAGCTTGCCAATCGCAAACACAACGCCAGCCGTCGAGGGAACAGGAACAAGCTTAATGCGACATAAACCGCCTTGAGACTTCGGGATGCTCACAAAGTTTGACGGACGACCACGGTTGGTCACGGTGTTTTCAAAGATGCCGGGACTTGTCTGGAAAAAAGTAAACCAGTCAGAGTTAATTATTTCCGATCCAGCCTCTTCGCCGGTAGGAACAAACTTAGCGGCAACAATAAAATCCAGAAAAGTTCCTGAATTATACAGCGGAGATGGATAGAAAAACGTCTGCGGCGGTTGTTCAAACAGGACTTCAGAGACATTCGCAAGAACAGGCTGCGACACAGCCCCAAGCGTCTCGTTCCAAATAGCCGAGTCCCAGATCATACGGTAACGGCGATTGATAAAGCTCTTGCAAGTGATAACGGACGCCGCATCGGTGTCCATCATCTTCGAGCAAACAAAGTCAGCCATTGCGCTTAGTGTCATGTGTATATTTCAGTCAGGATAATCGTCGAAGATGTCCGCAAATAAGAGTTATTGTCCAAGTCAGTAGCAGAAGAGTTCGTGGTAACAACATTTGCGGTATTCGAAAGCAACCCAACGTAATAGGCTTGCGCTGTAGTAGCAGCGGGGGAGTCAAGAAAAGAAAATGAGACCGTGTGCAAGGTTTGCGGGGATGTAGCATTCCCCCCAACAGCAGCTAAGCCAGCCGTCCTGCTGCTAAAACCAGTCGGCATACCTATAAGAGGAGTGCCTCTCATAATTTGAAAAACAGGCCTGTCAAAACTAGCAGCAAGATAACCATTCCAAGTAACGTCAACTCTAACCCTGCTGGTAACGGACTGCGGGGTGATAATCGCAGAAAAACCAGTAATAAGAGTAAACGTATTTGCAGTGCAAGTAGTCGTCACAGGGGTGGAGAGGTGAGTCTGAACAGCCCTGGGGTGAGAGGTAATAGTAGTCTGTATATCGACGTTGTTGCTTCCGTTAAAAGTAACAACGGAGCCGGTGACGGCTCCAGAAACTTGAAATGTACGCGAGGTAGCTAGAGTGGTAGCGGTGGTAGCGTTGCCCGTCACGGCGCCCGTCACGGCCCCCGTATGCACCCCAGCCGTATTACCAATCACCGCCCCCGTATGCAGCCCGTTCGAAGCGCCCGTCAAAGTCCCTGCGATGCCGCCAGTAGCCGTCAGGACGCCAGTGACCCCTAGCGTGGTGCCGACTGTAGCGGAGCCGGTCACAACAGCGCTCGCTAGAGTAGCTACGCCTGTGACGCCTAGTGAAGAAAGCGTAGTTGCGCCAGTTACGCCGAGTGTTGAGGAAAGCGTAGTTGCGCCAACCGACTGAAGAGCGCCAGTCGACTTAACGCCCAAAGTAGACAACTGAAGAGCCGAAGAAACGCCAGAACCGTCCTCAATGGTTTTATATGTTCCGTCTACAGGAGGCGTAGCAACCTTTAGGAGTGTGGGGTAACTTGCTGATACTAGTTGTCCTGTTAGTGTTGCCATAAATGTTAAATGTTGAGAGACTGTTTTCTAGCTGCAATCAACCGGCGATGAGCCGAGTCTGTGGACTTGTTAAGCTCGTCTTTTAGCAGAGAGGTGACACCCTGAGCGCCATTAGCTTTCATTTTTTCTTTAGCCGACTCAACGCCAATAAGAACCGAGTCAAACGATTTACGGCCAACCAAGCCAATCCACGACGCAAGACTCGGAACAAGGCCAACAATCCAGCTAACAATTTGACCAGCAATCGGGATAAAAATCGGAAAGGCAACTGCCAAAGCGATAACGCCGCCGAAGCCAAGAAACGCATACATGCGACGGCCCCAGCTTTTATTGCGTTCAAGTTCGTATTTTTTTCCATAATCAATAAGCTCCAGTTCAAGTTCCTTAATTCGACCACTGATAACCGACTTGTCGGATTGAAGACGCAAAATCTCGGAATCCTTTTCGCCAAGCGCTTTCTGAGCGCTAGTCCTGTCCGTCTCGTTCTCCGAAAGAAGGCCAGCTACAATCCCTTGATACCTGATAGTCTCACCGTATTCAGGTTGAGGCAATAGAACTTTTGCTTTTTCATTAAACGCCTGCGCGACCCGAACCGCTCGGTTCGTTTGAGGAGCGGCCTGAAGGGCAAGTCCGGTTGCCATCGTGTTCACAGCGATCTTCTGCTCGATCTGAGCCGTCACCTTCAGGAGTTCTGTCGACTGATGATTCGCCCTCTGGTTGAACCTTGTGCAGCCAGATACCAATAAAACCACTAGTAAAATCAAGCATTTCATTTCCATAGCCGAACAACGATTGACCCGATAGCCCCGGCTATTGCGCCTACCGCCCCAGCCGCGCCAGCAGACATCCAAGACCGCTGCTCTAAGCGGTTAATGCGGGCGTCGTGCTTTTCAATTACAAGGAGAACCCTGTCAAACTTTTCAGCATCAGCAATCTGGCGCTCTTCAATGCGGGCAATCATAGTTTCTAGGCTGTCAGTCATAAGTTAGCTAAAGAAAGGCGTTTGCGAAGATCTTGAATCTCAGCAACAAGGTTGGCTATAACCTCAGATGACGAGGCTTGCATGGACTGGTAGTCAATGCCGTCCTTAATTCCGGAAACAGAACCGGGTGACACATCGGCAAATTCGTGAGCAATAAACCCGCAGCCCCTTGTTCCATCCAGTTTCCAGTTCCAAACAGTAGGTTTCAAAGCGTCAATAAAAGCACCGGAACCCGACAGTGGAGCTTGATTGTCTTTGAGTCTGTAATCGGACGATGTATTAAACGTAGTTGCAGACGGGCCGCATACAACGGAACCAACAGTGGCCGTGGCGTACCTAAACAGCATCGGGCTATACGTATTAGGCGCGACTTGGGCGGCGTCAACTAGAATGCCAATCCCGTTTATTGCTGATTGAACAGTAATAAGATCGTAGCAAGTAGTGTAGCCGTTAACGGTAAGTGCGCTAAATCGACCAGTAGACGGCGTAGTGAAGCCGATTGGGGTTGGGGAGGTAAGAATATCGCCAACGCTGATCTTCTTAGTTGAGCCAAGAAGAGACTGGCCTGTATCGCTTACGTCAAGAGCGATAAGCATATCGCCAGTCGCAACAGTCGAAAACGAGCTAAGGTCTGAAATTTTCTTATTTGCCATAACAAATCACCATCCCCATGCGGTTTTAATTTGCTTCTTAGAGTAGTTGCTGCGAAAGCGGCTTCCCTTTTCGCACTCCGACCTGTGATAGCCGCCCTTAACCTTCTCGCTCATGCCCTCCTCCTTCACCGAGCCAGTAGAAAAACTAGCAGCGCTGATTAGGCGCTTATAGTTTTTGGGAGCTTTGTCTTTTCTTGAGCGGTGGAAAACTTCAACCACTTCGCCTTCAGGCGTTTCATACTCAATGAACGGCATAAGCTATCGCGTTGATTTGCTTCCTGAGCAATGCCACTTTTTGCGAGACAGGTTGTTCGGGGAGTTGGGATCGCTTTTCCAATCGCCTTTAATGTTAGCCGAACGAGCGCAATAAGCATCGCCCTTAGCTGTGCCAGGCCTAATCCGGTCTCCACCGTCTTTCGCTAGGCCGGCCTGACCAAACCGGACGGTTTTAGTCCGACCAGTCTCAGGGTTTTTAACTGTTTTAGAAAATCGCTTTTCCATAAATCAATCTCCAGAAGAGTCTTCATCAGCCATCATGGCCAAATCCAACATCTCCTCGCGCCCGCCGCCCTCTTCAGCGTACGTAGCCTCCTCGCCGTTCACAGACTGAACTTCAACGTGGGCTGTTTCGCCTTCAATAGACTTCACGACGCCCATTACGTTTTGCAACGTAACAGTATCGCCGGATTCAGGAGTCATGACTTCGCCGTCTTCACTGCCGCTAGTAAGTGCTTTAAGTGGTATAGAGATCATACAGGGACAACCTTTCTTTTTGTGGGATTTTCCAGCAACCAAGGGGGTGGGGCCACCCGCCCCACCCCCGATGACTATAACTGTTACGCCTTTATCGTGCATACAATGCAACTACGCAGGAGGAGGCGGTGTAGGCGGTTCCGTTCATGCCACGTAACCGGATTTGCTGCGGAAGACGCAGTAATAAGCAGGGTTCAAACGCAGAGTCGCCCAGTAAGACTTAAAGCCTACGGTAACGGTCTGGTTGAGCGGATCAGCCTTATCAGCGGAATCCGTGATAATGACCTTAGGCGACATCGGACTGTCACCAGTGAGCATCGGAACGCCATACGCATCACCACCCAGGAACAACGTCGCGTAGATTTTAGCACCAGCCCCAAGGTTGTTGGCGCCGGAAGTGCTATAGATGTAGCGGTCGGTAAGCGTAGCGCTGCCCATGTTAATAAATGGATTAGTCGTCTCAATAAACTTAACACCGTAGAACGAACCAATCTCACCCTTATACAAGGCCTGCACATTGCTCCGTGTTGCAGCAGTAATCCAGTCAGTATCACGCTGCAAATCGCGGGAAACTTGGGGGGCAACAACAGCAATGTAAGAGCCGCCAATTTCAGGAGAACGATTGATTTTCAAGTTCGTAACCACATCCAAGACATCCGACGCAGCCATCTTGGAAGTATTACCCGTATCTGAGTTGAGAGCAGTAAACGTAGTTGAGGTGCCAGCATACCGCTCAGTCAGGACATCGCTGTTGTCCAGCGGGGACGGGTTATTTTCACCCGCGTTGCCGGCGATGTTCGATCCAACAAGGACATTGCGGGTGATCGTGTCAAAGTGCAACGCAGCATCTTCAGCCGTAGACTTGGACGCCTGCTCTAGCGCGTTAAACAAGCCAGACGCAGTAAGAATATCAGTAAGTCCGATAACCTGACCATACTGGCTGAGGGTCTTTGAAATCGATGTAAGAGCAAGTGCGCGATAGTTAGCCGCAGTAATCGCTTGGCCTTCCGTCAATCCGTAGATGCCGCCGGTAGCGGGAACACCAAAGCGGAACATGGTGATGGTCTTGTTCCCGTGCTTGTTAGGAAGGGGTGCCTTCTTAGCAAATTGATCGAGAATAAGAGCTTGCTTTGCGTAAGACAGCAATTCCTTGCTGAAATAGTTTTGGTACTGACCGCTAAGTGTACCGGAGCTTGTAATGGGCATAATATTTTATTTCCAAGTTAAGTCATTTGTCAGCGCGTGTTGTCGAACTCTTCCGCCATAGACATAAGACGATCTCGCTGCTCAGAACTTGAGAGCTTGTCGAAGGTCTTAGCGCCCTGCGGTTGCCCAACTGCAACGCTGCCGCCAATAGACAGTTTTTTCTGATATTTGTTTAACTCCTCGCGGAGTTGGTTTACTTCGGCTTTAGAAGCCTCAAATTCCTTGCCCTTCTTGCTCATTGATACAGCCTCGTAGGCGTAAGTTAGTCCGTCCGGATCTTTGGTTAGAACAGGAAACCGCCTAAGGAGGTCAAGCATACCTAGGTAGGTTGCTGATTTCTCATCCTTAAGGTCTGGATCTTTTTCAGCAAGAGTCGTGTAGTTCTGAATCCATTTCTGGTTGAACTCCCCGGCAGATCTATCCCGCCTAAATTGACTCTCGGCCTGCTTAAGACTCTCAGACTTGCCTCGCGCCATCGCTGCAAGCTCGGCATCCCCTTCCGCATCAAACCGCTTAGCGGCATCATCGTAATCCTTTACGGTATGCCCTTTTACGTCCCGAAACTCAGAGTCAGGTGACGCTTTGGCTTTAGTGAACTGATCCCTCTCACTTTGGAGTCGGGACTGCTCAGACTGAAAGACCTCACGCTCCTTTTTTAACGCCTCTTTATCAGCGTTAAGCTCGCTCCAAGTCTTATTCTTACGTTCTTCGTTCGCTGCAAACTTGCTTTTAGGCTTAGAATCCTTCAGCAACTCGCCTTCCTTAATTTCCTCAACAGGAGACGTAGCGGACTCCTTCGCGGGTTCAGCATCAGGCTTTGAAGGGCTGTTCGCGGACGTATCCGCAACGCCTTCATCTTGCTTCGCTGCCTCTTGAGCAGTAAAGCCACTCGACGCATCTTGCACTTCAGCATCCGCTAGAAGTGATTCCCGTGTTAGAACTGCTGTATCTTCCATTGTTGTCTTGTGCTAATCTCGTTCGCAGGCCGCACCTTCCCGCGCCCGTTAACTTGGAACTCTTCACTCGTTTGGTCGTCGAGTCCCCATCTCGACCAATCGAAATTATTCAGCTTCGGTATCCTGAACCTCCGTCAGAGATTCAATAAAAGAAACGCAGCCTCTGAAACCATTAGCATAGCCAATATGCCTGTCAACATTTTTTTCTGAAGTAATCGCGGAACCCTGTTGGCGGATAACGCCGTTAAGAAGGGCGCGCTTAAAAAGAATGCCAGACTTAGACTTAAGGAAAAGGCCAAGCGAGATCGAGTCCTCGCTTTCCCACTCAGGACAATCAATCCAAGCCTGATACTTGACAAACTGCCTTAACGCTCGTAAATAACGCCTCACTGCTGCCGTTTCCCTTCCTCCAGAATAGTGGAGACCTCAGCCTTAGACAAGCCAATCTGCTCACCGAACTGAAACAAAGTCTCAACAGGAAGCCCCTTCTCAAACGCTCCTAGAATAATTTGCTCCACAGTGTAGCCGGTATCCATAAACTCCTGAAGTTTTGTCATCGCTTCAGTTTGAATAGGGTTCCAGCTTTTGCGGGGGATCTTAAAGCGGTCTTCTTGTAGTTTCATATCATGTTGTTATTCTAACGGTTGTGGTTGAGGTTGAATTTCCGGCTGAACGGCTTGCTGAACTCCGTCTTGCTGCAACTGCTGGGCCTTAACTCCCTCGTTAAAGAAGTTTGCAATTTCCTTGCGAAGTTTTCGTGCGCCATTCATATCAACAGTCTCGTATCCCTTAAGCAGTCCTTCAAGACGCTCCATAATCCGTTGAATGCCCTCTTCGGGAAGATCGCGCCCTGTATTAGCTTCCTTCTGCATAAACTGAAGAAGCGTTTGCAAGCGAGTCATGTAGTCCTGACCGGGCTTTACACGAAGCGGAGCGCCTACAAGCAAGGCTGGGATCCCGCGCATCTCGTCCTCCGCCTGATCCATCTGCTTCTCGTTTGGATCTTTGAACACGCGCTTGATTAAAGATGGATCATCCAACTCAAGGATAGACTTGTCGAGTTCAGCTTGGTCAATCCACGGTGACTGAGCAAAGATTTGCTTCCGCTGGACAGCTTTCTGCATCAAAAACTGCTTGCTCACCTGATCAACGCCGCCCTTTGGTTCCAGAAAGTATTCGTCATGTAGAGCTTGCGGATCAATCTCCTGAGAGTCTTGCAGATACCGAAACTGCAAGTCCTTCTTGTCGTATTGGAGATACAAACCCCACGCCTGCTTATAGAGTTCGCCTAGCGCAATGCGAAACAAACGAGCGCGCAGGTCGCCTGTTTGAGAAGTTTGAGCATTGATGGCCTCGATTTCTGTAGCGGTGCGGCGGTTGGTTGATGATGCCATCTGGCCCATCCCGTAATCTGGATTGCCAATACGCTGCTCCGCCACTTGACGAACGCTAATCATCTCCTGGTCAAAAGAAATAGGGGGTTGCGGAGCTTGAACCGGAACAACGCCAAAAGGAAGAATCTGACCGGGGTTCATCCTGATGTTTGTGCTGTTAGGAATGTCGCGCTCAGCGCGGAAGATTGGCTTGTTAAACAAAGCCATAGCGTCATGCTTGTGGTTCCATGTGTTGCACAAGCTCATCTCGTAAGGAGCAAGAATCTCACACACGCCGCGAGGAGAATACCAGCCCTTATCTTTAATTTCGTAACAATAATCAATAAACGGAGCCTTGCCGTGATCGTAAGGAAGCTCCATCGGTTCACGCAGGTCAATGTCTGGATCAGACGGGCTGTAGGTAGAAACAGTCCAAGTTGATCCGTTACGTTCGTAGACCTCCCACACAATAATCTTCTCGCCATTGGGGTCGTGGGTAATTCCCTCACGGGTCTGGCGTGTCTGACGCTGCTGGCTAACGCCCGAATCAATGTTGCTGCCGTGGATCTTGCTTAAAGTCTCCTTGTCAGAATCGTAGCGGCCACTGGAAATGTAAGAAGCCTCGCTCATCGGCATGACGTGAACAATGCGATCAGCGCTTTGAAGGTCAGTTGTGTAAGAAGGGACGATAAGGAACAGCGGATTGACAGCATCAAAGCGAACTTCCTTACGTTCCAAATCCCAATAACACTTCATTACGGCGCGTCCCGAAACCAAGCAGTTGTCAATCCACGAAAGAGCCTCCATTGTCAAATTGGTCTTCTCTTTAATCTTGAAATCAAACCATTGCTCTGCGGTAGTAGTAAAGGAAGCAAGCTGCTGCCGCATGGGAATAAAACTGCTGACCACATCCATGCCGACAATTTGCTGGAAAAGAGTTGGCTTGAGCTTTTCAATATTAGTGTCAATGAGGGGCCAGTGAAGGTCGGCGGCGTTAGGCCAAGGCTTATTCTTCCGGCGCAAACCAGAGTGGCGCATCTCGTACCACATGGTTTGGCGAAGCTCCCATGCTTGCCGCTTGCTCAAGTCGTCAAGAATTGCACCGTGCAGCTTTGATCTTTTTTCTTTATCAGGCATAATACTAGATTTCCCGTGTGTTCAAATGAGGCTCACAAAACATAATAACCTGTCGCCGGTCATCCCGGCGCTCTATGCCAGCAGGAAACCCAATAAACTTCTAGCTCCTTACGGTTCGGTTGACAAGTTAAAACATTCACCCGCACCAAGAACCAGCAAGCTCTGGGCTGTCGCCTTCAAACGTCGAGTCTGCCTGAAGCTTGATTTGCTCAAAGAGTGACAGCCCTTGACGGCTGTGACCAAAGCTCTCAAGGCCGCAAATCATCGCCCCAACAATAGCGTCCGCCCGATCTGGAGAGCTAAGCCCTCTCGCCTTCATGTCGGTCTTCGACTCAACCATGAGCTTGCCTTTGACGTTGGATGTTAAGCGGCGGGTGGTAAGCTGGGTGACAGCGGCTTCATCCTCCAGCATCCTGATCTCCTTGCGCTCAATCATCCGTGCCGCAGACATCCACAGTTCAGTGCCGCGATTAGAAAATTGATCATCGCTATGCGCCCGCTCCCCGTTGTTTACCCGGTGAACATCCCAGCCTGCATCCCTCAACATATCGCACATCGGAATACCGATACCGCCTGAATCAGCGTAGATAAAATCCTGCTTCAAGCCTTCCTTCTTAAACTCAGTAATAAAGCGAGCAATAGAAAACGAAGTGTTCTTGTCCCTCCAGCAGATCAACCTCTTAATCTCGTTGCCCTCTCTAACACAAAGGACGTTCTCGTCGCCGCCGGCCGCAAAATCGCAGAACGCAACCTTAGAGCCGTTGACAAAATCAGGCGGGCATTCAAAGCACTTCTGCAAGACGCTATGAGGCAACACCAAACTCTCGCCGCTCACCTCCATAAACTCCCCGTGAATCATCGAGCGAACAAGCGGGTGGTTGGCTCCCCACTTCAACTCCTGCTCTAAAACCCAGCTTTTAGAAATGTGAGGGCAATCAAAAGCGGTGACGGTAAAGGTCTTCCAAAGGTCAGCCTCTTTGGTGAAAGCGCGGTAAAGCCCGCCGCTGGAGCTACCCGGAGAACTCATCACCAGCAACCGGCTTGGCTGGCAGCGTTCGATTGCTTCAAAAATAGAATCAGGGACAGTCTTCGCCTCATCCACAACCATAAGCAGATTCTCGCTATCTCCCTGTCCGTGCCAGCCCTCAAACTTCCCGGCGTCATTCGTTGAGAACCCAATTGCTCTGGATCCATTCTGAAACCGCACTTCATTGCTAAACATCTCCCAGCCGCCAGAAACACCGCCCAGCCCCGCAACCAGCCGCCTCATTCGCGGCCAAAGCTGATCCTCGACCTGCCGATAAACCCCAGCAGTAGAGATGACAAGGGACTCTGGGAAGCGAAGCATGTGCCAGAGAATAGCCGAGGCGGCGATCACGCTAGTCTTCCCGCTGCCATTAGCAGCCTTTAACGCCACCCGACTGCCCTTAAAGTTGACCTCCTTAAGAACATCCTTCTGCCATTTATAGGGGGTAAAATTAAGGAATAGCTCTGGAAAGTTCTCAAGCTGAAACTTCCCATCGCCGCTCTCCATCTCCCTCCTAGCCCTAAGCGCCTCCTCTGCATCCGCCCTAACCTTGTCGGCATCAACAATCCTTTGCAGCTTGGATGCCGCCTTCCCCAACAGCTTCTCCTCCTCCTTGCGAGCGTTGCCAATCACCTTCTTTGCAGCCCGCATATTCTTCATGCGTTCGGCAATCCTCTCCCTCTTCAGCCTTGCAGCCAACATGTAGCTCCTCTGCCCCATAGAGCTAGTTCCTTACAACGATCTTCTCATCCCCGCCAGCCAAGGCCCTCAGCACAGCAGGCGTAATCGTCATCCCTGCCACCGCCACCTTGTCTTTCCTCGTCGCCTTGGCCTCCACCGCGCTCAGCCCATAAACACGCTCCAGCATGAACGCTAGGGCCTTTACGTCCCCGCCCTTGCTCTTAAGCAAGTCCATCACCCGCCCCTGCTCCCTAGCAATAGCCATATCCAGCATCTTCTTCAGAGCTTTATCCTTAACCATGAGCCGCTCCAAGCGCAACCACTCCACCCCGGCGTAGTCCGCCGCCACCTTCATAGGCAAACTCTTCCCCACCGCCTCCAGCACCAGCCGCTCCTCCTCAAGGCTGAGCTTCTCGTATCTCCCCTTCCGCACCTCTTCATTAGCTTCTTTCATCACTGCATTCCTACCACACCTCCAGCGCGGTAGGCAAGTTAAAACAGGTGTGTGCGATTTGAGAGGGGGGGATTGTAAGACGGCCCGACCCAAGGGTGGTAGTGGCCCCCCGTGGTAACACCTAGCGGCCAGGCGCCCCTAGACTCAAGCGCTCCCGCGACGCCCGGAGTCAAACGCATCCGCGAGGATCGCAAACCCTAGGCTCCGCCCTAGCTCGCACTACTCCGTAAGCGCAGCCTCAGCCACTGCTCGGCTGGATGCGGAGAGCAATGCTTGATGGTAGAGCGCCCCCCACCCCGCACGAAAATGAGGGTTACAGTGTGCATCTAGTGTTGGAAGGCAGGCTCTTGAAGGGTGTATCAAAAGGTTGTTTTAATTGAGCTTTGTTTACGGGTGGTTCAAGCGGAGGAAGAAAGGGAGCGAGCTACCGTAGTAGAAGAAGATTGTATCGACTCGTCAAGAGTGTGTCAAGACAAATGTCCGCTGGAATGTCCGGCAGAATGTCCGGCAAAATGTCCGGCAGGATGTCCGGCCATCCGTCCGCCGCCCCTCGCGTTGTCCGTGGCGCACTCGTTTCAAGGGGTTCTCGGTGAACCCCTTGTAACGAGTTCGCTTGGGGTTTGGGCGCGTCTATATGTTTAGACGCGCAGCTTGGCTTCGAACTCAATTCACGAAAGGCCCCCCATGTCCACCACCCCCACGTCCACCACCCCCGCCACCGACAACGAAATCAGACAGAAGCTGGCGGCACATGCAGCGATCACGCTGCTGTATCACAGCCACGGCGACGCTCGCGGCCTGGAACTCGCCGCAGACCTAGAGCGTGAGGCCCACGCCATCTGGCGTGATGCGGGCATGCAAGACTGCCCCACGTTCAATCTCGCCCTCCTCACGCAGGAAGAGCGCGGGAAGAACCCCCACACCACCCCCGCGAAGGAGACCGTCCTCTTGAGCGCCAGCGCCGGAACGCATTACCGCGTCCCAAACAGCACCCTGTTCTTCGGGCAGGATACGTACGGAAATCACATGCAGGCGCTCGTTCCGTTCGGCATTGAGGCCGAATCCGTGTTCAAATCCATCGGGGATTGGGACGGCGTAAAACCGCGATGGATCGCGGACATATACGCATCAACCGTCGGAGACTTGATTGACTACGCTCAATCGTGTCCGGATTCGGATTCCGAGATTAGACCGTGGTGATCACCTCCGAATACGCATCCCTCGTATATGGCAATACGGGGGATGCGTTGTCCGTGGCGCCTCGCGTTGTCTGTCGCGCCTCTCGCTTCGCGCTATTAGCGCGCCTTGGTTTGTCAGCGAACTTGTTCCAAGGGGTTCTCGGTGAACCCCTTGGAACGAGTTCGCTTTGGGTTTGGCCGTGTCTATTTTGTTTAGGCACGCGCCTTGGTTCTCGAACTCACGTCCCCGAAAGACCCCTCCCATGAAGTCCACCCCCAAAACCCCCACCACCACCACCCCCGCCACCCCCAACATCTCGGCCAACGACGCCTTGTTGGGGACAGCGCAAGCCCAACCGACGAGATACGAATCCGTCGGTTTCATCCGCTTGAATGCGGACCTGATCCAGCGCATATGCGCCGACCCCGATGCAGCCTACGAGGGGCGTAACAACAAATACATCACAATCGAGTGCTGGCTCGATTCACGTGAGGACGGATACTGCACACTTGTGCAGACGCCCAAACTGAAGGAACGCCTTACCGCTGAGAGGAGATACCTCCCCAGTGTCGGCGTCTGCTTCAAAAGCCTCACTAAAAGCGAGAACGTGACCCGCCCCTAAACAACCCCCTGCCTGCCGCACATCATCGTGCGGCAGGCAGATGCGCCCCAAAGGCACCGTTCTCTTGGGCAAGCCCAATCGAGGGGAAGGCACCGTTCTCTTGGGCAAGCCCAATCGAAGGGCAAAAAGTTCGCAAGCTCACAGGGGGAAGGACAGGGGTGAAACCAATTCCCAGAGCAGGCCAAAAGAATTTCGGTCACGGTAAAAAACAAAAAACAGGAACAAACATGAACAAACAAGAACGTAGATACAGGCTCATTGTGAAGCTGGAAAGCATGGGCTTCAGCTACAAAGAGGTGATGGCTCTGATTAAGATAGCAAAGTGCCTGCGTAAGTGGCACATGCTGCAAATAAACGGCAGCATCAAGAGAAGGGATGACGGCAAAATGATACGTTTTTACTATACGTTCGACAAAGCAGAACAAAAAAAAGTCGAAGGCGAATCGCGTCCGTTACGAGACCTGGAGAAGGGGGCGTTAAAAAAACTGGGTCTGATTATGAAGGGCAAAAAGGGACTGGTGCAGTATGTCAAGAAAGACGAGCTACAAAACTGTATCTACATTGTGAAAGCCTCCGACGTAGAAGGAGTTTCCATCGCAAATCCAATCGGCAATGCATACACACAGGGAACTGCAATCTACTAAACAAACAAAGCGCCGAAGTGACTAAGGCGCAACAAATAAAAATGAAATACCTAAAAGAATACATAACCGCGCTACGTATGCGCGAAGAAGTGCGGACAAAGGCTGAACCAAGATCCATAACACCACAGCACGAACTCCGAAAACTCGCCACCCTCCACGACGAGCGTGACAAGTTGCAAGCTGCTAGAAAGGAGGCGAAATGAAATACCTAATTATGCTGGTGGCTCTGCCCGCGCTCGCTGGCCATCCCGACCCAGAGAGGCTGGCGGATGCAATATACAGAGCCGAGGGTGGGGCGAAGGCCCGAAGCCCCTACGGAGTGCTAAGCATCAAAGTGCGCGACGAGGCCCACGCACGGCGCGTTGTCCTAGTCAGCATCCGAAACAACTGGACACGCTGGGAACAAGCGGGAAGACCCGGCGAATTCATAAACCACATGGCGGACCGGTGGTGTCCGATTGCCGCCGACCCCGTGGGAAACAGAAACTGGAAGGCAAACGTCAGAAGGATTTACGGAAAACATTAACTCAACAAACACAAAATGAAAACAATACTAAGCCGAGCAGAGAAAGAGAGAGCATACGAACTGATGAGGCTGGGCAATATCAGCTATGAGTTGCCCGACGACATAGCAACATGTGTCCGAAAGCGATGGGCGTTCTGGACAAGCATTGCTCGGCAGGAATATATGGTGAATGAAGTGCGTGTGGAATCATCACTCAGCAGGCGATTCGAACAAGCCGCAGCCGCAGCATCTAAAGTTAGGGCCAAGAAGAAGATGCAGACGTCGGCGCGATGGTTTTTAGCCACCAAAAAGAAGAGGCCATACCTGAACTCATTCTACATACCTGCAAAGTTTAAGCAGGCCTTCCTTAAACCGAAGGAGGTAGAAGGATACTCCGTCCTTAAAGATGGAAATGTAATTAGTAAGTGTAAGGAACTGGAAAGATTCAGCTCCCTGAGAAGGATGGCGCTGGGATTGAAAGTTTACCAGCACACGACGCTGCTTAAACAGCGGGAGTGTTTCAGCGTTGAGCTGGAATTCGTGGCTTACGAGCAAACAGAAATGGCGGACTCGGCATACGCGTATCCGTTTTCAAGTAACGTGACATTCGTCGGAGACGGATCAGTTAGCCCAATAGGCGGGCAGGTAAACACCCTCTACAAGGAGGTCAGAATAAACATGCAGTGGGGAAAAGTTGATAAACTGTATGAAATCTGCACCAAGCTGAGGCGGGACGGAGCAGCCGTTAACAAAAGCTGCGGGCTGCACATCCACCTGGACTCAAGACACCTGACGGTGCGGGGTGAGGCAACACGGAGAGCGCGCCTCGTAGCCGCACTGCCTTGGCTAATGGAATTGGTGCCGGAATCGAGACGGAATAACTCGTTCTGTTTGCTTAACCACCTACCCGGAAACGGAGGGAGGCATCAGCGTTACAGCGCAATCAATCCAACATCATTCCGCAAACATAAAACAACGGAGATTAGACTCGGATCAGGAACAATGGATCCAGACAAAGTTCTGAATTGGGCAACGCTACTACGCTACATCTCAGACTCAGGCAAGCGATTCAGGACGTTTGAAAGTTTCCTAGAAAGCAAAGCGCCACAACACATTAAAATATGGGCCGTGCTTAGAAGGAATAAATTCTTCCCATCGCCGGGACAAACAAACGAAACAAGCGAGAACATCTAATAAACAAATCAAACCAACTATGTGCAAACTATTCGCAATAAGCTCAACAAAAAAGCTAAGCAGAAAGAAGTTGAATCAAATGATTGATGCCGTAAACAAGATATACAAACAAACGCAACGAGACGGATTCGGCTTCTCAATCCAGTGCGGTAAGAAAAGATACACCGAACGATACATCGAACCCCAATCCTACCTTGGAATAGGAGAGCTAAAGAAAGCGCTGGAATCGGTAGACGAGTTCTTCTCAAAGCGATACGAAGATAAATACGAAACGCCGGATTGGAAGCTCGACAGCTACGACGGCCCCATGATCATCCACGGAAGGACATCAACTGGAACCATTGAGATAAAAAACACGCACCCATTCACAAAAAATAATTGGTCGCTAGCACACAACGGAGTTGTCTCATGGAGCGGAGAACAGATGAACATGGAAACAACCTGTGACTCAGAGCATCTGTTAAACTGTTACGCAATAGGCAAGGGAGCAAAGGAGTTCTCAAACCTGTCAGGGTGGGCGGCGTGGGTGGCAATCGACCCGAACGGTTATCTGGTTGCAGGGAGAGACGCAATGACAGCGCTTCACCTTGTATACTCAGAATACCTGAGTGCGTACATAATCGCAACAAGAGCAGAAGACCTGGAGAAAATCACTTCAACTATGAGGTTGAAGACTGGGAAAATTCTGCAGCTTCCAAACAACTCGGAAATCACGTTCGACAAAAACGGAAGAGAGGTGAGCGGAAATATCCACGGAGGACTTAGCGATAGAAACAATTACTCAATGATTGCTTCAGCAGGCAAGGCGCTAGGCTGCGAAGTCAAAGCAGCAACCACAGGACAAATCATTGGGCGTGATCAACCATACCTGAGAGATTGGATGAACAGCAACGCTCAAAATCAAGAGGATGATGAGATATCAGAAGCAGTAAAACTGTGGGAACAACACAACTACCACCAAATGTAAGCTACAGACAACACACCAAAATGGAACAACATAAAATGAATGCATTAATAAAAGCAACAGAGTCGGCACAGGAACTCACCGCGCGCCTACACTATTGCGCGTTAGCGGTTGCCGGTTCATCGCCAGAAGACTTCAAAGAGGCTATCGATCTTCTAAACGCAGCCATCGGAATCAAGCGGCGACTCGACGCGCTGCTCAAACGGAACGAGGCCGAGATTGAAGCAGAACAAAACAAAGCGGAGCGGATTGCGGAAAATAACTAAACAAAAACAACATGAAAGCAAAACTTAAACTCAAACCCAAAACTCTGTATGGAGACACATCCAAATTGACCGGCGACTTGACCGGCTTGCGCGGCAACGTGAGCGGCCTGAGCGGCAACGTGAGCGACCTACGCGGCTACGCAACCGGCCTAGGCGGCGACCTGAGGCACTTGCGCGGCGACGTTACCGGCCTGATCGGCGACGTGAGCGAACTGCGAGGCGACGTTACCGGCCTGACCGGCGACGTGAGCCACCTGACCGGCTACGTGGGCAACCTGAAAGGCTACGTGACCGGCCTGAGCGGCGACGCGAGCGACCTGCGCGGCAACGTAAGCGGCCTGATCGGCGACGTTGACGACCTGATCGGCGACGTGAGCAACCTACGCGGCAACGTGAGCGGCCTGATCGGCTACGTGACCGGCCTGAGCGGCAACGCGAGCAACCTGAGCGGCTACGTAAGCAACCTGAGCGGCGACGTGAGCAACCTGAGCGGCGACGTTACCGGCCTAACCGGCGACGTGAGCGAACTGACCGGCTACATTGACGACTGCGAGTTAACCTCAACTGAACGTGCGGCAGGCGTTTGCGTTTTAACCCTCGTCGAAAAAACCTAAGAACAAAAACAATTTGGGGGATTGACGTGGCTGGAGTGTGGGGATAGAACACTCATCAGCTTGGAATCGATTGGGCTGCAAGCGCGGATTCATGGCCAGCTTCTGCAACCACCCCTACAACGTCGGTAAAAAAAACAAAACAAAATGAAAAGCAAACACACAAACCTAGCGACAGCACTAGTCGCAGCGCAAGAGGTAATGGAAAACCCAAAGTATGATGCGGTTAATCCTCACTTCAAAAACAGATACGCCTCGCTCAAAGGAGCAGCAGTGATTAAACCGCTCAACATGGCAGGCATCACAGTCATCCAGAGCATTATCCCAATCGTGGGAGGGATAGCGTGTGAGACGTATCTAATCCATGAGTCGGGAGAACAGATGAAGTTCGGGCCGCTGCCTGTCCCGTCAACCAAACAAGACGCGCAAGGATACGGATCAGCTATAACCTACGCCTGCCGATACGCACTGTGCTCCATCTGCGGAGTCACCGGCGAAGACGATGATGATGCGGAAAAAGCAGTTGATCGGCCATCGCCAGTCAAGCCACTGTTCGTAAACACAAACAATCAGGTAGATGCACTGATCAAAAAAGCAAGCCAAGAGCTACAGGGAGGAGAAGCTGTGATCAAAGAGTTCCTCTACTCAAAGAAAGCATGGCCCGAAGGAATTAAAACAGTGAGGGAACTAGACGCAAAAATAGTTAACAGACTACTTGCGCCGGAAGTATGGGAGCAAATCACAAGCTTTGCAAAGGAGAACGAGATATGACAAATAGTGATGTCAGAGGTATCCACCCCAGCGCATCCAGCATGGAGAGACTCATGCTATGCCCGGGATCACACAAAGCAAGCATCGGCATCGAGGAAGTAAGGTCAAAAGAAGCAACGTCAGGCACAAGAATCCACGCAGTAATTGCCGGGGAAGTCAATCGGCTAGACGTATCCAAAGATGAAGAAGCTATCGCAACCCAATGCGAACTAATGGCAGCGGAAATAATTGAAACAGTGTTTCCTATATCAGATAAGCAAGAGCTTCCCAGCGTATCAAAAGAAAAAAGACTGTGGGCGTATAAGGACGGAACTGAAACCCCACTATACTCAGGTAAAGCAGACCTAGTAGTAGCAGCAGGAAGCACGGCGCTAATCATCGACTTCAAAACAGGGAGAGGGATAACCGAAGATGTAACTAAAAACATACAGCTTAGAACATTGGCCGTGCTGGTGAAGGAAGCCAGATCAAAAACAAGCTCAATCAAAGTTGCAATCGTGCAGCCGATGGTTAGCAGCTACCCATTGATAGTGGCGTATTCGGAAGAAGACCTGATCGCAGCCAAGAAGCAAATCGAAGAAATAATTGAGAAGTCCGAAGCTGATAACGCGCCGAGAATCCCAGGAGAAACGCAGTGCAAATACTGCCCAGCAAGATCAAGATGCCCAGAAGCAAGCAAGGTAGTCGCATCTGTAGCGGGAATAAAAGGGGCGCTTGAAGAGCTATCAGCGGAACACCTAGCTCAAAACCTAAACATGTGCGAAGCAGCAGAGTCAATCATCGACTCCATTAGGAGCGAAGCTAAACGCAGAATCGAAACGGGGCAAGAAGTGCGCGGGTGGATCATGAAACCTGGAGCAATCAAACAGGTTATCAACTCACCCGAAGTTCTCTACTATAGATTCTATGAGATGGGCGGAACCAACGAGCAGTTCATGACCGCCGTAACAGTAACCAAAGGTAAATTTCAGGACGCAGTTAAAGAAGCGACTGGATGCAAAGGCGCAGAGTTAAAAGATAAGGTGGAGAGTCTACTCGCCGGATGCACGGAAAACAAACAAAACAATCCATCACTCACAAAGGAAAACAAAAATGATAATAGTTAAAATAGACATGGGAATGATCGACAAGAAGTTTTTGTTCACATCAAAAAAAACAGGAAGGGTCTACTTAGATCTCGTCCTCAAGGAATACAAAAAAGGCGAAAGCAAGTTCGGTCAATCTCACTATGTAAATCAATCAGCACCGAAAGAACACAATGAAATGCTGAAAAAAACAAACGAAAGAATGCCAATCATCGGCAACGCTACGACCTACCAAAACACATACGTCGTTCCAGAAGAACCAGCTAAAAAAGAAAGCGCCTTCGAATACGATGAAGGAATGAAATTCTAAACCCAACCAAATAAACTTCGCCCCTCCGATCAACGGAGGGGCGAAAGACGGGGGGATATTAAGGGGGGCAAATCAAAATGTTGTCAAGCAAAAAAAACATGAGCGAAGAAATTAAAAACATACTCAACTCAACAGTGAACCAAATAGCCCTAAGTCATCAGGCAACAGATCGGTTTGAGAAGCACCAGCACAGGATAGCAGAAGAGAAAGCCTACGAATGGAGCCGGAAAACCCACGAACTTAGGACGGTGTGGAATGCGCCAAAGCGACACGCTACAGCAAGGGAACTAGACTGGAATAGTGAATGGGGGCTGGTAACGAAAAGGCTCATCGCCAAAATAGAAAGCGGGCAGGGACTGCTTGCGGCACTGGTCGGCAACCGAGGTGCAGGCAAAACGCAAATCGCCGTCGAGCTAATGAGGGCAAACACAAATCACCAGAGGTCAGCGCTCTACGTCAGCACAATGGAATGGTTCATGGCGATCAAATCCACCTACAAGAAAAACACAGACCAAACAGAAATCGACATCATCAAGCAATTCAGGAAGCCAAACCTGCTGGTCTTGGATGAGTATGGAAGACGCAGCGATACAGAGTGGGAGAACAACCTGCTCTTTGAATTGCTGGACAAACGATACTCAGACATGAACAACACAATCCTGATCTCAAACCAAAAAGCAGTAGAGTTAATAGAGTCGCTCGGTAAAAGCCTAGCCAGCAGGCTGAACGAAACAGGCGGAATAATCGAGTGTGAGTGGCCGTCATGGAGAACGCAGATAAAACCAGAATGAAAATATGAAACAGAAAAAATACAAAGAAAAGAAATGCGGAGAATCGCAGAGCAGAAAAATACTCATGGCTCTTTTAAGGAATCAAGGAGAGTGGGTTGCAATGCGAAGTCTCAGCAGAATATCGGGATCGCTCAATGTTCACTCAAGAATAAGCGACATCAGGAACAATGGGTATTCAGTAATGCACAAAAACGAACGCAAGGGAAGAGTTGTCTGTAGCAGCTACCAAATAAGATACACCACTCTGGATGCCGCTTTGAGCTAATGAAAACATATGTTCACAAAAGAATGGTTAATAAATTATGAAAACAGAAGACGCGCCCATGCCGATCAAGTTGCCGATAAAGCTAATCGTATTCGGCCCGCCTGCGCCAAGCCTGAACCGATTATTCGCAATGAACCACTGGTCGAGAAAGAAGTTGAGGGACGAGATCCACGCCGCAGTGTCACAATCACTAGCTATCGCGTTAGGCTCCTCGACCCAGACAACCTCTGCATCAAGTATCACATCGACGGCTTGCGCTACAAAAGCGTCATACGAGACGACACAAACAATGACATTGAGATATTCGCCCGACAAGTCAAAGTCAAAACACGCGAAGAAGAAAGAACGGAAATAGAAGTAAAGCAAGGTGACTAAGGCTGACATCAAGCTGATAGAAGAGTGGCGGGGGGTGGCGAACAAGTTCATAAGAACAAAGTCGTCCACCCCCTCTGAACTGGAAGCTTGCTTTATTGCGCTTCAGCTATCAGACCCGCAGCTTGCAAGAAAATGCAAAGAAGAAGCAAAGCACAGAAGAAAATAAAAAACAAAAAAACGGGGAGCTACCTGTTCCTTGAGCAGGCTCAGCTAATTGTTCATCTTCCGATAAAGATTATGCTCCCTCTCGCTTTGAGTTTTTATACGGGAGTATAAGTTAAGAGGAGTGCTGCGATCAACAGCGCGGAACTCCTTCTTCAAGTTTGTAGGCAGGGGGTTAGTAAAGTCGCGCATAGCGTTAAGCTGCCTGATGTCGTCTTGCGCTTCAAGAGAAAGTCGGTAATCCGCCTGCTCCCCAGTCAGCAATGCGCGAACACTCGCAAAGCTAAGGTCGGACTGCTTGCCAAGCTCAAACAGTCTTCCTTCGGCAAACCTGCCACCCTTAGCCAGTCTTCGGATGGATGTAGATGCTTTATCAAACGCTAGGCGCCGGTCTTTAAGGAATTGATCATACCGTTTATCAACATCAGCCTGAGTCTCCTTGCTACGAGACAGAAGACCGCGAGTTGAATCCGTGCCGAGACGCCGATTAGTCGCAAGTAGATCGCGCATCTGGCGGCGGATTGCTCCCTCGCGGCTAAGATACTCCGGATGAGTCGCAGTAAGCTCGCCAACTACCAGCATAGTCAAGGTTGACGGACGGCCACCGGGCCTCTCGCCTTTAATCGCCACCGGCCCAATCTCGTCAATGAACTTACGGATGGATGCCGGTGTAAACAAGTTTTTACCAACGTGTAAAAGACTCTTCGACAGCTTGTCCAAGCCGCCGTCGGAGTCGTTCCATATCCGGCGATTAAGCGAGTCCTCGCCTTGAAGAATATCACCCCACACCTTAGTAATCTTGCCCTCTTGTAGAAGCGGGGAGAGAACCTGACCAACCGCGCTAACAACAGAGTCCACAAAACTAGCCTCAGTAGCCACGCCTTTGTAAAAGGAGCTAAAAGCTTTCGCCATATTGCTCATAGGATCAAGAGAGTCCAAGCTGAACCCTCTGATTTTACGATCACTGCCTTTGTAGATAACGTAACGCTTCTCCTTGTCCCAAGCCTTGCGGCCATCCATAAACTCCTTCTCCTCGTCGGGGGTTACGGCGCCCAAGATAGCCTGAAGCACAACTTTAAGAAGACCCCCAGAGATAGCCGCACTAGCAGCAATGCCCGCCAAAGACTTAAGCCCGTTCGCCCGCATGCGTGGGTTCTTTAAGTCAAGCAGTGTATACTGAATATTCTTCACCAAGTTGTAGGAGGAGAGATATGCGAATATGGTAAATTGACCAAGAAAAGGAATATAATCCAAATGCCGAAGCGCAAGCGGAGTGCGAGAGATTGACGGCATCCGCTCCCTCACACGGGCAGAAGCAGCTTGATTGATCTGGTCGGCGCTGAGACGCTCTGCCGGTGGAGCATCAGCGTAAGCCTCGGTGATAACGGCGACTTCAGCGTAGAAAGCAATGATCTTCGCAGCCGTATCAACGGAGGCGAGCATTTGCAGAAAATTATCAACACCGCCACGAAACTTGTTGATTGTGTTAAGTTGCTCGTAAAGAGGAATGCCCATCACGCAGTCAGCAATGCGAGCCTTTACCAGTGGCGTCATCTGGTTATCGTTAAGAAGGCCGTAGCTAGCAAGCTTGGTAAACTCAGCAAAATCAGCCTCAGAAGATTTGCCGAACCGATCACGCAGAACTTTAACAGTCCCAGACGGAAGGCTTAAAGCGGACGTAAAATGACCCATCTGAGTCAGGGAGATGGTGTTGCCAAAAAACTGCTGAGCAACAAAGCCGAGGTTGCCAGCTACCTGAAAAACTTTAGTCACTCGGCTTACGGCGGCAGTAAAATCAAGCAGGGCCGATGACTCCTTCTGCTTTTGGCGTAGCTCCTGTACGTGCAGCAAGAAGCCCTTGGTGGTTTTGAATGCGGAAAACGGATCCGTGCCAGATAACAACTGCATGGAGTGGAGGTGATCAGGGTTATTATCGGAAGACGGAGAAATAAGACCATCCTCCAAAGCCTGACCAACAAAGGCATTCATCGTCTCGTAGTAAACTATCTTGCTCTGCAAGCTGCCGATAGTAACGCCAAGCACTACAGCCGGATCGGTGACCTCCCCCATCAAGACTTTCATAGAGGCTGAAATGCTCTCCCTCTTAACCGTTGCTCCATGCATATCAGCCAAAGAAGATGAAGCACCAGCAAGAGAAGCTGTGTCTGATAAATCGTGAAGCTTGCGGTAGACTTCCAAGGCAGCATCCTCGCGGGTCAAGGGATTAACAGAATCGCGTTGCAGATCAAGAATAGCCGCATCAAAAGCAGCGGTTAACTTCGGGTCAGTGCCAGCCTCAATCTTCTGCTTCAAGTCGTCAACCCAGTTTGGATCGGAGAACATCTGATACGAGCGCGTCAAATAAGAATCGTTATCTCGAATCGTGTCCAAGATGCTCTTTTCAAGAAACGGAGCGGCAAGATAATAGTATTTTTCAGAAAGCTTTGTGATTTCTTTCCGAACCAATTTCAATTCATCCATCGTCGCCGTAGCAAAGCCGCCGCGAGTAAAAATTGGCGACGTAGTTGAATCGCTGGATTCTTTCAAATACCGAAGAATTTCAACCTTGTCCTTGTCGGGCAAATCCTCGTAAGGGACGCCGAAGTCTTCAAGAATAGCGCTGCCTAATCTCTTTTGAGCAGAAAGAGCATTACGCTTAACGGTGTCAATGTTACTGTAGCCTAAATCTACAATATTCTTAAGCTTAGCCCCCAAACCGCTGGTCGGTGTAAGCATCCGTGACAAACGGCCAGAACCACCAACCATCGATTTAAGCGTCAGACGACCCGAAGAGCCGCCAAACCCGTCCAGATTAAGAGCCAGATGAATAGCGTCAGCGGATTCAGCAAGTGTCATATCACGAACACCAAGTCCCTCAAGGAGATTCTTAATCCGCAAAGTGAGATTGCTCCACAAGCCCGTTTTAAGACGGGAATGCTTAGCAATAAACTCGTCCGCCAACCGATTCAGGTAGTCATCAAGGCTCTCACGGTGGCCTTGACGGTAGTCTTTTTGAAGGAGGGCAATATCAGCCCTAGTGAGCTTGCCGAATATCCTCCTGATCCGCTCCCTGCCTTGGGGGGTGTTAAGAATGCTGTGCTTAAATTCCTCGCGGATAACACGCTGCACGTTAGCGGGGTCTTTCATTGAGGGAGCAGACGAGTTCAGGTGAATCGTGCCGTCAGGATCATACCAGCCCTCAATGTGGGGGTGATTAGGAAGGTGATCAATCACCAACCGACTATCGGGAAGAGTAATTCCAGAACGTGCAAATTCACCCCTAAGAAACAAAGCCAGCGAAGGATCGTTCGGAACAGGTGTGATTCCGTCAGCAGTCGGGGCAGCTAGGGAGTAACGAGCAACAGGCCGTACTTGGAGATTAACCTTCTCGGAGTTCTCAAAGTCCTGAGAAAGACGCAACTGAGCGCGATCAATCATCAACTTGAAAACTTTTGATCCATCATTGCTGGATTCCAAAAAAGCAAGAAGGTGAGCAGTCTTAGCGCGCTCCACATTCTGAGGAAACAGAAGAGGAGAGGGCGCAAATGCGTTATCTTCTTTGAAAAACTGCTCCATCCGAGAAGCGGTGATTGAGCCTTCAGACTGCTCCTTAGTGGGGGCTGTGGGTGCAAGTTCAGCGTAGCCATTAGATTTAAGATAGGCGACAGCATTTCGAAACCATTTCAAAAACAATTCATACCCATCAATTAAAACAAGGTCGGCTACCGATTTTTGAGAATCAGAAGCAGCCTCAGAGTAGTCCTCGATAGTTTGTTTTGAGTATTCAGCATATACCGCACTGACAGCTTCTTCCATAGCATAAGAAGCGGATAGGCGATCAAACGCAAGTGCCTCGCGCTCCGAATCGTAATCCCTCTTGGAATCATCGGGAGTCTTCCTCTCTTTTAGGCGGCGGCTGATAGGGTTGAAGCGATTAAGAATATTCTCAATATTTAATCCAAGAACAACTCGATCCGGCTCAGGACTTAGCCACTCACCGCTTGGATCCATTACGTAAAGATTATAGGCGTGACCCTTAACAGCGTCAAGAATTCGTGCAAGGCTATTGGAATCAAGACGGTAAAGCTGTTCTACGCCTTTCCGTTTATCGCTAAGCTTGCCTTCAAGCCCGTCTGCGCTTTCACTGGCAACCCGAAAAACCCGCCGAACCCAAGGTTCGCTAACAAATGCAGTAACCAGAATTTGTTGACCATCACCATCAAGCAAAACAGACCCGTTTTCATTCGTCATTGGGATTCGAAGCACATCACTCTGTTCAAGCCAGGCCTCAGTCTGACCAAGCGAGGCATCAACTTCCCTATCCGAAGAAAAAGGATCTTCATAAACACGACCCGCCTTTTCATTCTCCAATGAATCACGGACAATAGATTCACCCTCAACCGATTCGTCAGCTTCGCCAAAGTAAACGCTACCTTCAGGATCGATGCGATCCCTAAACTGCTCAACACTATTTCGAACAAGAGCGTCGCTAATACTTAAAAGGCGCAATTGACCGAGCCTTATGTCCTCATTAAGCTTCTCAAGTTCGGGAGACTTAGCCGCCCCCGGTTGAGGACGAAGACCTGTCCGCTTTTCATGTAGATCGCGGAGCACAGTGATAACCTTAAGCCTTTCTTCTAAAGCTAGGCTAATAGTGTCTAATGATCCGTCATCAATGCCTTGATCGCCTTCAACCTCTCTATCCTTTCTAGGATTAAGAGGAACGAGCGCAAGGATTGCAGGCGGAAAATCTTTAGGAAGATTCTTTGCGTAGTCTTTCTGTTGAGGGGTCTGAGCTTGCTTCCCGACTTGCTTCCTAAATCGTTTGACAGTGAGAATCCAAGCCGCCTTAGCAAGCTTATTCTGGAGCTTCTTAGTGGTCACAACTCCCCCACTCGCTCTCGCTAAAGCATCGTACTCCCCCATAAAAATCACATGGATGCGGGAGGCATAAACGGAATCAGGTGTAGCTCGTAAAGCAGCCTCCGAAGTAGGTGCGGGATTAGCAGGTTTGTGCTCGGATATTGGCGATGATGGGGGTCTTGGTGAAAGCCGATCCTTTGGAGCCTCAAATTCTTCCGGAAGAACAACTCCCCTTTCAAGCATCAGCCCGCGATACACCGACCAAGTATTTCCACCAGCGCGACGAAAATAACGATTAAGGAAATCGTTAAGGAAGAATTGCAAAGCAAAACCGCTTGGGACTTTAGGATTAGCTTTGGTGCCTCGCTCTTTAATGGCAAGCATTCCACGGGATATATGAGTCACCTGATGCTTCAAGTAATCCATTCTATCCAAAATGTATTTCCCAGACCTTATCCTGTCAGCTTCAGGATACTCCCGGGGAGCGTTTTTCACCGCAGAGGCAAGATCATTGCCAACTTCATTTTCAGAGAACTTATACATGAAGTATTCATAAAGCTGAAAATGAATATCTTTAAGAGCCGAGTCAACTACAAGGCGTCGTGTAGGGTTATCTGTAAGCTCG
>Ga0208951_1000101_pt1 | contig 34802 bp, 32 predicted proteins | sample GreLakmeMI27MSRF_FD_187702 | JGI IMG/M metagenome (GOLD analysis project Ga0208951, IMG submission 187702) | Freshwater lentic microbial communities from great Laurentian Lakes, MI, USA - Great Lakes metaG MI27MSRF (SPAdes) | ecosystem: Environmental > Aquatic > Freshwater > Lake | place: Great...
CTCCAGGCCTGCAGGCCCGCGCGACCAACCACTGAGAGGAGGCCCACGATTGCGTTGGCCAGGATGCGGGACTGCCACGGGCGCGCGCGCGTCAGCCAACAGCAGCCTGGAGGCGCAGCAGCGTGAGGCACGCGCCATTGCGACGCGGGGCCGTTCTCAGCCGCAGCAGCGGCACTGTGGAGGCCGCTCAGAGCGGAGGACGCCTCTCAGCGTTCACAGCAGCTCAATAGCGCGTGCTGTGACACCACGGAGCAGACTAGAGGGGCGAGCACGTGTAGGACCATCGAACATGTTCGATTTGTGTTCGACTGCTGTCTACACGTCTACAGTATTGCGCTGCAGCCTAGTCAAGGCTGTGTCGCAGAGTCAGCGCCTGACACACGGGATTCGCAGCCGATGGCGCTGAGTAACCTGCGGAAGCGCGGCGCGGTGTGTGAGTCAGGGCCGCGCCGCGGCGGACTGGGTGCCGTGCGGAAGACACTCGGAGGCGCGCAAACGCACGTACAGACGTGGCAGGCGACGCGCTGACGCAAGGCTCGGCTGCGCAGACTTGACCAACGCGCACGCGAGCGGCGCGATGTGTGATGCGGTGCGTGACGGAAACTCCGGCACCCGTTGCTCCTCCCCGTCTCACTTCCACCGCTCCGGCCTGACGCACCACGTCCACGCCTCGCCCGCAGGCCCAGTCGGCAGCTTGCATGCCGCCCGCGTGCGCGGAGCTGCGCAGAACCACGGCCGCGACTCCGCGCAGCGTTTTGGTCGGCACTGGCGGTGTGCCGCCCCACTCCTCCACGCCCGACTTGCTTCTCACGCGCCCGCTGACGCAGAGTCGTTCTACGAGTTGAGGCTGCCCTCCGCCGCGCCCAAATCACAGCCCAGCCAGGCGCGTGCAGCGCGCAGCCGACTGCGCAGGACGCAGTGTGACGACTCACATCGTCCTCCTCTGCAGCCCGCCGCGGGTGGCGCCTGGAGCTTCTCCAGCGTGCTGGAATCGCTGCTGCAGGACGGGGAGGTGCAGGGGCTGGGCCGCGTGGCCGCGGCTGTTGGCTCTACGATCGACACGCTGGTGGATTCGGGCCTGGGCTCGCTGCACAGCCTGGTGGGGCTGGCCAGCGACATGCCTGCGCTGGCATCGCCGCCGTCACTGCGCATCGCCGCCCCCGCCCCTGCAGTGGCCGTGGGGGTGGTTGCGCACGTGCCATCTCCCGTGAGCTCATGGGACGCGGAGTGGGAGGCGCATCCGACGCCCACGCCACAGGCAAGGCGGGGTGCACAACCTCTGGGCGCAACCCCCTCGCCCGCTGCGCCGCTGCGGGTGACACGCCTCACCCCGCCCGCCGCCGCCGCACCCGCCGCGCCGCGTGCCTCCACCGAGGCTGACCTGAGCGACCAGGTGCGCCAGCAGCTGCACCTGCTGCTGACGGAGAAGGCGCGGCTGGCGCAGGAGAACGCACGCCTTCAGCGGGAGAACCAGAACCTGCAGGAGCTGCTCTGCTACTCCATGGGGCCGGAGGAGGAGGAAGGCGCCATGCCGGGCGACGAAGAGGAGGAGGAGCCGTCCACGCCCGTCAGGCTGGATGATGGCAGTACGGGGCTGTGAAACAGGGAGCAACGCGACTAAGGACTGACGACAGAGGCTGGAATGGCACGTGAATTAGCATTGGTGTGGCGGCAGGCGATACCGGCGGCCATCGTGGCGCGGAGCCGCGGACGCGGAGACGGACGAACGCGCCTCGCTCGAACAACAACGAACGTGCGTTTGACTGAAACACACATCGCCCCCTGCCCTCCCCATCCATTCGGCCGCTGTGCGCCATGGTGGAGGCTAGTGTCTTGGAGGCGCTGCTGGTTGGCGCCGAGCGCGCGGCTGAGCGCTGCGTGGGCGCGAGCGAGGAGTGCCGCCCAGAGGCGCTGACGTCTGCGCTGGCGGAGCTGCAGGCGCTGCGCGCCGCGGTCGTCACCGTGGAGGCGCTGGGCGTCACGGGCGGTGGCAAGCGGCTGAGGAAGGTGGTCAAGGCGCTGGAGGCGGCCCCAGCAGCGTGCTCGCCTGCTGCCAGTGCCGCGCGCGCCCTGCTGGACCACTGGATGGCGGCCGTCACGCGCGCCACGCAGCCTGGGCAGCCGGGCGAGGCCGCCGAGGCTGGCGAGGCTGGCGAGGCTGCGCCCGCCGCCAAGCGTGCAAAGGTTGAGGCCCCGTCCAAGGGGGACCCGCCCTCAGACGCGCCCCCGCCGGTGGCCGCAGCCAAGCGCGCGCCGCCGCAGCTGCACAACGCGGCGCGGGAGCGGCACAGGGAGCTGCTGACGGCCGCGCTGGAGCTGGCTGGTGAGAGCGCCCGAGCGCGAGTAGGGTTGTCTGTGCTAACGCGGCCCCCTTTGCAGTGACGGAGGGCGTGCCGGGCGACAGCGCGTGGGTGGGCGCGCAGGTGGAGGCCGCGCTGTACGAGCGCTTCCGCGCGGGCGAGGAGCCGCGCGAGTACGAGCGCACCGGCGGCGGCTCCTCCCGCGAGTACAAGGCCAAGTTCAGGCAGCTCAGCTTCAACCTGAAGGACGGCAACAACACAGACCTGCGCAGGGCGGTGCTGCTGGGCGAGGTTGAGCCGCAGGAGCTGCTGCAGCTGAGCAGCGAGGAGCTGGTGCGCCACGCGCGCGGCCGCTGGGTGGCATGTGCGTGTGCGAGTGCGTGACGCGGCGCGGGCAGGGCTCTTCCGCGCGGCGCGAGGCGAACCAAAAGATCCGCGAGCACGCCATGTGGGAGTGTGAGCGCGGCCAGGCGACCCAGGTGCGCTGCGAATTGCGCGCACGCCCTGCGCCGCGGCCAGTGAGAGCGCCCCGGCTGCGCCTGCGTCCTGCGCTGCGCTGCGGCGAATGCAGCCGGAGCGCGGCATTGCGCCCGACTGGTGGCCCTCTGCCAGCGCGCTGGAAGAGTAGCCTTTCATGCTCATTCGGCGCGCTCGCACGCCTGCGCGCAGGCGTCCACGGACGCGTTCCAGTGCGGCAAGTGCAAGCAGCGCAAGTGCACCTATTTCCAGATGCAGACCCGCTCCGCCGACGAGCCCATGACCACCTTCGTCTCCTGCGTCACGCACGGCTGCGGCAACCGCTGGAAGTTCTGCTGAGCGGGGAGGGACACGACGGGTGGGCGCAGAGGCCAAGCGTGCAGCCTGCACGGGCCGGTAAGCACCGCTCACCCCGATCAGCAGCCCCAAAGTTCTTCCTCGCAGTTCCTCTGCAGCCTGGCGCTACACAGCGTGCCAAGTGCTGTGGAGTGCCCCGTTCTGCACCACGGGCTGGGCCGTCCGCGAGGCTTGCACGGCCATGAAGCAGAGAAGCACGTCTTTCTCAAGGCCGGGACTCGAGTCTCTACTTCTCCATCCGCCGAGGCTTCCTGCGAGTAGCTTCCTAGAGCATTCTACCAGCATACTTGCGTGCAATGCAACGATAGTCGCTGCAGAGCTTTCGTCTCGCCGCTCACGCGGGACACTGCGTGCACCGGGACGGTCTTTCTCTCTTTCATTTCATCAACTCGGCCGAACGAAACGCACTTGGTCTTTCATCTCGATGCCCTCGGCTACCTGATATCTCACGAGGTCGTGATGCTCGCCGCGCTGCGCGCTCGCAACGCCTCCCTGCGCTTTCCGGGTCGCGTGGCAGTGGTAATCGGCGCTACAGCTGGCATCGGTCGCGCCGTGGCCGTGCGCCTGGCGGAGGCTGACTACTGCGTCGTCGTAGTCGGCCGCGACGCTGCGCGCGGCGCTGAGGTCGTCGCCGAGTGCGCAGCTGCCAGCCAGCAGGCCCACGAGTTCATCGCCTGCGACGCGTCGCGCCTAGCTGGGGTGCGCTCTTGTTCAGCCACTATCGCGCAGCGCTTCCCCGTCGTGGACGCTCTGGTTCTTTCGCAGGGCATTGCCACCACCGCTCGTCGCACGGAGACGGAGGAGGGGCTTGACATGAAGGTGCGTGAGTCGGTGGGCAGCAGTGGGCGTCGTCTGACGCTACGTGTGCTGCGCTCAGCTTGTATTGCATTACTTCGGCCGCGTAGAGTTTGTGCGCTGCCTTTTACCGCAGCTTCGCGCGTCCGAGTCGGGCCGCGTGCTCAGCGTGCTGTCCGCAGGAGTGCACAGCTCATATTCACACTGGAGCGACGACTTCGAGCTGAAGAACCACTATGGCCTGAAAGCCGCTGCTGACAGCGCCGGCTTTTACACCGACGCCTCGCTGCACAGCCTCAGTCTGGAGGCCAGCAACTCGTCCGTGACCTTTGTCCACGCAGCGCCCGGCTTCGTGGCGACCTCGTGGGGCACTGAGCTGCCCTGGGCTGCGCGCTGCCTGGTGCGCGGCCTGCAACACTTTGCGATGCCCGCGGCTGAGTGCGCCGAGCACCTCTGCGACACGCTGTTTACGCCGCGCACTGCGGGCGGACTGGTGCTGGTGGGGCCAAAGGGCAATGCCGCAGCCCCCACGCCGCAGCACGAGGCCGCACGGGAGGGCATTTGGCGCCAGACAACCACGCTGCTGGACAGCGTCAAATGAGCAGGACTGCGTCTCCATAGAGCTAGACTCTTAGATGCATGGCTGAGAAGGATTGCGTGATTGCATCGTGCTCGTCTAGAGCGAGCTAGTCGATACACAGTCGTCGCGTCTACGTCGTCCGAAGGGTGGCATGCTAGCTCTAGTCCGCTCGTCAACTGGTACGCTGGCGCACGTTGCGCCCGCCCTCCGCGCACTCCTCCGTCGCCCGCCCCGCGTACTGGGAGGCGAGCAGGGCGATGAGCTCCGCCTGGAGGGCGGGGCAGGCGAGCACCAAATGCGCCCATCCCTCCGTGGCCAGCACGGCGGTGGCGTGGCGCGCAACGAAGGCGAGCGCGGCGGAGCGCAGGTGTGCGGCATTGTGCTGGTCTGCAAGCACCAATGTGAAGGCGGCGCTATGCACATCGAGCGCCGTCACCAGGCGCTGCTCACAGAGGGCGCGTAGGCGCGTGACGCCCAGCGCATCCGCGCACACCATCAGGTGCTGCGCCTCCTCCACGCCGCCGCTTTCCAGCTCACTCTGCTCCGAGTAGATGTAGCGCAGCAGCGCAGCCAGCACCGGCGGCGCCACATCCTCCACAAGCAGCTCGGGCAGCGCGCCGTCGGGCCCGGGGAACGGCAGCGCGGCGCCGCTGAGCGCGCCGCGCAGGCGTGCGGCGAGCACGGGCGAGCGGGCGGCCAGCACGCAGCGGTGCGCGGGCATGCGGCACCCGTCCGCCACCAGGCAGCAGTCGGCGCCTTGGCCGCTGGACAGCAGCGCCGCCAGGTCGCCGGCCAGGGAGGGTGGGGGCACGCGCAGTTGCTGCGGCGATGGCGCAGTCAGGGTCGGCTCCTCGTCCGTCAGCAGCGACGTGGCGGCGGTCACGCGGCACTTGATCAGCAGCGTGTCTTGCGCCAGCGCACACTCCGCGTGCTGCGCCAACTGCGTGTGGCTGATCCGGAAACCAAAGCCAAGGTACGCGTTGTCCATTGGAGAGCCGTCCGAACGCATTCCAAGCGCCTTGTTGCGGTTGACCTGAATAGGCAAGCAAGCATTCATTGGTGAGTGTGTGTGAACGGTATGCTTTAGTGCCAATGTGCCATTATTGACGCACCTCATAGCAAAGCACTGTGCGCCCGTCCTGCGCGTTCAGCAGCCACAGCAGGCCCACGGTGATAGTCACTGAGCGTCCGGCGGAACGAATCATCACGTCCTGTGACGTGTGAGACGTGTGAGCGAACTTGCAGGCAGTAGCAGACGGGCAGGGAGACGGGGGGGAGGAGGAGGCAGGGCCCGGGAGACGGCCCTTTCAGCATTGAGTACCGGGCTGGGGCGCACCAGACACGCATGGTTTGCCGTCTCTGCTACTGTTCCGTCGCCATTGCAGTACAGCATCGCTGCAGCCCCGGGAAAGCGACGCCGTCAGGAGTGTACACGCCTCGGACCACCCCTCAGTCAGCACGCGCCTTGGAGCTCCACCCCGTCGCCAATGTTGAGCGAGGGACCGCGCAGCACCGTACCTGGCGTGCATGCCTATGCAGGCGTGCATATGGCGAGCGACCGGGTTAGGAGCCCAAGGACCCATCGGCGCCGTGACGCGCGCGTGTTGGCTGTTGGCTGTTGGCCACGGCTGCCGCAGCCGCAGCATGGCTTGCGCCATGGCTCGCGCTAGGGGCTCGGGCCGGGCTTCGTCACCCACCTTCATGCGGTCAAGAGTCATTCCCTCGACCGCCCATATGAACTCCTCGGTCACCAGCGGCCGCAGCAGCGTCCTGCAGGTGGGCAGCACGGAGGGTGCCTCGGGGGCTGCGACCGGGGGCATCAACTGGCACGCAGAAATGCAGGAAGACACCGAAGCGAAGTCGACAATCAGAGCTGCGGGACTCGATACGCGAGGGGGATAGGACAGGGCGGGGCACGACTGTTCAACTGCTGTTCAACACGCACCACAACACCACTTCGACGCACCCGACTTCTATTCCCCATATGTGGCGCCTGCAGCGCCGCGCCGCGGCCGCGCTCGCCTCGTGCGTCGCCGGCTGCAGTACGGCCACGAGCAGCTTTGCCTCAAAGGCTGTGCCCAGGTGGTCCCAGGGCCCCTCGCACGAGCTGGCGCCCGGCGCTGCGGTGCCCTCCGCGGGGCTGCTGGCGCTGAACACGCTGCGCGACAACCCTGGCGCGCGCAAGCAGGCAAGAGCAAGTTGAGCCGGCGTGCACCCCCCTCCTGACACCCCCACGCTCCGCAGAAAAAGCGCGTGGGGCGCGGAATCGGGTCGGGCATGGGCAAGACGTCCACGCGGGGACACAAGGGCCAGAAAGCGCGCAGCGGTGCGTGGGCTCGCGGCTGACACAAACCCTGGAGGAGGCTCGTCTGAAGGCGCTCCCTACTTCCCCTGCGCCCAGGCAACAAGCCGCACCTCGCCTTCGAGGGCGGCCAGACGCCCCTGAGAAGGCGCCTGCCCAAGCGCGGTTTTGTGAACACGTGCGTAGAGCGGCAACTGCGTGGCTTGCTCGCCCTCTCACCCGCGCCCTGCGCAGCGAGTCGCTGCGCATGGAGCCGCTCAACCTGGACACGCTGACGGAGGCGCTGGCCAGTGGGCGCCTGGAGCTGGGCGAGCGTCCACTGAACATGAAGGACCTGAGCGACTCTGGCACCGTCTCCAAGATTCGCCACGGGGTGAAGCTGCTGGGCCGCGGCGCTGCGGGCTTCGCAGCGTCGGGGCTGGAGGGGGTGTCGCTGGAGGTGTCGCGCGCCTCGGCCAGCGCGCGCGCGGCGATTGAGGCTGCTGGCGGGACGCTCACAACCGTCCACTATAACCGCCTCAGCCTCAGGGCGCTGCTCAAGCCCCACAAGTTCATGGCGGTGCCGGGCGTGCCGCCGCTGCTGCCGCGTCCGGCGCGCCCGCCGCCGCGACTGCGTGACAAAGTGCAGGCCATCGGAGGCCTGCCCGCCGGCGCGCCGCCCACGCCGCTGCCGCCGCTCATCGCATCACGCCGCGCGGACGCACGCGCCGTAGAGATGCCAACCAAGCAATAACTAGTGGGTCACACATGCGAGCTCGCTCTCGCCTCCTCGTCGTCGCGACGTCGCCTGGCCTCACTTACACCACCCCCGCTCCTCCCATCCACCTTTCTCCCTCGGGGCGCGCCTATTGCGTCTCGCCGGGCTGAGGCCTGGTTGACCCGCGTGAGGCGACGGGACTACGCAGCACCGCCCTTCGTGGCAGCAAGACGGGCCGCTATGGATGTTCTCGAGTGCGAGGCGCGCGAGGGCGTGCGCATGGCCTGGTGCGCACCCGAGGAGGCGTCCAGGCTGCCTGCGCCTGACGCTCGCACGGTTGGTCTGTGGCAGGAACGTGTGGCCCTCCAGCCGCATCGAGGCCACGCGCATGGTGGTGCCCTTCGGCGTCCTTGTCACGCCGCTGCGGTGCGCGACGCCGGCTGCGCCGAGCGCTGCCGATCGTGCGCCTTAGGGCGTCTGCCTGCTTCTCACACCCATCTCCAGGCCGCTGGGCGACTCGCCCTCGCTGCCCTACGAGCCGGTGATGTGCAAGAGCTGCCGCGCGGCGCTGAACCCGTATTGCTCGTGCGACTACCTGGCAAAGGCGAGCAGACGCATTGCACTCCTGCCCCCCCTGCGCTCACAGCAGCGCACCGGTGCCCCAGGTCTGGACCTGCCCCTTCTGCTTCTCGCGCAACCACTTCCCCGCGCACTACGCGGAGATCAGCGAGACGAACCTGCCTGGTGCGCTTTGCTGGTGCTGCGAGCGGTGGCCCAGGCCGGCCCTGAGGCTACCCCCCGCCTGCCCAGCCGAGCTGTTCCCCCAGTACAGCAGCGTTGAGTACGCGCTGCCCGCGCCGCTGCTGCCCGCGCACCCGAGTTTCCTGTTCCTGGTGGACACTGCGCTGCCGGCTGAGGACCTGCAGCACTGCACAGCGGCGGTGTCGCAGGCCGTGGCGCTGCTGCCCGAGGAGGCGCGGGTGGGGCTGCTGGCCTTCGGCGAGCTGTGCACGCTGTACGAGCTGGGCGCGCAGGAGGGGGGCCGCGCCTGGGTGTTTCGGGGCGACCGAGACGCCGAGGCGTACGCGCCGGAGCGCATCCACGCGCAGCTGGGCATCGCGCACGCGCACGCGCACGCGCCCAGGGGCGGGCCGCACAGCTCGGGCGCGGCGGGCGGGTGGGCCGCCGGCGCAGCCGCCTCACGCTTCCTGTGCCCCCTGGCCGAGTGCGAGTTCGCGCTCGCAGAGGCGCTCATGGCGCTGCAGGCGGACCCGCCCTGCGCGGAGGGCGCGCGGATGCGCCCCGCCCGCTGCACGGGCGCCGCGCTGGCAGTGGCCGCCGCGCTGCTGGAGGGCGGCGCGGCCGGGGGCGCCGTGCGCCTGCTGCTCTTCACCGGCGGGCCGTGCACCGTGGGCCCCGCCACGGTGGTGGGCCGCCCGCGCAGCGAGGAGCTGCGCAGCCACAAGGACTTTGAGAAGGGCAGCGCGTGCTACTGGGCGCCCGCCGTAGCCTTCTACGCGCAGCTGGGCGAGCGCCTGGCTGTGAGCGCCTGCGCGCTGGACGTCTTCGCGTGCGCGCTGGACCAGGTGGGCCTGGCGGAGCTCAAGTCGTGCATTGAGCCCACCGGGGGCTACTGCGTCATGGCGGAGACGTTCCGCAGCGACAACCTCAGCGCCAGCATCGCGCGCCTGCTGGAGCGCAGTCCGGGCCCCGGCGGCGCGCTGCGCCTGGGCGGCTGCGGGCTGCTGGAGGTGTTCACCACCAAGGAGGTGCGCGTGGCTGGGTGCGTGGGCGCCGCGTCGCCCGCGCCTTCGCGCGCCGCGCCCGGCTGCGCGGCCGAGGCGGAGGTGGGCATGGGCGGCACCACCGCGTGGCGGGTGGCGACGCTGGCGCCCGACACCACGCTGGCGCTCTTCTTCGAGGTGGTCAACGCGCACGCGAACCCGCTGCCCGAGGGCAGCGGCCTGTACCTGCAGTTCACGTGCAGCTACACGGGCAGCGACGGCCAGCGGCGGCTGCGCGTGGTGACGGTGGCGCGCTCCTGGGCCGCCTCGGCAGGCGCCCCAGCCGTGGCGCAGGGCTTCGACCAGGAGGCCACCGCGGTGCTGCTGGCCCGCCTGGCCGCCTACAAGGCTGAGCACGAGGAGGCGTTCGACCCGCTGCGCTGGCTGGACCGCACGCTCATCCGGCTGTGCGCAAAGTACGGCGACTTCGTGGCTGACCAGCCGCGCTCGCTGCAGCTGCCGGGGCCCTTCGCGTACCTGCCCCAGTTCCTGTTCAACCTGCGGCGCTCGCCGCTGCTGCAGGTGTTCAACAACAGCCCGGACGAGACTGCCTTCTTCCGGCTGGCCCTGGCGCGCGAGCCCACCGCGCCCGCGCTGCTCATGATCCAGCCCACCCTGCACGCCTACTCCTTCGACGCGCCCCAGGCGCAGGCGGTGGCGCTGGACGTGGGCGCGCTCACCCCCGAGCGGGTGCTGCTGCTGGACACCTACTTCACGCTGGTGGTGCACACCGGCGCCACGCTGGCCGCCTGGAGGAAGGCTGGCTACGCGCAGCAGGAGGAGCACGGGGCGCTGCGGGAGCTGCTGGAGGCGCCGCTGCAGGCGGCTGTGCTGGCGGCGGGCAGCCGCTGCCCAACCGCGCGACTCGTCGTCTGCGACCAGGGCGGCTCGCAGGCGCGCTTCCTGCTCGCCAGGCTCAACCCCAGCGCCACGCACGCCACGCCGCCGGATGCGGCGGGGGGAGGGGAGATCATCTTCACCGAAGACGTGTCTCTGCAGGTGCGCTCACACGCCACCGCCTCCGCCTGCGCGCACACCTCACTCCGCGCACCGCCCAGGTGTTCGTGGAGCACCTGCAGAAGCTCGCGGTCGCATCCTGAGCGCGTCTCTGCGCCATAGAGTTGGGGGCTTTTTGGCTAGGCCCTCGACACTACACGCGGCGGGTAAACAATCCACCCACCTGCTGCGCTCTGCCATCGCGCGTGCATCTGATTGTTTGAGTGGTCTTCGCCTGGGGCGCTCGGATAATGGTCTCGGTGGTCGTACAGTTGTACAGTACACCGGCGGTGACCCCTCGTTTTAGTCTTCCTCTCTCTCCCTCTCAGTGTCTCTGTCTCTCTGCCGCTCGCCCGCCGCTGCTCGCCTGGCGAATGGCGCCGGAAGAGGTGGCGGCAGAGGTGACCATGCCTACGCTGGAAGAGGAGGGTCCGCCGGCGCTGCGTCGGGTCGGGCGGCTCAGCAGGTGGGCGCTGCTCGTCAGAAGCTGCTCGTCACCGCTTCCTGCGGCCTTGCTTATTGATTTGACTTATTGATATTATGGTTGGATTGTTGCTGTGCGTGAGCAGTTTGTCTCTCCCAGCGCAGCTTCCTCCCTAGAGCTGCACAAGACGCTTCAGCGTCTGCTTGCAGTCCAGCTCAACCTTGTGCATCGCCCAGTCGTGGTGCATCCCCTCCAGCGCCTCCCGCTCTGCCACGTACGCCTTGCTGGTGTCCACGCCCATCATCATCGCAGCCTGCTGCTGCTGCATCATCGCCGCGTCGTTCACCGTCGTCGCCTCGCCCAGCACCAGGCTGAGCAGTCCGTTGAGGCCGAAGACGTTGAGGAAGTACCAGGAGAGGGAGGAGACGTAGGTGACGTCCAGACTCTGCAGGTCCACGCCGCGCTGCAGCATCGCCCGGAAGCGTTGTGTGAGCGGGAAGGGCACCTTGGCCACCACGAAGCCGCTGAAGAAGAAGTTCACCCACGCCATAGTCAGCATCTGCAGCACAGAGCGCGTCAGTCAGGCGCAAGAGCGAGAGCGAGGGCGAGCGAGCGTCGGGCGCGTTCCTGAGGCACCATCATCCCCAGGTTGTTCTTCATCATGCCCGTCATGGCCGACGGGTCCGACAGCATCTGCTGCTGCGGGGTCAGCTTCTCCGACTTCTGCTGGAAGACGCCCGTCTGGCAAAGAGAGCTTAGGGTTGTTGCCGCAGAAACTCACCGCAGCGCCAGCGCACCTCCTTGGCGCAGAAGTACTGCTTGCGCGCCGCCAGTGCGCCGTGGGGCAGAAAGTTGGCGCCGTTGCGCAGCCGCTGCGAGCGCGTCACAGCCTGCGCCTCGCGCAGAGCCTTCACGTCAACCTTCGTGTCCGTGCGCATCAGCTTGTTGGCGTAGTGGCGCAGCAGACTGATGAGGAACATGGCCACGAAGATTGGCAGGAGAACCCACGAGCGAATCGCGGGGTCAAGCTGCAGGTCCAACGCCATGGAGCGTCACTCCCAGCTGCTGCGCGCTGCCCGCACACAAGGCCCTAGGTGTGGCTTAAAGCTTCGAGTACTCAGTCATGCAGCGAGCAGCGAGAAGGAAGGGGGAGGCTGCGAATTCATGCGGTACGTTCAATTCGCGAATTCGAACACGGCCGACGGCCCTTCGTGACGTCGTGACAGCCCTCGCCTTACCTCCGTTGTATAGCCGCTTGAGAATGTTCGGCAAGACTGGCGCCTGGGGCGAGGCTGCTGAGCCGCTGCTAGACGCTGCCGCTGCGGCGGAGAACAGCGACGCATTCGCGGCTCTGAGGCCTCAGGAGGGCGCCTCTGGGGAAGCACAGGCTGCGTTGCCGTCGCTGCGTGAGCAAGGCGCGTCGATTGCAGCGGGTGTTTTGCACGCACTCACTCGCAGCGTGCAGACGCACAGACGGTGGCCAGGCTCGCACATGGCGCAGCGGTGGGCGCGGCGCGCGTGCTGGCTGGCGCGGCGGTGAAGGTGACGACGCGAGGCGCAGAAGCAGAGTCCTCGACCTTGACACCGCCCTCTGTTTGGCGCTTCCCTGGTGCCCGCTCGCCCGCTCCCCCACCCGTGCCTGGGCGAAGCCGTTGGGCGCGAGTGCGCGCTTTTGCGTCAAGATTGACGGTCGAGAGAAGCCTGTTGGCCTACGCGGTGCTCGTGTGCTGTCTGGGCACTACTGGAGTGGTATGTGTGCCAGCCTTTCCGCTCCTTTGGGAGTGCGCCGGGGTGCTTCCGCTCCTCTCAGTCACGCTCTTGTTGGGCGCGTTTGGCTCGGGTGCGTCTTCCCCTGCATCCTCAAGCGAGCCTGAGAGCGCTGACTGCGCGTGGCTCCAGCATATGTTATCTCGCTGCTTCCGGAGCCGGCAAACCTGTCCCCGGCGCTGATGCTCATCGCGGGCATGCTGCTCTATTACCTGCTGAGGCTCACAGCAGTCGACCGGATGAAGGTGACGGGGCCGCGGTCGCTGGGGGATGTGCTGCTGCTGCTGCTCACAGTCGCAGAGGCGGCGGTGCTGCTCGCCGGATGGCGCCACAGACGCAGGGCCCGGCTGGTCGTGAACGCATCGCTGGTGTAACCCCGTGTAAGCCTTACTTTCGCACAAAACGACAGCACAACTCACGCCTCCGCCTTCCGATTCCGCTGAGCGTCTTCTCAACTGCTGATCCGTACTCTTCGTGCTGCGGAACTGCGCTTTGGAACAACTCGAGCGCTGCCATGCTCGGCCGCTGTCGGTCGCTCGCACTTGCTGCTGGGCGGCGAGCGCAGCAGTCGAGGCGCGTGTGCACGCGCGAGCTGGCGTCTCCGCGCGGCTCACGCGCGCCCCTGCTCAGGCCCGCGTGCGCGAAGGCTGCAGTGGCAGAGACGACCTCCGTGACTCGCGCTCCGCAGTCCGCAGTCCGCAGTCCGCCCACCCAGGGGCGCGCGGGCGAGCACACGGCCGAGTTCTTCTACCACCCAGAGCGTGACGGCGAAGGTGCGCGCACCAGCAGCGTGGCTGGTCGCCGGTGCTGAGAGTGGCCTTCCTCTTGCAGTCTTGCAGGCGGCCAGCGACCCGTTCGGCACACGGCTGCGCTCCGTGCTGCTCACTTTCTGCACGGGCGCCATCGCGATATACGTGGGCGTGTACGCTGCGCCCATAGTGGGCCAGGGCAGTGCTGTGCACGCGACGCGGCTCCTGCGCGCCCGCGAGCCCTTCCTGCAGAAGAGCGGCGCCGACCGGCTGGCCCTGCTGCTGCGCAGCTCGGACGCCCTGGCGCAGTCTGCGCTGCAGGCTGGCGCGCCCGGCAAGCTGCTGGCGCTGCTGGACAGCCCGGACGCAACCGTCGTCGCCGCGGCTGCAGCAGCCCTGGCTGCGCTGGCGGGCAGCGCGGCGGGAGCGGAGGCGCTGCGGGCTGAGCCGCAGCTGATGGCGCTGCAGGCACTGGCGAGTGAGCAAACTGGTGAGCAAATAGCCGGCCAACACGCGCGCGCAGCCCTGCGCGCCTGCGGACTAATGACTGCGTTTGGCGGCTGAGCGTTAGTGCCTTATTGCGCTTATTGTGCGTGTCCGTGTTCGTGTCTGTGGTGCCTCCGCTCCCGTCTCTCGCTCTCCCTCCTCCCCAGTCCCCTCCTCTCTTTTCACGCGTTGGCTCTCTCTAGCGTCTTCTCGTCAGTGTCCAGCGCCTTCAGCGCCCTCCGCGTCTCCTCGTTGGCGTTCACCAGCTCCTTGGCACGGGAAAGGCGCGCTGGGTCCTTGCGCACCACCGCTACCACGTCCTCCGTCCCAGGCTTGCAGCTGCCAGTGCGCTGCAGCGCGTGCGTGGACGCAGCAGTCACCAGGCCGGAGATGTAGTCGCACACCAGTTCCTGTCGACAGCGCCAGTCGCAGCGTGAGTTGCCTCAACTGGTGCTGCCACGCCTCGCCAGCCCTCCCTCAAGAACGCGCCTCAACCAGCGCAACAGTCTCCGCCATCGGCTTCTCCGCGTCGCCGAAGCCGTACATCATGGTAGGCACTACGGGAGCGGGAGAGCGGAGCGCTGTCATCATGCCGTAGGGTTGTCGCAGGCGCTTGCTGCAGCGCGTGGCGAGAGAGAGAGCAGCGCAGCAGTGTGCCGCGTTGCTCTCTCGGACATGCGCGTGCGTGAGCTGCGTGCACGCACGCTCTTTCGCAAACAGCCCAGCCTTGCGCTTCAACGGCGCCTCCTTGGCCGCCTCCTTCGCCTCATCTTTGGCCGCCCCACCTCGGCCTCTTCCGCGGCCAGACATGATACGACACCAGCTTCCGGAGCGAGCAGAATTGTAACGCATTGTCGGACGATGAGAGCAGCTAGCAGCAGCAGGGCACTTCGACGCCCTCCGCCTTTCGCCTGTCCCGTGTGCGGTGCTCCATGGACGAGGTGAAGCCGCAGCGCGTGCCGCGTCCGCGGCCGAAGCGCACCGACGAAGCTGCTTCTGAGCCATGGCCCACTCCGGCCGGCGGCGCGCAGGTACCGGCGCCGCGCAGGCAAAACAGACCGCCGCCGCAGGCTCCCAAGGCTGCGCCCGTCGCGGTTGCGCCTGTCGCGGCATCCGGAAAGGAGGAGCGGCCCAAACCTCTCCCGCAATCAGTCCGTCCCGTGCCCATCGCGCCACGCGCTGCGCCGCAGCTCGCCGCCGCGCCGGCGTCAGCGCCGCTGCGCAAGGAGAAGCCGCCGCGCGAGCAGCGCGAGCGAGCTGCGGGTGTGCGCGAGGGCGCAGTGGTGACAGCAACTGCTGTTCAGCCCGCGGGCGTCAGCCTCAGCCGCCCCGCCGCCGCGGTCCACGAGCGGGTGCCACTGCCGCGCGAGCTGCACCGCGAGCGCGCGGAGGACGTGCGGCGGCGCGCCTACGAGGCGCTGCCCTTGGCCAGCGCTGTGCTCGCAGACGACGCGCTGCTGGTGGGCGCCGCAAGCCGCGACGTGCTGGAGCAGGCGCAGCTGCTGATTGAGACCCTCATTGCGCAGCAGGTACGCTCAGCGCGGTCGGTGCCTTGTGTCTGCGTGCCTCACACACCCCCTTCCCCCCCAGCTCCAATTGCAGCGCCGCTTCGCGCTGAAGGACCGTCTGAGCGAGGACGTGAGTCGCGTGCAGGCCGAGATCGACGCGGGGCTGCGCGTGGAGTTCCGGGTGGAGCCGCCGCTGCTGGGCATGGTGATTGGTGCCGCCGGCTCCAACGTGCGCCGCGTGACGGAGGAGACGGGCGTGGATCGGGTGGTGGTGGACCGGGAGGCATCCGTGGTGCGCATCGTGGGCCACCGCGCAGAGGACGTGGCCCGGGCGCGCGAGATGCTGGAGATTTGCTGCGTCTACATCCCCGTGCCCGAACAAAAGGTGGGCTTCATTGTGGGCAAGGAGGGGCGCAACATCAACGACATCATCGCCAAAGCACAGCTCATGGTGCCCGGCGGCATGACCATGGACCGCGCCAAGGGCTCCATGCGAGTGCTGGGCACCCGCGCCGCGTGCGAGAAGGCGCGCCTGCTGGTTGAGGCGCAGCTGAGCTTCCTGGAGCAGAGCGACAGCGAGCAGCTGCAGGTTGAGGAGATGAAGGCGCGGCTGGAGAGCATGAACACCAGCTGGGGGGAGGACAGCTTCCTGGTCATGCGCGGACAGGGCGGCCACAGCGCGGAGCAGGGCACAGGCTACCAGGGACGCGGGCGCGGTGGCTATCAGGGCGGCTACCAGGGGCGCGGAGGGCGCGGCGGGGGCGAGGGCCGCGGCGGCGGTTACCAGGGGCGCGGCCGGGGCGGCGGCGGCGGCGGGCTGCGCGTGACTGTAGACGCGGACTACGTTCGCTAGAAGCGTCACACAGTAGAAACAAGAAAAGATCAAAAGAACACGCTCACTTCGGCGCTGCAGCAGCAGCCTCGTCCGCAGCGGCGGCCGCCTCCGCCACCGCCACTCGCTGGCGGAACGTGGCCGCCATCTCTTCGGCGCGCTCGAAGACGCGCTTGGGGTTGCGCAGCATGTCGCCCGGGCTGGGCTCCAGCTTCCGGGTGGTGAGGCTGAGCTTGCCCTTGTCGTTCTCGTGGCTCAGCACCATCACCTTGATCTTGTCGCCCACGGCCAGCACGCTGGCAACATCGGTGACCCGCTCGTTGCTAATCTGGCTGATGTGCAGCAAGCCTGAGTTGCCGCCGGGAATGTCCACGAAGGCGCCATACGGCTGCACGCTCTGCACGGTGCCCAGCAGCACGTCGCCCACGTTGAAGGTTTTCTTCTCGCCCTCGTTGGCGCGGCGGTTGCTCATCACCAGCCGCCCGCCCTCGGCGTCAGCCTCCAGCACCTTGGCGCGCACCGTCTTGCCCATCAGGTCCTCCAGGTTGGCCACGCGCGCGCTGAGGTGGGAGGAGGGGAGGAAGCCCTTGATGCCCTCCACCTCCACCATCAGACCGCCGCGGTTGACGCCCACCACCACGCACTCGTACACGGTGTCCTTCTTCTGCGCAGCAGCGATGCGCGCCCAGCACCCCTCCAGCTGGGGGACGCCAGGGGTGAGCGAGGCTGGCGGGGGCAGGCTGACACGAGTCGGAGCTCTCACTGCTCTTTCGGCGCACCTCTATCCGGCGCAGCGACAGCAGCACGATCTGGTTCTTTGTCTCGCTGTCAGCCTTGATGATGCCGAACTCGACGCGCGAGCCGACGGTGGCAAGCTCGGAGACCTGCGAGCCAGGACGCGAGGTTTTAGGGTGAGAGCCGGCAGGCCTCGGAACGGGCACAGGCCGGGCGTGGAGGCCGGGGCGGGGCGGGCTGGCGTGGCGTGCGGAGGCGGCAGGGCGTAGAGGCGAGGCAGACGCGCAGGCGCAAGCCGAGCTGCAAGCGCGGTCCTTGCGCACCCGTGCGGTCTTGCCCATGCTACACTCCGCCACAGGGCAGAAGGCTGCACTCTTGGCGCCAATGTCCACGTAGATGCCGTTGTTGTCCAGCAAGATGACCGTGCCCGTCACCTTGTCTCCGACGCGGAAGTTGAAGTCGTACTTCTCCAGCGCCTTCGCAAACTCAGCGTAGCGAGGATCGTTGGCGCGAGCCTCATTTGCCGCGCCGCGCGCGCGCTCCGCAATCGCGTACAGCGCCAGGCGGGAGCGGCGGCCGTGCGCCGCCGCGCCGCCGCAAGGCTTCGCGGCGGGGCACCCGCGCGCAGAGCGGGGCTCACCGGCGAGCAGGCGGGCGGCCAACACGCCCGCGGGCAGGGTAAAGACGGACATGGCGCAGGCGGAGGACGCGAGTCTGAACACTGCGCCGCTTTCGTACGACCAACAACAGCGGGTCAGCGGCCATCTAAGCGCTACCTTGCTGTAAATGGCGACTCATTTCAGGCAGCACGTGGAGAATAGTGTACAGTAGCCATGGCGCACTGTTGGGCTGCGGCGTCGGCGCGTCGCATTCCTTCAGCGTAGGGCTCGCTGCTTGCGGAAGGTGAGCACGCCCCCGGGTGGAGCCGCATCCTCCTTACGCTTCTTGCGCAGCGCAGCGGAGGCATCATCCGCCAGCGCCACGTGCTCCACCGCGGCGCTCTCGCCTGCAACAACCTTCTCCAGCGCAGCCTCCTCGGCGCTGGCGAAGGAGAGGTGCAGCGTGCCCGGGCGCGCCACGGGCGGCGCCAAGGGCGCCCTGGGCGAGGCGGCAGCGGCAGGGAGGGCGGCGAGCGCCTCGGGCACCCCTGGCACAGCCGGCACCTGCTCCGACTGGCCCTGCGCACTCCAGGCGGCCTCCAGGCGCGCCAGCAGCACTGCCTTCGAGCCGGAGAGGGGCGAGACGCCGCGCTTGGCCAGCGCCTGCTTCAGCTGCGCCACGGACATTTTGGACGGCAGCATCGTCTCTGCGCTATCAGGGGCGCAGTGGGACTGGAAGAGCACGGCGGTGACGGCAGCCGCGTGCGCCTGCGCCCGCGCCTGCGACATGGTGCCCTGGCGGGGCTGGCAGGTCTCGCACGCGTACACGGTGCGCGTGGCCATGTCCCAGGTGCGCACGGGCCCACGGCAGCGCCCACATGCGCTCTGGTTGTACACGTAGCGCCGCAACCAGGGCGCCGGGAGGCCCTCCTCCGCATCCACAGTCAAGATGCTTCCCGTGGAGAAACCGCGCTGCAGAAGGTCCACGCTGTGGCACCAGATGTGACGGAACTGCGTGGCGCTGACACACTCGCCGGGCGTCTCCGGGTGCACGCCAGCCTTGAACAGGATCTCCGCGCGGAAGATATTGCCTATACCCGCAACGCAGGCCTGGTCCATCAGAATCAGGCCTACAGGGCGCTTGCTGCTGCGCATCTTGGCCCACAGACGCTCCGAGTCGGCGTCCTCGCGGAGTGGGTCAGGCCCCAGCTCAGCCTTCTTGGCCTGCAAGAGCGCCAGCGAGCCGTGCTGCACCGTCATCGCGGACAGCAGCGCCACCGTCTTAGAGGCGTGGTGCACCAGCTTCAGACGCGTCGTCGGAGTCACCGCCGGGCCCGGCAGCGCATGCGTGCTGAAGCGACCAGCCATGCCGAAGTGGACGTGCATGACCACCGTGGACGCTCCCGCGCCGAATAGATACAGCAGATTCTTTCCAATGGCCTCCACGCCCGTAAGCGTGAGGCCGTCGATGGCAGCCGCGCCCTCGACGAAGCGCCCGTTCGGAGAAGACGCCTCAAAGGCCTTGCCCTTCAGCGCTGCCCGGTGCTGCGCAGCCACGCGGTGCGTGCCGTGTCCCTCTACCTGCGAGCGTGCAGGGATTAGGCGAGGGCCAATTGGATAGTATGGCGTGCGCTGCGGAATAGGCGCATGCGAGCGCCACTTGAAGCAGTATGGCGTGCGCTGCGGAATAGGCGCATGCGAGCGCCACTTGAAGCAGTATGGCGTGCGCTGCGCGGAGCGAGGGCGCACCATGGTGACTCGGAGGCGCAGAGGTCGCAGGGGGCGTGTGGCGCGACGGGGCGAGAACGAGGCGCACTCGCGTAGTGACGCTGCGCGCATGCACAGCTGGCAGGCACGCGCGATGCGAGTGCGGCGCGTGGCGCAGATGGAGACAACGCGTTGTCGCGTTCATTGTACGACAACGTCAAAAGCGCCAATGCTTGGACGTCTGTCACTCGCTTATAAATTCTTGAGGGCATGGGAGAGAGTCGGGTGTATCGTTACTGCAATCGAGGAGTTCAGAGCGCGGAGGAGATGCGCTTGGTGAGGTCCATCACCGTCTCCTGCACGCTCTTGTTCTCCAGGAACAGGTGGTGCAGCGCCGCAGCAGAGAGGAGGACGATGAGGCAGTACGCCGGGAAGAAGGACTGGCCCATGACTGCGCCGAAGACCTTGGTGGCCACGATCTTCTTGTAGAAGAGCTGGCCCAGCGCGCCGTGCACCACAAAGATGGGGAAGCTGATGGTGCCCAGGTAGCACAGCGCCGGGTGCGCCAGCAGCTGCGTGAGCCCCTTGGCGCCCGCCAGCGTGTTGCGGTGCAGGCGGGTGAGGAGGAGGAGGAAGAGGGGGATGAAGAGCAGGCCGCGTGTGAGCGGGTCGTTCAGCGTCAGCCACCCGGCTGCGCGCGCCCACGTCACAGCTAGCAGACCAGCCGCGGGCAGCAGCGCGGAGCCCGGCTGCGGCTGCGCCTCCTTGCGCGCCGCGCCCGTGTCGTCCACGTCCTGCACCATCACCAGCCGCGCAGCAGCCACGCCCATGAGCACCTCCAGCAGCGCGTAGAAGGGGTGGAAGCGCGTCACGTTCCACAGCAGCAGGTTGGGGTGGAGGCGGGGGGCCATGAAGCCCTCCAGCAGCGCCCAGGCGCCCAGGTCGTAGCTGTAGGCGAGCTTGCCCAGCAGCGAAAAGGCTGTCAGCGCAGCCAGCAGCTTGCGCAACCCCGCCGCGCGAAGCTGCGCGATGGCGGGCAGCACGTGGGGCAGCACCAGCATGGCGAAGGTGAGGGCGCTCAGGAACCAGGTTGGCGCGTTCCAGATCTCCGCGTGCGCGGGGAACCACGCCTGGCTCAGCGTCGCGCTCATCACAAAGTGGACAAACGTAGCCACCGGCCCGTTGTAGGCGTTGTCCGCAAAGGCGAACATGGCGGCGAAGAGGAGCTGCACCAGCGCGTAGAGTGGATAGTAGCCGGCGACTCGCGCAACCGTGTACGCGCCAGCCGGCTTCACCCGCGGGCTGGCCTCGTAGCGCGCCTGCTCCGTGGCCGTGTAGCCGGCCACGTAGCCTGAGAGGACGAAGAAAGCACCCACCCACACGTTCACCTGGGTCAGCAGCTTCAGCAGGAAGGCGTTGCTGGTGGCGAAGCCCACGAAGTGCCCCACCGCGATGTACGCAATCAGGAAGAAGCGCAGCGAGTCCAGGCTTGGAAGGCGGGCCTTGGAGGGACCCTTGGGCTTGGCTGGCGCTGCGGGCATGGGAGCCACAACACCCGCGTCGGGCACGGCGAAGCGCGCACTGCCGCCGCCGGGAGCCTTGTGGAAGGTGGCGTAGCCGGGGCCCGGCGACACGGGCCCCGACACGGCGAGCGGCGCCAGGTGCGAGGCGCGGCGAGCGAGCCTGGAACGCTGAGGGAGCAGAGCAAAATTAGCAGGACCCGACGAGGAGGAGCGGCGCGCCGACAGCGCCCGCGGCGCAGCCGACAGCGCACAAGGAGCAAGGCAGGCCGTCGACATCGCACAAGGGAGACACAGACAGCGAGGAGCCGCATGTGGCGTTTTTTCCTAATTCCGATGCCGATGATCATCATCACGCACGGATCATCAAACAAAGGCGTACGAAATAGGGGGGCTACGCGGTCGAAGCTGAAGCGGTGTCGAGCTGCTGGCTGCAAGTGGATGGAGTACAGGAGTATCCAGCCGCGCAAGCCGCGAGCGAGCGACTATGTCTGCCCTCTGTCTGCCAGTCATAGGAGGATGCGAGCGACGCGGCTCATCAGCCACCAGCGCGCCAGGTTGTCAGTGACAGCAGCGCTGCATTCATGCGGCCGGCTTGGGCGGCCTGGACGCCTTCTCAGCGACCCCGGAGACGCCCGTGCGTCTGCGCAGCTCGGCCATCACCTCCGTCCAGCCCAGCCCCTGCGCCTGCAGCAGCACTGTGGCGTGGTAGAGCAGGTCTGCCGCCTCGCTGGCCGCCCGCTCCCGCCCCTCGCCCCCCTCCAGCGTGGCGCACAGCTCCCCAGCCTCCTCGCGCACCTTGGCGCACAGCAGCTTCGGGTCCGCCAGCAGGCGTCGTGTCCAGGAGGGCTTGGCGTCCGGCGGCAGCGTCTCGTGGGCGCGCAGGCGCACAGTCGCCTCCAGCTCCTGCAGCGTGCTCAGCGCCCCCTCCGCCCCCAGGCCCCCGCCGCGCACTGCAGCCGCGCCCGCGGCACCATCCACGCGCGTGAAGTAGCAGGTGTCCGAGTTCTGGCAGAAGAAGCGGGAGTGAGATGCTCTGAGACCGAGAGCAGAGTGGCGAGCAAGGACGCACCGTGTGGCAGCTGGGCCCGTCAGGCACGCCCATGTAGATGAGCGAGTCGCCGTCACAGTCCACGTGCACGCTGGTGACGTTGATGAAGTTGCTGCACAGGGAGAGCAGCACTCAGTGTCGCTAGGCGCTTCCAGGCTGCTGCTGGAAGCGCACGCACTTGGACGACTCGCCCTTGGTCCACAGCCGCTGGCGAGAGCGCGTCCAGAAGGTCGCCTGGCCGAGGAGGGAGCGTGTGGGTAAGGGTGAATGACGGAGGACGCAAGGCTTGCTCTGCAGCAGCCTCCTTCGCTCTCACACCTTCCCGGAGCTGAGCGTGTGCTTGACCGCCTCCCGGTTCGCAAACGCCTGCATCATGACCGCGCCCGTGTCCACATTCTGCGCACGGCGGATCAGCGCAGCAGCTCTGGGCTGCCCGCCTCACGCACCTGCGCGATGGCCACCACCAGGCCCTTATCGTCCCACTTGAGCGTGTCCAGGTAGGCGTCCAACGTGTGCTCGTCCAGCGCGGGTGCAGATGCGGCCAGGACGCGGCTTGGAAAAGCGTGCAGCCGCGAGGCTGGCGACGCGGCGCAGAGCTGCGGAGGAAGCACGGCGCCAGCAGCCGGTCGCGGCGCGCAGATGATAGAGGCGCGGCGGCACACAGCGCAGTCGTGCACTCTGAGTGCAATCAGCGCACGCCCACTGCTGCGCACTCCTACGCCAGGCGCTGTCACGGCCACGGGCGACGAGGCGATTGCAGAGCGCATGGTACGGCGAAGGCGTTGGGGCGAAATCTGGGGCGCAGGCGGGACCGACCACGGGCCACCACGCCCCAGGGGACCTCCTTTGACGCTCTGGGTGAAGGGTCCGCGCAAGTTCAAGGGCGTGGACTCCGCCGAATTGCAGGCCACAGCTCGTGGCTGGCCGAGCGGGAAAATCGTCTCTATCTTGCATCCGTCCCGTGCGCGGTGCCGCCCAGCAGCAACGCCAGCGCGTCATCGCGGCTGCCCCTGGCACGACCACGGCCTCCCCGGCCACGGCTGGCGGGGCGGGCGGCGCCACTCTGAGCGCCCAGCATCGGCAACACCGCATAGCGGGGCGGCTGCAACTCCCAGGCTCCGGCGTCGCCTGCTTGCGCGCTGCGGTCCTCGAAAACGAGCGGCCGGTCGAAGGCGCGGGCGACCGGCGCGCCCGCATCCTCCTCCGCGTCGCCGCGCGGCAGCAGCAGCAGCTCGTGCGCGCCGGGCTGTGCCTGCTGCAGGTGCCCCAGCGCGTGGAGGACGTCGGGTGCGCCTGCTGCGGGCGCGGCCCACTCGCACCGCAGCAGCTGGGGCAGCTGCGCCCCCCCGGCTTGACAGGGCGGCGGCAGGAGGGGCAGGAGGGGCGCCAGTGCGTTGTATGTGAGCGCGCAGCGTGCGAGCGTGGCGCGCAGCAGGCTTGCGCAGCGCGCGCAGAGCGCCAGCGACACCAGGGCCAGTGGCATGAAGTAGGAGGCGCCCAGGAGGGCGCTGCACTCGGCCGCAGCCCGGGCCAGGGGCTGTCGGGCGGAGGCGCACAGCGTGGCGGCACACAGCAGGCGCCGCGCCACGTGCACGCCGTGCGCGCTGCTGGGCAGCCGGGCGCAGCGCGGCGGCGCGTCGGGGAGGCAGGCGGCCAGGGCGCAGAGCGTGGGCGGCAGCGCCAGGCGGCGCAGCGTGCGCAGCGTGCGCCGCACCTGCGGCGGGAAGGGGGTGCGTCAGATGCGCCCGGGCTTGCGCAGACTCTCTCAGCGCACCTCCAGCAGCCTCTGGAAGTGGCGCGCGCCGCGGTGCTGCGAGCGGCTCTTGTAGAGTAGCCTCTCCAGCAGCGCAGCCTCCGCCCACAAGTCTGCCCGCGCCAGCTGCGCCGCCGCCGCCTGCAGCGACAGGCCCTGCAGCAGCGAGGCGACGTCCTCTGGGAGGTAGGCCACCTGGCAGCAACGTCAGGTGCCTTGCGCGTGCGAGCGTAAGCCAACGCACCGGCACCGCCGCGTCTAGCCCCTCAGCCAGCTCCGCGAACGCGCCCAGCTCCGTGTCAACGTCCATGCAGCTCCAACCGCGAGAGGGCGCGGCGGCGCGCTATGAAGCACTGTTCGACAAGTCACACGTGTTCGACTCGCAGCATTCACGACTCACCGAGACGCCCTCGTCACGCTTGTGCCAGCAATGCTCACGCTCAGCGCGCAGTCGCTGTGCGCCGCGCGTCCGCGACTGGCGCTGCGCCGCGCGGCTGGGGGCGGCCCCCAGTGCGGAGCGCGCTGTGGCTCTTGCTCGCTGCGCGCCCCTGCGGCTGCTCCGCTGCTCAAGTCGCTCGCCAGCCAACGGCCGGCGCAGCGCGCGAGCGTCGCGGCAGCCTGCAGCGCCGCGGCGGTCTGGACGTCGCCCGCTGGCTCAGCGCGGAGCGAGAGCGCGCTAGCCTTGGCGCTTGCGGCCACGCTGCAAGCCTTCGCGCGCCTCGCTGCGCTGGCCCGCGCCGCGTCTGCGCTCGTGCCGGCCGCTGCACGCAGGTGCGCCCGCTCTGCGCGACTTCAAGAAGGCCTTTTGCTTATTCCTCGCCCTGCTCCCAGACCCGCGCTCTCCCTCGCCGCCGCGCCCCTGGCTCTCGCCGGCCTCTCCCTGAGCGAGCTGCTGGGCAACCCTACCTTCTGCGCCACCGGGCTGGCCTGGGTGCTGGCGCAGACGCTCAAGGTGCGTGCGGACGCTGCACAGCCTAGGGCTGCGCGCTCCCTCTGGCCCCGCCCTCTGCCGCCCCTCACCCCGCGCCCAGATCTTCACCAAGTACCTCAACACTCGCGCCTGGGACGTGCGCGTGCTGGTGCGTACTGGCGGTGCTGATTCTCCCCTCTCCGCGCGCTGACTGCCCTTGCGCACTCAGTTCGACTCTGGCGGCATGCCCAGCAGCCACACCAGCCTGGTGGTTGGCCTGGCCACCAGCGTGGCTGTGCAGCACGGCCTGGGCAGCAGCCTGTTTGTGATGTGCCTGGCGTTTGCGCTCATCGTGATGTACGACGCCGCGGGCGTGCGCCGCCACGCCGGCAAGCAGGCTGAGGTTCTCAATGCGCTGGTGGAGGACTACTTCCAGGGGCACCCGGTGTCTGAGCAGGAGCTGAAGGAGGTTCTGGGGCACACGCCGCTGCAGGTGGCCATGGGCGCGCTGCTGGGCGTGGTCACGGCGCTCGCCTACCACGTGAAGTGCGTGTGAGACGAAGCAGGCGCATCGCATCATTCACAGCCCGTCCAGCTTGTCCGCGCGTTCAGACTCTGCGTTTGCGGCAGAGATGCACTTGCTGAACAGGTAGCCCGACTGAGGGGCAGCGGGCAGCGTCAGGGAAGCAGGCGCGCAGGCGCGGGGCGCAGCCGCAGGCGCGCCATGGGGAAGCCGGTGAGGACAAAGAGCCCCAGGATGGGCGTGTACAGCGGGCTGTCAGCGCCCAGCACGCCGAATATCGGGTTCTGCGCGCCAAACTCGAAGATGCTGCCCGTCTGCGCGGGGGAGCAGCAGTAAGCACGCACGCGGGTGGTAAGCAGGACAGGTAAGCAGAAGCGCACCGCAGCGATAGCGACTATCACAGAGAGCAGGAGATAGACGCCGAAGGGCAGCTCTTTGGGTGCGGCGGCCTGCAGCTCACGCTCGCGCTCGCGGCGGACCCAGGGCGGCTCCTCGTTTGTGCGCCGCACAGCAGGCGGTGCAGCGTCGGCTGGCGACACCCCCCCCTTTTCATCCGCAGCGCCGCAAACCGCAGCGCCGCCGCGGCGCGCGCGCTGCAGCAACGGAACGCTTCGGCAGGCGTGACCGGGAGCTGCAGGGGCTGGCAGCAGGCGTGTAGCACTGGGCGCCGTCCCTCTGTGCCTCTGTGCTGCGCGGCCCACGTACGCGTGCGAAACGGCAGTCAGCGCCATGTCAGGCGGCGGAGGCGGCACGGTGAAGACGAGTAGACGACGGAGCGCAACGGTTTGGAGCGCAGGCGGGACCCCTGCTGCTGCGTCGAGACGTACCGCATCACGGATGACACACTCGCCTTCGCTTGCATTCTGTCATCACTACCCTCGAAACACCATTTCATGCTGCGCGGTGCATTGCCATTGCAGCCGGTCGCCGTGTCGTGCCTCTCGACACCGCGTGGACTGCGGGCCGCAGTGCGTGGCTGCACCTCACGCCGCTCTTTCGCACTGCGCGTCGCGGCTGAGGGCGACCCCGAGCCTTGTTCTGCGGATTTTGGGCGTGATGCGCGATCGGCGTGCTCCGCTGCGCGCTACAAGGATGCGTCATCGCTGGATGAGCTTGCAGCTTCTGTCGCGGAACTGATTGCGAGTGCCGTCGCGGGCGAGGAGGAGTACGCGGCTGAACTGTCTCGCGTCGCGCCTACTCATTCGGCTTCGGCGAGGAATTTGGTGCACTTCCTTAGATTGCGACGAGCGAACCTCCAGTTCCTCCAGCTGGCGCTCCAGCAGCGAGGGCTGAGCTCCATGGGAAGCGCCCAATCGCACGTGATTCCAACGCTGCTCGCCCTACAAGTAGCCATCGAAGCGCTGAGAGGTCGGCCAACACCAGAGAGCAACGACAGCGCAGCCGGCTTCGAGCAAGCATTCGCGCAACTGGACAAGAACGCCTCCAGCGTGCTAGGCCCCGCACCGAAAGCGCACCGCGCCCGCATCATCGTCACGGCGCCGGGCGAGGCTGCAGACGACCCGGCTGTGCTGGAGTCGTTGCTCGCTGGCGGGACCGACATTCTGCGCATCAATTGTGCGCACGATGGTGCACAATCCTGGGCGCGCATGGTCAGGCACCTGCGCGCAGCAGAGGCGCGGCAAGGTCATCGTCGATGTATGGTCCAATTCGACTTGGCCGGACCCAAGCTTCGAACGGGGCCCATCGCCACCGTCAAGGCCCGCTGGAAACAAAACGAGCGACTGCTGCTTCACGCTAGAGACGCCGCGCCTGTCCCTGACGACGAAGAGCACCTGGTGCAGCGCTTGCCCCTGGCCGACTGCGCACAGTTGCTGGTAGACGCGAACGTGGGAGAGAGCATCTGGGTAGGCCCTGCCCGAAGACGGGAGTTCATCGTGGAGGCGCTGGGGCCCGGCTGGGCGAGCGTCATTGCGCAGACAAAAGGCTCCGCGTCGGCGGGTGCCTGCCTGACTCTGGAACGCGAAGGATGTGAGCCGCTGCGCGCCTCAATCGACGCCAGTCTGGCGAGCATCCCGGGGTCGGGGCTGCGCATAAAGGCGGGAGACACGCTCACCGTGCGCCTGGGCACACAGCTTGGTACGGCGCCCTCGCACCCGGGCGACGACTTTCACCTCTCGATCGACGTGCCTGCTGTCTTTGAATCTCTCTCGCCCGGGCACTCAATTTGCCTGGACGACGGCAAGTTCGTGGGCGTCGTGCTGCAGAAGTCGGCGACTGAGTTCCGCGCGCGTCTGACGCGCGTCGCCCGTGGCTCTGCAAAGCTCGCGGGCGAAAAGGGCATCAATCTTCCCGACACGCGCCTCGCCCTCCCCGCCCTGAGTGCTGATGACCGGGCGGACCTGCAGGCTGTGCTGGATCTGCGCCCGGACCTGGTTGCGCTAAGCTTTGTGCAATCCGTGGAGGACGTGGAGGAGCTGCACGCGCTGCTGGACGCGCATCCCAACGGCGCCGACGTGGCAGTCGTCCTCAAGATCGAGACGGCTGCTGCGTTCGACGCGCTGCCTTCCCTGCTCCTCGCCGCGATGCGCCGCCCGCGTGGCTTTGCCGTGATGGTCGCACGCGGAGATTTAGGCGTGGAGGTTGGCTACGGCCGCCTGTCCGAGGTCCAGGAGGAGATGCTCTGGCTCTGCGAGGCTGCGCACGCGCCTGCGGTGTGGGCGACGCAGGTGCTGGAGAAGATGGCGAAGGACGGCGTGCCTTCTCGGGGCGAGGTCACGGATGCAGCCTTTGCAGGGCGTGCAGAGGCGGTGATGCTCAACAAGGGGCCCTGGATTTGTGACGTCCTGGAGCTACTCCACGAAATCTTAGCCCGCATGCAGACGCACGGTGCGGCCTAACTTCACGCCTTGCCTCGGCTCTCACATTCGGTTTGGTGCACCGCAGAGTGCAAGACGATGCACATGATGCGCCGCCTGGGCGTCTCCGGAGGCGCGCTGTAGAAGCGCTGACCTTCCGAGAGCGCGGGGGAGACGTGAGTCGGACTCCTAGCGTGCACGTTTTTGTTTTTCTGTGCATTCTTTGGTTTCACAAGCGTCTGCCCTTCTCCGTCCTTATTCGCGTGCGTGCGCCTGCGGAGCTCTGGGCGACTGTCCAACTGCCCAGTGCGACCGCGCTGCGATGCTGCTTCCTGCCGCAGGCCTATCGCCTGCCTCGGTGCTGCGCCGCACTGGGCGCGCTGGGCGACGGCAAGCACTGGCGCGCTCGTTGGGCTGCGTGCCCACCGCGGCTTCTGGAGAGACGGTGGGCGAAGGAGACGACAGCGCTGCCACGCCGCAGTCCCCTTCGTCCTCAGGAGCCTCTGCTCCCGGCGGCTGGCGCGCGAAGCTACGCGCCCTGCGCTCCTCGCCCCCCGTGTCTGCGGTGGTGGCGGGTGGCGCTCGCTCCGCTGCGCTCCTGTCAAGCCTGCCTGCCTTCAGCACTCGCGCGCGCCTGGCCAAACTGGCCAAAGCTGCCGACGCGGCGCCAGAGGATGTGGCAAAACAGGAGGCGTACCTGGAGGCGTTGGCGCGGCACAGGTGCGGCACCGCTTGGCCTTGACTGCGCCTAGGGTTGCTTTCCTTGACTGTCCGCGCCTCACCCCCGCGCCTGCGCCTGTGCAGCCCCTCCGAAGCTGTGCGGCGGTTCGACGAGGGCACGCACGCTGTGGGCGCCGCGGGCGTCGCCTCCTACCTGAGCGCGCTGACAGCGACCGGAGGGCTGGCTCGCTACGCCGGGGGGGAGCGCGGCGCGGACGCACTGCCGCTGCTGCTGGCGCAGCTGCGCGAGCGGGCTCTGGGCGCGCGCTCTCCCGCGGCGCCTGGTGAAAAGGTTGAGCGGCCGCTGCACGTGCTGATGGTGGACCCCCGCGCCGCTCGCCCCTGGCCGCTGCGCCTCGCCACCGAGCTGGCATCCTCGCTCATGTTCCTGCTGCTACTCAGCGTCACATGGGCCGCGGGCGGCGCGGCGCTGCGGCGTGCCGTGGCCCCCTCCGGCGGCGCAGCAGCCGGCCTCTCCGCGCCCTCCAGCGGTGGCCTGGGCGGTCTGGGCGGCGGCGGCCCCAGCTTCGCGCCCAAGGAGTACGTGAAGGCTGAGCTGCCCGAGAAGTCGGTGAAGATGTTCGCAGACGTTCTGGGCTGCGACGAGGCCAAGGCCGAGCTCTCCGAGGTGGTGCAATACCTGCGCAACCCCGAGCGCTTCACCCGCCTGGGCGGCAAGCTGCCAAAGGGCATCCTGCTCACCGGCCCCCCCGGGACCGGCAAGACGCTGCTGGCACGCGCCGTGGCTGGCGAGGCGGGCGTCCCCTTCTTCTACCGCGCAGGCAGCGAATTCGAGGAGATGTTCGTGGGCGTGGGCAGCCGCCGCGTGCGCGCGCTGTTCGCAGCGGCCAAAAAGAAGGCGCCCTGCATAGTCTTCATCGACGAGATCGACGCGGTGGGCGGCAGCCGCAAGGCTTGGGAGGCGAATAGTCGCAAAACTCTGAACCAACTGCTGGTGGAGATGGACGGATTCGAGAGCAACGAGGGCGTCATCGTGCTGGCCGCCACCAACCTGGCGGAGACGCTGGACCCGGCGCTCACCCGCCCCGGCCGCTTTGACCGCGTGGTGCACGTGCCGGTGCCCGACGTGGGCGGGCGGCGCGCCATCCTGGCACACTACCTGTCGGACAAGCCGCTTGCTGGGGACGTGGACTGTGGGGCTGTGGCGCGCGGCACCAGCGGCTTCAGCGGCGCCGAGCTCGCCAACCTGGTCAACGTGGCCGCCATCCGCGCCGCGATGCTGGGCGAGGAGCGCATCAACGCCGCGCTGCTGGACTGGGCGCGCGACCGGGTGCTCATGGGCAACGAGCGCAAGAGCGCGCAGCTCAGCCTGGACTGCCGACGTCTCACAGCGTACCACGAGGGCGGCCACGCGCTCGTCGCGCTGCGCACCCCGGCCGCCATGCCGCTGCACAAGGCCACTATCATGCCCCGAGGCTCCTCGCTCGGCATGGTGCAGCAGCTGCCAGACAAGGACGAGACGTCCGTGTCGCTGCGCCAGATGCGCGCACGACTGGACGTCTGCATGGGCGGCCGCGTGGCAGAGGAGCTCATATTCGGCGAGGACGCAGTCACCTCCGGCGCGCGCTCCGACCTGCAACAGGCCACACAGCTTGCGCGGCATATGGTGACAGAGTGCGGCATGAGCGAGCTGCTGGGCCCAGTATACCTGGCGGACAGCGACAGCGGGCGCTTCAAGCCCAGCGCAGACACCGAGCGCACGGTGGACGAGGAGGTGCGGCGGCTGCTGAAAGAGAGCTACGAAAGGGTGCGGCAGCTGCTGGGCGGCGCTCAGCGCGAGCTGCACGCCCTCGCCGAGGCGCTGCTAGAGCAGGAGACCCTCACCGCCGACCAGGTCAGGGCGGTGCTGGCGGCCAGCAAGGAGGCGACGCCACCGCACGCGCAGGCGGGCGGGGCCGAGGTTTCGCCCCTCGCGCAGACGTCGGCGGCCACTGCCGCAGCGCTCCCAGCTTCGCCACCGCCGCGCTGACGTACCAGAGCGGCGCCTCGGGCACAAGCAGCACATGACAATAACACGTACGCATCAGGCGCCACTGTCCGGTAACTCTAGAGTAGAGTCTTAGCTCCGCGTCGCGCACACGTGTTGAGTACGAATCAGCGAATGCCACGCGTTAGAACACGTTCGTCCTTCTTCCTGCCCCCCGGTGCGCCATGGCCGCCGCGGCGCCGTGTGTTGAGCAGCTCGAGTGGCGGCTGCTGTTCACCTCGCTAAGCGGCGCGGAACCTGACGTGTTGGACGCCGGCTTGTCGCCGCCGGCTGGTGCGCGCTCTGAGCATAGGCGCACCTGCTCGCCGCTCACGCCTCCTGCGCGCAGACCTGCGCGCAGCCAGCGAGGCGGTGGAGCTGCTTGCGCAAGGTCGCTTCCTGGTGCGTCCTCGCCGTCTGAAGGGGATCCACCTCCTGCTCCCCTCTCGCTCTCCTCACGCTGGGCGACGCGCAGGCCGTGCTCGCCTCACCGCTGGCGGCGAGCGTGCTGCCTGCTCCGTCCTGCGACGGCGACGGCGACGGTTCTGCCAAGGCGGCGGCTGCGTCGGCGACTCAATACTACCACCGCCTGCGCGCCTCGCTCGGTGCGCCCGCATACTCGCCTGCCCTGCTGCGTGGCTCTGACGTGCTGCTCGCCGATCACAGCTGCGCGTCGGAAAGGCGCCCTGGGCAGCATCGCCGCGCCCGCGCTCGCGCTAGAGGTGCTCTGCCTGGGCGTCGCAGCCCTCCAGGCGGTGGCGCAGGCCAACGTGACCGGCCCCGATCTGCCCGCCTCCACCAGCGCGTGCCCTGCGCAGCTGGCGCACCCGGGCTCGGGCGCGCATGCAGCCTGGGACGCTTGGGCGGTGCTCCACCTCTCCGCCGACGGCGAGGAGGTCATCGGCAAGACCGCCCTGCCGCAGTACCTTGTCCTGGGCGCGTGCCCTTGCCGCGTTGGAGCACCAGCGTTCTGACATACGCTTGCCTGCAGCCTGCATCCTGCTGCTAGAGGAGGAACTGGCTTGCGACCCGCTTTGCGAGGAGGTGGATGGCAGCTGTGCGACGCTGGAGGGTGCGCGCGCGTGACGCCGCATCGATGCTGCGGGTGGGCGCTGACGCACGCTCATCGCTACGTGCAGGCGTGCTGTCTTCCCTCGCCCCCCGCCCCTCCTCCGCCCCCCTGTGCACCTCCAGCTGGTGGGCCGCGCGCTGCTGTCTGCTGCAGCAGCGCCTGTTGGCCCGCGGCGCCGCGTCCCTGCGCGCCAGCCTGCTGGTGCTGCACGCCCGCACACTTGCACGCCACGCGCACCCCGCCGCGCTCGCCGCTGCGCCGCGCCCGCTGCGCCGCGTGGCTGCCGCGGTACTGCTGGAGGCTGCGCTGATGGAGCAGGAGTACCGGCGCGGGGAGGCGGCTGCGGCGCTGCTGGACGGCGCCTGCGCTGCGCTGCGCCTGCGCCACGCGCTGGACGGCGCGCTGGGCATGCGCACGGTGCACCAGGCGGAGGCGAAGGCGCAGATGGTGCTGCGCTGGGCGCTGGACCCAGAGTGCCGGGCTGAGGGGGTGGGGGCAGGGGCGGCGCCGCTGCCGCCCCTGCTGCAGACGGGCATGCCGTACGCACAGCCGGGCGAGGGAGACGCCAGCGTGGGCGCCATGCTGGGCGAGTCGGCGGAGGAGAGCGATGTGCTGCATGCGCCGCGCTTGACGGAGACCACGGAGGAGGAACAAGAAGAGCTTGTTGGGGGCGCTCTCACCGACACGCTGCTCCCTCCCCTGGAGGCCGCCGCGGTGCTGCTCTGCGCCATTTGCGTGCGCAAAGGGCGCGCGGCGGACGAGCTGCGCGCCTGGGAGATGGCGCCCTTTGTGGAGGCTGTGCGCGCCCAGTCCCTGGGCGCCCCCACCCTGCGCGCCGCCGCCGACCTGCTGCAAGCGCGACACGAGCGCACGCGCGGGCGTACGCGCGTGCGGGCGCTGAGCACGCTGGAGGGGCTAGTGGAGGGGCTGCGGTGCGGGTCTGGGGGTGAAGAGGGGGAGGAAGGGGGGTGCGCAGCCGCCGCCGCCGCCGCTCGCGCACGCCTCGCCTGGGCCGCCTGGCTGCCCCCCGCGCCCGCGCTGCGGCGGGAGCTGGGCGAGCAGCTGCTGGCTGCAGGGCTGGTGGGCGCTGCGCTGGAGCTGTTCGCGGCGCTGGAGCTGTGGGATGCGCTGGTGCTGTGCCTCAACCTGGCGGGCAAGCGGGCGGAGGCGGCCGCCACGGTGCGCTCGCGGCTGGAGGTGACGCCCACGGACGCGCGGCTGTGGTGCGCGCTGGGCGACGCGACGGGGGAGGAGGCGCACTTCGAGAGCGCCTGGCGCGTGAGTCACGGCCGCTGCGCCCGCGCGCAGCGCAGCCTCGCCCGCGGCGCCGCCGCCCGCTGCGACTGGCCCGCCTGCGCCGCCGCGTGGCGCCTGGCACTGGCCGTCAACCCGCTGCACAGCGACGGCTGGTTCGGCCTGGGCCACGCCTGCCTGCAGGCGGAGGGGGGCGACCGGGAGGCGCTGCAGGCCTTCAGCCGGGTGACGCAGCAGGAGCCGTCGCACGCTGAGGCGTGGAACAACGTGGCGGCGCTCAGCCTGCGGGCGGGGCGCCGCCAGCCCGCGCTGGCGGCGCTGCAGGAGTGCGTGAAGCACCGGCGCGAGGACTGGCGGGTGTGGGACAACATGGCCTCCGTGGCCGCCGCGTGCTGCGTGTGGCCCACCGTGGCGCACGCGGCGGCGCAGCTGCTGCGCCTCACCGAGGGCAAGCGAGTGCCGGACGCGGAGACGCTGCGGGGGCTGTGCACAGCGGCGGTGCAGGAGGGCGCCTCCTCGCTGCTCTTCCAGCGGGCCAGGGACCTGCTGCGTGACGCCTGCGCCGGCGGCTGCGGCGGCGGCTCCGGGCCCGCCGCCGCGGAGCTGTGGGCCCTCTCCGCCACGCTGCGCGCAGCGGCGGGCGAGCACGCAGCTGCGGCGGAGTGCCTGGTGCGCCGCCTGCGCGCCCTGCAGGGCACCGCCTGGGAGGCGGAGCCAGCAGCCTTCGAGGCGTACGCGCAGGCCAGCTGCGCGCTGGCAGAGGTGCACGAGGAGAGGGGCGAGGCGCGCGACCTTGCCTCCGCGCGCCTGCAGCTGCGGGGGCTGATCAAGCGGGCGGAGGAGCGGTTTTGCGAGACGCCGCTCTTTGCCAGGGCGCAAGCCTGTCTGGAGCGCATCGTTGCGCGAGAGGCTGTGCTGCGAGGCGTGTGATTGCGAGCACAATGCCCTGAGAGCGTTCATGCGTGACCCAGAATGTCCTGCAGCGCCGCCTGGGGGCAGGGCGCTCGGCCCGCGCCAAGCGTCACCAACGCCCCTTCCCCTAGCAGCGCCCCGAAAGCCTCGCCAGCCTCCGCGCTGCCCCCCGGGCGCAGCAGGTGCGCCCACAGGCGCTCGCCCGCCGCCCTGCCCAGCGGCTGCGTGCCCAGGCCCAGGGTGCGGAAGGCTGCGCCTGAGAGCGCGCGGCCGTACAGGTAGCTGTAGTAGACGGAGCCGTAGCCAACCAGGTGCCCCAGGCGCAACAAGTGCCCGCCGGGGGGCTCCGGGGGCCAGGGCGTGTGCCGCTCCACAGCCTCCACAGCGCAGCGCTGCACAAACGCCTCATCGGCCTGCCCGCTGCGGCAGCTGTGCAACGCCAGGTCCGTCGCCGAGTGCACCACCTGCTGCAGCGCGTCCGTGGCTGCGAATGCGCGCCGCGCGGCGCTGAGGCGGCCCAGCAGCTTCGGGGGCAGAGGCTGGCCGTCTGCAGCCCTGGCCCAGGCGCCCACAGCCCCCGGCTCCCACGCCAGCCGCTCAAGCAGCGTGCTGGGCGCCTCCACCACGTCCGCGGAGCCACGGGTGCCGGACAGGTGCTGGAAGTGGGTGCGGGAGAGGAGGGAGTGCAGGGCGTGGCCCAGCTCGTGGTGCAGCACCTCCACCGCCGAGTGGGGCAGGCTGCATGAGTCGCCCTCGCCCAGGCACGCCACCAGGGCGACGCGCGGCAGCACGCCGCCGCGAGCACGGCCTGCTCGGAGCACATAGTGCGCAGCCCCAGCCTGCTTGCGCGGCCGGCTGCGCAGGTCCAGGTACACCCACCCCAGGGGCCCCTCCACGCTGTGGCGCGCCTCCAGCTTGCGCACCCCCGGCGCCCAGGCCTCGCCGGGGGACAGGGGGACGTCGCGCAGCAGCACGCCAAACAGGCGCTCGCACAGCAGGGTGAGCCCGGCGATGACGGAGTGCACGGTGAAAAACTTGCTGGCGGCGCGCGCGTCGGCGGCGGTGCAGAGCTGCGCTCGTGCGCGCACAAGCAGCTGCTGCTGAGAGTCGGAGGCTGTCGCCCGGTGAGCCTCCAAGGCTGCCAGCTCCGCCCGCGCGCTCGGAGCAAGTCCGGCTGCCAGCTGCGCGC
>Ga0208951_1000102_pt1 | contig 34697 bp, 27 predicted proteins | sample GreLakmeMI27MSRF_FD_187702 | JGI IMG/M metagenome (GOLD analysis project Ga0208951, IMG submission 187702) | Freshwater lentic microbial communities from great Laurentian Lakes, MI, USA - Great Lakes metaG MI27MSRF (SPAdes) | ecosystem: Environmental > Aquatic > Freshwater > Lake | place: Great...
CCCTTCCCCCGCATCGCCGCCTGCGCCTGCGCCGCCACCTGGAGCGCCTCGCCCGCCTGGATGCCCGCCGCCAGCGCCACCCAGGCACGGCCGCCGCGGCGCGCCAGCAGCGGCGGCGGCGGCGCCGCGCAGAACGGGTGACACACGGCGAATGCGGTGAACACGTCCAGCAGGTACTTGGGCGGCAGCGGAGTGGGGCGGACAGGCGGCGGGGGAAAGGGCGGGTAAGGCGGGCGCGGGGGTAAGGGCGAGACACCCGCCCACCAGGCCACCTTTGGCGGGGCCACCGCCGCCACCCGAGGGGGCACCCACCCTTGTGTAGCCACCGCGCCTGCAGGAGACGCAGGCGCCATCGGCGGTGACTGCTGCTGCTGCGGCGGCGGTGGCGGCGGCGGCAGCATCGGCGGCGGCAGCGGCGGAGGGGAGGCTAACTGCACCAGCTGCGACGCCGGGCAGGCGGCGTGCACATCGGCGCAGCAGTCGCCCTGCTGGTCGCACGCCGCGTCGCAGCAGCAGCGTTCCACGCAAAGACCGCACGCGCCGGCGCAGGAAGAGGACGAGGCGCTGCTTGCCTCCACCTCGTTCACCGCGCTGTCAGCTGCTCTGCGTCGCGCCGCGCCCCTGCGCTGCGGCGGCGGCGGCGACAGTGGCGCAGCGATCGGGGTGGAGAGCTCGGGAAGAAGCCTGCGCGGCACTCGCGGCGCTCGCGCCTGCCGTGTGGGCAGTGCCTGCCCGCCCCGCGCGCGCAGCAGCGCGTGACTGTGCAGCAACGCGAGCGCTGCGGAGGCTGCGAGCACAGGTGCAGGCGCACGGGGTGCGAGTGAGCGCAGGAGGGGCTGACTGAGAGTTGCACCGCCACACGCACCCACTGTGAGCAGCAGCAGCAGCCTTGAGTTGAGGCTCCGCCGACGGATGCGCATGCGCAGCACATGCGCACCGGCGAGCACGGCGCGGAGGACGAGTTGAAAAGGGAGGAGAAGGGGGTCGCGTCAGCCAAGTTACGTCGGCGCCTTCCGAACTAGAGCTGAGATGCGCCAGAGGCGCCATCGGGACGTCTGATCTCCACAGCCTCATAATGGCGCCCAGCGCAAGGTCCAGCGCATCGACGTAGGGAGGGGTGCAGTGCAAAGCTCAGTGAGTCCGCATTTTCCAGCGCTCGTCGGTCGTTGTACGCAAGAGCAGCTGGTTAACACGCAGATGAGCGGGATGGTTGATGGGAGTTCTCAGACTAAAGCGGATGGGCCCTGGCCAGACGGCTTGGAGAGGTCGATGATGTGGACGCGGTTCTTCTCCTCTTTCGCCGCCTTGATGCGCTGGCACTCCGAGCGGTGCCCAGGCCAGGCTTGCGCCATGCATGCCGTGCCGCAGAATGCCACGGACTGGCAGGCCGAGCAGGCGCGCAGCTTGCCCCCGGGGGCCTGGGAGGAGGGGATGCCGCAGCCGTCGCAGAGCTGCGGTGGTGGCACACCCGCAGCAGTACCGCCGCCCTCTAGCAGCGCGATGAGCTGGTCGTCGTCAGCGCGGTGGACTGTTGCAACTTCCAGTGGAGTTCGCCCCTGAAAGGTTGCATTCAGATCTGCGCCAGCCGCGATAAGGACAGCACAGCAGGCGCGATGCCCTTCGTAGGCAGCCATGTGGAGAGCTGTGTTTCCTTCTGCACTACGCGCATCCACTTCTGCAGCGCTGAGCTTGTAGTCTCCGGGGCGGCCGAGAAGCATGGTCAGGCAGGCCAGTTGGCCTCGAGCTGCACTATGCATCAAGGGGGTGCACTGATCGCTGCCAACCGCAGTGCGCGAGGCGCCGTTGGCAAGCAGCTCGCGGACGATTCGGTGGTGCCCTTCACTGCACGCAAGCATCAAAGCAGTCCAGTTGTGGGGCTTGTCCGTGTTGGGGTTTACAACCCCAGGAATATCGCGCGCCTGGACAGAGCGCACATCCACGTCGTCCAGAAAGTGAGGGAGCAAGAGTTTGAAGCACGATAGCCGTCCTTGACCAGCGCTGCTGTGAAAGGCGTTGTGGCCGGAACAGTTCATTATGCGCAGGTCCGTGTGCGGCAGCAGGGCGCGTGCAATCGGTTCGTAATCCTTCAAGACAGCGTGAACGAAAGGCGAGTTGCCCAAGACGTCGCAAACGTTAGCCGATGCGCCCAGCTCCAGCAACTTAGTGACCGCATCCAGGTGCTGATAATATGCAGCCACGGCTAGAGGAGTGTAACGAGAGTTATTAGCTGCGTCGTCAAGCATCGCACCACCGCGAACCAGGACCTCGATGGCCGAGACGTGTCCATCTTCCGCTGCGGCGTGCAGTGCAGTAAATCCTATGAGCGAGTGAACTTTTACATCGGCTCCGCGCGCCAGCAGCAAAGAGCAGATACGCGCGTGCCCTCTTGCGGCCGCATCGAACAGCGCCGTCTTCCCTTCTTCGCCCACCGCGTCCAGAGAAGCGCCGGCGTCGATCAGCAGCCGCGCCGGGTCCTCTGAACCAGCAAGAACTGCGAAATGCAGCGCAGTGGCGCTTCCCAACCGAGGTATGTGTGTGTTAGGCGAGCAGCCAGTGGCCAGGTGACAACGCAGGAGAGCACAGAGGTTGAGCCCCAGACATTTGACGAGGTCGTCTAGCTTTTCGTCGTGCGTCATGCGACGCAGGTTAGCAGAGAAGCGCGAAGCAGCTGCTGGGCTGGCGGCGCATGCGGCGTTGAGCGCAACCGTTTCCTCAAGTGTCCCGCCAGCATGCCCATCAAGCGGCCCGCCTCGCCCGTGCATTGCGACGGTACTCTGTGGCTGCAGTGGAGGCCAAGGGCGTCACAGCACTGGCGGATGGAGAGAGAGGCGTGCAGCGCCGCGCGCAACGCTCCCTTCTCGGGTGGACCTTCACAGCCTCGTGTGCTGACACGCAGGGCTACGAAGAACTCACAGGGCGGCGACGAGTGGCTGTTTCGTCAGTAGAACAACAACGGTGACGTGGCAAGAGGGGCGAGACTCGGAGACTGAGACGGCTGGATGAGAGAGCCCAGCTTAGTGCTACACTTCTCCTCAGCGCTGAATGAGGGCAGCCTTCCGCGTATCCGTCGTCGTTGCGATGATACGCGCCCTCAAAGGCGTGAACAGAAGAATGCTAACACGTATGTTGGGGCAGCATGGGCGTCCAGAGTCGCTCGCTCGCTCGCTCACGAAAGTCTGTTGCGCTCCGCGCCGCCGCCCCTCTACCAATGCGAGCTGGAGGCTCATGCGCCGATGTAGCAGAGCGGGACGACGAGCCCCAGAATGACCGCCCAGGCCGCGCAGAACAAGCCGAAGCTCCAGTTGTAGAAGATGGAGTCCGCGGAGGCCAGTATCATGGCCGTCTTGCCCACATAGCTGCTCATGGCGACCACGCCGCTCAAGCCCGCGAAGATGAAGACGAGCCCCGCAGTCTTGGACACCTCGCTGTGCGCCTTGCGCCGCGCCTGCGCCACGCCGGTGAGCAGGATCATGCTGGCCAGGGCGGTGAGCACCACGAAGATGATGAAGAAGGCTTGCGCCGCGTTCTCGAAGGGCGCCGCATCCTGGGGCTTGATGCGCTCGCAGTTGTCCTGGTCGCAGGTCTCCCACAGCCCCTGGTGGCGAAAGGAGGCCGTGGGGCCCGTGGGACCCGGCTGGATGTTGCGCGTGCTCACCCAGTAGTTGGAGGAGCTACCAGTGGGGAGACCAAACGGGTCAGCGTGAGAGAGGAAGGTGCCTAGCAGCATGCGGCGCAGCCACGCACCCGCCGGCGATGCCGATGCCCAGCGCTGTCAGGCCGGCCAGGAAGGCGTAGGTGAGCGCGAAGGCGTGCAGCTTGGGCGGGTGGCTCTCGTCGTCGGTCTCCTCGCCTCGTGCCCAGCGACCCTCCTCGCGCTCTGCGGCCTCCACGTCACGCCGGCCGACGCCCTTGCGCCGAGCCTCCGCCTCGGCGGCGGTCTCGGTCACCGCCTGGGCGCCCGGGCGGGCAGCTTCGCGCTCGGCCGAGGAGGAGGGAAAGGTGGTCACTGGGGTGCTCTCCGACTCCTCGCGGATCACGCCGGTCGTGGCGAAGGTGCGCGCGGCCATTTCGCGGTAGACGGCGACGTCGCGCAGGCGCGGGCGCGAGCTGCGGAACGTGAGCGCGCGGGCGAGGCTCCAAAGGCCGAGGCGCCACACCGTCGGCTCAGCTCCGCGGGCGCAGCGCAGCGAATGTCGGCGCGCGCGGCAGGCAGGCCGAGAAATGCGCAGCGGAATGATGGCGCCTAGCTGGCACCCCTGGGCTGGCAAGGCAGCCCAAGGAGTTGGTGCTGAGCAAGGACAGCCTGGCACTCTCGGCACACCACGTCGCGCCGTCTGCAATTTCGCACTCCGAAGCACCGCAGCGGCTGCCAGCTGCCACCAGCATCGCAGATGGCCTTCCTGCCCTTCTGGCCCAAGAACGCGACGCTTGCGCACAATCTGCTGGCATTCGCAGCCTTCTGGGCGTGGACAGCTTTCGTGCTGGGAATTGTGGGAGGCGCCACCAGCAAGTGGGTGCGTGCCCATGCTGCGTGCGTCGCGTGGCGCGCGAGCTCAGGGCGGCGGACCGTGAGAAGCCGCATCGACGTTGACGCGCACGCCCTCCTCTCCGCACCTCTCCGCAGGCTGACGTCATGTACAAGTCTCCCGCCGATGGCGTTTCGTTCAGCCGCGGGCTGTGGCGCGAGTGCACGTGGGCTGTGATCCCTGGCCGTGACCGCTGCACGCACATCTCCGTTTCGAAGGCATACCCGTGGGAGCGCACCGTGCAGGGTCTGTACATTGTGTTCTGGATCTTCATGCTGATGACCGCAATCATGTTCACGGCGGCCATGCCGGCAGCATTGCGGCGGGGTAGCTCCAACGCGCTTGCTAAGGTTGCCGGCTTGCTGTCTCTCTTCTCTGGCTTCCTAGGCCTCATCGTCATCTCCGTCTTCTGCGCCTATACGCCGGACGGCGGGGACGGCGTCAGCAGCGGTGCGCGTGCGAGCGCCAGCGCCAGCGAGCCAGCCGCGCCTGAGTGCTTGCCACATTGTCCCGCTTTGCAGACAACAAGACGCGCCACCTGCACTGGAGCTTCGGCCTCTTCACCGCAGCCTGGTCGCTGGCCGTATTTCTAGGCCCCGTGGGCTTCGCGACGTGAGGGAGGGGCGCGCGTCAGGGACACGTAAGAGAAGACCGCTGTTGGTGAAGCTGCTCCCTGCGCTTGGACGCAAAAGAAAACAGCCTAAGTAGTGCCAGGTCGTGCCATGCACTGTGCATCCGTGACACGCGCGCCCGCTACCAGCGACTCTTCTTGCGCAGAAACTCGGGGATCTCCACGCCGCCCACGCTGGTGCGCGGCCGCGGCGCAGCGGCAGCCGGCGCAGCAGCCTGCATCGCCTGCGCCTTGCCCTGCGCCTCCTTGACTGCGCTGCCAGCCTGCGCGGGCCCCTCGGCGCTGAAGCCGGTTGCGATGATAGTAATAGCAACCTCGCCAGGCTTGAGCCAGTCGCTGTCCTCCTGGATGACAGCCCCGAAGATGATGAGCGCGTTGGGGTCCACTAAATCATAGATGATCTCCGCAGCTTCGTTCACCTCGTGCAGAGTCAAGTCGCTGCCGCCGCTGATGTTCCACACGATGCCCGTGGCGCGCTCGATGCCCAGGTCCAGCAGCGGCGACGCGATGGCCGCCACGGCGGCGTCGCGCGCGCGCGCCTTGCCCGTGCCCCGTCCGAGGCCCATGAGCGCCGATCCAGCGCCCGCCATCACTGACCGCACGTCCGCAAAGTCCACGTTGACCAGACCAGGCACGGTGATGATGTCCGTGATGCCGCGCACGCCCTGGCGCAGCACGTCATCCGCCATCTGGAAGGCGTCGGAGATTGGGACGTCGTCGTCGCAAGCTCGCAGCAGCCGGTCGTTGGGGATGACGATCAGCGTATCCACCGCAGCGCGCAGACGCGCCACGCCCTCAGCAGCTTGCGCGGCGCGGCGGCGGCCCTCGAAGGAGAAGGGCATGGTGACGATGCCAACCGTCAGGCAGCCTGCAGCCTTGGCGGTGGCGGCCACCACCGGCGCCGCGCCCGTGCCGGTGCCGCCTCCCATGCCCGCCTGGGGAGGAAGGGACCGTCAGAAGGGGTGCGAGACGGGAGGGACGGAAGCCCGGAGCCATTGTGACAGTGCTGCATGCTCCGGCTTGCTCTGCGCCACGCACCGTCACGAACACCATGTCTGCGCCCGCCAGCGCCTCCTCCAGCGCGCCGACGCTCTCCTGCGCGGCTTTCTGGAGGCGGGTGCGTGGGTGAGCAGCGAGTGGGCGCTTCAAACGCGAGCGCAGCGCTCGAACGCGCCTGCCCGATGTCCGGGTTCCCGCCCGCGCCCAGCCCCCGCGTGAGCTTCTGGCCGATGGCCAGCTGGCTGGTGCGCGGCACCGCGGAGGTGTTGAGCGCCTAAGGAAACGGCTGGTTGTTAGGGCGAGCAACAGGCCGCATGCGCGCGCTGCTAAAGGAGTACGCTGCACCTGCGCGTCGGTGTTCACAATCCAGAACTCCACGCCCGTGAAGCCTGCGTCCACCATGCGGTTCACAGCGTTGCTGCCACCGCCGCCGACGCCAATGACCTGAGCGCAATGCGAAAGTGCGCATGAGTGAGCAGCTCAAGCTCCGGCGGCCTGCCCGCTCACGCGCCTTGATGCGCGCAGGGGATACGCCGTCCACAGCGTCCGGGAAGGCGGCCAGAGCAGCCAGGCGACTGCTGTGAGTCCGGGCCTTTCGGGCCTGCTCCGGCGCGCCGGCCAGCAGCGAGGCTGCGGGCGCGTCGGCGCCGGCGCGCCGCCCGCAGGCGGCCAGCAGCGCCGCGCGGCGAGACGGAGCGGCGGGCAGCAGGGAGCTGGGCTCGCTGCAGCTTTTCCGGCTGCCACGCGGGCACACGCCCGCAGGCAGCGAGGCGCTAGGCAGCAGCATGGAGTGCGCGGAGGGAGGAGTTACCATCGCGCCACCAAATTTTGTGCCCGGCCGCCGACGCAAGACCGCGCAGTGCCCAGTGCGCACAGCATCACGTCACGCTCGGCAAGCCTGTTGTTGTGGCGATGTCGCCTGCGGTGTTGAGCCCACTGCGCACGACGCCGCGTGTATGCCCTGTGCAGCGTAGCAGCTCGGCGCTGGGGTCGCTAACGCCATCTGCGCCTGCGTTGCGCCTCGCGCGCCCTCTCCTGCGCGCCCCGCCCGTGCTCTGCAGCCGCAGAGTGCCCGCCTCGGAGGAGTCCCCGTGCCCGTGCCCGTCCACGCCGTCCTCGGCGGCCTGGGCTCTCTCTCCGTTGGCCACGTTGCTCTCTGCTGCTCCCGCTCTGGCGGAGGACTTGCAGTTCCTAGGGCCTTCCAATAGCAGCGCGGACTTGTTAACCAGCGCTGGGTTTACGTTAGCCATCGCGCTGCTGGCGGTGCTGACCGGGGGGGTTGCGTACCTGACCTACTGCGATTTTATGGACCGCCAAACGGAGAGCAGCGAGCGCCTCAAGCTGGACCGGGAGAAAGGCTGGGCCAAGGGCGCGCCCAAGGAGCTGACGAAGAAGGAAGGGCCTGGAGATCCGCTTCTGAGAGAGGGGAAGAAGAAAGGCTTTGGGGGCGGCCAGCAGCGTGCGAACGGAGACAGCACCACCAACAAGTCGCAATAGATATCACCACGCAGTGCGCACGCGTGCGGTGCGCGGTTGCGTCGCAAGCGCAGGCGCAGGCTGAGGTTCGGGCATCGGGGGCTCTGCATCAGCCTCCTGCAGGGGCTGTCTAGGGGACTCCCCCCGCCTCCCTGCTCCCGTCTGGCGCGATGCGCTGCTGGTCTCGCCCCCTTTGCGCTGCGCCGCCTTGTGGTTGACCTTTGAGGCCGCCTCCTGCAGCACTGGTCGCGCCTCTCCAACCGCCACGTCCAGCGGGGTCTCCCTCTGCTGCGCGCCGCAGGTTGCCACCAGCGCGGAGATGCGCCCGAAGAGCGGCGCATCCAGCGCGTGCCGCCCCTGCATGAGCTCGCCGCGCTTGGGCAGCCGGCGCCTGGCCAGCGGGCTGGCCCCGCCTGCGAGCAAGACCCGGCAGGCGCGCGCGTGGCCTCCCCGGCACGCCGCGTGCAGCGCGGTGGCACCCGTGGCATCTCTGGCATCCGGGTCACATCCAGAGCCCAGCAGCGACAGCAGCGCGTCCGCATCGCCCGCGGAGGCAGCCGCCTGCAGCGCGCTGGCAGCCCCGCCGGCCCCGCCCACGACGCCGCCCATCGCTCTGCTGGCGGCGGTGAACATGGACGGGAAAGCCTCCCGCGCCGCCGCCTGCGCGAAGGCGTCCAAGGCTTCAATGGCGCTCTCCGCGCGCGCTGAGGCGTCCTCGGGGCTCATGCCGCCCCGACGCACCGATGCGCGGATCGAGCGCAGCACCGCCCCGGCGGCGACGGCTGGGGGCACGCGCGCAGAGGCGTCCGCGAGCGCGCGATCGTCCAGCCATCCATCCGCGTGCGCTTTGGCAAGCAGCATCAGCCGCACGGCCGCGGCGGGGCCAGCCTCCTCCTCGCGGACATGCTCCAGCAGCATGGCGGCGTCAGGCGTAGCTGCAGAGACGGGCACCACGAACGGGTCTGCACCGTGCGCCAACAACACCATGCAGGCAGTGACATGCCCCGCCTCAGCCGCCAGCCTCAATGCCGTAGCCGCGCCTTTGCCGCGCGCGTCTGCGGTGGCTCCACCCTCCAAGAGGCGTTCGCATAGCTCTGCGTCACCAAGAGAAGACGCCACGTGAAGAGCTGTGTTTCCTCCCCCGTCGCCCGCATCCACGCTCGCCTGCGCCGCCATGAGCGCAGCGCAACACTCGATGGGGTTTGGTGATCGCGCAGCCAGGTGGAGGGGCGTGGGGCAAGCTGCCTGTGCGAGGGTTTGTGAGGGTGCGCTTTCACCTTTCGTGGAAGGGGATGGGGCCCCAGCGTCGCCCCCCCCGGTGAAGCCGAACAACGGCCCGCACGAGAAGCGCAACGCGGCGGTGAGGTTCTTGGAAGCGAGAGACAGTTCCGCGTCCAGCGGCGGAATGCCGTTTGCGTCAGCGCCCGCCGCCAACAGCCTCCGCAGGCAGCCCGCGTGCCCTCCCCGAGCAGCCTCATGTGCGGGCGTATCTCCCAGATGGTTCACAGCGTTGATCTCTGCGCCGAAGCTGAGCAGCTCGGTCACGCAGTCTTCTCGGCCATAGAAGCACGCCCAGTGCAAGGCTGTCTTGTTGCACTCCAGCTCGATGGAGCTGGCGTCAGCGCCTGCGCGAAGCAGGCGGCGCAGCGCGTGCGCGTGTCCCCGCGCGGCCGCGATGTGGAGGGGCGCCCAGCCGCGGGCGTCGCAGACTCCCACTGGCGCGCCGCGCGCCAGGAGCAACGTAACCTCCCGCTCCGCGCCGCGCCCGCAGCACCAGTGCAGCGCCGTGGTGCCGTCTTGTGAGTCACGGGCGTCCACGGGCACTCGCGCTGCGAGCAGCTCGTGCAGAAGCGTTGAATGGCCTTCTCGCGCAGCAACTACTAACGCCAGCCCTGCAGCACGCCCGTCCCCTGCCTCCAGCTCGCTCACCAACGCGCGCGCAGCCAGCGCTTCCGCGTCGACGTTCTCAGCAGGAGAAGTGCGACGGCGATGCAGTGCACCGTCAGAGTTGTCGCGCGACAGGCGCGTCCCGTGCGAGCGAGCTCCAGGCGCAGCCTCCCCGTGCTCAGGCGACAGCCTTTCGCCCTCATCGTAGCCCGGCTCCATAGCTACGCACTGCCAAGTCACAAGCTAGGGCGACCGCGGCCGCCTGCGAATCAGCAGTCCTTCATGCCCGCGCGTCGATGATACCAGCGCTGCGCGCAGCTCTACGTGAGCCGAATTTCGTATCGTACGTCCACGCAAGTGCAAGGGAGAGAAGTAAAAGATCAAAGATCAAGTCTAAAACCATCCCTGCATAGCCCGGTGGCCCAGCTCCTGTCCCAGGTGGCCCCGCCTGCGCCCACCTTGACCGCCTCTCGCGGCTTGGTTGAGATGAGCTTCGCGATGGCTGGGCCGGTGCGTCACGCAGCGCAGCGCCAGCGTCAAGGACGTGAGGAGTGCGCGGCTGTGGCTCTAGAGCGCTGACGCGCGGCCCCTCGGCGCGCAGCTGTCCGGCTCTGTCAAGTGCAGCTTCGCCAGCGGCAGCGCGCTGCGCGCCAGCGCGTGCCGGGCGAGCTGCAGCGCGCGTGTGGTGGCCGCTGCGCCCGTGGCTGAGCTGGAGCGCTTGCGGCTGCACAACCTGTCGCCGGAGCAGGGCTCCCGCAAGGCCAAGAGCCGCTGCGGGCGAGGACACAGCGCCGGACAGGCACGCGCGCGTGCGCGCCGCGCGGCGGGCTTGACGAGCGCGTCCTCTAACCCTAGAACCCGGAGCTGACGCCTCGCCCCGCCCCGCGCCGCACAGGGCGGCAGCTGCGGGCGCGGCATGCGCGGCCAGCTGGCCAACTCGCCCGGCATGCGCACCGGGTTCGAGGGCGGCCAGATGCCGCTGTACCGGCGCCTGCCCAAGCTGCGGGGCATTGCAGGAGGCATGCCCGCTGGTCGCAAGACGCACGTGGTGATCAACCTTTCCGTGCTGGCCGCCGCCGTGGCCAACGGCAAGCTGGACGCCACGGCCGAGCTGTCTCTGGCGACCCTGAAGGAGGCGCGGCTGATCAAGGCGACTGGTGCCGAGCGCTCCCTGCCCCTCAAGGTGCTCGCGGACGGCGACCTCACGCAGCCGCTGAAGATCAAGGCGAACGCGTTCAGCGCGCTGGCGCGCGAGAAGATCACAGCCGCTGGCGGGTCGATTGTGGATGAGCCCGGGCGCGTCAAGTGGACGCGCAAGATCGGAGCGGCACGCCTGGCCGCCGCCGTCGCCGCTGCGCCCTCCAAGGCTGTCAAGGCGAAGAAGTGAGCGCGCTGTCCGCGGTGTTTTCTATATCAGGGAACTTGTTGTGTCGAGGAGCTGGAGCCGTTCAGCGTCGCGAAGACGAGCCCTGTGTGTGTCTCTCGCGCGCGAGGCGACGACATCAAAGCCTCCGCCAGACCGCGGCTCCGTATGCGCTCCTCCAGCAGCTCGCACCGCAGCGCGTCAACCTCGGCGCGAGAGGGCGCACCCAGCGGCGGAGAGGCGCGGGCGGCGCTCGCCAAGGCGCTCCGCAGCGAAGCAGCCTCCGCCAGGGCACCCTCGGCCGCTCGGGCTGCGTCTCGACAGCGCGTGCGCTCAATCTGCAGTGACGCGCGCAGAGAGGCCGCCTCTGCCATGGCCGTTGCCGCCGCCGAGTTCGCTGCAACCAGCTCTGGAGCCGACACGGCTGGTGGCGGCCTTGCGCGCAGCTGCAGCGCGTTGAGTGCAGCTTGGAGGCGCTGGTTCTCCCGCGCCAGTGCCCCGGCAGTCTGCGGGGATGCCTGCGCGCCAGGCGAAGGCTGCGCCTGCTGCTCTGAGAGCAGGCGAGGAGGCGGCGAGACGAGAGTGAAGCCGGATGGCTTCGAGGGAGAGGCGGATGCGGGGGAGGCCCAGGGCCCGCGGGTGGCCCGTTCTCTGGCCAGCGCCGCCTCTGCGTCTCCTGCGCGCCCCCTCTCCCTGTGTAGCGCCTCCCTGAGCTGCCTGGCCTCCTGCTCCGCCCTGAAGAGGCTCTGCGAGAGCTCCGTCACACGCTCCAACGCAGCCTCCAGCCCGCTCAGCGCAGCCACGCGGTCGCGCTCAACCTCCCGCACAGCACGCAGCGCCTGCTGTGCCGCGTCGGGCTGCCTCCAAAAGCTGTGCTCCGCAGGGGGAAGCAGGTGCTGCGCAGACACCGCACTCTCCGAGGGGCCCGTCTGCAGAGCCAGCGCGGTCGGCCAGCAGCGAGCCATCGCGCGCGGGGAACACCACAGGCGCCGCGGGCGGGCTGCCCGCCCGCGCGCGCGCGGGATGCGCCAACCACCCTCGCTCGCACGTCCACGGGTGGGTGCCTTCTCACTGCAACACGCTGCGAGCGAGGTGCTTGGCGAGCAGCGGACGGCAAGACGAACAGGGCGTGCGGAGGCGATGGTCTGACAGTTTTTGTCCGCAGTTTTTGGCTTCCTGTCTTCTGCTCAGCGGGAGCGCAGGATCTGGAGCACGTCCAGCGCAGCCTGGGCCGCCTTGTCCGTGCGCGTCTGCGCTGCTGAGGCAACGTCCGGTGCGCCCAGGTCCCGCGCCACGTCGGCGGCTGCCGCGTCGGCTGCGCAGAGGGTGCCAGTTGCCACCAGGCACCTGAACAGCGCATCCTCGTCTTCCGCGGGCGTGGAGGCGGCCGCCGCGATGGCGGCTGAGAGGAGGAGGACGCGCAGGTCGTGGGCGTCCGCGTCGGCGGATGCGCAGGCCAGTAGGGCCAGGTTGAGGAGCAGCGACGCAAAGGCACCTCGCACAGCCTTGGAGTCGCCGCCCGGGGACGCACAGAACGCCTCCAGGAAGAGCGGCGCTGATGTGAGCGCCCAGCTGCGCAGCGCCCCGCCCGCGCTGCCCAGCGCGTTGCACCCGAAGCGCAGGGCGGTGGTGTGGGCCGCCGCGCCGCCAGCCGCGCCCGCCACGCGCAGCGCCGGGGCCAGCGCAAGCAGCACCTCCGGCTGCGCAACCAACGCGGCGCCGAGGCTGGACAGCGACAGAAGACGCAGCAGGTCCAGCACTGGGAACAAGTTGTCGCACGGCCAGCCGAGCAGCTGCACCAGCAGCTGCGCAGCAACGGGCGGCAGCGGCGCGGCGGCGGCGGCGCCGGCAGATGCGAAGGTGATTAGGGCGTCCATCGCCTCGCAGTCGTCTGCACTCAGTCCCAGCTGAGCGGCAAAGGCTGCCAGCTTGCCGCGCATGCCCTCCACCGATGCCGCCTCGAAGAGCACAGCCGAGCGCACTGGGCAGAAGGCGAGCGCGCGCGAGAGCGGCTGCGAGGGCGCCGCCGCCGCCGCCGCTGGGGCGCTGCGGGGCGCCATCGGCTGCGGCACGTAGCTCCCTCCGCCCGTGAACGGGTCGGCGTTGAAGCTGCCAGCCTGCGCGATGGCTTGGGCGGCCGCGCCGCCCTCGCCGCCGGTGTTTTGGATGAGGAAGGCGACGATCTGCTCTCGGTAGGACGGAGGCAGCCCCTGCGCCTCCAACCACCGCTCCGCCACGTCGTACGGATTCTGACCGCTGCTGTACGGCAGCTTACGCGCGGGCGCCCCGTCCGCCACGTCCACGTCGAACGTAAACTCTTCGCCTGAGCCAGAGGCGCCGTGTGCGCCTTGCGCGCCCACAACTTCCCCGATCTGTGTCCAGGTGGTGCTGGCCGCGTCCCAGCTGTATGCCATCCCCCCCCCGTTCTCCGAGATGACAACGGTTGCTCCGTCTCGAGCGCCCGGTCGCGACAGCGCGGACGGGGGTTGCATCTTGAGACCCGGAGGCACGCCCGATGACGCGGCAGCGCCCGCGTCCGCCTCCGCCTGCGCCGCCTTGGCCAGCGCTGCGTGCTGCATCATCGCCTCTGCCAGCGCAGCGTCTGCGCGCGCGGGCTCGCGCGTCCACAGGCGAGTCACGCCGTCGCCGCATGCGGTTGCCAGGTCCCCGTCGGGCAGCCATGCCACGTCCCAAACGCAGGCTGGGTGCGCCAGCGTGCACACGCAGCGCCCGTCGGTGCTCCACACCCGCGCGGTGGCGTCCTCGGATCCGGTGGCGACCAGCTGCCCGTCAGGCGAAGGGGCCACGCAGTACAGCAGCGCCGAGTGGCCCAGAAACTCAACCAGCGGCTCGGAGGCGTCCACGCCGCCCCACACGCGAGCGCTGCCGTCGTGGCTGGCGCTCACCAGCCCGCCGGGCAGCGCAGACAGCGTTTTCAGGCACCGCACGGCGTCGCCGTGCGCCTTGGCGTGCAGGCTGCTGCGGGTCGCCTGGCCGGAACCGCTCACTGCGTACTCTGCGATGCCGCACTCGGGGTTACCCGTGCCCGCCAAGAACCCCCCCGATGACGTGGCAGCCAACGTGAGCACCGGCGCGGCGCCGGTGAGCACCTGCAGAAGCCAGAGAGAGGTGTGTGTTGTTAGTTGTGTTGTTAGTTCAACAGCACGTGGTCTCTATTGCCACACCCGCGCGCGCCTGCGTGCATGCGCCGTCGCGCCAGAGGCGCATCTCGCCGGAGTGGTCACCGGAGACGATGGTGCCGGAGGTAGTCACGCAGAGCGCGGACACCTGGCGGAAGGGTGACACGACAGCAGCGTGTTAGAGGGGAGCACTGGCGGGGTGTTTCCTCCGGGTGTATTCCCAGCGCAGCACGCGCCTGCTGCGTGTGTCCGGCGAGTCGCTGGAGGGGCACCGCCGCAGTGGTGTGCCAGAGGATGAGGCTGGTGTCGCGAGAGCCCGTGACCAGCGCGCCCTCCGGCGCCACGGCCAGCAGGCCCGGTGGCGCCCACGCGACGGGGCCCACGAAGTGGGTGTGGCCCACGAACACGCGGCTGTCGGTGAGGACGCCCGTGGGCGAGTCTGCCAGCGGCCACAGGCGCAGCGTTTTGTCCCGTGACGTGCTCGCCAGGCCGTGACCGCCCGCCAGCGCCAGACCGCGCACGTCCTCGCCGTGACCACGCAGCTCCGCGCGCAGCGCGAAGGGCTGCGCGGAGCGTGAGCGCCAAGGGACGCGAGAGGGGGCTCCCCAAACGAGACGCACCGGCTCGTCAACCTCCATCTCAGCTGCTAGCACACGCAACCAGCGAAGGCGCGTCGTGTGGTCCTGTGCGGTGCCGTACGGTCATACATATGAAGGTGTTCGAACGCGAACAACGCTTTCCTTTCAGCCACCCTGCCCGCAGACGTGCTGTCTCGGGCAACATGAGCTGCACTGTGCGCACGCGCAAGTTCATGACCAACGCGCTGCTGCAGCGCAAGCAGTTCGTGCGTGCCTTGTGTCCCTGCGCGGGCGCGGCGTCTCACGCGCCACGCTGTGCAGATCATCGACGTGCTGCACCCTGGCCGCGCTAACGTGCCCAAGGCAAGCCCAACGCACCCAGCACTGCTGCCGCAGCGCGTGCGTCACCTGGCGACGTGCCTGGCGTCGCTGCGTAGATTAGGTTTAGGGGTCTGGGCCTCCTGACGCCGTCTGACGCCGTCCGCGTCGCTGCTGCGCACAGTCTGAGCTCACCGAGAAGGTGACTAAGATGTATGGCGTGACGGAGGCGAACACCGTGTTCCTGTACGGCTTCCGCACGCAGTTCGGCGGCGGCAAGTCCACCGGCTTCGGCCTCATCTACGACTCCACCGAGGCGGCCAAGAAGCTGGTGCCCAAGTACCTGCACGTGCGGGTGCGTGGCGCAGCCGGAGAGACGGAGCAGAGCGGCGGCGGGAGCGGCTGCAGTGCTGCACAGTGCTGAAGCTTCCTTCTCTCCCTAGGCTGGCTCCGAGAAGCGCGTCACAAAGTCTCGCAAGCAGACCAAGGAGCGCAAGAACCGCAGCATGAAGGTCCGCGGAGTCAAAAAGGTGCGTCAACAGGCCCAACAGACTAAGCGCATGCGAGCGAGCCCTAGCGATCCAGCCTCCGCCGTTGCGTGTCTTCTGCCTGTTGCTGCTGCTGCCCTGCGAGGCGACGCGCTGGCTGGAGCGGCTTGCAACTGCATTCGCCTGGAAATGTTGTGTGCTGTGTGCTGTGCCTAACTTCATGTGCTCCCTCCTTCTCCAGACCAAGGTTGCCGACAAGAAGAAGTAAACGTAGAGCTGCCGACTGGCGCCGGAATAAAAGCCGCCGCAGTGGCGGCGCCGGGCGGGGAGAGGAAGCCGCGAGAGCGCTCAGGCGATGGCAGCTCGCCTCCACTGCTCTGCTCAGCGGTTAGTGTCATGTCACACACCGCAGCTGCATTTCTCACGCCATAGCGTGGCGTGGGGCGCTAGCGTTTGCTACTTCGCTTTGAGCACACGTGTGCGCACACCGCCGCCTTCGTAGAACAACGACGGACGGACACTCGGACTGTCGGACAGCAGGTGCCCCTGTCCGACAGAACTTTTGAGCCCTACGCAAGCCTGTGTGGTCCGCGATGGAGTCTGACGAGGAGGATGTGGTTATGCGCGTGCGCGCTGGCGGGGAGGACAGCGAGAGCGAACTGGAGCTGGAGCAGGCCGCGCCGGAGGCTGTTCCCAAGCTGCTGTCGCGCCTCAAGCGCGCCGGCGACGTGGTGTCTGCGCCCGCGGCTGCGGAGGAGGCGCTCGAGGCGGACGAGGACGAGCCGGTGTGTGCCCTCGCCTCCTTCTCCGGTCCGGCTGGGCTGACGCGCGCCCGCTCGCTCCAAGCAGGCTGCTGCTCTGTCTGGCGACGAGGACGACGCGGCTGCGGGCAGCGACGAGGGCGGCAGCGGGGCGGAGGAGGAGGAGGACGAGGAGGAGGATGAGGAGGCTCGCCTGGAGCGGCTTGTCGCTGAGGGCGGCACGCTGAGCGGCGACGAGGACCAGGAGGGCGAGGAGGAGGCGGCGGAGGGCGGCGCCGCAGGTGCGCAGAGCAGCCGAGAGTCGCTCTGCTCTTCTGCCACCTGTCAGGGCGGGAAGCGACCTGGCGTGTCACTGCACGCACAGCGGCGCGCAGCCACGCTGCGCCTGCACCCGCTGGTCGCCTCGCCTCCACTGACGCTGCGCGCGTGTTCGCGCCCAGGTCGCACTGGCGGCTTGGACCCGGAGCTGCTCGCTCGTTTGAAACTGGTGCGTTGCTGTTTGCGCGCCCACTGCGCCCACGCACGCCACGCACGCTCACGCCAAAGCACACCCCACTCAGCTCAAGCAGAGCCGCAAGGACAAAGAAGCGCAGGAGCTGGAGCAGCAGCACTTGATGAAAGGTGCGTCCCATCGCCGCTGCAACTCTGCTCACGCTCCTTCCGTTCTGTTGGTGCACTCGCTCACAGCTCGCCTGTGCTCTGCTTTTCAGAAAGCGCGTCGCGCGTCAAGTTTCGCGGCGCAGCTGCGACGCGGACTGACATGTCAGCAGTTCTGGACCGCATCCGCGCGCGGGGGGCGGAGCTCCCTTCTGCGCCACCTGAGGAGCTGATGGCGATGTCCGAGCGGCGCCGCGGCGGTGTCGGTTCGCCTGCCCACGCGGCGGTTGAGCTTCCAGAGGACCTGGACACGCTGCTCGCAGCCCCAGGAGTGCCGCCGCAGGAGGGACACCTGCGCATGGAGGCATCGCAGGAGGAGCCCGCAGAGCTCGTCGTACTGGCGCCACTAGCGCCGGTGCATGTCATTGACTCCGACGGTGCTGCCGCGGACTCTGACTCTGACCAGGACGGCACTGGTCGGCGCCGCGCCCGTGCTCCCCCTGCGCCGCGACCGGGCCTCCTGCTGCGCATGGAGAGCACGCAGCTGGAGGAGGAGGAGGAGGAGTTTGACGAGGCTGAAATTGCCGAAGCGCTCGAGGCCGCCGCGGCTGAAAAGGCTGCAGCCCGCCTGGCGGAGCAGGCTGAGGAGGATGCCCAAGATGCCCTGGACGCAGAGGAGCCGGCGCCATCCGATGAGGCCGATGAGGATGCGATGGAGGATGAGGAGGCGGAGGATGATGTGGAGGCGCCGCCCGAGTTGACGCCCGAGCAAGCTGCCGCAGCCGCCCTGTCGCGCCGCAGCGCTGCGATGGCCCTGCTGGCTGAAGAGAAGGCTGCGCGTGCTTCCGCGAAAGCCGCAGCAGCAGCTGCCGCAGCCGGCACAGAGCGCACGGGGTACATGGAAGACGAGGCTGAGATGTCCGAGGATGGGGGCCACACAGACGACGAGATGGCGGACTCTGACGACGACCTGGCGGAGCTTGAGGCCATGCTGGCTGCCGCCGAGGAGGGCGGTGACGACGCGGCAGCAGAGGAGATCCGGCAGAAGCTCCACGCGGATTGGGAGAACGCGGCGGACGAGAAGGCTGTGGCGGGCGTGGTGCGCGCCATGCAGACCGGCTGGCGGCGTCGCCGCGGGCGGGGGCTGCGCGGGCAGGACGAGGCAGAAGACGGGGGCCGACGCCGACGCCGCCGCATCGCGCGCGGAGATGGGGCGGACGAGCTGGACGACGACGGCGAGCCGGTGCGCAACCCGTTTGCCAACCTGGGCGACGAGGATGAGGGCGAACCGGGTGTTGAGGGCAGCGGGCGCGCTCGCTTTGTTGCCGGTGGAGGGCAGCGCCTGCCCTCCGGCGGGCGGGGCACCTTCGCATCGCTGCTCACGGCGGATGAGCCGTCGCGCACGATGATGGGGCTGCTACGGCGGGGGGGGTTGCAGCAGGACGGGGGGCCGCAGGCGGCTCTGCCCAACGGCCCGCCCGCCGCCGCCGCCGCCGGCTTCCTCGGCCGCGCGCACTCCGCGGGCGCAGCCGGCGCGGCCAGCGCCGGGCTGCGTCGCGCGGCGGAGGCCTCTCAGGCGTCCCGCGGCGGCTACGTGTTTGGGAGGGACGAGTCCCAGGGCGCCCCTTCAGACCCTGCTGACGTGGCACGCATGGCCGCCCCGCCCGTCGCCGGTGCGCGTGGCGCAGGCGCAGCCGCGCGCGCGGCGGCGGCGGCTGTGGCGGCGCCCCCGGCGCCCCAACCAGCCGCCAGCAGCGCCTCCCTCTTCTCCATCCTGCGCACAGCCTCCTGCTCCCAAGCCTCACAAGACATGGGCGAAAACCTGGCGTCCAACCTGAAGAAGGCGGCCGCGGTGAAGCTTCCCGGAGCCGGGCTGGTTGCAGCCGCACGGCGATCCTGAACGGACAATGCAGGACGCGGTCAACGGGCCGCCAGTCGCTGTGTATCTCGTGGAGACACAGGAACACAGCCTGTGTTTCCACACAGTGCTCAGCAACGGGTGGCTAGCACTCAATGGCTTCCACGGGCGGGGGCAAACTGCCCTAGATTGGTGCAGCCGTCCGCGGCGCACTGTGCGCTGCGGCGCCGCCGGGCACGCAGCCCGCGCTGCTGCAGCGTCTGTTGAACGCGTCCTGAGGCAGTCTGCTTCTGCTTCTCTAATAACAAATACCGCGCTTTCTTCTTCGAGACTTCGACCGTTCGAGGTTCGACGGCAGCAACCTTCTCTTGCCCTGTGTTGCGCGCATCGCTCTCGGCGCAGCCACTAACATGGCGGCGCAGCGATGAAGGCGTGTGGTCGCCGTGGCTACAGCAGCTTGCGCGCCGCGCAGGCGCTGCTGTGTCACCCGTCCACGCGCGTGGGTGCAGGCGGCGCCCGGGCGCTGTCGAGTGAGGCTGGCAGCAGAGTTTGGGAGTCTCCATCGTCTTCGGGTCCTCATGGCGCCTCTCGCCGCGCGCTGCTGGCGCTGGCGTCTGGCGGCCTGTTGGGCGCGTCGCTGTGGGAGCGCGAGCGGCTGAGCGACGCTGCGCGCGAGGCGCCGGAGGCTGTTGGCGCGCTGCTCGCCCTGTCACGCGGCCTGCTTGCCGAGCTCCAGGACGCCGCCTCCACCGCCGCAGCCTCACAGCAGGGTGCTTCAGGCGCGTGTCGGGGCGGCTGCACACGCGCCTGTGCGCGGCTAGAGCGAGGCTGGCGCGGGGTGAGAGGCGACTGACAGAAGCCCCGCTGCTGTTCGTACCTCCCGCTCATCAGCCTGGAGCGCCGTCTCGGCTGGCGCCGCCAGTCTCCTCAGAGATGCGGCCGACTCTGAGCGGCGCAGGGGCGTGCTGGTGCGCGCAGGCGACGGCGCGGTGGTAGATTGGTGCGAGCGCTGCTTGCAAAGCCCACCGTGCCCCCCCGTCTCACCCACTCTCTCGGGCTCTCAGGCTCCTGCGCGCCTCCCTGCGCGGAGGCGCCGCCTCGCGCGAGGCGCAGCTGGCGTTGGAGGCGCTGCTGAGGGACGAAAGGACGGGTGCCTTTGTGGTTGCCCGCCCGGGCGCAGCCGCCGCCCTGCTCGCAGCAAGCAGCTCGGCCCCGCTGTTGGACGCCGCGCGCGCCCGAGCGGAGGCGATGCACGACGCGGCCGCGTGGCGCAGCCCTAGCCTGAGCGAGGCGGACCTGCTGGCGGCGGTTGCTGTGGTGCGCCCTTGCTTTGCTTTTACTGCACCACGCCGCGCGCCGTCGCCCGCACCTCACGCTCGCCCGCGACGCAGACGGGCGGCGACGGCGGCGGCGCTCGCAGCGCCTTTGGCGCCGCGCTGCTGCGCGGTTGGTCATGCAGCGGCTCTCCGCTGCTCGCCTCTCGGGTGGCCCGCTCGCCCGGCGCGCCGGACGCGCTCGCCGCCGCACTGGCATCCTTCGCGTCGGCAGCTGACTGGCGCGCGGCGGCAGCGGCGGCGGGCGCTCTGCGCGCCGTCGCAGCCGCGCAGCCCGGCGCGGTGCCCTCGTACGCCGGCGCTGCTCTGCGGGACGCCGCGCGCGCCGCGCTGCTCGCCGCCGGCGAGCCCGCGGCGCGCAGTGACGTGGCACGCGCAGCGGCGGCGTGCGTGCGCTCGCTGACGGGCTTTGTGGAGACCCACCCAGCCGTCCCTTCTGCAGCCGCCGCCCTGGCCGAGCTGCTGCCCCAGCTGGCCCCCAGCCCGCTGCTGTTGCACGACGCGCCGCTGGGCGCAGCCTGCGCGCGCGCCGTCACCGCCTTGCGCGCGGTGGATGCGCTGGCTTTGTGCGACCGCGCCACTTGGACTCCGCTCCTCCTGCGCTGGGCCACAGCGTGGCGCGACGAGCTGGACCACCACTGCCGCAGATCGGCGGCATGCGATGCGATGAACAGCCTGGCGTCCGGGCAGGATCCCGCCTCCGCCGGTGCCGCGCATGCATGGCTTGCTGCGCTCCTACGCGCGCTTGCATCCCACTGCGCGGGCTGGGCACCACGAGTGGTTGCAGACGACGCTGCCGCCGCAGCAACCTCCGCAGCGAGCGCGCTGGAAGGTGCCGCGGCCGCCGTGTTGGGCAGCCCCTCGTCGTGCGCTGCGCCCCAAAGGCGGTTCTATGGCATCCTCCCACCAGCCGCCGCACCTACGCCGCCTGCGCCCTCTCCCCCGCCCCCGCCCGCGCCCGCGCTCGGGGCTGCCGCGCCGCCGGCGCCTGCCGCTGCGCCCCTGCCCGCCCTGGCGGTCGGGCTGAAGGCTCTGGCGCTGGTGCTCACAGCAGACCCTGCGCTGTCTCAGCGCGCGCTCGCGTGCGGCCTGCTGCCGCTTCTGGCGCGCCTCACGCGACCCGCGGAGCTGTCGGAGAGCGTTCCTATGGAGGATGAGGCCGACGGAGAGCGCGAGGGCGGATCGGCGCCAGCAGACCGCACGCCTCACACGGCCGTACAACGCCAGCTGGCTCGCGTGGTGGCGCAGCTGGCGCTGCTGCCCGCTGCCGCTCCGGCGCTGCGCGAGGAGCCGTTCGCGTCGTGGCTGTCTCGCGTGGTGTGCGACCACGCGGCGGAGGTTGCGGCGCACCCCGGGCACGCGCCGCCCCTGTCCAGCGCCTCGCGCAAGCTGGCTTCGCACGCGCGGCGCGCGATGCTGAACGCGCAGGCTGCGTGCGAGCCTGGCGCGGGCGAGCAGGAGGAGGAGGTGGGCGCAGGCGTGGGCGCAGGCGCGGGCGCTCAGCCTGGCGACCACTGCAAGCTCTCGCCTCCCCGCTTCGCTGACGGCCTGTTCTTCCTGGAGCCCAGCGCTGGGTGCGTCACTGGCGAGGGGGCGCTGGTGGACGTGGTCTTCGTGCATGGCCTCAGGGGTGGGCCCTACGGCACCTGGCGGGCTCGCCCGGACGCTCATGCGCCGCCGCCGCCGCCGCCGCCGCCGCCGCCGCCCGGGGCTGGCGGCAAGGCGACTCTGCTTGCCAAGCAGCGCGCGCGGCGTCGCCCCAGCCGCGGCTCAACGCTCTCGGTGTGGCCCGCCGACTGGCTGGCCGCTGACGCGCCCGGCGTGCGCCTGCTCTCCCTGTCCTTCCGCTCTCGCTACAGCGACTGGGAGGGCAGCACGGCGGGGTTGGAGGCTCTGGCGGACGCCATGCTGGAGAAGCTCACATCCGCCGGGGTGGGACAGCGGCCCCTGGTGCTGGTGGGCCACAGCATGGGCGGCGTGCTCATCAAGCTCATGCTTGCCAGAGCCACCCAGGAGCCACGTCACGCGCAGCTGGCGGGCGCCTTGCGCGGCGCCGTCTTCTACAGCTGTCCCCACTTCGGCAGCGCCCTCGCCGCGCTGGGCTCCTGGGCGCCCAAGCGCCTCCTGCGCATCTCGCCGGGTGTCGCAGACCTGCGCCCCGGACAGCCCGCCCTGGACAGCCTCAACCAGCTGCTGCGGCGCCTGCACAAGCGGCCACACGCATCCGTGCGCGTCCTCTCCTTCCTGGAGGGCGCACCTACCAAGCTGGCCGAGCTGCCCGTGCCCGGGCTCAAGGCGCGCGCCATCGCCGCCGAGATCGTGGCCATGGAGAGCGCATACCCAGGTTTCGGCGAGCTGGTGGTCCTACCCGACAGCGACCACATCGACGCATGCAAGCCGCGCAGCCGGCTTGACGCCAGCTACGCGCGCACGCTGGCGCTGGTCAGGGAGGTGCTGGCTGAGGCGCAGGCTGAGGCGCAGGCTGCGCAGGCTGGGAAGGGGTGAGCGCTTCTGGGCCGATACGCGCGCGTCAAAGCACGGCGACACCTAGGCATCGAGGCTGACGTGTGTCACAGAGCAGTGGTGGCCAGTAGTTGGGGCTCTATCCTCACTTTCCTCACTTTTCGGCCCTTCCGCCTTCCCTGCTGTGTCCGCCGGCCCTCCAAGGCCAGAATGCAGCTCCGCGCGTGTCTGCTGGGGGTGCTGCTCCTCTTGCTGCACGCCGATACACCGGTGCGTGCGCGCACGCTACCTGGGACGCTACGCGCTCTCTGACCCCCCCCGCGCGCACGCGCACAGGTTACCGTCGCCGCTGCACTTGCTACGCCCAAGGCCAAGACGACCCTGGAGGCTTTCTGGAACCTCCACCGCGACGACGCCCCCGAGCCGTCCTTCTCAGTCGACGCCGCTCCAGCTCCACCAAAGGCGGGGGCACGCCACGCTCCTCCGCCGCCATCCGAGGCTGCCAGCCACCCAAAATCGCCGCCCCCGCCCAAGGCTTTGCCTCGCCTGTCGCCGCCCCCCCCGCCAAAGCCCAAGCCAGCCGCGCCCCGGCCCCGTCCCACCTCTCCCCCTCCACGCCCCAACCCTCCGCCACTCGCCCGCCGCCCGCCACCGCCTAAGAAATCGCCGCCGCCCTCTCTGCCATCTCCCGGCGAGGCGCCATCCTCCGACGACGCCACGATGCTCAAGCTCCACAATGCCTTACGCGCGCGTCACCACGCGCCAGCGCTGCGCTGGGACGCCTCCGTGGCGTCTGGCGCGCAGAGCTGGGCGAATGGCTGCGCCTTCCGCCACTCTGGCGGTGGCAGCGCGTACGGCGAGAATCTCTACACGAGCACGCCGGCTGAGGATGCAGCCACGGCTGCCGTCGAAGCGTGGTACGACGAGATTGCGCAGTACGACTTCGCATCTGGCATGTTCAGCGCGGCAACGGGCCACGCCACACAGCTGCTGTGGGTGGCATCGCGCGCGCTGGGATGCGGGATCGCGCGCGGCTGTGGGGGCGGCGAGGGCAGCATGAGTGTGCTGGTGGTGTGCCGTTACACCCCGCCGGGCAACTATATCGGCTCGTTCGTGGAGAATGTGTTGCCAGAGTGAGCCCGCTTTCTTTCGGCGACTGTAACACGATTTCAAGGATGTCAGATGCGCCAGTCCACGTCCGCCGAAAAGTCGGTGCCCCACACCTTCGGCGGCGGCTGTGGCGGGGCCAGCATCTTCTTCTTTCCCTTGCGCTTCTTCTTCTTGGGCGGCGCAACCTCCGCTACGACGGCCACCTCCACACGGCGGGTGGGCGAGGGGCTGCGCTCCGGAACCTCCAACCCTGCCGCCGCAATCAGCGCCTCCGACTTGGCCCTCGCGACGGCGGCGGCGGCCCTCCTGCGATCCTCGGCTGCGCGGTGTCGTTCAAGCTTGTCGTGTGCCGCGTGCGCCATGCGCTGCGTGCGCTCGGCGGCGGCGTTCTGCGCAGCGTGGAAGATCATCTGCCGCTGCAGCCCCTTCTCAGCCTCCACCGCGGCAGCGGACTGCGCCTGCGCCTCATCCTCCGCGCGCGCGCGCTCCAGCGCCTCGAGCATGGCCGCCGCCTCGGCCGCGGCGGCATCGGCGGTGGTTTGCGCAGCCTCAACCTCGCACGCAGCTTGCTCCGCGGCGGCTGCTGCTGCTGCGGCCGTTTCGCTCTCCATCCGCTCCGCCTCGATGCGCGCGGCTTCGGCGGCGGCCGCCTCCGCCTCCGTCTCTGCTTTTGCTCGGGCAGCGGCGAGCGCCTGTGCCCTCATCTTTGCCCGCAGCGCCTCCGCCGAGCGGCTCGCCTCACGCTGCGCCAGGTTGGCGGCGCGCAGCTGCGCCTGCAGCGCCTCCAGCTGGCACTTGAGGGCCTCCCTGTCAGCGGCTGCGCTCTTGTCAGCCTTGCTGAGGAGTCCCGCGTCGCGGCGCCGCGCGCGCTGCTCCGCCTCCTTGGCGTGGGTGACCACGTCCAGCTGCTTGCGCAGCTCCGCGAGCGCCTGCTCGCGCTGCGCCAGGTCCGCCAGCAGTCCCTCTTCGGTCAACGCACGCTGCGCGCTGCGCTCGCACGCGCCCAGCGTCTCGCTCAGACGCGTCACCTTCGCCTCAAGCCGCGCGTTCTGCTCCCGCTGGGAGGAGAGCGACGTCTCCAGAGTCGCCAGGCGCTCCTTGGCGCTGCGCAGGCTCGCCGCGCACACCTTTGCGTCCTCCAGGAGCGTGCGCATGTGCGGCGGCAGACCCAGCGCAGCCACGCTGTCCCAGGCGCCGGACACGTCCTCGGGGGTGCGCTGGCCGGGCGCCTGGGAGCGCATCGGAGAAGGGTGGCGGTGGCGCGCCCCCGCCCGGCCACGCTCGGGGGACAGGCTGCCTCCGCGCCGGGGCGTGGGCAGGCCGGCGGCGCCTTGCTCGCCGTCGGCGCCCTCCGGAGGCGGCTGGGCCTCCGCGTCGGCCGCTTGCGCCTGTGTCTGCGGGAAGACAAAGGGTTGACCGCGTCAACCATTGACGGCGCACTCGCCACAGCGCCCCACCAGCGCCACACAAGGCCGACGCGTACCGTCTGACCGCCACTGTTGCTGGAGGCGCTCACGCTGCTCGTCTGCAGCGCGCAGAGAGCAGGCGGAAGAAGTCAAACAACGGCGTGGCCGAAGGGATGCCAGCCACGCACCAGGCTGTGCTGCTTGCGCGGGCTTGCGGAGCGGCGCGCGTAGGGCGTGACTCGTGGACTCGCAGGACCGGCACCAGCGCTTGCGGCAGTCATGGGCTGGGGCCACCAACGCCTCCTTGGCGCGCCGTTATGTATCTGGATGGCTCAGAGTCAGGGAGCGTCACGTGGAGAGTAGTTGAACTAGTTGAACAGACTGACAGACTGAGACTGTTCGTGCACACGTATAAGTTTGTCGCTCTCTCCCACCCTCCTCTGCGTCACCTCACATCGCACGTGCTCGCGTGCGCGTGAGCCGCATGTCCGGCTGCGTCGTGATGTCGCTGCCTCAGGGGACGATTGCTGAGCAGCCCCTGAAAGAGGCGCTGCAGCGCGAGGGCATCACGCTGGACGGGCAGAACTGGTTGCATACCTCCGGCAGCGCGGCGTTCCCGTACGCCTGGTTCTTCTGCGATGACGCGCCCGCAGTCGCGTCGCTGTTGCGAAACGCTGGTTCCTGTGGCGCGGACGTGGAGGTGACCGCCTTGGAGCGCGCACCGCCTCCCCCGGGCCTCGCACGCACAGAGCCCGCGGCGGGGCGGGCGAGGCGCCTGGAGAGCGCTGTAGAGCCGGTGCCACCACCGGCTCCGCCGTTGCCTCCGCCGGCGCCGTCTCGCGAGGACTTTGGTGCTGCGTCAGCGCCTGCGCTGTTCCCCCAAGCCGTCAGCTGGAAGGCTGGCGACTGGTACTGCTCGTGCCAGAAGCACAACTTTGCGTTTCGCACCGAGTGCGGGCGCTGCCGCGCGCCAAGAAGCCCGTTGAAGCGAGCAAGAGACGCCTCCTGGCCAGAGGAGCCGCGGCCCCGGAGCCCCCCGCCGCCGCCGCCCCGGGGGGTCCTGCCGCCGGCCACGTGTGCCGCCGCCTTCCTGGACGCGCTGCAGAGCGTGCCCGCCGCCGCGTCCGCGCCCGCGGGCTGGGCCGAGCACTTCCCGCCGCCGCCGCCGCCGCCTCAGCCAGTGGGTGTCCCCTCACACTACCCCGAGTGGGCTTCCCTCTTCCTCAACGAGCTGAATCGCCCGGCAGAGCTGCACCCCCCGCGCCGCCGCCGCCGCCGCCGCCGGTCGTCGTCGCCGCGGTGCCCTTCTGGTCCGGCTGGCTGCGCAAAGGGGGTCACGGGGTGTGCGAAGTTCTCATGACGCCCCTCAGAGAAGCGGCTGCTGCGCCGCTGCATCAGGCTTCGTGGCCGCTGGAGCTTGGGGACGACGGGAGCTTGGGGACGCATCGCGCCAAGGCTGAGGGGCTGATGGCCGGGACGTACGGCGTGCTGGCGCCCGAGCGCGCAGCCCTCGCGTGGGTGACGCCCTCAACTCCTTCCGACGCCCCAAAGTTTGACGACTACTGCGTGCGCCTGGCGGGCAAGGCTGCGGTGATCCCGCTGCGCCATGAGCTGTACGAGCTGCTGCTGCAGCCGTACGACGCGCGCACAGCAGCTTTCTGGCGCACCAGGGCCCAGCCGCCAGCGCACGCGCTGCTGGGCGCGCTGGTGCCACGCAAGCGCACGCTGACGCTCGTCGTGAGCGACGCCGACAGAGTGCAGAGCGAGTGCATGTGCGCCGCGCGCCCCTGCACCTTGTTTGGCGCCGCGCTGCCGCTGCCGGACACGATGCACGCCGCGCGCGCGGATGGCATGGTGGCGCTGGGGGGCGGCGCTCTTTCAGGCGGCGTCCTTCACCCTCACGCCGCGCACAGAGGCACTGCCGGCGCTGGGCCGAGCGCTCGCGCAGCCTGGCCCCACAGGCGCGCTGCTCCGGGTCAGCCTGCCTGGCGACGCGCTGTGGCTGTGGAGCGACGAGGGGCGATGCCTCAAGGCTGTGCTGCAGTCCAGCTGCGGCCCCGTGTGAGGCCTCGCGCACACTGCTAGAGACTCTACAACAGGGGCGTCTAATCCAGCGCCTCTCACTCCTCCTTGGGCGGCTGCGTCGCACCCACCAGCCGCAGCGCCTCCTTGACGCCCAGGCCACGCAGAGCCTGGGCGTTGACCGTGGGCCGAGTGCGCGCGATGCGAGGCAGCGCCTCAACCTCCTCTGGCGAGCCGCTCTCGAGGAAGACGCCCACCAGGCGGCTCTCAGCGTTCACCCAGAACGCAGCCAGCTGGGGCATGAAATCTCCGAGAACCACCACGTCCGTAGTGGCGGGAGAGTCGCCATAGAACACCCACCGCACGGGTCTCGGGCTGCCGCGCTCCTCAAACACCCGGCTGTAGAAGTACGGCAGATAATCGTACGGCGCGCCGCCGCCGCCGCCGCCGCACAGCGCGCGCGACACGTGCATCGCAGACTTGCGCGCGTGGTCCACGTGCTCCACGCGCTCGCTGCGCCCCAGCAAGGGCATGGGGAAGCACGCCACGTCACCCACCGCGAAGCAGCTGCCCTCGGCCACGCCCGGGCCGCACGCACGCAGGTGATCGTCCACCAGGATGCCTCCCTGAGATTGCTCAAGCCCGCGAAATGGCCCAACCACGGGAATGGCGCCGATGCCAACGACCACCAGATCTGCTGGGATTTCAGCGCCGCTGCGCAGGCGCACGCCGCTCACGCGCGGCCGCTCTGCATCCACACTCTTTTCAGACTCCACTGGGTGGGAGAAGATGTGGTCGATGGAGTCGCCCTTCATGACGGATGGTGACGCCGCGCGCCGCGTACAGCTTCTCATACGGCGCGGCAATCTCGGGCGTGAAGAGACGCGGCATCAGGCTCGCCTCCGGAAACACCATGGTTACCGAGACCGGGTGCGCTGCCAGACCCGCGGCAACCTCCATCCCAATATAGCAGCCGCCGACCACCACCACGCGCAGACCGGGGCGCAGAGCGGAGAGCAGCGCAGCGACATCGGCCTCCCGGCGCACGGTCAGCACCCCTGGTAGGGAACCGCCTGCGGAGTCGTTGAGGCTCCGCGGCTCGGAGCCGGTGGCGATGATAAGGTGTTCGTACAGGATGTGGACGCCGATCGATGTGATGATCTCCTGTTCCTGGAAGTTGACGGCGCTAACTTCCGCACGTTGGACGAACTCGATGTCCTTGGCCTTGCACCAGCCTGCGTCCTGCAGCTCGCCGCCGGTTGCCACGCAAGTATTAAAGCCGGGCAGCCGCACGTTGGAGTGCAGGTAACCCTTCGTTGGTCAGCGCAGGGCGCTCATAGGGCAGCGCGGGGTCAATGCCCTCCAGCACTGTCAGGCGAGAGCACCCGCCGTGTTCAGCGAACACGCGCGCGATGTATCCCGCTGCCACACCACCGCTGATGACAACAACGTCACGCTTCTGAGCCACGGCTGAGGTCTGCTGGTGCGCAGCCGCCATTGGGACACGACCTTGCTGCGAGGCCTTGCGCGCACCGCGCAAGAGGAAGCTGCGCTGAGCGAGGGCGACTCGCATCCAGAGACACGCGCAGCGAGATGCAAGTAAGGATGATTTTTCCGTAACGAAGATTGACAGAACGGAGCGCTTCCGCCTCTGGCTATGAGGTCTTTTCGAAGACGGCGGCACGCAGCTGCTCGCAGACCGCCTTGGCATCGCCCAGCAGCATGCGGGTATTCTCCTTGAACATGACTGGGTTCTCGGCTCCTGCGTAGCCGGTGCCCATGGTGCGCTTGAGCATGACCACCTGTTTAGCCTTCCAAACCTGGAGCACGGGCATGCCTGCGATGATGCTGGCGGGGTCGTCCACAGCGGCACTGTTGACGGTGTCGTTGGCGCCAATCACCAGCGCGACGTCCGCCTTTGCGAAATCCTCGTTGATTTCATCCAGCTCGTGCACGATGTCGTACGGCACGCCCGCCTCTGCGAGCAACACGTTGAGTTGGCCGGGCATGCGCCCAGCGACGGGGTGGATGGCAAAGCGCACGTCCACACCGTGGGCACGCAGGCGTGCCGCCAGCTCCGCGACGCTCCCCTGCGCGCGCGCGGCGGCGAGCCCGTAACCGGGCGCCACGATGATGCTGGACGCTCCCACCAGCGTCTCCGCCACCGACTCCACGTCCGTCTCGACATGCACCAGCTTCTCGCCAGCCAAGCCGGATGTTGGGGCGGCTGCCGCATAGCCGCCCAGAACGACGTTTGCTAAGCTGCGGTTCATGGCCCGGCACATGATGTACGACAGGATGGCGCCTGATGAGAGAATTGTCGCGCCCAAGCACACCAGCGCGTCATTGCCGAGCATGAAGCCCTCGGCGGCGAGAGCGCCGCCAGAGTACGAGTTTAAGAGCGTGATCACCACCGGCATGTCGGCGCCGCCGATGCTGGCGGTGAGGTGCCAGCCCAGCGCACTGGAGAGTACTGCCGTACTGCTGAGAGCGGCCAGGCCCGTCGCTGCGTCGCCGGAGCCGAGGAGCACTGCGCCCGCACCCATGGTGCCCAGTGCACCAGCAGCGTTCCACAGGTTCTTGCCGGGCAGGCTAAGCGCCTTGGACGACATCACCCCCTGCAGCTTGCCATACGCAACAAGGCTGCCGGTCAGCGTCACCCCGCCAATGGCGGTGCCGGCGAAGGCTGCCACGCTGTGCAGCAGGTCTGGTGTCGGGTCGCCCATGAAGGAGGCGATGCTCGCCGCCATGGCAGCGCCGCCCACAAGCGAGTGGAAAGCGGCAACCATCTGCGGCAGATCTTGGATGGGCAGCCTGCGCGCGACGAGGGATCCCACAAGACCGCCAGAAGTGAGCAGCGCAGCCGCTTGCATGAGCGTTTCAGGTGTTGAATCCAACGCGCCAAGCGTGGCTGCGAGTGCAGTTGCCATGCCGACGCCGCCCAGCTGGAGTCCAAAGCGTGCCGTTGTCTGACTGCTCAAGCAAGCGATGCCAGAGATTGACGCCAGCGATGCAGCAGCGTACGCAAGCGTGGGGTCCGTGGTGCCCGCCGCCGCCGCAGCCGCATAGGCGCCCACAGCCGCCACGCCCGGGACGATCATCAAGCTGCCGTACGCGGGCGGATCGGAGGGGCGACGAAACATGTCCAGCATTCGGTCAGTCAGGATGAAGCCGCCCGCGATGTTGATGCTCGACACCAGCACGGCGCCGGCGGCCAGCGTCTCTGCTGCATTTGTGGGCACAAAACCGTCGCCCAGCAAAAGCAGGCCGCCGATGGCGGACACGCCCGAGATTGCATTGGTGAGGGACATGAGCGGGCTGTGCAGCGCGGGAGTGACGCCCCAGACGCTCTGGTAGCCCGCCAACCCAGCGAGGCCGAACTTGGTGACCAGGCTGGCAGCCACCGGGGCGGGTGCAAGGATGGACAGCCCCACAAGACCACCCAGCCCCGCCGTGGACACGGCCGTGCGAGTCACAGCCGTCTCCCAGGCCTGCTGCTCGGGCGACAGCGCCACCGCAGCCGCCGCCGTGGGCTTGGTCGCCGGCGGCGCCGGTGGCGCCGGCAGCGGCGTTGGCCACAGGTCAACACCGTCGCGGACCACCACCATGCTGCGCAGCACAGCGTCCGCGTCGGTGTCCAGCACATACACCCCCTTGACGCCCGGCTTGGTGGCCGACAGCAGCAGGTTCACCAGGTTGTTGCCGAACAGCGTTGATGACTGCGAAGCCAGGCGGCTGGGCAGGTCAGTGAAGCCCAGGATGTGGCGCCCATCCACGGTGGTGGCGGTGCCGGGTACGGTGAGCTCGCAGTTGCCGCCAGCCTCCGCGGCGAGGTCCACCACAACGCTGCCCTGGCGCATCGCCATCACCATGTCGCGTGTGATGAGCACCGGCGCCTTCTTGCCAGGCACCAGCGCTGTGGTGATCACAAGGTCGCATGTTGGGATGAGCTTCTCGAACAGCGCAGCCTGCGCCGCCTGGTACTCGGCGGACATCGTCTTTGCATAGCCGCCGCCGCCGTCGCCGCTCTCCGCCATCTCCACCTTGACAAACTCGCCGCCCAGGCTGCGCACCTGCTCCTCCACCGCGGGGCGGGTGTCGAAGCACAGCACGCGCGCGCCCAGGCTCTTGGCGGACTGCACAGCCGCCAGGCCAGCCACGCCGCCGCCGATGACCAGCACCTTGGCGGGCGGCGTCTTGCCTGCGGCGGTCATCTGCGGCATCAGCATCCGGCCGAAGCAGTTGGCCGCCTCGACCACGGCGCGATAGCCCGCCACGTTGGCTTGGCTGCTGAGCACGTCGAACGCCTGCGAGCGAGATACAGTGCGTGGAACCGCGTCCAGTGCAAGCACGGTCAGCTTCTGCGCAGCCAGCAGCTTCAGCAGCTCTGGGTTCTGCGCAGAGAAGACCAGGCTGGCGATGGTGGTGCCTGGGCGCATCAGCGAAATCTCTTGCGCGCTCGGGGCGCGGATCTTCATGATCAGGTCAGCCTCTGTGAAGAGCTCCGAGCGTGACTTCACCACAGTGGCGCCCGCTGCCGCATACGAGGAGTCAGAGAACTGTGCTGCTGCGCCTGCGTCGCTCTCGATGAGAACTTTGCCGATGCCGTGCTTGATGAGAGTCGCCACGTTGCTGGGCACCAGCGCCACTCGCTGTGTAGAGAGCAACCGGAGACCAGAGACGGAAACAGGAGAGCGTCAGGAACCGAGTCTAGAAACACAAGCTCTTGCGTGCCCATACTCGCCGCGCCTCGCGGGTGCCCGACGGGCCTCGTCATTGGAGGGCGACGCACCTTTTCATCTTGGATTGTCTCGCGTGGTACTGCCACGGTGACAGCTGGGTATGGCGTGCCGCTGTGAAGAGTGCGAGCGCAGAGCCGACCACCTGCGGTGACGCGACCCGCGCTGACTCCCAGGCGCAGCGCCTTGCGCAGCGCCGTCATCGCCGACGGAAGCGCAGCAGTGAGCTAGGAATGCTTGGGACGGATAGGTCGGATACTTCCAGAGGTTTAGTTCGACAGTTGGACGCTTGGACCGCTGAGGAGGAGTCAGCACCGCCGGTCCGCCTGGTGTTATCTTCGCACCGAGGGCCAGTGGGTGGCGGGCGACCCGCACCCGCGGCCCGCGCGCCTGCCTTGACCTATTTTCCGCGCCCTACGCTTTGGCGTGTCGCCAGCGCGCCCACGCGACAACATGCTGTCGCGCCTCGCAACCTCGCGGTGCGGCGTATCCCTGGCGCACGCTCGCCTCGCCTCCAGCATCACCGTCAGCTCCAGCGGCGAGCTGCGCGTGCCGCACGACCCCATAGTGCCCTTCATCGAGGTGCGTAGTGGCCTGCAGCGGCCTAAACGCGAGCTGACCAAAGCTGACGCTTGTGTGCAGGGAGACGGCACAGGACCGGACATCTGGCGCGCCACCAAGCACGTGCTCGACTCTGCGGTGCGCACTCGCACGCCAGCGGGCAGCGGGCAGCGGGCGTGGGGCCGCGTCTGCGCGTGCGCTGTCATCTCACCTACTACTCACCGCTTGCCCCAGGTGCACAAGGCGTACGGCGGCGCGCGCAAGGTTGCGTGGCTGGAGGTACTGGCAGGGGAGAAGGCGTTCAACAAGACGGGCGAGTGGCTGCCTGCGGCGACGCTGGACACGTTCCGCAAGCAGCTAGTGGGCATCAAGGGCCCCCTCACCACGCCCGTGGGCGGCGGCATCCGCAGCCTCAACGTGGCGCTGCGCCAGGAGCTGGACCTGTACGTGTGCTTGCGCCCGGTGCGCTGGTTCAAGGGGGTGCCCAGCCCTGTCAAGGCGCCTCAGTTGGTGAACATGACCATCTTCCGTGAAAACACGGAGGACATCTACGCGGGCATTGAGGCGCGTGAGTGCCGCCCTGCGCTTGTGGCGGTGCTGACGCGTGGGCGCAGTTCAAGGAGGGGTCGGAGGAGGGCAAAGAGTTTTCGCAGCTGCTGCAGAAGCACTTCCCCGCAAAATTCAAGAAGGTGCGCTTCCCGGCCTCCTCCGGCTACGGTATCAAGGCTGTGTCGCGCGAGGGCACGGAGCGGCTGGTGGGCGCGGCGCTGGAGTACGCGCTGGCGCACGGCCGCAAGAGCGTCAACCTGGTGCACAAGGGCAACATCATGAAGTGCACGGAGGGCGCATTCCGGTGCGCGCAGCTCGCCCGTTCATCCACAGGCTGCCCTGGCGCTAACCACGTCGTCCAGTGACTGGGGCTACAAGCTGGCCCAGTCCCAGTTCCGCGCCCAGGTTGTCACTGAGCGCGAGTCTTGGATCCTGGGCAACCAGGACCGCCAGTCGGACATGAGCGTGGAAGCCAACGCACGCTCAATCGAGCCCGGCTACGACACAATGACGCCCGCACAGCAGCTCAAGCTGCGCGACGAAGTGCAGTCGGTGCTCTCGCAGCTCGCGGGCAGCCACGGCGGCGGCAAGTGGAAGAAGATGCTGATGGTGAAGGACAGCATCGCGGACATCACGCTGCAGCAGGTGCTGACCCGGCCGGAGGAGTTCGACGTCATCGCAACACTGAACCTGAACGGGGACTACCTGTCAGACGCTCTGGCGGCGCAGGTGGGTGGCATCGGCATCGCGCCCGGGGGAAACATCAATTATGCGACCGGCCACGCAATCTTCGAGGCTACGCACGGCACAGCGCCCAAATACGCCGGCCTGGACAAGGTGAACCCGGGCAGCATGATCCTCAGTGGCGAGATGATGATGCGCCACCTGCGCTGGCACGAGGCTGCAGACTTGGTGATCAAGGGGCTGCAGGGCGCCATCGCCGCGCGCACAGTCACCTACGACTTCCACCGACAGATGCAGATGGAGGGGGGCGTGGAGCCGAAGCTGCTGAAGTGCAGCCAGTTCGGGCAGGCCATCGTGGACAACATGTGAGCGCACCAGTGCAAACTAACCTGACAGCTCACTCTGTTTCATGGCATTCGTTCGCTTTGCTCGGCCACGATCCCCTCCGTGTCTAGCGCCGCGTCGGGCCCCTCCGCCAGCGCCGCCCTGCGTCCTCGTGCAACCTTGACGCGCAGGATGAGGTGCACCCTCCGTCCAAACAGTCGCTCACACGCCTTGCGCGCGGCGATGCCGATCTGCCCGATGGCCGCCCCTCCGCTGCCCACCACGATCTTGCGCACCGCGTCTGAGGGAACCAGCAGCACTTGCTCCACACGCGCGGAGCCGTCGCGGAAATCCTCCCAGCTCACATGGCGCAGCGACACGTGGTAGGGCACCTCCGCGTGGAGGCGCTCAAACAGGGCGCCCTGGGTGGCGGCTAACGCCTGCGCGGCGGGGCCCCGGTCTGTGGCGCGCTCCGGGGGCAGCGGCCATCGCGCGGCCTTGCCCAACGCCAGCAGGTGCGCCGTCAGCGCCGCCACGCCGCTGCGCTGCAGCGCGGAGATGCCGAAGGCTGCGCTGAAGTCGTGCAGCGGGGCCAGGTCGTCCAGCAGGCGCCGCAGCGCCGGGCGGCGGGAGGCGCCCGGAAGCGCGTCGGCCTTGTTGAGCACCAGCAGGGAGTGGGGGGGCACGTAGCTGCCGCCGTCCGCGCCGCCGCCGCGAGAGGCTGCCGCCAGGAGCTCCTGCGCCGCGCGCGCGAAGAGCGCCGGGACGCGAGGGTCTGGCGCAGTCACCTGTGCGCAGGAGGCGACGGCGCGCAGCGTCAGAGCATCGCGGCGGGCGTGGTCGTCACGGGCACGCTGCGCTGCGCGCCTGTCTGTGCGCGTCC
>Ga0208951_1000103_pt1 | contig 34669 bp, 51 predicted proteins | sample GreLakmeMI27MSRF_FD_187702 | JGI IMG/M metagenome (GOLD analysis project Ga0208951, IMG submission 187702) | Freshwater lentic microbial communities from great Laurentian Lakes, MI, USA - Great Lakes metaG MI27MSRF (SPAdes) | ecosystem: Environmental > Aquatic > Freshwater > Lake | place: Great...
AATGTCAGACTCTTTCAACATCAATTCAGCAATCTTAACCCGCTTGTCAAACTCCTTAGAAGACAAATCATCCTGATTAGGAAGATTCTTAGTCAAACTTGCAGTCATCTTAGCTTGCACTTCTTGAGGCATTAACTGAGTCTCAACCGACAATTTCTGTGCTTCAGCCCTGTTTTGTTCTGCCTGAGTAGTGTTTACAGCAATTTGAGCCTGTGCCGCTTGCATAGCCAACTGTTGTTGAGCTTGCTGCATCTGTTGAGCTTGTGGATCAGGCTGCATCATCTGATCCAATGCCGCCATCATTTCAAATCTATTACTCAAACTAGAGTTAGCCACGATTCCTTTGAGAATAATTGGCAAAACAGGGGTTTGTGGGCCAAGAGTCTGCAATAAACTAATAAATTGCTGCTGTTCGTACTCTCGTGCAATGATGCCAAGGGTTGCAGTAGGGATGAAGTTCATGTCAACAGAGGGATAACGCTCTGGATCAAACTGCATGAACCTAAAAGCAGCCTTCTTGATAAATGGAATCAAGAAATCTTCTTGGAAATTCACCAATGTACGCTTGTATTTCTTGATGATGGAGGCAACCGCCATCGACATACCGCCACCATCACGACTAGATTGAGAAATCATGCCGTTAGAGTCTAGAGTTCCTGTCGCTTGTAGCAACATTCGCTCAAAGTCTTTGGCAGTTGCAAGGTTGTTCGGGTCAGTCTGTCCAAACTTAAACGGATACAAAATCTCGCTAGGAGAACCATTGACCAGAATAGCTTTTCCGGGCTTTACCTCAAACTTCATGCCACGGGGCAAGCGAGTTGCGTCCATTGCCATCATGGGGGAGGTACTCAATGCCAGTGAATCCAAGTGGCTGCGGGTCTGAGCATCAATGGCCTTTTGCATATTGAATGCTTTTTCAACCGTACCACGACCAAGCAAGCGATTTGGCACAGTATCGTCTTGATAAGACAGAACTGGCCTGTCTTTCATCATGTATGGATTTTCTTCAGCCTTTAAGAGCATTCCATCATTGGCAATCACAACAATGGCCTCAACCATGTCTGTGTAGTCTTCTGCTGCTGAGTTTTCAGGGAACAACTCAACAATATCCTTGTTCTCTTTCATGTTCTCAAGGTACTCACGGGGAACTAACCCGTAGTAGGTCAACAAAAGAACCTTCTCATCCTGATACTGGCTTACTTCTTGGGTAGGCTCAAGGTCAGTGTCTTCACTGGCAGTACCAATGTCCACCTTACGGTAGATTCCACGTTCAATACCTTGCACAACCTTATGAATTGAAACGTATTTTTCAATAGCCACGCCCATACAGTCATCAATGCTTGTGCCATTCGGGTCGAATAAAAAATTCTTAGGATTAACAGGCATGATCTTGACAGCAATCCGGTCTCGTTCCATCACGCCAATAGCTGCCTGACCCTGCTGATTAGGAATAGGTCGAGTCGAGGGGACATACTCAGTTTCAGTCTTGACAACAATCTCGCCAATACCTGTGCCATAGATTTCAGCCATCAATTCGATCTGGTCGATAGCTTTTCTGATTTTGTCCTTCTTGAAATCCTCAGTGAGTTGAGCCTTAATTATCTCAACATCAATGGGATTCCCGTTCACATCTTGGATATTGTCTTCAATGTCAAAGAAGTCACCTTGTCCAAAGATGGCTTCCATGATCTCAGCGTGACGAGTCTCGACTGCTTGCTGAGTCGCAGGAGTTACAATTCGGCTGCGTTCAGACTCACGGGTTTTGTCTTCAGATGCCCATTGCCCACGGAAGATGCGCTCGTACTCTAGGTAGGAGGGCAGGAAGTTAGTGTCTCTGTAGTCACGCCACTTATCGCAGTGGCTAGTGATGAAATCGGTCAGTTCTTTATCAGCCTCAGTAGGCTCATAAAATTCGTTCTGTTCAAGTTTGACTTCTTTATCTGTTGCCATTTAATTCCCCGAAATAATATCTAGAGGCTCCCACTCATCTTCTTGGTCATCAACAAAGTATGAGGTTACAGCCAGTTGGTCAATGTAGGAAAGGGCATCAGGCAAGTCATCATGAACACCGAGGGCTGGAAACATCAAGAGTTGATCTTTGAATTCATCCCAATCTTCCTCAGAGTTCAGCACAATACGCCCATGCTCAAACCGTCCTTGGAGACTCCAGATAATCCTGTCAGTCTTTTTCCTGTTGCCGTGCGTCAAGTCAACTATGTGTGAATATACATTATTTTTACGCATTAAGTCACTCAAATACGGCAAAACTGCGTTTTTTAATGCTCCACGCTCAATTCCAATGCTCAAAGGTCGGTATTCCCGCATCTTCAACAGGATCGTAGCCGCAGTTTCCCTGATGTCCCATCGCCCGTAAACAATCTCTTTAACAAACCATTTGCCGTCTTCTGTTACCTTGACAACAGCAATGGCAGTCTGATCTAGCCTTTTCTTGGAATTGGCAGCTTGTCTAGCCACTTCTTCAAACCCTGCCAAATCGACAGCAATGTAGTACGAGCCATGTTCAGGTTCTTCTCCATATTTAATCCATTCTTCTTTAAAAACGTCAGAGCCAGCATTGTCAAAACTGGCAAGGTATTCCTGCTTAAAAGCAAAGGAACTCAGGGTTTTCTTGGCAGACTCAATCTCATCAGGGTCTATCAGGGGGTTGTCTTTGGTAGTGAAGTGCCACGACTTCCAATCTGGATCACTACCATCCTGACCTAAATTGTACAAATCGTAGAACCAATTTCTTCCTTTTGGCGTGCCTATCATCATACAACGCCCCTTTTTGTCTGAAAGCGAGGCTCTTATGACCTGCTCCCAAGTCTCAGGCTTAATGTCAGCAACCTCATCCAGTACAGCGTAGGTAAGTGAAACACCCCGCAAGGTATCTGGCCTGTCTGACCCCCGAACATATATCTTTGCGCCGTTAACTAAGGTAACTTCCATGTTGTTTACATGGCTAGACTGAATGATCTCCCTGCCAATGTCCAAGAGTACATCCCAAATGATCTGCCTAGCCTGACCCTGAGTAGGCGCAACATACAGCACCGCACTACCCGCAGGGCAACTCAACCCTTCTATTAAGAGAGTGGTAACCGCTAACCTTGACTTGCCGCATCTACGCCCCGCCACAACAACCTTGAACCTCGTTTTGTCGGCGTAGACTTCCTGTTGCCAAGGGAGGAGGGCAAAGTTCAGGTCAGCCATTCTTAGCCTCTATGTCTTGGATGTCGTCTGGCTCTGGCTCAATCACCGTAGTACTCGCCGCTGGTGCGCCTATGCCCGTGATGTTGATCGTGACCGCACTCCTCTGGCCTTTATCCTTGTCAAACATGGATATAGGAAGTGTCCTGTCCACGCACATCTTGATAGCCGCCATCTGTGCGGGGTGGTTGTCGTTCAACGCAATTGAGATCATCTTCTCCACAACATCCTTACCACTCGACCTGATAAGCATATCCTTCAAGTCCTTGATCCTCTGGCTGTCAGTCTTGGGCAACGCAAGCTCAGGATTCCTTGCGTACTCCTGTATCTGACGCTTTAAGCCATAAATACCTTTAGGTCTGCCAGCTTTCTTCTTCTCTAGCTGCGCCTGTGGCTCGTCTTGGATGCCGTCAATCTGTTCTATCTTCACGATTATCCTTGTGCGTTGTGGGCGTGATAGGTTGGTACTATAGCAAATTGTGAGTTGATATGGTAGATTTATGAGTGTTGGCGCATAGTACCCGAATGATTTCCCTTAAGGTTATCTAATTACTAATTCGGAACTCCCTGCGCCAACATCTCTTTTTTTCGTAGCGGGGAGTGGGGGCTTCGCCCCTTTTCGACTTTTCGATTTTTGAGGGGGGCGGATGCCCCCACAACTTTGACCGACCGACCGCACCCCCTCCCCCCCCCATCGAAAGTTATCCACAGGCAAATTGCCAGATGCGAGTTATCCACAGAAAACTGTGGATAGTGTGGATAACTTCTGTAAGCCGTTGATTTTGCTAGTGTTTTTCTGGACGCTTACAAACGGCTGACAAAATCCATTTAATACAATGTCCATTATGTTAACTCAAAATCATAGAAAGTATTACTGATTTGGGCATTCTGAGATGCAAACTGCAACCAGACTGTGCATATGTGGATAACTTCGATGCCGATCTGTGGATAACCTGTGGATAACTTTTCTGATCGGCGGATTCTGGCTGGCGGAGGCGGAGAGGGAAAGAGGCGGATGGTGCATTATTGGGGGACATTCCATATTATGGGATTGCATTTCACATTATGAAATGGTGTTTAGAGATCGTAACCAAGGCCATCATGAATCGGCAACCGACAATGCCTCTAATCCTCGTCAGAATCGCCTACAACAGGTTTATATGGCTCTCCCTTATCTACCCCTAAGAAATCATATAAATCGTTTCTAGGGCGGTATCCAAGTTCCCATAAGATGGCGTAGCAGTCCAAGGCATTCTTAAAGCCATTGGTGATGTTCCCTTTGCCAGCACACAATAGGATTGTCCTTTGTTCCTCAGTCAGCTTCCGCCTGAACTGGACAGTGTTGATCTGAGGACTCGCCATTACTTCCTCGGCGGAAGGTTAAACATTTTCGGCGCATCACCACCGCCGTAGATGGGTTCAAGGTCATCGACCATATCGTCAAAGCCTGAGCCTTTGCCAAAGTCATCACCAGCTTTGAACCTCTTGACTTGTGCGGTTGGGTCAAACGCTTTGGCCTTGATAATGAACTGGATTGCTGGCTCGTTGATGATTGCCTCAAACTCTTCCAGAGTCCAGATGGTTAGGTCTTTGCGTAGCTTCTGCAAATCAAGGCAATCGTTTATCGTTTCTGTAACTGCCATGATCTGACCTGATTGAGTTTTCCATTCCACGAATCTGATGTTTGTTGGGCTTGGGTTGATCTCATTATCTTCACCCCATTTCTCCAGATGGTCATACCCTTTAATCATCCCTGCAATTGCTTTACGCAGCCGTTCAATGTCTTTGTGATCAATGGCATCCCAAACCCTAGTCATTTGACCCCAAAACCTCTCTCTAAACTCACTGTCAACTAAAGTAATCAATCTCTCACAACCCCATTTCTGGTGATGTTTCTCTTTCCTTGACTCCAGTTCAATCAAAACCGCACTAGCTTGAATATCCCAAGTAGTTGGCTCATACCTTTTAATCTCAACTTTGGGAACATCTTTTCTTGACCGTGATTTAACCATTTTCAATTTCCTTTCAAAAACGACAAAGAGACAAAGGGACAGGAGACAAACCTCTTGTTTATAGACAAGAGGTGGTTTGTCCCCATCTCCTCGAAAAGACATTTGGGACATTTGTCCCCGTTTGTCTCGTTTGTCACTGGATAGATATACAGCATCTAATTATCCAAACTGGATTTCAACCAGACCCAATTTGACCCAATGACAATCTTATTTACGCTAACAAGACGCTCCCTTGCACGAAGCCATGCTTTCTTAAAGGCCGTCTTATCATCCTCAGTACACCCTTTCATAGACCAGAATTCGGCTCTCCAATCGTCCAAACTGACTCCATACCTACTAGTACCATCTACTTCACTGTATGTACCTTTAGACTTAATCACTTTCATTAAAGAATCCATCTCAATCCGCTGATTGTTGCCGCTACCTGAGTTATTTTTAGACCCTTTAGGCCTGTCATTTGCGATGTCTGGGTTGTGCCTGATGGCTAATGAGGTGGTAATTTCAAAGCCCAAGTCTGATGTTCCGATCTCCACCAGCACAATTTCGATGCCAATCTGGATGCTGTCTGCACCGTCTTTTTGTTTAGATACTGTGAGTATTGCGTTACCTATGACGCTAGGGTCTGCTGAGTTGATTACACTGTCTTGCCTTTGTATCTCAAGTTCAGTGTCTACAGCACCTAGCAAGGAACTATGACCTCTGAGTCCTTTAGTAACGTCTTTACCACTGTGGTGAATTACCATCAATGCACATTCAAAAAGTTCTTGGAGTTTCCCTGCTTGGGTGATGAATGCACCCATATCTTCAGAACTGTTCTCGTTAAATCCACCGCCAGACATACGCATCAGGGTGTCAAGGATGATGAGTTCAATCGGTTCACCTATCTCAGCTATCAAGTCATTGATTGCGTTGAGTAGTTCTATAAAGTCTTCGGGACTTGATCTCAGGTTGAGTTGCGCCCTGATGATGTAGAGGTTTGCGCCATCTGGACTCTGATTTTGTATCTTGCAAGCCTTCACCCTCGCGCCCATACCGCCGTGACCCTCACCACATATATATAAGACTGCGCCTTTTTTGGGTATTTTGTAACCCATCCAATCTCTGCCTGTAGCTATTGCTTCAGCTAGGTCGAGTGAGATGAATGACTTGTATGAGGCAGGGGGTGCGTAGAGAGCTACGAATGCTTTCTTCGGGACAATTGACTGCACGAGCCACTCAACTGGCTCATCTTTGATTGAGTCCCAAGACTCGACCAGTAATCTGGAGGGTTTTGCTTCTTTGACGGCAGCACTAGATTCTTTTGATTGAGGCTCAGGCACATACTCATGCAGCCTTGATGGTTGCCATACATCTTCGACAGACTTGACGATAGGACAGGCTTTTGCTAGTTGTGCCAGCAATGATCTAGACCCGTCATACCTATTTACCCACTCGTAAGCATCTTCTTTGGGGTGGGTGAGGGGTAAATCCAACACTCTGATGCTTTTGGTGCTACCTGATCCAAGTAAAGATTCAACAATCTTGTGGGCATAACCCCATCCAGCGGCATCATTATCGGGGACTATCACGACATTTGCGCCAGCAAAGTACTGGTTCAAGTCCTGATTCCAACCACCAGCACCAGCGTGTGAAGTGGTAGCTACAACCCCAAGGCTGCATAAGCTATCTGCCGCTTTCTCACCCTCAGTTATATATATGACTCTGCCATCGGCAATTGCTTGTCGCAGTTCGGGGAGTCGGTAGGGGATGATGCGGCAGTCACCTAACTTGCCTACTCGACTGCCATCAGGCATGACTCTGAGGGTCTTGTATGTCTTTCCTTTGATGTCATTGGTCTTATATCTTTGCTTAAGAAAGAGGGAGATGCCGTCCTCGTCAACGTAATGCCATTCATGCTCTAGTGTCATGACTGTCGGGTTTGTGGCTTGTGAACTGGTAGGTATCGGCTTGATGCTGGACAGGTATTCAGGTCTGTCTGGTAGCTGCGGGAGTATGCCCATGTCCTTGATGGTGCTAAACACTGTGTGCTGGTCGCAGCCACCATGACATTTGAAGAGGTAATTCCCGTCAACTGATTCGGTGATTGACAGGGATGGATGCTTGTCGCCGTTACCTTGACCGTGATCGGGTACGGGGCATGATGCTAGGTAACCGTTGCCTACTTTTTTTGCGTTACCCAAGATGGACGCTATTTCTTGTGCTGACATTGTTACTCCAGTACCAAAGACATTTGGCTTATTCTTTTATCTTGCAATGGTTTGTAGTCAGGATTCAATTCACAGCCAAGATATTTCCTACCAAGGTCTTGTGCAACTTGAGCTGTTGTCCCGCTACCCATGAAAGGGTCAAGCACCACACCACCAGCAGGCGCACCAGCAAGGATGCAGGGTTCGATTAATTCCGTAGGAAAAACCGCAAAGTGTGCGCCCTCATAAGGTTTGGTCGGTATTGTCCAAACACTTCTTTTGTTTGCGCCTTTGATTTCATCGTATTCCACAATTACATTTTCAGGGTTGTGCGGAACTCCCCAATTTTCTCGACTTCTTGTTTTAGAGTCTCCAGAACGCCTTACACCAGCTTTGCCATTAGTTGTCTCTTTGATTTCTTCTCTAACAGATTCTCTGTCGTAATAATATCTTTGAGACTTACTCAACAGGAAGATGTATTCATGCGACTTAGTACAACGATCATTGACCGACTCAGGCATAGGGTTTGGCTTGTGCCAGATGATGTCTTGGCGTAAATACCAACCATCAGCCCTTAAAGCAAATGCCAGCATCCAAGGTATGCCGATAAGGTCTTTTGATTTGTACCCTGCAAGTTTTTGGGTCTTACTAACTGATTGACCATTACGACCTTCAGGGTTCTTAGGGTCTACCCAATCACCCTTACTACCAGTTCCACAATAGCTGTCTCCAATGTTCAGCCACAGCGTCCCATCATCCTCCAGCACATTCCACACGCATCGGAACACCTCGACCATTGCATTGATATATTCCTCTGGTGTTGCCTCAAGACCAATCTGACCATCATGCCCATAATCTCGCAGACCATAGTAAGGGGGGCTGGTCACGCAAGTCTGTGCTTTGATGCCCTGTTCTTTCCACTTACGCATGGTTTCCCTGCAATCACCGAATTCGATTAAGTTCATACCACCTACCAAATTTAAAGAGACAAAAAAACCAGAGTTCTCCCCCGAAAACTCTGGTGCTGGTTGGTTCAATGTTTAAATAAACATCTCATCATCATCTAATGGTCTAGGTGCTAGCTTGGCCTTAATGGGGCTAGGTGCTGGTTTGAATTCCTCTTGCAAAATCTCAAGTACAGTTCTTGAAATAGGTTTTTTAACTGGTGCTGAGATTTCGGGATCAAAGCCGCCTGTATTGTCATCTGACAATGCTGCGGGTCTAGCTACCCAACCCGTTACGTTGAACTCAGGTACACGGGTTGAACCTTTACCAACCTTTTCGGGGCGTGAGCCTGTGTACTGCACCACGGGCAACTTGCCGGCATGGTCAACAGGAGATTGAGCCTGTATTTGTTTCCACAGGGCATCTATACCCATGTTTGCCCCTGCACCATTGGCACTGAACTCTGCCACGCCCATAGTCTTGTTGTAGAAAGTTGCCTTAAAACCACGTTTATGGTCTGCTGTTGGCTGTGCGCCTTTCTGACCCAAAGCGGCATCAGGTATGAATTCAAAGATGCCAACAGCAATGTGCATCCAACCTGTTTCAAAGTTTTCGTAGTCAAAGACGAACTTTTCCAAGATGAACTCGCCATCTTGATTTGACCATGCGTTAGCTTGGGGAGAAAAGCGGATGTAGTTGCCAGAGCCGCCTGAGTTACTGAGGTTTAAATTCACAATGTTTCCTTTTTGAAAGTTTTAAGAATGTGACAGATGTCACGGTTGGGGGATTGGGGTTGGGATTATTGACTCAAACCTTTGTCTCTGGCAAGGGTCAATCCTGAAGATATGCGGGAAGTTAACTCATCAAGACCAAGTCTTTGTTCCTTTGTTAACAGTTTCTCTGCCGCTGCTGGGGTGATGAGTTCTTGCTTGACGATCTGGTCAATGTTGAGTCCACGAGCTAAAAGGTGAGTAACAACACCTGATTCATCAGTCCAAGACCTCAACGCACGTTTGGGTGCAAGCTGCCATCCATCAATCACTGCACCTGACTCCATGCGTTTAAGGGCATGATCTCGTACCGCCTTGATGTAGTCCTCAACCATGTCAAACTTGGTCAGCAAGACGCTTATCTGTTCCTCTGTCAAGACTTCAACTGGTGGTGCTGAGTGGACAACCTCAACCATGTTTGCCTGTGCAGGACAGATTGTTTTAGCGGGACAGTACTGACAGGCAGAGTCTGAGGGTACAGGCGGGAATGCAGGGTTCAGTGCATTCTCAATCGCAGGGGTCAGGATGTAATGCTCCCAATCAACCAACTCCTGAGTTGTCATTGTGTGCTTGCGTACCTCACCGTGATGCGGTTGGATGATCCAGAGTTCGATAGTGTCGATGTCTTGATATAAACCACCAGACTCCATAGTCGCCAATGCGTACAGTTTCAACTGTTCACTCTCGGCATCCACATAACCTCTACCAGTTTTCAAGTCTGCAATGATGAGTTTGCGCCATGAAGTGCTGATGCCAATAAAATCAGCAGTACCACCACATTTGTATGCAGGGGTATCTTGGTAGGGTAGGAATTTCTCAACTTCGCCCTCGCAAGCCCATTCAACCTCGTTGTATATATTAAAAATAGCGTCAAGATATTGTTTGGCAAAGTCACAGTTCTCCTCTGTCATTGTGATTCGATCAAACTCTTTACCAATAAAGGTCATAGGGTCTGAGTCAGTCTTATAGCAATGCTCTGCCAAGGCATGAATTGCAGTTCCCATCTTCGCCGCATCGCCACCCTCAACGTAAGGCATCAAACTTGAGAGCCTGACAGAGGCGGGACAGGCAATCCAACGGGCTGATGCAGAGGCTCTGAGGTTTAGTTGTTTGATTGCCATGATGTTCTTTCAGCGTGATGGTGATTGATTAAAAGTTGATAGGCGAGTTGCCTGATTTCATGAGTTGCTGAATGACCTAAGTCTTCAGGGTCAAGGAGTTGTTTCAAGAAACCTATAGTTGCAAGGTTTTGCTTGCGTTCCTTTTCAAGTTCAGAGGCAAGCCAGACGATATGCTCACGCATAGCTTGACGTTCTTTATCATCCATTGCGATACCCCCAAAGTGCAATCAAACTGGCATCCGATCTGCCATCATCCTTGACCCTCTTGAACAGAACTAGATCACGAGGGAACAACTCCATTGCTCTGGCTCGTGAACCATCCTTACCGCCTACAACTCCCATAGCTTTGATCCAAGTCTGCGGGGTCATGAGGGTTGTCTTAATGCGTAGGGCTGTGAGTGAACCCTCTACCACCCCAAGGCTGCGGGCTAGAGAAAATACACTGGTAACGCCTTGCCCACTCATGGCAAACACCTTTTCTACATAAGCCTCAGTAGGGTCAAAGTCCTTGATGATGTCAACCAACTCAGGCACTGATACCTGACGCTTGTTCTTGCCGTTGCGGGTGAGGGTGACTGTAGGCATATCCTCAACCCTTACCAGCTCACCATCGACCACAAGGGCGATAGCACCGTTTAGACCGCAGTCAATACCAATGGTGCGCCTAGTCATTGAGAAGCCCTCTGATCGCCTTAAAACGGCTCTGAATCAGGGAATTCACCGACTCATCTAACCGCCTAATGGTGGTGACAAGTGGTATGGTTTTACCTGTGGCATATCTGGAGACTTGAGCAGGGTGAAAGCCAGCATGACGAGCAACATCGGTAATGGTGTAGCCAGCCACTTCAGCCTTTTCCTTAATGTTTTCAATGGTTTGCATAGTTTGTGTGGTCATAGTGATGGGGGAGTCTAAAGACTTTTAATCCATTGGTCAAGCCCTTTGTGATTTAATAGTTGAGTAATAGTTGATTGAATTGTAGGGGATTAATTACAGGATAAACAACTAGTTGATTAACTTCTATATGATTGGCAACATCAACAACGCAACAGGAGAAACAAAATGAAACAAAATTTTATAGTTGAATTCAACGCAACAAACACACAAGATGGTTGGTCACGCATGGAATTTACATCAATGACAAAAGCCCTTGGCTTTATTTCTTTGATGGTGAAAAGCGGTTGCCATTGCCAAATTTTTAAAAGCTAAACCCAACGGGGCGCAAGCCCCATCTTTAAGGAGTCATTATGAAACACATCATTGCAGCAACCCTTGGACTTGATATTGCCGACCTTGGCGATTACCGATACCAATCAACTAGAACAACTAGACCAATTTATGCCATTGGCAACATCTATGTTGCAGCGGGTCAAAAGCCACCAAAGGATGATGTTGGGGCTGAGTGGGAAGAACACAAAGATCAGTTTTGGGCTAATGGACAAACCACTGTGTGGGTAGCAAAAGCAATTTAACTCAAGAGCGCAAGCCCCAACTTTAAGGACAACCATGTACCCAATTGAAGAATCAGAAGCAAACGAGATACGGCTTGAAGCCATGTACCTCAGACGCTACAACAACCAGTTGCTCAACCACCCCGACTGTCGTGACCCCGACCACCCAACCTGTGAACTCTGTAACGAGGAGAATGATGATGACAATTAAGCAAACCCTGCAAGCCACCCTAGTGGGCTTGATTCTGGCTACACCTTTCTTGATTGAGATTGCAAAGGAGTTAGTGAAATGAACAACCAATCACCATTTTCAACAAAAAAATATCAAGGCATTGACCCCGCATTTCCTCATACACACATACAGGGAAGTATGACCTACAAAGGCATGACCCTTCGTGACTACATGGCGGCAAGGGCTATGCAGGGCTTGATGCACAACTATGACATTTGTGATTTTTTAGAACATAAGGATTGGTTAGAAGATATTTCTATAACTTCCTATCAAATAGCAGACGCAATGATGAAAGCGAGGGAGGCATGACACCACTCCAAGACTTCTGTCAAGAACCTCGTTCAATGGAAGAGTTAGAAGAGGCTGAATTCAAGCCTCATAGCGTCTACAACGCCGTCAAAAAGGGTGACTTAAAGAACGTCAAGGCAACAGACGATTGGGGTCGTAAGACGCATGGTAAGGGTCTGTTCCTGTCCACCGTGACACCTATTCCCTATAACGCAACCCTGTTAGTGCAAGCATGGAATACACAACAACAAGGAGAGACAGCATGAGTATGCATAAAGAACTCAAAGAATTGGTTACCAAGATTGCACCCCCCAGAAACATTCTTGGCGGGTTCATGACCCGTAACGACATCATCCAACTAATTGAAAAGGTAGCTGACGAGGCATCCTTGCTAGGTTGGATTCATGCAGAAACTATGAGCCGCAAAAGGCTAGAGAATAAGATTTTGAGACTTGAGCAAGAGGTTGACATCCTCAAAGGCCAACTCAAGGATGCTGAGTTAGAACTGATTGCTGTAGCAGCCAAATGAGCCACTTAAACAAAGTCATCTTGGCTTTGCTTTGTGCTGGCGCACTCTTTTACTTTGATTCAAGGGAGAAAACTCATGTTGGAAACAATAATAAATTTCGTGCTGATAGCGACATTAGCATTCGCCTTGGGAATAGCAGTTTGCGTAGCATTTGTTTTCTGGCTTCTAAGAGAAAGCAAACAAGAGTGATTTGTCCAGATTGCAAGAAGTGGGTCAGAGATGTAGGGGCAAAAACTTACAGTTGCGCTAACTCAAAGATCAAAAGAGGATTGCTATTTACTCATAGGGGACGCAAATGAAAGGCGGGGCAAGAGTAGGGTCAGGCAGGAAGCTACCCACCATTGACGAGCGTAGAGCGTTTAGCTTGTATGAACAGGGGTTCACCAAGCTAGAGATTGCCAACAGATTCGGTGTCTTATATAAGTCTATGCTGACCATCTTTCGCAAGTCCGGAAGATTCAAAGAAACTACAAAAAGGAAAAAGGCATGAACTGGCGGCAACTCACGATTCAGTACGTCAAGGATTTACTCAGGGCAAAGACACCTGTCGAGATGGTGGAAAAGGAACTGACTGAGGCACAACTTGCCAAGCTGCAAGCAGAGACTTCAGTAGAGTATTCGCAAGCCATTGTGGACTACAACAAACAACGCATCATGCGTCTTAGCAAAAGAATTCAAGAACTTGGGGGAAACAATGTCCGAATCATTGAATCGAAAACGACAAATTGAGGAACTGAAACTAGTTGATGTTGAGCTAAACCCATATCGCAATATGGTGATTGAGGAAGTGGCAACAGAGATTCAGACGAGGTTCAAGTCGGCATTCCCGCCAGATACAACAGATAGTTTTGCAGTTTTTGTAAGGGGAATGAAGAAATGACACAAGATGAAATCATTGAGATGGCAAGATTTGCTGGCATAAGAATTGACAGCTTTGGATTTCAAGGCGGTTTTATAGAAGAATTTGAAGCCTTTGCCAAACTGGTAGCCGCTAAAGCCTTAGCACAGCAAGAGCAAAAGCCTGCCGCTACGTTAGCAGTTCGGGAACACGCTCCTGTGGGCAAGGTTGCCTATGTTTTAGAAGTGGATTTGCCAGTTGGCATTCATAAACTCTACACCACCCCACCAGAGCGTACATGGGTAGGTCTGACAAATGATGAAATTGCGCTAATCAATGCAGACTACCCGTATGCTCAAGGTTTTGCCAGAGCCATTGAAGCCAAATTAAAGGAGAAGAATTCTTGATCGTAAAAATCCGTACTTTTTACGGTAAGCAACGGGGTCTAAGAGGTGACCGCCAGCATCAAGTTGATGAGGGAGTTGCTTGGTTATGCCAAAAGTGTGGAGAGGTGATCTTGCATGAACACCTCATCCACAAGCACTTTTGCAAGACTCAGATTAAGCCTGTAGTCCATTCAAATACTGAGTCTTCCCCGCAACCTTGACAGCAGTCAACTCTTGATTCTTCAGGTTGTTGGGGTCGTAAGACACATGAACCCATCCACTATCGGGTATACCCTGTGTGTAAAACTCAAGAATCAATTGAGTGTAATCAAGGTTGTCCATGATCCACTGTGCGAGGTCAGCGTTGGCAACGCCAGCTATCTCAATGTCAGCAGCCTGACCCTTGCAATGGTCTGATGTTTTAGAGCCACCAACAGCCGCATTAGACTCTGGAGAGCGATAACCTGAGTTCACGGTAACAGACTTACCGAAATGCTCTCTAACAGGCTGTAGGACGTTCTCACACAATGCTTTGAGGTTCTCAATGGTTGCTTCATCAGGCGTGTTGTCCAGACCCAAACGAGTGGCAGTGTCGGACTTTGTCAGTTCTTTCAGGGTGAAGTTGGCAGATAAGTTCATGGTTTGACTTTCAAGGTTTGGAGGGCTTCGTTGTAGAGGGAGACACAGGTTGCAAGTTTTCTGATGGCGGCATCTCCTTCATCGGTGATGGCGATAAGAGCTTTAGAAGTCTCTCCGTCAAGTTCGGCTGATGCACTTCCTGAGTTATCTCCGCTGGTAACGGGGGCATCTGAGGAGGCTTGTACGGGGCAACCGGAGGCTTTGACAGCGATCCGCAACTTGAGAGCGCCACTGTCAATATCACTATTGCGCTTTTGCTGTAAAAGTTTAGCATTTTGATTTGCCTTTTGGAGTTTTAAAGATTGGTTCTGAACAGCAGTAATAAGGACTTGCTCCTTTTGCCTTGCGTCCTCATTAAGCGCAGCAATCTCAAGTTTTTGACGATTATTCTCGTCATTTGTTCCCTTGAGATAACCAGTGCCAAATGAACTCGCTACCGCCAAAAGGATGCCTAAAATTACCCAAGGGTTAAACAGACTCATGGCTTTGGGGGTTCATCATTGTCAACAGCCTCTGCCTTTGCTGTAGCAGTTGCTATTGCTTTAACACCAGACCTGCCAGCAACACCACCCAAAACACCCGTGATAAACACCATAATGGTGGAAATCTGTTGTGTATACACCTTGTCAATGGGAGCCATACCAGCCATAGGCTGAGTGACGTAGGTCAAAGCATAGAGGAACATGGCTACCGATCCAAGCAAAATCAGCATCAAACAAACAATCACAAACGCCCATACCCTAGCTTCAATATCGTCAGCAGTCATACGACTATTTTTGTTCATCACTATTGTTGGCATTACTTTTTCTCCTGTTCAGGTTTGACTAACATTTCAGGGCAAGTGCCTGTAGCTGTGCAAATAGGGGGCTTGCACTCAGCATTTTCCCAGTTCTTAGGGTCTTGGCAACTATAGCGAAATCGGTCTTCACAGCCCGTCAACAGCACTAACAGGATTGACAAGCCCCAAATACAGTAGATGTTCATTTGCTTTTCTCCCTTTCTTTTTGCTCAATCTTTTGCCGCATTTTCTCGACCTTCTCGACCTCAGACTTGACCTCATTCTTGGCTTCTAAGATGTCAAGATAAAGAAACCCCATCAACGGGAGTAGCAGCCCTATGAGCAAACACATTGCGATCCAAGCCATTATGTCTTCCTCCACTGACTTACGAACAGTAACCACGCCCACAGGTAGAGGAGGAATATAGTAGTCGCTGCTAGGTACGCTAGTTTTAGCTGGAAGTTTCTTTCTTCCTGTTTGCGTTGCCATAATTCCCGCCGTTTTACTGCTTCTTGCTTTAACCTTGCCTGAGTTTGCTCCTCTTGTATTGTTTCCCTCATTGCAAATACCTCTGAGTACAGTGCGCCCATCTCAGGAGGACTCTGGTACACCATACACTCCCTGATCTGCACCACCAACTCAGCCATCTGCTGCTGTGCCATCACTCTCTTGAGTGCGGCTTCCATGTAGTTCTGGTCAGGATCGTAGACGTTCTTTGACTTTTCTTCTTCTTCCCTTATGTGCGCTTCTAATTGTTCTTGAATCTTGAAGAACTCTGTCAGACTTTGGACAATCCCAACTTTGACTTGAGTCTCATCAACAGGTGCATAAACAGATTTCTTAGATTTAGCAACAGGTTTTGCAGCTTGAGGCTTTGGTTTAGCACCAAAGAGTTTACGGAAGTTACCCCAAAATCCAGTAACTTCCTTATATATCCCAACGACTTCATCAGCAGTGGCTTTAATCTCAACAAAAGATTCTTTAGCTTGCTTGTAGAGCTCACACCCAGCTTGAATCTGTTTGACCAGACCAGCCGCCATGAGGCATAACGTGATTGGATCAATTTCAGTCTCCTACTGGGTTAATAAGTTCTGCAACCCTGTTGTTGCTGGAGCAGTCAATAAACCGCCAGATGTTCTAGCAATACGATTGCCAATAGCTTGCAATCTTTGTTGAAGTATTGCCCTACCACTTTGGTCACGCAAAGCATTAGAGACTAAAGCAGGGTCTTCAGATACCAATATTCTAGCCACTTGTTGCTTTTGTTCTGGACTCAAATTAGGCGCATTCTGTTGGACAAACTTTGATGCCACTCGCAAGGTAGTAAAAGCATCACCAGATAAAGCCGCTGCAACTTCTTGAGGCGAAATATTCATCCCAATATTCTTAGACTCCATCAAGGTTTCAGCAGTTGCAGAGCCACTAAGAACTTTACCCGCTGCTTTTTGAGATTGTGATGCAACCTTAGCCAGCTTTAGAATGTCATCAACCTTGTCTTGAGGGTAAATAATCCTAAGAATCTGACCCTCTTTAGCTTCAGCACTTTCTAAATTAGCCATCATGGATGTTCTACCACCCATACTCATCTTGTTGCGTAACTGAGCCATGATGCCAGCACGATAAGCTGAAACAGCTTCAGGATTCTTAGAAACCAGTTCTTCAAACTCAACTTGCACTTGATCTGGACTCTTAGCAAATGCTTTTTTACCAGCATCAAATGAACTTGTAGTTAACTTGTCACTTGCCGCTTGTGCTCTTGCCTCACCTACCGCTGGTGCAGACTTATTAATCAGACCTCTTAATGCTTCTTCATAGGGCTGAAGTTCTTTGGCAATGTCACCTTCACCGCTGGTATATTTTCTGTTTATATCAGCTTTAAGACCACGCCTAGCAATCTCCATGTCTCTAATAGTTGGGGGTCTAATGAATGTGACTTCACCAGCCTCGTTCATTGTGAAGAATGGCTTTGTCTTTAATTGTGCTTGAGATAATTTGTTTATCAACTCATAGGCACTAGGAGATCGTTGCATCGCATCTGTCAAAGAGTTCAGCATCTCCTCAGTAATAACACCACCTTCATCGTATGCCTTGTTATAAAGTGCATTTCTAGCGGTTGTTCTTTCTACTTCAGATTGTGCAAACTTCTTCAAAACATTAGGCTCTGTTCCAGCACTTAATTCTTTTGATATTTCTTCAACTGTCTTATTGCGTAAAGTAGTTGGTCTATTTGTTAAAGCATCTCGAATAGTCCTAGAAGCATCACCACCACCTGAAGCGTAAGCCCTGACAATACCTAAAATATTTGGGTTCTCAGCAAGGATTTCACCGCTTGCAATTTTTGAAACAATATCATCTGGCTCAAGACCTGTTTGTTGCTGAATACGTTGGACTTCAGTCTCAACAATCTTTGCACCACGATCACCAAGTTTCCTACGGGTGAAGTCAATTATTGGATCAAGAACTACATTACCAAAACCTTTCATGCCAAGATAGGTTGCTGGTGCTAGTACAGTACCTGTAGCTGTACCTACAGTACCCCCAACTAATCTCTCATAAGCATCACCTTCAGCACCACCAGCACCTGTTAAAGCACCTTGCGTAGCACCAACACCAGTAACTCTAGCTAATGCTGGAAATAGTGATTGAGTTGTTGCAGCAGTGCTACCACCGCCAGTAAGGTACGACATAGCTAAAGATATGGGAATTGATGCGCCAGCCTCAATAAGACCAGACTCAACTGGTCTAGATGTCTCGTAGTTTTTTATCTTTAATCGAATGTCTTTAAGTGCTGTGTCATAGTTTTCACCACTTACAGAACGTAAGTATGCTTCTGCTTCATCAGCAAACTTAAATGTTGTACCTTGCAAAGCACTGCGTAGTTTCTGTGTCTCAGGTTCTTGTTGCTCACCCATGATAGTAGGGGAAAATGTCTTCTGCAAATCCAACTGCTTGATATGAGCATCAATCTGTTCATCAGAAAACATTCTTTTACCATCAGGCGTCTGCATTGCCTTTGCTCGTGCAATTTGGTCTTCTCTTAGTCCCATGATTGTTCCTTAGTTGCTTGGAGGGGCATTGATTATTGAAGATAAATCAGCGTCCAAAGTTGGTATAGGGGTTGGCACTTTTGCTCTGCCAGATGCAATTTCGGCACTTTTCAATATGTTTTGCAGTCTTGCTCTTTTTGCAGCGACATTTTCTGGCTTGTCATTAATTTGTGGGAAGTATGACTTGCGGTATCCTTCTAGCTGTTCTCTTGTATAAGCAGCACCAGTTCCAAGAGTTAAAGCAGCATCTAGAATGTCTAATTGTGCTGACTCAACAATTTGACGTTGTGCTGATGTAAATTTATTTGGAATCATTTCTGTGCGGCTCAAGAATCTTGCAATTTCAATACTTGTATTTGGCATTGCAGCAGATGGGTCTACTCCAATTGCTTGATTAATTTGATCAACGCTAAAGTTTAATCTGTTAGCCAAAGTTGCTGCTTTTCTTTCGCCCTCGTTTGGCATATTAATAGTTGTATTTGGACGTTTTGCAACCTGTAAGTTTAAAAATGATTGCTGTTCATTTTTGGGCAACGCTTGAAATGCTTTCCATTCAGCTACAGCGGCTGGAGGTGCATCCGGTGCAGTGTATAAAACACTCATGTTGCTTGCATCTAAAACACGATCCCCAATCGTTATTGTTTTCTTAGTTTCAGGATCAAATTTCTTAAGAATTTCACGACCAGCAATAGTCCTTGAAAGTTGTTGTTCAACTTCTTTGTTACGAGTTCCATCAAGATTAATAAGACCCCTAGCAAGATTTTGAACCTGTTGAGACTCAAGCCCTTGAGTTCCTTTGACTTGCTGGTCAATGATTGCTAATCCAACTGCTCCATAACTTTGCAATGTAGCGTATACATTTTCATCAATAGAACCATCAGGCTTGTAAAGAGTTTGAGCCAATTTCTGCAACTCTAACTGAAGATTCTCAGTCTTCCTCGCCTGAGCATTCTTCATCTCATTATTAAGAATCTGTGCAGTATTGCTGTCACCAGTTTGCAAGGCATATTGAATTGCTCTACCATAAGTTTCTGGTTTGTTCGGGTCAATCATGTTCAGCATCTGTTGACGTTGAGCAATCATCTGCAACTGTGGGTCTTTACCACCCAAAGCACTGCCAATAGCACCACCCAACTGTTGACCACCCATATACAGGCTGTATTGCGCTTGTTCCATAGGAGATAGCCGTGCAAATTGCATTGCTTGTGCTTGCATTGCTTCATTTTGCTTTTGTTGGTACAAAGCACGTTGCATGGCTTCTACTTCAGGAAACATTCCTGCGACAACTGACTGAGGTTGACCAGAAGTGAAATTAGGCTCAGGAGTAAACATCCCAGTCGGCGTATAACCAGAAAAGTCTGAGGAAGCAGAAGAATTTAAATCAAATCTTGGGTCTGATTGCAACAAACTTTCTTCGGGAAGCAAATTAGGATTTACTAATACTGGTAAATCAGGATAAACTCGATCCCTAATTACAGGATCAGGATTTCCATCTGCCTCTACAAGAGGTACAACCCTATTTAAATTTGTTATATTAAATGGCATGACTTTTCCTTAATAGTATCCAGAAGATTGATTGTTTACAGGAATAGACGCTTGATAGGAATCTGAAAACGCACTTGTTGCAAAAGGCGATGGAGCAAAGTATTTTTCTACGCCTTGTTGGAAACGCTGATTGTTTGCAAGACCACTTAGTGCCGTAGCAAATGGGTTATAGGCATTAGCTTGTTGTTGAGTCAATGCCGCATTTGTTCCACCAGTAAGTAAGGCTTGACCAACATTAGCACCAGCAGTAGCGGCACGACCACCCAACTGTGCGCCAATATCCAAAGGCTGTTGTCCTATCTGCTCAATAGCTTGTCCACCACCCAAATACGTTGTAAACGGGTTCAATGCACCGACTTGACCAGATTGATACTGACCTAACAATTGAGAGCCACTACCCAACAATCCAGCACCAAACGCAACATTTCGTTGTCCCTCAGATTGAGCATTAGCCGCCAACTGAGCATCTTGTTGAGCCAAAGCGTTGTAGTACGCTTCCATTTCAGGAGAGGCAGCACCAAAGCCAGCCGCACCGCTAGGACGCATACCTGTAGCACCAACAGACAAACCACCACGACCCTGCTGGAACAACTGATTCTGCAATTGAGCCATTGATCGCTCACGGCTAGGAGCAAGCAAGTCCTGTTGCTGTTGCATATATTGAGCCGCAACCTGTTGAGGAGACTGTGCAAGATACTGCTGACCAAGATTAAACAGTCCTGTAGCACCAGTTTGCAAAGGTTGATATTGCGTTCTAGCTAATTCCGCATCAGATAAAGCAGTGCCTGTAAGAGCCTGTAGACGGTCTTGGTAAGCCCTTAGCTCAGGACTGACGTTATAGCCAGCCCCAATTACATTACCTTGTGCATCAGTCTGAAAGTTAGATGTACCGTAACGGGTGGTGATGCCAACAGGACGAAACCTTGCCGCTTCCGCTGCAATTTGTGCCGCCCTAAGTTGGGCATCTGAAGATATATTTGCCGCATCTCTTGCGGAATTCCCCTGCATCCCACCACCTAATAGTGAAAATGCTCCGCTTATTAATGCTGATTTAAATGGCATATCAATCTCCCTTAATCAAAATTTCATCCACCTTAGACGGGTCTGTCTCGTCAGTAGCATGAATACAAAACCAAACACAATCTGTTATTGCCTTAACGCCATGCGTCAAGCCAGCCTTAATTTCAATACAAGCAGGGGCAGTAACAATATCAATCTCATCCCCACGCAATACCGCAACCTTACCTTCAGCCAAGATAGACAAGTGACTGAAGTTATGGGTGTGTTTAAGAATGGCTACACCCGCAGGAAACCTAGCTTCCTTGGCATACAGTCCATCAGAAAAGTGGTGGATGATTTCAGGCTGATTCATTTGTTTGTTGTTGTTGAATGGCTACCGCCTCTGCAAGTGCTTGTGCCGCTACTGCCGCATCATGCACTGCTTGTTCTTCAGCGGTGTACTCAACTTGAGAGACTACGCCTGTTTCTACGTTTACTACGATTCTGTGTGTCATAATTTAGCCTTCATAAAGAATGTTGATTGATCCAGCGTCAAAGGTGTCTGTGCCGTTTACGGTGGTTAGGCGTACGCGATCAAGCGTTCCTGATAGCGCCACAGCGCCAGCGACCATCATGATGTTTAGCGCAGCGGGATATATAAAGTTTCCCGAAACAGCCCAAGTATTTGAACCCATACTTGACAATATCATCTGCCCATAATGTATGTAGGCAGCGGTGTTTACGCCTGTTGGGATAGTGGCAAAACCACTAGAAATATTTGACGTTGTTGTAAAACTTGAGTTGTTAATAAGACCGACACCAGCGTTGTATCCGCTTGTCAAAACAGAACCTGCGCCTATTTGTACTTGAATAGATGAAGTACCACTCGTACTTACACCATTAAACATCACAGTAATCCGCTTCACCCATGATGGGATAGAAGTAAAGTCAATACTCGTACCGCTGGTAGACGCAACCGCAGTGCCAGAGGTAATGCCAAGAATTGCGCCAGAGTTGATCGTGACGCTTGCTGATCCATCAATTACTGTACTCATGCCCATGTCCCCACGTTAGTCGCTGCGCCTGATGCGGAAAGCGGATTGATTCGGATAAAGCTACCAGCTACTGTTGAGTAAGCACCGCCCGGTGCAACTGATAGCGTGTACTGCGGAATGAATGTGCCGCCAGCGTTAATTGACACTGTTCCTTTTACTATTGAAATAGCACATTTGGTAGCATTACCAAAAGATTGTGTAATTACTGTTGCAGAAGCTGTTTGAATAAAAACTACACCATCATTAGTTGCGGCTAAAGTTGTAAGTGACGTATTGTTTTCTGCTAAAGATTCATAATAACCAATGTTGTTAACGGTAGCTGTACCGCCAAACCCAAGCGCAATTGTGTGAGAAGTTGCGCCAGCAGTTTTGCTAAGCGCAAAAATTATTTCAAACTCATACACAGTGCTTGCTGACAGCGTAACACCAACGCCAAACAAACTTTGTGCGCCAGTTGCATTAGAGCCGACATAGTCAGCGTTCAGTCTGTAATACTGTTGAGTCGGAACAATGCCTCGCTGTGTGCCAATAGGTGTAGCCGCAAAGATGGGGCTTGTGTATTCGATGTTGCCAGCGGCTGCTGTACCGATCAGCGTGTCAGAAGTTAAAACAAGTATTGACATGATTATCCTTCGTACAGAATGTTGACAGAACCAGCATCGAATGTGTCTGTGCCGTTGACTGTTGTGATACGAACAGCGGTAAGTGCAGCAGCGAGTGCAATAGAACCACCTGTCGCAAAAACAAGAAAGCCAGCGTCTGCTGAACCTCCAGTGCCAGATGCAGACCAAGTATTACCTGTAAGATTTGTAATAGTCATACTTCCACTAATTAACGCCGCCGCAACTGAATTATTTAACCCAAAACCTGTTGTAAATGAAGTCGCAGTAAGGGCAGATGCACTAAATCTTACGGCTGAACCAACATACCCTGTTGTTGTGTATGTTGTTGACCCTGTTCCTAACTGCACTTGAATACTTGATGTGATGCTCACACTCACGCCACTAAACATCACAGTAATTTTCTTAACCCACGCTGGCAGACTTGTAAAGTCAATGCTTGTACCACTGGTCGAGGCTACAGCTGTTGCCAAGACATTGACAGAACTAGTCGCAGTGGCTGCAAGCAAAGTCAGCGTGTTTGTACCCGCAACAGCAGGGGCAGCAAGTGTTACCGCCCCGCTGGTATCTCCTGTTAAAACAAGTGAACTCATATATTCCCTTTTACAAAATTACCCAACGACTACCACTAGGAACAGTGACAGCAGTTGATGTTGTGATTGCGGTACTAGAGACAGTCTGTGAAACTGAAACAGTATAAGTTCCTGTAGTGCCTGTACCAGTTCCAAATGCACTAACAAATGTTCCAGCAGTTACGCCAGTTCCACTAATGATAGAACCAACCACCAAAACACCAGAACCAGTTGAACCTGTGATTGTTAATGTTGTTCCAGAAATAGCACCTGTACCAGTAAAGTTAGCCGCAATGGTAATAGGGCCAGTAGCCATAGCATTTTTACCAGCCGTTATTGAGTACCCCATAGTTACTGTCTTTGAGTTCTCGTAAAAGATGTCATTGCCAGATGTACCAGTAGCACCACCACCACCTACAGATGCCCATGCTGTACCACTGTAACCCTCAAAATTTGAGGTTGTAGTGTTAAATCTAATCTGTCCAGCAACGGAACTTGCAGGGCGTTGACCAGTTGTACCCTTAGACAACAGAACAGCACCAGTTGATGTAAAACTTGAATCAGCAGTTGCGGTCAATGTTGTGAAAGTACCAGCAAGGGCAGAAGTTCCACCAATCACCGCACCATTGATCGTGCCGCCATTAATAGTTACTGTTGGGATTACAACAGTACCTGTAAAGGTAGGAGATGCAGTATCTGCCTTAGAGTTAACAGCAGTTTGAATATTGTCAAACTCAGTATTGATTTCAGTACCCTTGACAATCTTTAATGGATCACCAGAGGTTAAAGTGTCCTTAGTCGCAAAGTTGGTTGATTTAGTGTAATTTGTCATGGCATTCCTTTAAGACATTCTGCCTTGTTTTGTCTGAATTTCAATCTTCTGAATTGATAATTGAGATGAATTAACAGTTGTTTCATATCCAGTTTGAACAATTTTGCCAGAGCCAGAGCCATTTGCCATCAATGTCTGCAAAGCAACTCCTTCTGAATAATAAGCAACTATAGTGGCATTTGCTCCATATTCTGCTATTCCATACTCAGAAACACCTTGAGCTGGAATTAATATGTTTTGCGATTGATAATTTGTTAGAAAATCATATCCCCACTTGATGGTTACAAATTGATTGCTACCACCAATAACAATAGCACTGATCTTTTTTATGATTGATGTTTGAGATTGGTTTCCTAAATCAGCGTGATTTGTGTAGTAGGCAAATTGATAGGTACTTGTATCATCAAGATAACCAAAAAATTTAGCAACATATCCAGTTTTACCAATCAACAAATCGCCGTTGCGCCTAGATAGAAATGATTTCGGCTCAATAGAATCCCATATTGTTGCTCTATACGAACCATCAGCAAGAGACTTTCTAGTATCAAAACAAAATACTTGCTTAACAATAGGGGCTGTTATCAAGTAAAATGCTTCTCTTTCAGAATATACAGACTTGATATTTGCCATTGTCTCGCCTGACAATGTAGTCATCAAGTCATCACGCACATTTCTAGACAAGTCACGCTCTGGTGCTGACTTCTCTTGAATAGTTCTCATTAATGATCTAATACCGCTGTTTGACAAGAAAATAACATCAGTGCTAGTTGTTTGAATACTGTCTCTAGCAATACATCCAATACCCTCAACAGTATCACTAAGAACCATTGAAGACGGCGTAGTAGCACCAGAATAAATAACAATCTGACGCTTACCAAAGATGAACAAGAATCCGTTATGCGCTGCTATACCCGTAATCTCATCAGCACCATTAGGCCAAACATTATTGATGTTTAAGCTACCAGCAGTACCTGTTGACCAAACATGGCCTGAAATCAAGTCACTGAAAAAGATAGTTGCATTGTTTGTTGTAGTTGTAGCCGCCCACAAACGACCATAACCAGAGATTACATTATTTGCATCTGGCACAGTCCCTACATAACCCGTCTTTTCAGAGACTCTGCGGAATGTAGTGGTAGATACAGCGGGGTCATAAATCAGTGCGTTATGACCAGACTGAAAGAAATAAGTAATGCTATTTAATGACGCACATTGCCAATTGCTTGCGGTAATCGTTGGTGCTGTACCCCCGCCCCCATAGGTCAATTCAACAAGTGCATTAGAACCATCAAGTTTGAATAATTTATTGTTTCCAGCCAACAAAACAGTCAGAGTTCCATCTGCTTCAATAAGTTCATGTATTACACCAATATCGTTAGAGCCAAGAGTTCCTGTGGATGAATTGACTTTTGTCCAACCTTTTCTACAACCAATACGACCATACTGGTCAATCACGCAATTAGTCGCAACCAAGGCATATCCACTCTGTAAGTCAAGTGGAGAGTCTTGTGTATTCAACCCAAAAAAGCCGGGGGCTGATACTGATGAAACTTGGATTTCTTGACTCATGTTGCAACAAACTCTTGATTTTCAGGATAGCGAGTGCCTTCCAATGCAATGTAATCAGCCAACATAGCTTTGTAAAGCAAATAAGCCTCAGATGAAGACAGACCACCATCTTCACCACGTTCTACCAATGCACGGGCATAAGCATTCTGAGACACTAACGTATCAGCAACAGAAACAACAGTTGCATCTGATGACAACGTAGCCTGTGGCACTGTCAAAGCAAACTTGATTGTGTATGCACCATCAGGGATTGGATAAAGATTTACCTTGGTGTCGTAGCTGCCATCAACCCCATCAAAAGCAAATTCAGTAGGGATTGAATTGACCAGTGGCGTAAAGTTCAGCTTGCGGTTCATGTCTACAAAGCTGATGTTAATCAAGCCAACATTGCTTGTGGTGTTGATTACATCCATCACTTGAAACTTCTGACCAGCACCCGTCAAAGAATAAGCTGGTGTAGATGCCGCAGTAGTGACTGTGATTGTTTGACCTAAAACATTCCAAGAAAACGCATCTTCAATCTGACGTTTTGCATCATTGACAAATTTTCCAACTAAAGTGGAATATGCAGTTTGTATAACTGTAGATACAGTAGGTTCACGCAACCTAACGAGTACATCGTTTACAAGTTCAAGATAAGTCATCTGCTTCCAGCCTTTGCTTTGTTCCTGTCGGATATAGCTTTAGCTTTTGCCTTTGCGTCAGCCTTTGAGGTAGCACCCCATGCCTTAAGCGAAAGAAGCAGTCTTGTTGGTTCACCATCCCTGTACTCTGCACCGCTGTTACCAGCCATACGAGCCAAGAAACTTGCCCTGCGAGGGTTATCCCCCGACTTTACTGGTGCTTTCAAGTTGCCACCAGTTTCCGCATTATAAGATGCTCTGCCCTTGGCATTCAACCCCCCTTTGGGATTTTGACCAGCTTTTGTTTGCCAAGTAGGTGATTTCATCTTTTACCTCATCTGTAACTTGCCGTTTTCTTTGCAATCTTTTTAGGTTGCTTTACAAACTGTTTACCAGCCGCAGTACCCTTGCGCTTGGCTTTAGTAGTTGCCGCATACTCAGCAGAACTCAAAGACTTGATTGCAGCCTCTGGCAAATACCTCTCGCCTGTCTCAGACGATGGTTTACCACTCTTGGTACGCCACTTCTGCTTACCCCAATCTTTGAGAGATTGCTGCGGGTCTTTCACTTCTTAGCCTTTGGCTTGGGTGGTGGTGTGTGAGTCAAAACCTTGCTCTCAGGAGTATGTTTTGCACCTGTCATCAATACACCTCCAGCTTTGTGCAATTTACCCTTGTAAACCTTGCCATCAGGCAAATAGTGCGTTGCTGATTTGCTCATGTCTTGTAACTCCCGCCTTTTTTCTTGTACTCTTTGGCAAGCAATTGCGCTTTTCTTGCTGACCACTCGCCAGAGTCCCCACCTGATGACCCTGCTTTAATCTTCTCAAACAAGGCTTTTCGCATGGTGGGCTTGGTGTAAACCCCTGCTTGATTGACCTTAGATTTGGTTTTCATTTGTCAGTACAACACTTTTGCTGTGATAGTTCCAGTGGTGTAAGCAGTGCAATTTGCTCTCAAATACTTAGGAGCATTGGCAATGGTAACAATTCCATCAGCAGTCAAAGCAGTACCAATTGTGGCAAAGGTTGTTCCATCCAAGCTACCTTGGAATGCAACAGTTGCAGTAGTAATACCACTAACTTGCAAGAATGCGGGTTGACCAGCATCTGCTTGAACAGATCGAGATGCACCTGTTGCGACAACAGCACTCAATAGAGTAACAGGAGTAGTTAAGGATGACATTATTTACCTCTTGAAGATTTCTTCATCATGTTTGTAGTAGTCCGACCACCACGCATAGGCATTGGCATCTTTGGCTTACCGACCGCAACCATAATGGTCACAGGAACGCCCTTTTTCTTGGCAGCACTCTTAGTTTCTTTGGCCTTACCACCCATCATTTTTCCGTACATAGTGTTCCCCTTATTTCCAGACACGATCAGCAATAAAGGTAATCACACCGCCCATGAATGAAGCGATAGTCATACCCACCCAAAATCCACCTTTGCCTTTGTTGGCAAGTTCAAGTAAGGCTTTTACATCAGTACTCAATTGAGTTACCTGACCATGCAAAGCCTCAACTTGAGCCTCTAACCGACCAAAATCACGAGCATCTATTTCAGACATTTGCTACCTTTCGGGGTCTTCCCATACGCTTAAATGTTGGAATCACAGGCGCAAATGCGGTATCTGTTCTAGTCTCTGATTCTACAGATTCTGTGGTTACTTCTGGCTCGTCTATCCTCACATATCCTTGATGACCCTTCATTGAATCAATATCATGTTGATATGTGAAAGTTACAGTGTTATTTGATTGAAGACAGCGAAAAGTAGCCATAAAACCCTTTAAATTAGAAAGGGGGGACTAGCCCCCCTATCTTTACACCATACGAGCAGCTACAAGACGAATCTTGCAAGATGCCAAGTCTACAGTGCTACCAGATTCATTTTGAACACGAATACTAATAACATTTGCAGCAGAGACATAAGCGGTAACACTCATGCCAACTTCATCCACGGCGAAAGAACAACCCAAGACCATATCACCCAACGCAACGCCGGGAACGGCAACAGTTTCGGTTTCACCCGCACCATCAGCCAAAGAACCAGCATCAAGCGTAGCAACAACAGACCAAGTGTCGTTAAAAATCCCACGGAAAGTTTCATTGTTTCTATCTACAACAACAGCGGTAGCAGCAGCCATTTTGATTTCTCCTAATTAGGTTAAAAAAAGTCCCCCCACCACTAGGGCAGGGGGCGCAACTGCAATTAGGCAGGAACCAACAAAGCGAACATAGATGCAGACTTAGCCGCACCAGTGCTTGCTGCTGCACGGAGAATCTGAACGCCATACAGAGTGTCAGATGTGAACAGATTAGCAAGATACTCTTGCTTGTACTGAACTTGTGAACGCAGAGCAACTTGCTCAACCAGCACCATTGAATCACGGTGACCCATCAAACAAACTCGTGCGCCAGCAGAACCTGATGCAGTATCAGTGTTGCTTGAGACAAACACAGGGATGCCGTACAGGTTACCGATCTCACCAGTGCGGATAGTACTGTTTGTACCACCAACAAAGGCTTGTTCAGTGTAACGAGCCAGACCCATCAAAGTGTTGCGGCTTGATGGAGGAATCAAGAAGAAACGCTGATCCATTGGGGTATCAGTGTCATCAAGACGCTGAATAGTGCGGCGAATAGCGGCATCGGTCAATGCTGACTCATTGTTGCTTGCAGCAACATAAGCAGTAGTACCGTCACCACCAATGAACGCACCAGTTGCATACACGTTTGTACCCGCACCGCCGTTGGTTGAACGACCCAACTGAACCAAGTCAGTATCAACTTGTTTAGCCAGAGCATAACCAGCATCGGAAGTGTAGAAGTTACGCAAGCTGTTCAAGGCTTGGGCTTCGACAATATCCTCAATCAAACGTGAATATTCATAATGCTTGTTGATAGACACTTGAACTTCAGACTCTGTAGCAGCAATCAAAGTGACTGCTGTTTCAGCGGCTTTAGCGGAAGCAGAACCACGGGTAGGTGCAGGGATGTGAACTACATCACCCTTCTTACCTTTAAAGTTCATCTTCATAACGAGGTTAGCAAGAACCAAGTTTTTCTTGTAGGCAGCTATGATTTCATCTGACCAAATTTCAGGGATGAATGTTGCGCCTGTGGTAACAGTAACTGAATTACTGGGGGAAAATGATGTTGCCATGTTAAATCTCCAAAAAACGATAAGTTAAATTATCTAACCCGTCCGTCTTGATACGCTTGCATGATTTCTCCGCTTAACGCCTCATAACGATCTGGGTCAGTCATCTTCAGCCGAATTAGATCAGCCCTTCGATAGACTCTTTTTCCAGACTCCCCACTTCCACCTACATCAACACCCGCTGCTTTAAGGCTAGACTTGCGCTGAGTTTCCCCTGCTTCATTCGTCTGTCTCGTCTTAACGCCACGCAACTGTTTATAGGTACTCAACAATTCGTTTGCACTGTCGTAATCGTATTCACCATCAGCTTTTGCATACAAACCAAGGCGAATAGGTGAAGATTTCACCCAATTCACAAAGTCTGCATCTTGAGCAATCTGACCGAAATCAGGATGTTCTTGCGCCAGCTTTTGTTGAATTTGCATCTTTTTGAAATCTTGACCAGCTTGTCTAGCGGCAAGTACATCGGGATGGTTGTCAACAGTCCTGCGAACTGCCTCTTGTGGATTCTCGAAAAAATCTACTTCAGGCTCTTTCTCAATAGGTTGCTGTTTAGAGGAGAGGTTTTGCTTTATGAGTTCATCTGCCAGCTTTCGCACTTCCCCAACTTCCTGCGCTTGCTTTCCAATCAGCTTTTCAGCTTCTTGGTGCATTTTGACCACTTCTTCAAGAGATTTCTGCCTGTATTTCTCAGGCATCTCAGTCAGTGGTGCTACTTCAGGTAGTTGCTTCTTTTGCTCGACTGCATCTAACTCACTTAGCGACTCATCTTCATTGTCAATCAACATATTTTTACCTTTTTCCTGCCGTTATCGGTTCTAGGACATTCAACTCGACATTTCTGTTTATGAGTTGTGCTTTTGCTCCCACTTCAACTGATCTAGGTGTTTTTTCTCAAACTTCCCATGCTCTGACGGGAAAGAACCAGACCACCCTTCTAACTTGAAGTTTGGAGCAGATAGAGTACGGTTGGCTGTTTCTCCGCACTCACATCGAAAACTCGTTGTCTCATAATCAACAAGTCTTTCAGTTTTATGCCCGTTCTCACAGGCAAAATCAAACATTCTTTTCATTCAATTCCTCATACGCTTGTTCGCTGACCTCTTTCAAGGTTTTTAGCCAAGTCAAGATGGAAAGTTCCCCTTTTTTGAACATCAAGGTCTTTTCATCAGGAATAACGCTTATATTATTGAGTGACTCTATCATATTGTCAATATCAATAGTCAATTCTTTCCAACCGTCCATAGACATCATGGAAAAACGGTCTTCGTAGTACTTTTGTAGTTCTGGGGTCATTTTTTATCAGCAGTCTATTGCGGTTTCAAAGCCAACCTGATTTTTTAAGTCAGCATACAGGCTTTCCATCAAGTTATCCGCTGGAGTTGCACAATAAAAGGCATGACTTGCCACCTCTTGAGCGTTGGCTTGCCTAGCATCTGCATTTGCAGACACAGACACTTGATAATGACATTGATCTTTGTTTGCAAAAATATTTGTGATTCGTGCGTAAGCATCCGTAAAAGGTACGCCAACGCTACTTGTAGAGATAGAGATTTTGAGTGCCATTAGAAAGTTACCTCAGTTGTTTCAATTCTGCTTACCCACCTAATAGTGGTTGCTGCCGCCCCTGTCACAGTAACGGCTATGCCACCATTTGTTGTGTCTGCGGTAATTGCCAAAACCCATGTAGCCGCCGCAACATCTTGCGCTATTACAGTTGGAGTTACTGCGGCAACCAACGTAGTTGATGCAGCATTTGCGCCTCGTTTAATTACGCCTTCATACTTCCAACCTGATGTAGTACTTCCACCAGTTACGTTAGCAATGCAAGTTCCTTGAAAAACATAGGCTGAGTTATTTGGCAAGATTACTTGGTTGGTGGTGGTTGCTGCTGATGTATTGCATCTTAAAACAGTAGCAGTTGCATCTGTAGTTTGTACGCCAAGAATAAGGACAGCAGATTGAGACATTCCTAAAGAACTTGCAAGAGGCGCAGATGCAGGAATGATAATATTGCCTTCTATGCTTCTAGGTGTTCCGAATCTGCCCCCAAGAATAACACTTGATACTCCATTTGCTGTATTTGATTGTCCAGCAATAATTGAACTAGTGTCGGATGTTGTTGTAGAGTTAAAAGAACTAATAATAGAAGTTCGACCACCACCTATGGAATTTCCAGAACCAGCTAAACACCCACTATTTGGGCCAGTTACATTATTATTAGTTCCACCAATAGAAGCCGTGTTTGTACTACTAGCCGTATTACTGAAACCAGCAGTCGTAGAACTACTACCACTTGATGTATTTTGTTCACCTCCAACAACTGCGGAACTAGCACCACTTGCTAAATTTTGTACACCTCCAGCCACTACAGAACTTGTGCTAGTTGCATTATTTCTATATCCTGATAAGGATGCGGAATAAGAATTTAAGGGCGCTATTCCACTTCCACCTGAAAGGACTACCCAGTTGGCTCGTCCAACTCCCGTAAGTGTATTTTGAACAATATAACAAAATGTTACTTGCCCACCTTGTCCCAAAATGCAAGGGGCTTGTAATGCTTGTGGATAAGGATCATTTATTTGTATTTCTTGTGTGTTTGCTACATATCGCTCATTTTTGAATGTTATTTCTTTCCCTTGTGCGGGATTGGGTGGCAAGGTAACTTGAATAGTTGTTGTGCTTCCACCAGTAGCAAAGAATTGCACAGGCGCACAATCATTTGCCAATGCAATATTTATTGTTCCTGTATTTGATTTGCTGTAATCCCACCATTGAACTGTGGGAGTTTGCGTAGATGGAAAACCATTAAACATTAGTAGTCTCCACCAACTACTTGTATTCCATAACCAGCCGCTACCGCAGTTCCAAATGTGTAATAAATTTTATATCCTGCTGGCAAAGACACATTTATTGGAAGAATTACATCAGGCAATTCTGCTACTTGTGAAACAGTTGTTGCCGCCAATGTTCTTTCAAAAAACAATGTATTGTTAGCGGCTGTTCCAGTTGCTGAACCATTGTTAATCCAAACACGCATAACTGTTGCCACGTTTGTACCTAATGCCCTTACACGAACAAAGTCAACCCTAGAGCCATTGGTTGCATCAGCAGTAAAACCAGAATCAAAAATTGTTCCAGAAGTTAAGTTGGTTGTTGTGTTTGCAGTAACTGCGCCTGTATTTACCCATGTTATTTCTGGAACTAAGGGGAAAACTGGTGATGTATTTTGTGCCATTTAAAAGCCTCCAAATGATTGTGCTTGCATTTTTGTAATAGGTAGTGATGAGCCGCCACCACCACTTGAGGCGATAGTGATACCACCTGATGAATTTGTAATTGTGATGTTGCTACCAGCAGTTAATGCGGCATAGGAAAACCCTGTTCCATTGCCAATCAATAACTGCCCATTAGTAGGAGTAGACGCAAGAGCAATTGCTAATGTGCCACTTGATGTAATCGGTGAGCCAGTAACAGACAAGAATGATGGAACTGTAGCTGCAACGCTTGTTACAGTTCCTGCACCTGCTGGTGTTGCCCATGCTCCATCACCACGCCAAAAAGTAGATGCTGATGCTGATGTGCCGTTATTAAGGTTGGTTACAGGCAAATTTCCTGTTACCTGCGTTGCAAGGTCAACATTTGATAACGTGCCACCAAGGGTTAAATTACCACTTGTTGTAACTGTGCCTGTTAGTGTGATGCCATTAACTGTTCCTGTGCTACCAACACTTGTAACTGTTCCGCTACCTTTGTTGTTAAATGATGTCCAATCAGCAGAACTTAATGCGCCACGATTAGTTGCAGATGCCGTAGGAACATTTAAAGTGATGACTGGGGTTGTTGTTCCATTAGCCACAGTAGAACTTAAATCAGTCCCTGTTGTACCTAATGTAAGTGCCGCCACACTTGTTACAGTTCCTGACCCTTTACCATTAAAAGTATTCCAATCAGTAGAAGTCAAATAACCGCTTACTAAAGTTGTAGCTGCCGCCATGCTAATTGCTGGAGTCGCACCCCCGCTAGAAACAACAGGAGAAGTACCCGTTACTGAGGTAACCGTTCCTTGAAACTGGTCAGCAGAGGAAATGGTAAAGTTAGGATATGTTCCAGTAATGCTAGTCGTACCAGCCCCTGTCAATGCCACAGTTTGATCTGGTGCAGAGTTAGTAACTGTAAAGTTAGGATACGTACCACTTGTGCTAATTCCCGTTCCCGCAGTTAAAGCAACTGTTTGGTCTGGAGAAGAATTAGTAATAGTAAAATTAGGGTATGTTCCGCTTGTATTAATTCCTGTGCCAGCAGTCAACACTACTGTTTGATCTGGTGCAGTGTTAGTAATGTTTAAAGTACCAGAGGTAGTGATTGGGCTGCCAGTGATACTGATGCCAGTACCAGCCGTAGCCGCAACGCTTGTTACTGTGCCAGTTCCTGCGCTTACGTTGACGGTAACATCATCCCCTGAGTTTGTGGCAGTAACTGTTGCACCAACAAAATTGATGTTCTTAACACCTGTGGAGATTGAAGTTCCCTCATCCTTGATGCCTACCGCCCCATTGGTAGACATGGTGCTAATAACTTTGATCTTCTCTGCTAAGTCAGGCGCAACTACTTCACCAACATTGATCTCTTGCCCTGTTGACAAAGTAATGACCAAAGAACCATCAAAGTCAATCTTGGCATCAGTGACAGATACACCATCCTTGCCATCTATCCCGTTTTTACCATCCCGACCATTTAACCCATTCTTACCATCTACGCCCGGGCGACCATCTAAGCCACTATCACCCTTGTCACCCTTATCACCCTTTTCAGGAACTATGGATTTGGCAACCTCTAGTTGTGCAGTGACTTTGTTCTCCATCACTTTGATGGCTTCAACAATCAAGTCAACATTATCTTGAACGGCTTGTTCTTCTTGCTGGCGCATAGCCACCAAGGTTTCTTCCATCTTATTGATAGCGTCTAACTTCTCATCAAAAGATGAGTCATTTGCCTCAATGCTTTGGATTAGTTCCCTGATGTTAGCCATTCTTTAGCCCATTGGTCAGTTTTTCAAGAAAGTCTTGTTTTACCTGAGACTGAGCATTTATTTTGTCAGCCATCTGTAACTCGACAATCTTAGATTTATTCTTAATATCAGACTCTTTCAACATCAATTCAGCAATCTTAACCCGCTTGTCAAACTCCTTAGAAGACAAATCATCCTGATTAGGAAGATTCTTAGTCAAACTTGCAGTCATCTTAGCTTGCACTTCTTGAGGC
>Ga0208951_1000104_pt1 | contig 34518 bp, 26 predicted proteins | sample GreLakmeMI27MSRF_FD_187702 | JGI IMG/M metagenome (GOLD analysis project Ga0208951, IMG submission 187702) | Freshwater lentic microbial communities from great Laurentian Lakes, MI, USA - Great Lakes metaG MI27MSRF (SPAdes) | ecosystem: Environmental > Aquatic > Freshwater > Lake | place: Great...
GCAGACGGCGCCGGTGCTGCTCATCCCCTTCCGCGCCACGCCCCAGGCCAGCGTCTTCCTGCCCGCCGGCTCGCTGAGCATCCTGGTGTTTGTGCAGACGGCGCGCGGCGCCACCAGCTCCCTGGCCACCGCGCTGGCGCTGCAGCAGCCCGTGACCGTGCTGAACGCAAGCACCGCGCAGCTCTCCACCGCCGTGAGCACAGCCACCTCGCTCGCCCTGGGCGGCGAGGCTGACGCGGCGCTGCAGCTGGCTGGCGGTCTGGCCGCCAGCTTCAACGCACTGCCCAGCGGGGAGGCTGCGCGTCTGGCTGCGCGCGAGCAGCTCATCGTCTCCGTCAACGTCAGCCTGACGTCGCAGGGCTCCTCCAGCGCGTCAGAGCTGCAGACGGTGGCCGCCGCCCTTTCCTCCCTCACCTCCGTGCCCGGCGAGCTGTCATACACCTCGCGGTCCAGTGCGTTGCATGTGCTACAGGCTGTGGCGGGCCTTGGCACCGCAGTCAATGCCCCCACCGCATCAGCCGTCGTCTTCTCGCTCTCCAACGTCTCCTCCAGCGGGCTTACCGCCGCCCAAGGCAGCGCCTCGGAGACACGCGCGGTGGTGGCGGCTGTGCTGACGCCGGTGCTCATTGCGGTGCAGAGCCTCGCCTCGTCGCTGCAGGCGCAGCTCAGCGCCGCGGGTGAGGTGCCTGTGGCGTACAGCTCGCCCAACGTGCAGACCCAGGTGGGCCTGGACTACGCATCGCCGCTGCCGGGCGTCTTTACGCGCCTCTTCAATGGCACCATTGGCGCCGCCTCGTCGCCCGCCTCCTTCGGAGCGCTGCCCGCGGACGCGCTGAGCCGCAGCAACGTCAGCGCCGTCAACACGTCCTTCCACTTCCTCACCTTCGATCCGTTCTCTGGCAGCGTCAACGGCAGCGGCTCTTCTCGCCTCCTGCTCTCCGCGGCGGGTGCTGCGCTGAAGGTGCAGAACCTGTCGCGCCCCATCCTCATCTCGCTGCCCGCACTGCCCAGCGCCTCCTTGCAGGCAGGCGCCACGCCGGCGCTGTGCACCTTCTGGAACGTGTCGCGACAGGCATACTCCGCGGACGGGTGCTTGGGCCTGCCCAACCCGCTTCCACCCGGGCTGAGCGCCTTCTTCAACGTATCCGCCGCGCCGGAGGGGTCAGGCGCGCGCGCGCTGCTGGGCGCGCTCGCCTTTAGCCCCGCCTCCTCGCCGCTGCTCACCGGCTGCCAGACGGCAGTGCTTGACTGCGCTGCGGCGGGCACGGCGGGCGTTTTCTTCCTCAACCCGGACGACCCCTTCGCCGCCCCTGCGGTGCGCTGCCCTTCGCTGGACGCGCCCGTGGTGGGCCGCGGCGGCACACTGGCCCTCGCCGCGCCGCCGCTCTTCATATTGTACGGTGCCCGCTGCGCGCTGTGGAACTCCAGCAACACGATCGCCTGCTACTGGAACGCGACGCTGCAGGCGTTCCAGGGCGCCGGCTGTGCAGCTTCTACCAGCCAGTCGCAGTGCCTGTGCAGCCACTTGACGGACTTCAGCACGCTCACCTTCCCGACGATCGCGGTGGCCACGCCCGCCCAGATGCTGGCCATCACGCCTGGGGATCTCATCACCAAGCTGCGCTTCTTCCTTGCCCTGATTGTGGGCCTGTTTGGCGCCATGCACTTGGGCGCCGCCATTGGGTATGTGATGGACCGGCGGAGCCGGGCGCGCGTGCTGGCGGAGCTCACCTCCCCCGACCTGGGCTTTGTGATGCTGAGCAGCGGCGTGTGGACGTGGTCCGTCTTCCAGGACCCGCTGCGCGACAGCTTCGGCGCCGTCACCGGCCCCGCCGTGCGCCTCGCGCAGCTGGTGGGTGTGCCCTACGTGCGCTTGCGGTGCGCCATTCCGGAGGAGCTGCTGGCTGGGGACATTGTGCACGTGGTGGGCCGCACAGAAGGCCTCTCAGTCGCAGCCAGCAAGGCTGGCACGCAGGAGCTGAACGCGCTACTGGCCAGCGCGTACGGCAAATCCGAGTCCGTGGGCTGCTGCACCGGAGGTGTTAGCGCTGCTGATGAGGATACGCGGATGGCGGAGGAGGCGCCTGCAGGCGATAAGACGCAGTTGGACGAGGCGGCTGCTGATGCGGCGTGCGTCACCTCCACGGCGCTGCTGTTCGCGCTGCTGTGGATGCGCCTGCTGCTGCCGCGCGAGGAGCTCATTGTGCGTCAGGCGGCTGCTTCGCGGCACTTCGCGCGCACGCGTACAGTCTCGGGCAACTTCGACACCCTGGTAGGGCGCTTTCTGGACCTGCTGTCTTCGGGCAACCTGCACTCGCGCACGCGCTGGCTGATGAAGAGCCGCCTGTGGCGCCTCATCCTGCTGCAAGACCCGGACGGGTTTTGGAGCGCCACGCCTGGCCTGGCCTTTGCCTTGCACGCCAGCAGCGCGCGCATCGGCAGTGCGCGCGGCGCACCGGTGGGCTGGCAGCGTGTGCTGCGTATGCTGTGTGGCAAACGAGCAGCCAACAACTGGGAGGATGATGGCGGCGAGCACACGCCCTCACCGGAGTCTGTGGGCGACGATCCACTGCACTTCAGCGTCTCCGCGGTGCTGGCCAGCATGCCCTCCGCTCTGCTCGCCCTGCCCGGCGGCAGCGAGCAGGACAGCCTGCCGTCGCGCGTCTGGGCCACGCTGCTGTCTATGGAGCTCATGGACCGCCTCGAATGCTGCTGGGTGGTCAACGGCATGGCCAGCAAGGACTTTGACGAGCCGGAGGTGACTCTAGCAGACGCGGCTGACGTCTGGCTCGCCGCCCGCGCGGCTGAGGATCCACTGCTGGCCGCCGCGCTGCCGCACGCGCGCGCCAAGGCGTCGCGCATGATGGCTGAGTGGGAAATGGTCCAGGAGGAGCGCGTGGCGGAGCTGCGCAGCTTCAGCCAGGGCGGGAAGTTCTACACCGCCACGCAACTATCGCGCCTCACCGGCGACTGCGCTAAGGCTGTGCAGACCAAGCACGAGATCTTCAGCACCTTCCTCGGCGCGCCTCAGGATGGCATGCAGCGCTGGCAGAAGTGGATGCTACTGTGCACGGCGATCCTGGGCGCGCTGACGGTAGAGGTCTGGTTCTTCCAGGTCAAGGCGAACGCCTGCTGCGGGCAGGTTCGCCAGCTGCTGAGCTGCAGCGACGACTTTGCCGCCCCCTGCCGCGGCTTCTCGGGCGACTGCGCGGACGTGGAGGCACAGTTTGCGGAGCTGCTGCTGCCCGACGGCAGCACCATCGCAACCTTCGAGTGCCACGCATTCCCTGACGAGGACAACTCGCTGGACAAGTTCTTTATCGGGCTCATCTTTGCAGCCGTTGCGATTCCTATGCGCTACATCCTCGGCATCCTGCTGGAGATCGCGAACGAAGCAGAACACAGCGAGGCTTGGCTGGAATTCTCTCAGGTGCAGCATACCGTGGCGCGCTTGTTGGGCCTGCGCTGGAGCTGGCACTACGCGGACCCTGCGCTCCGCCCCTCGCGGCTTCTGCGCCTCTACGCGCGCTACGCGCTGGAGCCGTTTAACATGGCCATCGACCTGGTAGTGGGCGCCATCTCGGCTGCTGCTCTCGCCTGCGCGCGTCTCACCGGCTGCGGCTGCACTGGCAACCTGGAGTCGCTGGCGGCGCTGGACAAGACGCTCCACAGCGCCGACGTGTGCGCGCCTCCGCCAGCTGCGGAGCAGCAGCAGCAGCAGCCTGGCGCTGAGGCGCCTCTGGAGGAGGAGCGACGCGCGCACATGGAGGTGGAGCTGGGAAATGCACTCACGGCGCGCATGGCTGGCGTTCTCGGAATCCTGGGCATCTACCTGGCGTGGGCCCTTTTCGTCTGGTGCGGCTGACGCCACATGTGGCCTCCACCAGGCCCTCTAACCACCTGCTCGCTCGCCCCCACCCCAGGTTTGTTTTCGTTTACGGATTGCTAGTTTACAACCTGCTGGGCACGCGCGCTGAGACGGACTTCATCCAGTCCTGGCTGGTTGCGCTGGGCGTGGACAACGCGTCGCAGTGGCGGGAGGTGCTGCAGGATGCGCTCAAGGCTGGCGCCCTGCTCTTCTTGGCGGACCGCCTGTGGCTGCTCAGCAACAGCCGGTGGATGGAGGACCACGTAGACTATCTGTCTGTTCAGGCCACCATGCTCACCGGCGCAACGCTGACCCGTTGGCAGCGCATCAAGGCGCACCTCAATTTTTACGCCTATGTGCAGGATGATTGAGGATGTGACGCGGCAGGCGTAATACTGTGTAATACGACGGTGTTCGAACAGCCGCGTCAAACCGCAGCAGGCGTGTCCGGCGCCCCAGTCGCACGCCGCCCAGCCGTCAGCTCCAGCGCCGTCGTCGTCCCGTAGGCGCCGGGAGCCGCGCCCACAGTGCGCCCACGCAGCAGCGGCGCCGCGTCGCCGGGTCGCGGCTTGCCCAGGCCCAGGTCGCAAACACCCGCCAGGAGGAAGTAGGCGAGCGTAGTGACCACTACCCCAGGCAGAAGCAGTCCGAAGCCGCGCTCAAAGATGGCCAGCGGCGGGCGTGGCAGCATGTAGCTGCAGTTCGTCACCTGTCCCGCCACGTAGAAAGGGTCGCCGGAGCTGCGCAGCGTGATGACCGCAGGCACCAAAGGACGCGTAAACAGACTGCTATAATTCGCGCACCAACTCATGCTGTCGTCGTCACCCTGCATCACATCCGAGTGGTAGGTCGGCTCGTCAATCTCAACCTCCTGCGTATCGTACGACTGCGCGCAGCTGTCCATATCGTACTTCCAGTGCGTCTTGTTGGGCAGCAGCAGCGACGGCGGGCTCACCACCAAGCCGGCGCTCATGAGGAAGCGCATTTGCCGCACGTACTGCGGGCACTGCTGGCTGCCACATCGCACCATGTGCACCGCGTCACTGCACGTGATTGCACCAAACGTGAACCCGATGTCGCCCAACTTTGCGCCAGCAAAGGCGGCCACCACGATGTTGCGTGTCGTGATCATAGTGCTGCGCCCGTTCCAATAGGGCCACAGCGGCAGCGTGCCCTGGCGGAGCTCGTCAGCCCAGTCTGACTATCGGCATGCGAGCGGGCCACGCACGTTGAACCACTGCACCTGGCTGTACTGCGCCTGGTCATTCACGTGCCGTCCTTTCAGCGGCGCGGCCGTGTCGCTGACGTTCAGCCAGATGCGAGTAGAGCGAGGCTCAACGGTGCCTGGCTCCAGCTCCGCTGCGTCAATATACGAATGGTTGAGCAGGAGGTGTACGCCGCCCTTGCTCCAGTCAGCTGCGAACTGCTTGTAGCCCGTGGCCACCCAGCTCCTGCGAGAGGGAGGGAGAGCATTGAGGGACCATGCATGTGCCTCACTTCCCAGCGCGGCGCAGCAGGCACGCACTGCACAGCTGATGCGTACGCGTTTGCGGGCCCTGCGTGCGGGTCCTCGTGCGCGTAGACCTGGCAGCGGCGTGAGGCACACACGGCTCGCGGCGGAGCGTCCCAACAAACGCACCATGTTCAGCGCGCCAGCCAGGACGAAGGCAAGGCCAATGCTGGCGAACAGCCAGACCGACCAGTGCACAGGAGGCGTGCCGCCGCGCTGCACCGCCATTGGAGCTCGCTGCGTTTTCGCGCTGCTTGCTGGAGACTCACCAAGTGTGCCTCATTCCCTCATATCACAGAAAAGGCGGAGAGGGGCGGTGGCGAATGGTTTCGTCTGACAATCAGCGACGTACGACCGACGAAATCAAGGCAGTCCGCACGATGCAACGACGGTTCGACGCATGCACACAGGTTACAGGGTTGTTAAAAGGCGGGCGATGCGCAGCTTCACGCCTCCGGCGTTAGCAGCGGCGCGCGCAACGGTGCCCTTGAGTCCGCGGACACTGCGGCAGCAACTCCATGCTGCCACTGGCAGCTGAGCAGCACGAAGGCTGCGATGGCGCCAGCCAATGCGGCTGCGGCGAGCTGCCCGATGGGCGTTACCGGCGCTGTTGGACCTCGCGGTTCAATGCCCGGGCGCGGCTTCACCGTGTAAACTGTCGCCTCTGCGTCGCCCTCCACGAGCACGCTGTAGGTGAACACCCAGTTGTGCGCGGCGCCTGCATGCTCGCCAGCCGCGTTCACGGCGAAGACGGCGCCTGTGAAGTCCGTGGATACGGCTCGAATACGCGCCAGCGCGTCCTCCGCCGCATCAAGCGGCGACGAACCCATTCGCAGGCTCTCTACCACCTGGTAGCATGGCAGAAAGCGCATGAGGACGTCACCGTCGCCAGTGCTGCCGCATGCGCCCACTCCGTTGACAGCGTAATTTCCAGAGCCCGGAACGGCCGCGTCCCCCACGCGGCCAGGGATTTTCAGCGCCAGCCCGTTGGTGCTCGTGGCAGCGGCCCAATTCCCTTCAACATCCCGGGCGGCGATGGACAGCGTGTCGTGCGTGTCTGGAGTCACAGGGGGGCGAGCACCGGAACTTGGCGAGCTGGAAGCGGTGGAAGCGGGCTGGAAGGGACCACAGCCGGAGCTTGGCGCCGGCTCTGTGTTGCGCCAGAAGTTGGGCTGACAGGAGTTGTTTGTCCAGGCTGCGAAGGCTGCGTCTGAGGCGTCGCGGCGAAGAGACTCGACGGGGAGCCGGCCAAAGGTCGCCGCGAACTCCGTCGCCTGGCTCCCCACAAGCAAACTGTGAGACGTGTGCTCCAGCACCAGCCTCGCCACTCGGGCGGCGTCCTTCACAGAGCGCAAAGCGCCAACGGCCCCCACGCGTCTGCTACGTCCGCACATCACCAGCGCGTCCAGAGTCGGCTCTCCCGCCGCGTCTGGGTGAGCTCCCCATCCGACGCTGTCAAAGTCCGGGTTGCGCTCCGCTGCGGTCGCTCCAGACACGACAGCGTCCAACGCTGAGCCTCCAGCAGACAGCACGTCCGCGGCCGCGGCTGCGCAGCCAGTGTACGGCCACGTGTGAACGACCAGCCAACCCGGAGAAGAAGGAGCTGCGGGCACAGCCTGTGCGAGCACAAGAAATGCGGCGAGCACACAGCGACGCGGTGCCATCGATAGAGGACGCGAGAGTGAACCAACGACACTCGATCGAGACTCGACACATACAGATCACGTACGGAACACCACACTTAGGTGCTACGCAGCTCGCATGCAGCAGCATCGCAGCAGCTGTATGATACGCACGACGGCTGCACGGCTGTGTAAAACCATAACACCAAAACCACACTACCGCCTCACGCCGCCTCTGTGTGCAAGAAGCGCAGCCTCTCCTGGCTCTGCACGGCGTCTGCGAGCTGTTCGGCGCCCAATGCGCCTGGGGTGAGGAAGAAGGCTGCGTGCACCGCCGTGAGCCCCTCCGCGCAGCGCTCCAGCACAGCCTCCTCCCTGGGCTGGAAGGGCCTGAAGGGGGGCGGGCACAGCACCCTGTTGGCGTCGGGCAGGCCCCACACGCCGGTGCCCGCGGCGCGCCCGCCCACCAGGTCGTCCAGCGCCAGGAAGGCGTTGCCGGCGGCCTGCACGCCCCGGAAGGCTGCGAAGCTCTTCTGGATGAGCTGCAGCTGGGGCGGCGCCTCCCCGGGCTGCTGGGCGGGCGCGTCTCTGCGGAAGGAGGCGATGTGGGCCAGCAGCGGCGGCGCGGCGGCGTCGGGCGTCGGCGCTGGGGGCAGCGCGACGCTGCGCCAGCCCTGGGCCCCCTCCGCCTCCCCGCCGCCGCTGAGCAGCGCCAGCTGCGTCAGCGCCGGGTCCAGCAGGCGCGCAACCTCCGCCGCGTACTCCAGGCTGGCGTGCGTGGCCACGCAGCTCCAGAAGCGCGCGCGCAGGCAGTCGCGCAGGCGGGGCCACCCGGGGCGCACGCACACCAGCATCGCCTCGCCGCTGATGCGCAGCAGCGCCGCGTCGCCGAGCAGGCCCTTGGACAGCCCCCCGGGCACCCGGTAGGCGGTGTAGCGCGCGCCGCCCAGCAGCGGGTCCGTGGGCACCGCGTAGCGCTGCAGCGCCGGCACGCAGCCCGCCGTGGCGAAGGCGTGCAGGTAGGCAAGCCAGCTGGCGCAGGTGTGCTGGCGGGCGGAGGCGCAGGCCGCGCGCGCCTGCGCCTGCGCCTGCGCCGCGTCCCTGCGCAGCCGGGCGTCGCCACCCTCCCCGGGCCGCGCGTGCAGCAGCAGCTTGAGCTCCGCCTGCGCCGCCTCCCTGGCCGCCTCCGCCTCGGCGCGCAGCTGCTCCGCCTGCGCCGCCAGGTCCTGCACCCGGTACGCCTTGACAACCGTGTCGTCCAGGTCCAGCGCCAGCGCCAGCCGCCGCTCGCCCAGCAGCTGCGTCCAGGCGCGCACGCACGCGATGGAGCACAGGCGGGCGGAAAGCAGGCGCGCGGCGTGGGGCGGGCAGTCACCCAGCGTGGGCGTGGGCGCCCCTTCCAGGGCGCCCGGCTGCAGCAGCAGGCGCCAGCTGTCGCCCTCGTCCGCGCGCGCGGACAGCGCGCAGGGCAGCCCCGCCAGCGCCTGCGCCTCCTGCGAGTCGCGGGGCGTGCAGCGCAGCAGGCAGGCGAGGCCCTGCGCTGCGCGGCTGCCCGGCGCAGACGCAGACGCCGCGTCCGCCGCCAGCGCCATGGCCGCGCGGTACCCCTCCTCCGCCACCTGGCAGCCCTTCAGGGGCTCGGGCAGCGCCAGCAGCAGCTCCGCGGCGGCGGCGCAGCTGGGGTGGCCGGGCAGGGGCTGCAGCAGCCCCGCGCTCAGCTGCTGCGCCGCCCCGGGGGGGCACCCGGGCAGCACCAGGCTCAGCACGCGCCCGGGCGCACAGGCGGGCGAGGCTGGCGGCGTGAGCTCCTCCACGGGCGGCAGGCGGGGCCGCTTGCTGGCTGGGTGCGCCTCCGCCGACGCCTCCGCCTCCGCAGCCGCCGTCAGGCACTTGGGCGCGGTGCAGGGCGTCTGCTGCTCGGCAGGCGCAACGCACACCGTGACGCTGTGCTGGCCGAGGCGCTGGCCGTCCATGGCGGCCACGGCGGCGGCCACGGCAGTCGGCCCGCCCGCGATGTGCACCGAAGCAAAGGCATGTCGCGGCGGAGCCCGGCTGCGCACGTGAGCACAGCGCGCGCCCAGGTGCGCAAAGCAGGCCAGCACAGCCTCGTCGTCCACGCCATATGGAGCCTGGCTGCCTTTGAAGTTGACAAACAGGCGGGTGGTGGGCGCAGCCGCACGCAACGCCTCCTCCCGCTGCTCCGCGGCCGCGCTCACGCGCCGCACCGACACGCCCGCAGCCTCCAGCGCCGCGTGCGCATCCGCGGCGAAGCACGTGAGCGTGGCCAGGGCAGACTTTGCGGCCGCAACCTCAGCCAGAGCTGCGCGCCTGCTGGCTGCAGCCTCGTGCAACGCAGCCTTGCAGCTGGTCTCGTGCGCGGCGGCGGCGGCGGCGGTGGCGGCGGCCTGGTCTGCACGCTCTCGAGCTGCCCCCAGCTCCTGGTCGGCGACCTGGACGGCAGCGCGCGCGACGACGACTGCAGACTGAACGCTCGCCTCGCTCGCGTCCTCTGCTTGTGACGCGCGCACGGCCGCGGCGGCCACTGCTGCCAGCTCCTGCGAGCTGCTCTGCTCAAAGACGGGGAGGCGCTCGTCCTGTGAGGACGCAAGCAACGCCTCGTCGGCCGGCTGCGCAGCCTCGGCCAGTTCTCGGATCTCGCCCTCCTCGGGCTCCTCAGGCTCGCTGTCGCTGTCGATGGTGATCACCTCAATCGGTAGCACGGCAGGGACCATCTTGCAAGGCGCTCTTGCAAGGCACTAGGCCGCGCCAGACATGACGGGTCACTCGCTGCTGCAGACGCTCAATAGGGCACCCCACGCGCGTTGAAGTGGTCGCGGGCGGGACCTACGTCGCACGACGTATCGACGTTTCACTCCAGCAATCCCCACACTCGCACTCGCAATGGACGCGTCCACCACGCCAGCAGTGCGCATTCGCGTTGAATTTGCGCCCGACTTGCTCAGCGAGAACGCGCGAGTGCAAGGCGCGTGCCTCGCTCGGCTCGCCTGCGCACTGTGTTAACACCATGAAGCAGGTCTCGCACGGAGCTGGTTCCGCCCGCGAAGCAACGGAGTTGACGCAGCGTCTGACATGGGCAATCTCTCGAGAGCGGTGCGGCTTCCCCGACCTCGCAGCTCTCACAGGCGCTGATGAAGCTCGCAGCTCATCACGGCCTTTTCCCTTGCTGACGTTGCGCCGGAGGAGCTTAGACTGGAGCTGGACGGTGCCACGCTGCCCGTGGGCGAGTCTATAGACCTGTTGCGCGACGGCGATATCGTGCGCGTCTCGCGGTGAGCTTGCGTCGTTGAGGAGCCGCCACAGACAAGCCGTCAACACTCACACCTCCCGCACCCACAGTCATCCCTCCTCCGCTCTCACAACCTCAGCGCCGCAGCCCTCGCTGAAGCGGCCACGCTCGGAGGGTGAGGCAGTGGCAGTCGTCGCTGCGGGGCATGCGGCGCAGCGAAGCCGCAGCGCCCGCCGCAAGTCCGCCAAGCGCGCGCGCGTGCGTGTGGGCCGCCAGTCGGAGGCTGCACACGGGCCGGCGCCTGCAGCGCCTCCGCCCGCGCGCCAGCGGGCGTCACAGCCAGCGCCCGCCATCAAGCCGGCTGTGCGCGCTGCTGCACCTGCGCGTGCGGCCAGCAGCGGTGAGGAGAGCTCCTCGTCCGAAGAGTCAGACTCGGAGTCGGCGGAGGCTGTCGCGGCCGCCAAGCCAAAGACGCACGCTGCAGCACAGCCCGTGTACTGCTCCTCCTCCTCCTCTTCCGATGACGATGACGATGACCACGAGAGCAGCGGCAGCGACGCGGAGGCTGAGGCTGAGGCAGAGGAGACGGAGCGCAACGACGCCGCCTTCCGCGCCTGGGCGGAGGGCACACAAGCGCAGGACCTCCCTGCTGGCTCTGCGCCGCCCGTGCGCCCGCCCCAAATTGGCGACCTGCTGAGCTACTCGCTGCTGGAGGTGTCTCGCGCCCGGTGCGGCGTCCTCGATGCGCGCCGCCGCGACACCGCTGACGCCCTTTGCAGCACGCCGCGCATCTCCCCAATCCGCTGCAGCCAGGTTGTCGCGGTCTCCGCGGACGCATCCGCTGTGACGCTGGCGCCCTGGCCCGAGGCTGCGCGCCTGGGGGTGCGTGCCTCCGCCCCCGCCACGCCACGCCCTCCACGCATCTCACCCAGGCTCCCAGGGCGCACAGCGGGCGGCGCGCGAGGCGGCCGGGGAGGAGGCAGAGGAGGAGGAGGAGACTGCGCAGCTGTTGCACATCCTGCCGGGCGAGCCCTACGACTCTGCGGGGCTTGCGCTCCTCCTGCCGGTGGCGGACCTCCAGCAGCTCCGCATCCTGCATGCTGCGCAAGCTGCGCCGCCGCCGACGACGGCGGAGACCGCCCCTTCCCCGATGGCTGTGGACGCCACGGCGGCTGCATTCCAGGCGGCCGCGCAGGCGGTGGCGGCTGCGCGCGCAGCAGCACAGCCAGCCGCAGCAGTGCACAGGACGCGCCGCAGGGGGGGCGGCGTAGCGGGCGTGCTGGCCCACCTGCGCCGGGAAGCTGCTGCTGTTGATCGTTGAATAGCTATCCGTCGTACGACAAGCCTGGGGCATTTACAAATTCTTGCCCTGTCGGTAGCTGCTGCTGCCTGCCTGCATCCTCTCGCGGCATGTCGTAGCACCACTTCTGCGAGGCTCGCGCAACCAAGATGAGAGGATGCGTGCGCTCGCTGCTCCTGCTGCTCGCGTTCTCCTGTACCGCGGTGCGTCGCACGTTTCACGCGCTCTCACACCCTCCTGAGACTGGTTGCCCGCGCAGGACGGCGCGCGGCACCTCCAGCAGACCAATGCGCAGATGATGGAGCTGCTCTCCGCCTTCGGAGGTGCAGGCAGTGGGAGCGGGCGCGCCCTTGCACCCGCTGCGTCGCAGATGAAGTCCTTGGAGAGTGGGCCATCAGGGCTGGAGGGCGGCGCTGCCAACGGCGCGAGGAGCCGCGTGGACGCGCCCTCCCGCAGTCGCAGCTACGGCTTCGGGCGCGCCAGTCCACCGCCTCCAGTTTACGAAGCGGCACCTCCGCCGCCCTTCTACCGTCCCGAAGCTGAGCCTGCACCCTCTCGACGCGCTGGCTTCGGGCGAGCTGCGCCCGCCCGAGCCGCGCCTGCAGAGCGCCGCACAGCTGTCGCGCCTGAGACCCGCGCAGTGGCGAGCAGACCCGCGGCCCGGCCAGAGGCTCGCACCGGTGTGGAGCCCGCGGAGCCCGCTGTGCGCCGCTATCGCGCACAGGCGCCGCTGCCCGCGCCCGCGCCCGCGCCTGCGCCAGCGCCAGCGCCTGCTCGCGTGCGGCGGCCTGTGGCGGCGGCGGTGGCAGCTCCGCAGACGGTCACACAGACGGTGCAGACGCAAACCGAGTACATCCCCGTGCGCGCATCTACGTTGGCGCGTCTCGCGCCCACGCATGCTGTCGCCCTCCCCAAGCTGGCCGCCCCGCCGCCGCCCTCAACGCCGGTGCTGCCAGCTGGTAGGCTCGCTCCGCCCGCCCTGGGCGCATTCAGCATCGGCGTGGGTGCCGACACGCTGAGCGCGGAGCTGCAGTCGCTGGCGGAGGGGGAGACGGGGGGGGCAACTGTCAGCAGCGACGCCGGGGCTGCAGCGGCGGCGGCAGGCTCGTCGCTGGGGAGCAGCGGGGCTACGGGAGGGGCCGCGGCGGCGTCTAGCAGCACGCCAGAGGGCAGCAGTGCTCGCGCCGCACTGCCGCAGCATCCAGCCTCGGGGGATGGCCTCTTTCCTCTGAGAAGCGGGCTGGCGGACGCGGGCCACGCCAACAATCCGATGGGCTACGGCGGAGGGGCGGAGTAGTATAGACGCGTGTCCCGAGGAGGGACACAGAGGCGCGCTATAGATAGACGTGTGTCCCGCGCGTGTGCCTGCATTTCAAGCGGGCGGCGCTCTACTCGTAGATCCACGGCTGCAGCGCCGGGGTGTAGTTGCAGACGCCCTCCGGGAACCACAGCGCGATCTCGCGCTGCGCAGAGTCGACGGCGTCGCTGCCGTGGATGACGTTGCGGCCAACCTCAATGCAGAAGTCGCCGCGGATGGTGCCCGGCGTGGACTGCAGCGGGTTGGTGGCGCCGATCATGGCGCGGCCCTGCTTCACCACGTCCTTGCCCTGCCACACCATGGCAACCACGGGGCCCGAGCACACTGCGTCCGGAGACTGCGTCAGCCGCCAGCTGCCTCGCGCAGCGCGCAGGGGGCAGCGTGGAGGGACCGGGCGGCGGCGAGGTGCAGCGGAGAGGTGGAGTGGCGGGAGTGGGAGGGCGCGCGCGACGGCTGTGGATGGGCACGCACTGTACTCGCAGAGTCCGGGGAAGAAGGGCTTCGCGGACAGGTCCTCGTAGTGCTTCTCCGCGTGCGCGCGGGTCACGTTCTGCAGCTTCATCGCTGCGCCGCGCAGAGAGTCGGAGTGAGGCCAGGAATACTCGGAATGCCGCCGCGCCCCGGCGCACCCTTCAGCTGGTAGCCGCGCTTCTCGAAGCGGGAGATCACCTCCGCCACCAGGCCGCGCTGCACGCCGTCGGGCTTGATCTGGCGCGGGCGGAGAGAGAGAGGTGTCGTAAGTCTAACGGAACAAGACCGAAGGTGTTCAGCTGCCCTCAGCGCACCATGATGTAGGTCACCTCGTCGCTGGGCGCCATTGAAAGAGACGAAGCGTGGACGGAGGAAGCGGAGGGAGGAGAAGAGGAGGCAATTTCTGGTCGTGAGCGAGCGAGTCAACAACAAAGAGCGCGCGAGCTCGTGAGCAGCCCTGTCGAGCGGGGGCGGCGGAGGCGGAGCTGCCTCCGGCGCACGTGGGCGTTCTTTTGCGAGCGAAATGGATTCACATAGCTCGCAGCGTGTTCCAGGCGGATGCCCATAGCGCCGCAAACGTGACACCCGAAAGCACGCCTGCCGCCCCCGTCGCCGCCGCGAAAGCGCGCGCGTCGTTCTCCAGTCCGCTGTTGAGGTTCATGCCGAATGCGCCCAGAATGAATGCTCCGGTCGCCACGGACAGCGTGCCCATGGTGAGCAGCGTGTCCAGTCGCAGCAGGCTGTTCCTGCTGGCGTCCAGCGCGGTGCGCACGTAGCTCTCCGTGAAGCGCAGCGTGTCCCGCAGCGCCGCCGTCTCTGAGGCCACCTCCTCGACGCTGCGCGCAAAGCCCTCCAGCAGCAGCTCAGCCTCCGCGTGCTCCGCCTCGCTGCGCCGGTCGGACAGGTAGAGGCCGCTGATGTCCTCGTCGCTCTCCAGCAGCGCCTGCAGCGCGTCGCTCACGTCCTCCACGTCAGAGCTCAGCCGCGCCAGCTCCGTGTTCAGGCTCACCAGGCGCAGCGGGATGTCGCGCCCCAGACCGGGCGTGCGCGCAGCGTCGGTGCTGTGCAGCGCAGACACCAGGCTCTGCACCTCCGGAGCCAGCGCACGGCCGCGCAGAGACAGGCGCGCCGCGATGCTCTCCAGCGCGGCGCTCAGTGCTCGGAACTCGAACGGCTCCTCCTGCGGCGCAGCCTCGGAGCTCGAGGACAGCGCGCGCGTGAGGTCTGGGAGGAAGAGCTTGACTGCGGGTGCGTCCCAGCCAAAAACCAGTACCGTTCGCTTGGTGATGACGCACTTGATGTGCTCCAGGGCCACCACGATGGCGTCGCGTCTCACCAGGATGGCGGGCACGCCGCGGAAGCTGGGGTCCACCACGCGAAGGTCGCGCAGCGAGAGGCCCGTCTCTGCGCAGAGGCTGCGCCGCGGAATGGCCGTGTAGATGGGCTTCGAGGGCAGGCTGGCCTGCACTTGCAGCACGCGCAGCAGCTCTCCGTTAGGGGCGGACGATTGACCACCAGCCGCAAAGCTTCTGGAGAGCGGAGGCGCGGCCCCGGCAGCAGAGGCAAAGCCGTGACAGACGGTCAGCGCACGGGCCTGGGCGAGCAGGGGCGGACCAGCAGCTGGCGTGCGCAGCAGGCGTGCCTGTGCGGCGGTGTGCGCCGCAGCGCGAAGCACAGCAGAAGAGAGGCGCCGCATCAACAGTCCAGAGCTCAGCGCACCGCTGCTTGGCGCCAGGAACCAGTGAGCAGCAGGAGACTGTGTTTACTGACAATACACGCACGGACGAGGAGCGAGCGAGAGCAGCCAGTCCCAGGTGGTCCCGCCTCGCGCCTCTGCCTACACATGGCAGCCGAGCCTCTATAGTGACAGCGCATCGGCATCGGAATCCCATGCATGCAGGCGATGAAGACGGTTGCAATTGATCACCCGACGTGAAGTCCTGAAGTCTGTGGAAGTCGCGTCGCGCTGCCTCGAAAAGCACCGTCACTGCTCCGCACCCCGCGCCCGCGCCCCGCAGCATGGTGTTGATGCGCCTGGGGTCTTGGGTGGAGCGCACCTTCTTCGTGCTCCCCGCCTCGTGGAGCAGGCCGGCAGAAGAGCTGCCGGCGTGTGATGCATTAGCTCTACACCGCCTCCGCTGGTTCGCCGTGCCCTCGCTCCTCGTTGCCGCCCTGGACCTCGCGCTGCTGGCCGGCGACGGCTTCCGCGCCTCGCGCCTGGGGCTGCTGGGCGGGGCACTGGTGCAAAGCCTGGTGCTGCTGGTGACCTCGGCGAGGCCGGTGGGGCGCACGCTGGGCCACGCCCAGAAGGTGACCCACTTCCTCTCCATCAGTGCGTTGGCTGCGAGCAAGCAGTCGCCGCTGAGCGCTGATGCTCGCCCCCCCTCCCGCGCACTCCAGTGCTCTGCTTCACCATCGCCGCCATGACGGTAGACAGCTACGCACTCGCCCAGCAGTGCGACCTGCTGCGCACGCAGATGTACAAGCCCTCGCGCTGCGCGTTCAGCCAGTGGGAGCTGTCGCTGCAGTCGCTGTTTGCGCTGGGCACCATGATGGCGCTGCAGGTTGCGCGGCGCCACGAGACGGGGCTGCTGCTGGGCCTCATGGCCCAGGCTGGAATGGAGAGCATGGGCGACCAGGAGAGCCAGGCGGTCGCGCCGGACACGCCGCCGCCGTCTGCGCGCCGCGCGGGGCTGCTCATCATGGCGGCGCCCCGGGCGGAGGTGCTCCCTCCCGACGAGGGCGGGGACGAGAGCGGGGAGGTGCTCATCCGCGGAGTGCTGATCCGCACTTCCGCGCCCCTGCAGCCCCAGCGCCAGGCGCAGCGGCACGCACGGCAGGCGCCGCGGAGGCAACTGGCGCGCAAGCTCACGCAGTGAGCGGTCCTTGTAGCCTCCGCTCTCAGCGCCACGCGTGTCCTCGCCCTGTCCTTGCTCAGCTCAGCCAACCGCAGCAGCGCTCGCTCTGCGCGGCGACTTGCGTGGCGACGGAGATGTCGCGTGCGGAGATGCCACTGTCTCGCGCTTGCGCTTGGAAGCCGCAGTTTTGGCGGGCTTCAGGCCCAGCAGGTCCGCACAGAGCTCCTCCATGGCAGCAACCACGGTCGAAAGCTCTGCGCTGGCGATGCCCACCGCTGCGCACAGCTGCGGGCGGTTGATGCTCACCTTCTGTGAGCGCGCCGCCAGGTAGAAGGCTGCTGCGACGAAGACGGGGCGGCTGAAGTCGGCAGCTGCGGCGCGCGCGCGCTCTAGAGGCGCCACGAAACGCTCCTTGTACCTGCAGTGGCGCGTGAGCGCCTCGCGCGAGCTGAGCCGCGCCCAGGGATGCGCACTTGGCGAGGCAGCGCTCGGTGGCGGGCACGCAGCGCGCGGCACCAAACTTGATTCCCAGCTCTGCAGCGTCCACGCTTGGCCGCACGTGCAGCGCGCCGCCCAGCTGCAGTTGGGAGGAGAGAGCTGTGAGACCGCGGACCAAGTAACCGCTCGCCCGGCGAGAGGCGCGCCTGGCCGAGCTGCGCCAAGTAGACCTGGGGCAGGCGAGCGTGTCAGGAGCGACCTCCTCCGCTCCCCGCAGCGGCGCGAGACGCACCTTCTTGTTGGCGCCGGAGAGGCGGATCAGCTGCTCTCTGTCCACGAAGTGCTTGGCGCTGCGGACACAGGTCAGAGCGAGCCCAGAGAGACACGCTCGCGGAAAGGACGCACGCGGAGCAGGCCAGCTCCAGGCACACGGCGCTGCGGCAGCTGGCGCCGGGGCCGCCGGTGCCCATCTTGGCGGCTGCGAGCTTCACCAGCTCTTCCGCACGCTCAGCCACACGCGCGGGCACGCCCAGACGGCTGGCCAGCGTCTTTACGTCCATGCGGCCCCGCGGAACAGGCGGAGGTGACAGAGAGAGAGGCCTCCTCGAGCGGCGGCCGGACCGGCGGTTGCGGCGGGGGCGGTAGCGCTGTGGTCAGCTCCATCGTCGGAGTCGTGCCAGCAGTCCGACCAAGTGCCGTTGACATCGGAAAATTCGCGTGCCCTACCTGCGCTGTGCCAAACTTAGCGGAGGAGGAGCGGCGCTATGACCGGCTCCGTTCTGGGCGCGGAGGAGCCGTGCGTGGCTGCTGAGCGAGCGCGGCAGCGAGTGGTTGCTCGCCGCTTGCTTGCTGAGGCCGCGGCGCGCGCTGCTCAGCCCGCGGAGGTGCGCAGGCCGAGTGGAATGCCGCGCGCACAAGCTCGTGCACCGCGCCGAGCGTCCGCGTGCCTCTGCACGCGCGCAGCTGGCGCACCCGCGCGTCAGGGGAGCGTGCAGCGAGCCCGCTCACGCCCTCCCTCACGCCCTCCGCGCGAGCGCAGGCTGCGTACCAGCCCTCAGAGGTGACGGAAGCGAAGCTGGCTGCGCGCGCGCAGGTGCTGTCGCGCGCGCGGAAGCAGCGCGCTGGCGGTGGCGGCGTTCGCGCAACAGTCGGCACCGTGGAGCTGCTGTGCCGCCTCAAGGTCCGCATTGCGAGTCTTCCGAGCTGCTGACGCGCGCCTGCCCGTCTGCGTGCGCGCTCTGACTGCCTCGCGCAGCAGCAGCTGTCGGAGGCTGGCGAGCTGGAGTGCGCGGTTGAGCGGGCGCTGGCACAGACTGGCGCGGGCAATGCGGCCGCCCAGGACGAGCTGGCGCAGCGGGTGCGTTGCAGCTGCATTGCGATGCGATGCGATGCACGCTGAGCCTGGGCCCCAGGAGTGGGCAGAGGGTGCGGCGCTGCAGCGGCAGGCTGCGACGCGGGTGCTGGCGGAGAGCCGCGGGCGCAGCGCGATGGGTGTGGCCGCAAAGAAGGCGCAGGAGGCGCAAGCGGAGCGGCGGCGCGCGCGGGAGCGGCGGCGGCGCACTGACGCTCTGGCAGACATGTCCCGCGCCGCGCTGCGCGAGGCGCGACAGGCGGCGCATGCGGACCGCGCGGCCACAGAGGCGCTGCAGGTGCGCGCATTCTTTGCGAAGGAGCTGCCGCTGCCGCCCGATCCTGCGGCGACACAGTCAGTCGCGGCGGCGGCCGCACCGATGGCGCCCATCGCGGAGGAGGAACCCCGCGGCGAGGCCTCTGGCGGGGCCGACGGCGCGCAGGCGGCCTGGGATGTGCCCCCCCCGCCCAGTGCGCCCGCAGGGCACCGGCGGGGCACCCTCCGGGAAGAGCCCCTCGACGCTGGGGGCGCGCAGGCGCTGCAGGGCGCGCTGGCGGCGGTGGAGAGGGAGCTGGAGGCTGCAGCGGCACAGGAGCGTCGCGCGCGGGCCCTGGAGGTGGCTGCAGCCGCCCGAGCGGGCCTGCTGCCCCGGCCGCCGCCCTATGCGCGCGCATCGCTCGCCGCGGCGCTGGACGCGCGCTTCGAGGCTGCGCTGGACGGGGAGCGACGGCAGCGGCGCGCGTGGGAGCGGCGGGCGGCGCCGGCACCCGCGCCTCGCTCGCTGCCACGTCGAGGACACGCAGCCGCACCCGGCTGGCGCGACCCGGACGGCAAGGGCGGCCTGGCGATGCTGGCCCCGCCCTCCGGGCTGCGCTACGCCCCCCCGAAGGCCTTTGACCGCTTCCCCGGGCCCCCTCACCCCAAAGCAGCGCCCCCCTCCGCCCCGCCGCCCCGCTCCGTGCCCCCGCTCCTGCGCAGCGCCGCCCTGGCCGCCGCGGACGCTCTGCGCGGCGACACCTTCGCGCAGCTGGCGGCGCTGGAGGAGCGCATCTTCGGAGACGCAGCCTCCGCCAGGGGCGCACGGGCGCTGCGCCGCCGCGGCAGCAGCGACGCGCCGGGAAAGCGGGCGGCGCGGCGGGAGCGGCGGCGCAGGCGCGGCGGGGAGCAGGCGCTGACTTTGAGCGAGCGCGAGCAGCTCATCGTGGCAGCCGCGGCTGCCGGGGCGCAGGCGTTCGCAGCCGCAGCCGCGCCGACGCCGGACATCCCCGACCCGCAGCCTGCGCCCCGCGAGTGGCGCCTCGCGGCCGACAAGCCGCCGCTGGCGCCACTGATGCCGTGGGGGCTGGGCACTCCGGCCGCGTGGAGCGACGAGGATGGCGATGACGTGGGGGGCCAGGCGGGGCCGCACGCGGCCCTGACTGACGCGGAACTGGGTGCGCTCATCGAGGAGGGTCTGCTGAGCGAGAGCGACCAAGAAGAAGAGCCGGCGCTGCAGCCGCGCACCGCAGCCGCGGCTGCGCACGCTGCGCGCTCAGCCCCGCCGCCCAGTAGCAGCAGCGGCGACGGGTACGCGGCTGGCGCGCTCGAGGCGATGCGCAGCGCTGCGGCGACGCTGGCGCAGGCTGCGCGGGCGGCTGGGCCTGCTGGGCCTCCTGTGCGCAGCCTGGACGACATCCTGGCCTCCCTGACGCGCCAGGTGAGCACGCTGGACGCTCGGCTGCGCGAGAGCGCTGACGCCGGGCTCGGGGAGGAGCCGGAGCTGTTCACGCCGCGCGACGCCGCTCTGCTGGCGGACCCGGCGGTGGACGGCAGCCTCAGCGGCGCGTCGTCACTGGATGACGTGGACCTGCACCTTCTGCGCATCAAGGACACGCTGGCGCAGCTGGCGCAGCCCATTCAGAGCGTGCTGGCGGGCGAGCCTGCGCCCACGCAGCAGCCGGCCGTGCCGCGACGCAGCGTGACCACGCTGCCCATAGACGAGAGGCTGCTGGAGCTGTTCTCCCCATCCCCCGTGGGTGCGCCCGCCTCGCCGGGCACTCGGCAGGCGATGCGCGACGCGGTCGCGCAGACTGTGATGGACAACTGGCGACCGGGGCCACGCCCAGAGCCGCAGCAGGCCGCTCCTGCAGCGGCAGCCGCGCGCCCGCCCCGCCTGCCGCCGCCGCCCGTGCCTGCGCCGTCGCCCATGCGATGGAGCTCCAACGGGCGCCTCAGCCCCGTGGACGAGAGCGGCGGCGAGGAGGCGTCGCCTGCGCTGCCACAGAGCAGCAGCATCTACGACGATGAGCTGCTGGGCGCACTGACAGGCATGCCACGCGGGCGCCTGTGAACACAACTACTGTAACATGCGAGCCAGTCGTCTCAGCGTGTCTCGCGCTCCTGTGAAAGCCCCTCTACATGGGGGCACCCGGGCCAATCAGCACCTCGAGGGTCACCGTGAGCACTGGCGCCGCAAACGCAACCTCCTCTGCCACAAAGGCGACCGCTGCCAGCATCGCGAGGCGGCCAAGTGCCAGCTCCGCAGCGCGCGCCTGCGGCATGCCACGCTTGAACATGGTGTGCAGGTTGAGTGGGTCGAAGCCGAGGTCACCGGGCTCGTAGTCCTCGCGCAGCTTGAAGAGCGCGCTCGCATCCGTGGGCGGCTCCCAGCCCAGCCGTGTGCGTGTCAGCTCCACAGCGGAGATGACTGCGATGACAGCCACCGCGGCTGGCATTGGCAGCTGCTGCCAGTGGATGATCGCAGGCCCGACTATGCTCGGGAAGAGCGGGTGCCACGCCTCCTGGGCCAAAATGCCAGCACACGCGGCCATGGCGAGGCGCGCGTGCGTCACCTCCGCCTCGCGCAGACGCTTCACCTCGTTCATCGTCTGGCCGAGCGTGAAGTTCAGGGGGTCGAAGTACCCGATGGCGGGGATGACACCCGGGAGCGTCACGGCGTAGCGGCGCGCTGTGAGCTCGTCTGGCAGCAGCACATCCGAGACGATGTGAATGAGCCCCTTGCCAGCGGGGATGTCGGTGCGCGCCAACGAGGCGCCGCCAACCTTCAGCGGGCTGCCCGGCCGCAAGCTGCGCTTGACGCGCAGACGAGCGCCAGCCAGGCTTCGGATCTCAGCGCCCGGCTGCAGGTCAGAGCCGCGCACTAGCCCCTGCACGACGTGGCGCGCCAGGATGGCTTCCATCACCTCGCGGGATGCCACGCGGGAGGGGTTGGAGAGGCCCAGCGCATCCAAGGTCACCTTCCAAGCGGCGTCTGAGGGGGCGAACACCGTCCAGGAGGAGCCGCTGGCGAGGCGCTTCACCAGCTGCGTCTTCTCCAACAGGTCCGAGAGCACAGAGAAGTTTGGGTCGCGACCAAGGGCATCAGGGAAGTTTTCCGCGCCGCCACCCGCAGGCTCCGACTCGGCGCGTGCGGCCAAGGTGCGGGGACGGACGCGCTGGGAGGCGAGCACGGGCGCCGGACGCGCAGCAAGCCCCGCGCGGCTGTGCACGCAGGCGGATAGTGGTTGCAGCAGCATCGTCAAAGGAGAGGGCACAGTGTCTGAAAGCACCAAGGTCCCTTACCAAGGGCGTCAGACGGGCTGCTCAGCCTCTAGCGCCAGACAAAGCCCACTGACCACCGTCATCTAGTGCCTACAGCCGTGTCCAGAACGTGTTAAACAACACGCAAGCACTTACGCTCGGGAGCGTACCCCAGTGGAGCCAGCACTGTTCATATGCCCCGACTCAGTATCTGTACTTGGTGGAGTAGTCCTTCGGGGAAACAACCAGACCACGCCCCTTGCGCCCTCCTCTGTACGTGCGCGCGGAAGCAAAGCGTCAGAACTAAAGGGGACAGATTGCGCGCGTCGCCACTAATGCACGCGCCTGTACACCACCTCGATGATGTCTATCAACTCCTGCTTGTTGTTGAAGGCCCAGTTGATCTTGTTGTTGTTGCCCGTGCCCAAATCAATCATGATCATCTGTCGCCCACCATGGTGGCGCAGTCAGCTCAGCTGCACTGCACATGCACGCAGGCGCCTGCACGTGTGGCGCCGAGGTGCGCGGTGCAAGGCCCCCAGGCTCGTTAACTGATGCACTCCAGGCGTGCCTTGTTGCGGAAGAAGAACATCACAGTGCAGGGGTCGAACAGCTCGTACATCGTGTTGAAGTCGGGCACCTGGAGCCCGTCGAGGCGTCAGCAGGAGAGTGCAGCGAGTGAGCTCACCATCAGCGCCACTCGCTCGTGACTTGTGACGCGCCTCTGTGATGTCCACGACGTATATGACTGCGAAGTTCTTCACCGGCTCAGCAATTGCGGCGAGTGTCTGGCGGCAGAGAGGCGCAGGGCGTGAGAGAGCGCTCGAGAGAGGAACCCTACGGAACCGGCGAGCGTGTGGAGCGAGCTGCACAGCCGCCTGCGTCTCTCACACACGCACCTCGTCCATCTGCATGCACGTCTCTTCATAGTCGTGGCCGAAGCGCAGGACGACTACGCGGTCCTGCAAGCACAGCACAACGTCAGACGCGGGTGCCTCTGCACAAGGTACTGCGCCGCCGCAGCGCGCGCCTCCTCGGACAGGATGGCCTGGTCGACTGCCCAGCCGCTGTGCAGGTGGGTGAGGAGGTAGGACATTGCTTTAGGCCTCGCTCACGCCGTGCGCTAAGGCCCAGGCAGCAGCTCACGTGAGCACACGCGGCTGCACGCGTACGTGCTATGCGCTAGGCTAGGGATCCTTGAGTGAAAAGCCCCGCGCGCACATTATTATTATTATTCGCCCTGTCTTCGCCGCCACACAAGAGGCGCATCGTGCACAGCACGTCGTGCAAGCGAGGGTGCCCTAGAACACTGCTGGCCAGGGGGCCCCGCTACAGGGCATAGCCAGTCCCCCTACGCAAGCGCGTGTCCGCGCGCGCACTGCACTTGGCTGGGCACTGCGTTCCGCCAGCATGGGCGTGGAGAGCGAGGGCGAGGAGGAGGTTGTTGCGCTTAGCGACGGTGAGGTGGACTTGCTGGAGCACGAGGGAGCCGCGGACGCTGAGGACGACGAGGCCCTGATTTTGTCGGACGAGGAGGAGGACGAGGCGGAGGGCGCCGACGGGGAGGTGCGTTCAGGAGGCGTGGGCCTAGGGCATGCCTCACACTCGCTGTGCAGCCGAAGTCCAACAGCAAGCGCTCGCTGGCTCGCGTGGAGAAGCGGCGTCTGCGGGAGCTGAAGAAGAAGCAGGAAGATGAGCTGGAGCGGATCCGAGAGGCGCAGAACGCCAACATCTCCAAGGAGGGGGTGCGAAGGCCAGCGGCCCATCGGGGCCGGCTGGCGGCCTCACGCGCCGCCCGCGCGCGCAGACGGAGCGCGCCAAGGACAAGTTCGCCTTCCTGCTGGCGCAGACGGAAATCTTCGCGCATTTCTTAAGCACCGGCGGTGACAAGCCCGACTCCAAAAAGTACGTCCCCGGCCAGCCCCGACCCGCGGCAAGACCGGCTGTGTAGCGCGCGCGCGCGGCTGCCCTCCACACGTCGGGGGCGGCCGCGTCCTCCCCGCCCGCTCGCGCCTGCGACGGCAGTCGCCGCGAGAACCAGTCTCCTCAGGTTTTTGGAGGGAGAGTGCCTTGCCTCTCGCTCACGCGCCTGCGCAGGCGCGGCAAGGAGAAGAAGATGACGGAGGAGGAGGAGGACCGGGCGATGGCGGAGTCCAACGCGGCGGAGGCGCGCCAAGTGCGCCTCACTGTGCAACCAGCCTGTGCGTTCCCGCCCTGCACGCTGCCCTGCCCCCTGCCGCCCCTCACACGCGCTGCCCGCGCCCAGGCATCAAGTTCGGACAGATGCGAGAGTACCAGCTTGCAGGCCTGAACTGGCTCATCCGCCTCTACGACAACGGCATCAATGGCATCCTGGCGGACGAGATGGCGCGCGCCTGCGCGGCTACCCGTGCCCCGCCTGCTGTGCCTGACATTCGCTGCGCGCAGGGGCTGGGCAAGACGCTGCAGACCATCTCTCTGCTGGGGTACCTTGCGGAGCAGCGCGCTATCACGGGCCCGCACATTGTGATCGTTCCCAAGAGCACGCTGGGCAACTGGTGCAACGAGTTCCGCCGCTGGTGCCCCAGCATCCGCGTGGTGAAGTTCCACGGCACCGCCGAGGAGCGCAACGAGCAGAAGCTGCAGCTGGTGCCGGGCAACTTTGACGTGTGCGCAACCACGTATGAGATGATCATCAAGGAGAAGAGCCACCTGAAGCGCTTCCGGTGGCGCTACATCATCATCGACGAGGCGCACCGCATGAAGAACGAGAACAGCGTGCTGGCCTGCGTGCTGCGCAGCTTCAGCTGCAACAACCGACTGCTCATCACGGGCACGCCGCTGCAGAACAACCTGCACGAGGCGCGTGCGCTTTGCCACACGCCTCCTCTCTCGCTCGCCTCTCACGCTCACGCGCGCCTCGCAGCTGTGGGCGCTGCTCAACTTCCTGCTGCCCGAGGTGTTCTCAGACAGCGCAAAGTTTGACGAGTGGTTCGGCATGGCTGGCGAGGACGCGGACGGCAAGCAGAAGGAGACTGTGGCGCAGCTGCACAAGGTGTTGCGACCCTTCCTGCTGCGCCGCCTCAAGGCGGACGTGGAGAAGGGCCTGCCGCCCAAGAAGGAGACCATCCTCAAGGTGGGCCTCACCGAGATGCAGCGCCGCTACTACAAGTCGCTGATCCAGAAGGACATCGACAGCATCCAGGCCGGCACCGGCGACCGCAGCCGGCTGCTGAACATCGTGATGCAGCTGCGCAAGTGCTGCAACCACCCGTATCTCTTCCAGGGCGCCGAGCCGGGCCCGCCCTACTTCACGGGCGAGCACCTGGTTGAGAACGCGGGCAAGATGATCCTCCTGGACAAGCTGCTGCCGCGGCTGCAGAGCCGCAGCAGCCGCGTGCTCATCTTCAGCCAGATGACGCGCATGCTGGACGTGCTGGAGGACTACATGCACTTCCGGGGCTACCAGTACTGCCGCATCGACGGCAACACGCAGGGCGACGAGCGCGAGGCTGCGATTGACTCGTTCAATGCGCCCAACAGCGAAAAGTTCGTCTTCCTTCTCTCCACCCGCGCTGGAGGGCTGGGCATCAATCTGGCCACCGCCGACACTGTGGTGCTGTACGATAGCGACTGGAACCCGCAGATGGACTTGCAGGCGATGGACCGCGCTCACCGCATTGGCCAGAAGAAGGAGGTGCAGGTGTTCCGCTTCATGACTGAGGACAGCGTGGAGGTGAAGGTGATTGAGAAGGCGTACAAGAAGCTGGCGCTGGACGCGCTGGTCATCCAGCAGGGGCGCCTGCAAGAGGCCAAGGCGAGCGTGGGCAAGGAGGACCTCCTGCAGATGGTGCGCTACGGCGCGGAGAAGATGTTCAGCGGCGCCGCCAACGAGTTCACTGCAGAGGACATTGACAGCATCCTGGCCAAGGGGGAGGCTGAGACGAAGGCGCTGTCTGAGAAGATGAACGTCTTTAAGGACGCAGCCATGAAGTTCAGCATGGAGGGCGACAAGACGCTGTACGAGTTTGAGAACGCGGGCGAGGCGCCCTCGCTGCTGGGCGAGGCTGGGGACGGGGACGCGGCTGAATTGGACATTCGCCGCCTGGCGGCTCAGAACTGGGCGGAGCCCGGGCGGCGCGAGAAGAAGATGCGCAGCAACTACAACGAGAACGAGTACTTCCGGGAGCGCATGCAGCAGGCTGCGCGCGCCCCCCGCCCGGCTGGCCCCAAGCTGCCCTCCCTGCCCAAACTGCACGACTTCCAGTTCTTCAACGCCGCCCGCATCACCCAGATCCAGGAGAAGGAGGAGGCGCGCGTCAAGTGGCTCTGGGCGCGCGAGGCGGCCGCCAAGGAGGCTGGCGTGGAGCTGAGCGCACTGGAGGTTGACGCAGACGAGCCGCCCGAGATCAGCGAGCAGGAGGCGGAGGAGCGCGCGCACCTGCTCACCCAGGGCTTCTCCAGCTGGCAGAAGCGCGACTTCAGCGCGTTCCTCAAGGCTGCTGAGCGCTGGGGCCGCGACGACCTGCCCAACATCGCGCGCGAGGTTGAGGGCAAGACGCCCGAGGAGGTGGCCACATACAGCGCCATGTTCTGGTCACGCGGAATCGTGGACATTGCGGACTTTGAGCGCCTGGCCAAGAACATTGAGAAGGGAGAGCAGAAGATCCAGCGCCAGAAGGACATCGTGCTCGCCATCAGCCGCAAGCTGGAGCAGTACAAGAACCCCGCGCGCGAGCTGCGCATCAGCTACGGCAGCCAGAAGGGGAAGGCGTACACGGAGGAGGAGGACCGCTTCCTGTTGTGCAGCGTGCCGCAGGTTGGCTACGGCAACTGGGAGGAGCTGAAGGCTGAGATCCGCAAGCACTGGCTGTTCCGCTTCGACTGGTTCTTCAAGAGCCGCACGCCCGCGGAGCTGGGGCGGCGGGTGGAGACGCTGGTGCGCCTGGTAGAGAAGGAGGGCAAGGGCGACCCCGATGAGGACGAGGACGACGACAAGCCGCGCAAGCCCAAGGGCGAGGGCAAGCGCAGCAGGGCGGGCGAGGGGGGCGCTGAGAAGGGCGCCGCCAAGAAGCCGCGCAAGGCCGCACAGGCCGCCTGAGCAACAAACGGACGACACATGCAAACACGAGTCCCACACCGCGCGACGTCTATCGCCGCCGCTTCGCGCTGGGCGCAGCCTGCTCCTCTTCCAGCTTCTCCTCAGCCTCATCCGCGCGCGCGGCGCGCTTGCCCTTTGGCGTGGGCTTTGCTCGCTGTGCGACGCCCTCCTGTTCCTCCGGCGCTGCCGCGCCGCCCCGCGCGCGCGCGGGCGCGCCCGTGGCCTCCTCGATGCGCTCTCGCGTGGGTATGCGGGGCTGCGCGGGCATGCGCTCGCGCGCAGCCTCCCAGTCGTCCACGGAGAGGCGCAGCACAAACTGGCTCACCTCCGCCGCTCGGCTGGCGAAGTCCGCCTGCTCCGGGCGCGCGCTCAGCGCCGCCACTACGCCGCCCATGCCTCGCGTGAGCTTCACCAGGCCGTCCTTGACCAGGAAGGAGAGGGTGAAGATGTTCTCAACCGTCTGCGCAAACGAGGTGCCGTTGTACACGAGCTCGAAGGCGTCGCAGGTGCCCAGGCTGCTCAGCGCCTTGCGCATCACCTTGATGTTGCGCTCCGTCTCCGCAACCAGCGCGTGCTCAGCCGCAGTCTCGGACACAGCGTCGGGGCGCACCACCGCCGCAGCCGCGTCCTTCGCCTTGCGCACGCACGCCTTGCGCTCTTTCACCTCCACCGCCAGAGGGCCCAGCCTGTGGGGGCGCAGGCGCGTGAGCGATAGTCGACAGTGCAAGGGCCGGCTCCCCCCTCTCCCTCTCCCAGCGCACATGTGCGGCGCCGAGGACGGAACCCAGCGGAAGTACTTGCCCACCGCGCCGCCCAACGCCGCCCAATCGAAGGCTGCCGGCGGCAGCGGCGCATCGGCGTCGGCGGACAGGCTGGCGGCATAGACGGTACGCAGGCGCGCCAGGAACTCGCTGGGCGACGCCTTGGTCACGCCCGGGGTCATGGACTTGGCCAGCGCCAGGCCGATGTCGGAGAAGACCACCATGAGGCTGGTGTCGATGGCCTGCTCTCGCGTTCTTTGAACTGCGAGCCAGGCGCGGCAAGGTCGTTCAGTAGTGGCACCGCACGCACCGCAGGCGTGCACACGGGAGGCGACGAGTGCGAGGGCGGCGGAGGCCGGCTCGGCGCGGAGTGGGAGAGGCTCGCGCGTGCGTGTCCTTGACAGCGCTGCCAACGCCTCGCCGAGAATGCGGCCTCTGCGCACACCCCACGCGCTCCCGCACGCGTACCGTTCTTCTGCAGCGTATCCATCTCCTCCAGCGCCTCCATGAGGCTCCCGTCTGGCCGCATCAGCTCCTCCCGCTTCTCTGCGAGCAGGGCACGGCGCCTCAGTCTCGGCCCGCTGCTGCAGCCGGCGCGACCCCGCCCGCAACGCACCCTGGGCGGTGGTGTGCAGCGCGCGGTACTCGGCGCGCAGCTGGCGGCGCTCGGCAGTGGACTGGTCCTGCGTCTGCGTCGGCGCATCCTCCTCTTCCTCGCGCGCCATGGAATTCAGGCGAGCGCGGCGGAGTGCACGCCAGCAGAGATGCGGTCCCGTTCACAGTGTCACCGAGGGCACGATCAGTTGAGCTTCGTCCTCGAGACCTCGACAAACGGACAAAGCTATTCCACACAGATTGCGCCCTCGCCTTCTGCGTGTTGCTGGGCGTTGTGCGTTTGGCGCGGCTGGGTGCTGGAAAGACGCGCCTTGCAGTGGCGGTGGTGGAAACCTCCAGAAGCTGAGAAGTCGAGCCCACCTTGAGAAGAGACTGCTCACAGCTTGTTTCGCCGCCGGTTGCGGCGCTGGCGGCATGATGGCCTCTGAGGAGGACATGGCTGCGCCGCAGAGCGGCTCGCCTGTTTGGAGCGCCCCCGGCACCGGTGGGCGGTTCCCCTCAGACACTGCGCTGCCGTCGCCGCACGGCGCGGAGGTGATGACGATGCTGACGTCCATGTTCCCTGGGGTGCGTCTGCGCACTGCGAGCTCAGCTGATAGGGCGTGGAGCCCACTGACGCGCTGCTCCTGACCAGGTTGACAGCGACGTAATCTCGGCTGTGCTGGAGTCTCACTATCACCAGGTTGGTCGCACCATCGACTCGCTGCTGGCCATGACAGCGGACGAATCACCGCAGCACAGCGTTGAAGAGCCGCCCTCCATGCGAAGGGGGACTGCTGCCTACGTAGGCGTGCCCCAGCGCGAGCCCTACGGCCGTGCCGCACTGGGCGCTGTCGCGGGGCCGAGCAGCGCTGGACCGGGTGCCTCAACGGAGGTGTTGGAGCGTGTTGTTGGAGAGCGCAGCCCCTCTCCCGACGAGCTGCACACGCCCTCCGGGGGGACCTCCGCGCTCTCTACGCACGTGGGCGGCCCCGTGTCTCTGCTGGCGCCCCGCAGCGGCGGCGCTGCGCTGGCAGCCGCGCAGGCTGCGGACTTGCGTCGCGCCAGCTCCGGCTCGCTGGCCGGCCCCCCTCCCGCGCCACGCCTGGAGAGCGCGGGCGCCAACCTGATGGCGTGGATGGCGCAGCTGCTGACGCCGGGGGACGGGGAGGCGGACGAACGGACGGGCGGCGGCGGGCACCTCCAAGCCTCCAGCCCCGCCACCCAGCCGCGCGGCAGCGACGGCGCCGCCCGTGCACATCCACCGCTAGGCGGTGCGCCACCGCCCCCCGACGGCGACGGCGAGCTGTGGGCGTGGCCGCGCGGCGCCGGCGCCGGGGGCTGTGAGGGCGAGGAGGAGCGCGCGCTGGCGGCCGGCGAGCGCCTGTGGGAAGCTGCGGCCGCGGCTGACGGCCCCGCGCAGCTGCTGTCGCTGCTGTGCTCGGCGCCGCGCTGCGCGGGCTGCGCGGCGCTGCTGGGCGAGCTGGCCGGGCAGTGGAACCGCGGCTTCCAGCTCTTCCCGGGCAGCCCCCTGGCGGCGGTGGCGGTGCCCGCGCGCCTGGAGTGCTGGCGCACCGAGCTGGCCGCCCTGGCCGGCGTGGTGGTGGCTGAGCTGCTGGAGGCTGGGGGCGCCTACCGCTCCTGTCGCTGGCACGCGCCCCACGCGGACGCGCTGCAGCTCGCCGTAGAGAACTGCCTCCTCCACGCGGTGCACCCCAAGCTCAGCGCCGGCATGCAGGGGCTCTGCGAGCGCGCGGACGAGGCGATGGGCGAGGCGCTGGAGCGGCTGCAGCGCCTCCCGCCCCACCTTCTGGGCGTGCGCTCCGAATGGGCCCAGGCGGCGCTGGAGCCGGAGCTGCTGCGCCGCTTCAGGCAGCTGCCCCTGCTCACCACGCCCCACCAGCAGTGCTGCTGCGTGCGCGACACGCTCAAGGCGCTGGTGGACAACGTGCAGGCACTGCGGCCCCCGCCCGGCGCGCAGGGCGAGGCGCAGCCCCCCCCCATGCCCATGCCCTGCGCCGACGACGTGCTCAGCCTCATGGTGCTGCTGCTGGCCCGGGCGCGCGTGCGCAACCTGGTGGCTGCCTGTGTGTACATGGACACCTTCCTGTGCATGACGGAGGCCACCAGCCACAAGGGCGAGCTGGGCTACGCGCTGGCCAACTTCTTGGCCGCCTGCGAGTACGCGCGCAGCAGGGACGTGGCGCGGCTGTGCAGCGAGTGGGAGGAGAACGGGCGCGCCTGGGACTACGGCGCAGAGCTGGGCGAGGGGGGCGAGGAGGACCCGCTGGGGGCGCTGGCGGGCGTGGCGGAGCTGGCGCAGGAGCGGCAGCCGCGCGGCGCGCCATCCTCGCCCGTGCTAAGGGCACGCACAGCTGCGCCCAGCGTGCATGAGCCCTGGCTGCTCTCGCAGCAGCCTCCGCAGCGCAGCGCGCAGCCGCACGCGCACGGGGTGGTGCAGGAGACAGCGCGGGGCGCGGCGGAGGAGGATCCGTTGGGGGCGACGCGCGCGGGGCCCCGGCCGGCCACCGGAGACGAAGAGGCGTTAGCGGAGCTGTCGCTGGACGGCACTCCTCCTTGAAATGAATACAACTTTGCAAAGCGCTCCTCACTCGACGGGCGTGCCTGCGGGGCGCGGCTTGACGGCTTCCCACCAGCGCTCCACCGCCCGCAGCACCTGCTCCGGCTGCTCCTCCTGCGGACTGTGCCCGCAGCGGGGCAGCAACACCAGCTGCGCGCCGGGCACCTGTGATGCCAGGCGCACGCTGTTTGAGGGCGGCACGATGACGTCGCCCTCTCCGTGGATGATGAGAACAGGCACTCCCGAGCGCGCCAGAGCGGCCAGCACGCGCGCGCCTGACTCCTCCGCCGCCGCGTGGCGCGCGCAGGCTGCCCGCACCTGCGTCAGCACCGCGCGCGCGCCGCCGGGCGAGACGCGCGCAGCGACGAAGCGCAGCAGCCCCAGGTCCCAGCCACGCACGGCGGAGGGGCGGCGGTACGCGTCCACCAGCCGGCGCGTCACCAGCCGCTTGTCCGCGTAGGCGCCGCGCAAGCCGCCGCTCCAGAAGGCTGCGCTGCGCACGGTGGAGCGCAGCAGAGCCAGCGCCAGCGGCGTCAGCAGCGGCGCCAGCAGCGCAGCCAGCAGCTGCGCCGCGGCGCTCAGCAGCGCGGCAGCGACGGCGCGCGCGCGGGAGCGGGGACGCGGCGCGGACGCGGACGCGCGGGAGGCGATGACTGCAGGCGCGAGGAGCACCAGTCCCGCCACTGCGGTGCCGCTTGCAGCCGCGCGCACGGCCACCAGCGCGCCCAGCGAGTGCCCCACCAGCAGCCTGGGCGTGTCTGCCGCGATGCGCTCGTCGCGCGCCACAGCGTCCAGCAGGTGGCGCGTTACAGCAGCCGCGGTGCGGATGGCGTAGGCGGAGACGGAAGGGCTGCGCTCGGTGAGGCCGAAGCCGGGCGCGTCGTGCGCGATGGCGACCGCCCGCAGCCGCGCCGCCAGACCAGCCAAGCACCCGCTGAGAGTGAAGGACGCCTCGTTGGCCCCAAAGCCGTGCAGGCAGTCCACCAGCGCTTGGGGCGCGGAGGCGCCCTCGGGGCGCGCCAGCTTGTAGTGCACCTGCAGCCCGGCGGCTGTCGCGAAGCGCGAGTCGGCGTCCGCGGCGGCCACGGGCGACAGGAGCACCGACTGGGCTGCTTGCTCAAGCGCACGGGCGCGCCAGAGCAGCGCCGCCAGAAAGCCAGCCAGGGCGCACACGGCGGGCGTCACCCGGCTCCCGGCGCCCAGAAAGGTGCGCGCCAGCCACAGGGCGGCGGCGGCCACCACGCCGGCGACAAGGGCGGCAAGGGCGCTAGAGAGGCTCAGCGTAGGCGCGTAGTCGAGTACGCCAGCAAGCTGAGGGTACAGCAGCGCCTCCGCAGGCTCTGCAGGCTCGTCCGCGCCGGGGAAGGGTAGCGATATGGAGGCGGAGGTTGCCGCACTGGGTGCGCGCGATGCACTGAGAGTCACAGACGACGCTGTCCGCAGCCCCAGTGGCAGCATACCGCGGCACCCGGCCACGCAGCGACTATAGGCGTTGAGGACGGCATGGCGCGCGGCGTGGCGCGGGCCAGGCAGCCAGGTGCAGCCTTGCGCAAGCATCAAGCGAAACTGGGCGGACAGCGCTCCACGCTTGACGCTCTGCCTCTAGTCCTCCTTCGCAGCTGCTTGTCCCTGCGCGGCGACACCGGGTGCAGCACTGTCTGCGCCCGAGGCGTCCACAGCGGCGCGCTCCTGATTGATGCCCCACGCCTCTGGCTCCCAAGGCCAGGCAAGCACGCTTGTGGGCACCCCGTCCACGTCACGCAACACCCAGCGCAGGCCGGCTACGCAGGCGAGTGTGCCCCCAACGTTGACAACAAGCGCGATAGCTATCTCGGGTAAGAGGCGGCCTCCTGACAGGTAGTAGGCTAAAGGAAAGAGCTCCGCAGGCATGCGTCACGCGAGCATGGGAGGGGCGGAGGCAGCAGTGGGCAACAGAAAATCGAAGAAGAATCGAGTTTGGTAAGCGCGTTTCTGTCACTCCGGCAGCATCAGCTGGGTACACCCCAAATCGTGCGCAGCCTGCGCGGTGCGGTGCAGCCTCAGCCTGGCCTCCTCCCTGTGGCGATGCGCGTCAGGCCCGCCGTGAACCGTGGGCGATGGATGCGAGCCATGGCACTCGCAACACGCACCAGGCCTGTGCATCCGCCTCCAGGCCCGGCGCCCCCGCCGCCGCAACCGCGCCCACGAGCGCATAGACGACGCCGGCGCGGTAGTCCTCCCACGCGTCGTACATGCTGTAGGCTGTGACCCCGCCCTCGCTCAAACCGTCGTGGTACTCAGCAAGCAGGGAGTGCTCGCCCTCGGCGCTGCGCGCACGCACCCTCAGTGCAGGCACGCGAGGAGCGCGCAGGCGGCGCGGACGCACCGTTGCTCTGGGTCCATGCATGCGAGGAGGCAGGCGATGTCGTAGGGACCGCGCCCAGCAACGGCGTCCCCCCAGTCAACGAAGCGCACATCCTCCTGCGCGCCCTGCGCCTCGCAGCCATCCAGCGGCGATTGGATGAAAACCTTGGAGGCGCGCGCGTTGCCATGCAGCAGCGTGCGTGGCGCAGAGGCGAGGCGACGCAGTACCGCCCCCGCTGCTGCAGAGGGCAAGCCAGGCAGCGCCTTGACCAGGATCGGCGGCAGCTCTGCGCCGAAGCGCTCCAGCGCCAGGGGCAGCGCAGCCGCGCAGAGCGCCGGCTCGAAGTCACGGACCAGCGGGGCTGTGCGAGTGTCACGGCTCAGCACTGCATCAGTCAGCACGCACGCGCCTCGCACCGCTCATGGCAGGAAGCCACTTCCAGAGCGGGATGAGGGGGCTGTTCCAAAACTTCGCGTGGTGCGCCGCCAGAGAACGGACCACAGTCGGAGCGGCTTCGGCGCTCAGCACTCCCTCCGCATCTGCGCGCGCCCATCCGCCGCGCTCGCAGTCTGACAGAAGCAGCGCGGCGCGACCGCTGCGCGCGTCGTGGCCGGCGAAGTAGACGAAAGGGAGGGAGAGGGGCGTGCGCTCGGTGTTCATCGCTCTGCCCCGAGCGAGTCAGACGTGTGCACAAACGCAGTGGCGAGTGGCGCACTTGTAGAAGCCCACCTCGCGCTCGAAGTGCTTATTCGCAGACGCCAGTGAGCGACCGACTCCAAGCGGCGCAGTCTTGAGCACAACGCTCAGATGGCTGCCGTCCTCGCACTCCAGCGCAAGCCGGTGCACCGAGGAGAGCGGTCCGCCTCGCAAGAGCGAGGGCGTGAGGCGCCTGAGGAAGGAGCGGTCAGCGAGGCGTGGGACCGCCGAGCACCAACGCAGCGCACCTGACACCCTGTCCCTGCGCCAACGCGTTCTCGCCACGCTGCAGCTGCTCAACCAGCCAGTCAACTTTGAGCTCTTCCAGTTGCGAGGGCCACTGTAGGCGAGCAAAGAGCGGCGAGAGGGTGGCGCCAGACGTGTCAGTGCTGCAACGTCTGACGCAGCTGAAAAACGCACCGACAGCGCCTGCAACTCTGCAGGCGGTGCCACAGTTACAGCTGCTGTGGCCAGCAGGCTGAGTGCGTGAGGAGGTCAGCACTGGCTCACAGAAGAGAGCAATACGTCACACGCGCACCGGCTCACGCAGCACTGCCGTGAGGCGCGCGCGGCGCGAGTCAACATGAAGGAGAGCTTGGTGGAAACACACGTACTGAGTTGGTACAGACAGCGAGGAGGCTGCAGGTCTGTGGCGACCTCCGTCGCACGAACAACGTCGTCGCAGTCAACGCAGCGCACCGCGCCGTGGGGAATACAGATCTGGGTAGTCGCCAACTCACCAGGAGTTTGCGCCTACCATCATGCTAACCTTGAAGATCCCATGCACTCAACCATTACTCTGAGTTGCGTCCTGGAATCATCCTCCTGGAATTGGGCGAACGGGCCTGTAGCCCGGCTACAGTGTAGCCCACCCCCCCCAGCGCCCGCGTCCCGTCGCCTTCCCTCCCTAAACACCCTAAACCTTTAAAGGTATTTAGTCTCAGGTGGTCTGGTGCATCT
>Ga0208951_1000105_pt1 | contig 34329 bp, 29 predicted proteins | sample GreLakmeMI27MSRF_FD_187702 | JGI IMG/M metagenome (GOLD analysis project Ga0208951, IMG submission 187702) | Freshwater lentic microbial communities from great Laurentian Lakes, MI, USA - Great Lakes metaG MI27MSRF (SPAdes) | ecosystem: Environmental > Aquatic > Freshwater > Lake | place: Great...
GGGAAGCAGCATTGGTGTGGGCAGAAGCAAAAGCACAAGAACGGGAAACCAATGATGCATCCCAGACCAACACCGACGAATCTTACGATTCAGACGATTTTGAAGTCGGAGTTTCCATACATCCAGTGGACAGGCGACCGAAGCCGTCCCTCTTTGCTGGTTCCGACACAGACGAAGATGAATATGAAGACAATGATGACGATGATATTGATGAGTTTGCGAGGACCGCATGGGAGCAAATTGCTGCGATGATTGCAATATGGGGTGCTAAAGAGCGGGCGGCGACAATCATACAGGCAACTGCAAGGGGAATGTCGGTGCGTCTAGCTGCTTGGGATGATGGGTTTGCAGCTTTGGACGCCGCGTTGCTTATGCGACTGCGAAAAGAAAGAAGACGCGCAGCAAAAGAAACAAGACGAGCATGGAAAGCAGCATTTGACCCAACCACATGGTATCGCATCTAAGTGTTGTTTTCACAGCACAATAAGTAATTAATCACAATACGCCATATATTCATTATTTTTAGCATTACGTAACTGACTATAAGATGGGGGTTCGACATGCTCATCATAATATATATTAGAAATATCTAAAAACGGAACATGATTTGTATTATTATTTTTTTTATCATTTTTTTGCTCCATAATACATTCTTTATTAAAAGAAAATATATCACATATATTTCCCATAATATGTTATGTATATAATAAATATTTTGTTTTTAAAATATTTATTATAAATATTTATTTAAAATTTAATCACTTAAATAGAGCAATCCATTTCTTCTTTTTCTTCTTTTTCTTCTTTTTCTTCTTTTTCTTCTTTAGAAGTTTCACTAATAACACTACTTGGACAAGTATTAGTACTAGTAACACTAGTATCATAACTCATTGCGCAACTCCCTTTAACCGAATGTGTCTTATAATTAATTAAAAACATTTGTTGCGCTGGATGTAGAGCATTTACATAATCAATCACAAATTTCTTATCAATAGATTTTTGGTTTGGTTTTAATTCGGTCTTATATTTTTCGTGTAATTTATACATATGTGTTTTATATTCAAATTCATATTCTTTTAATGGTTTTTCTTTGCGAACAAAACAACTAATATAATTCATAAATAAAATATTAGTATAATGATACACCGCCAATTTAAATTTATTAAAAATTACAGTATGTTCTGGATAATATTGCAAAAATTCTCCCACTTTATTTTCTTGTTTTAAAGTTAAATAATTAAATTGAAGTTTTGGTTGATTGCCTCTAAGTTTTCGTACCTCTTCATAACTTGCATTTCTAATTTTGCTACGTGTTCCATCTTTACTATATAAAAAGCATCCTACACAATTATATCCGGCATTTCCAGATGAATAATAATCTTTAATTTCTTGAAAATTGGGAACAGGATACTTATTAATAAATTTAATATTACTATTAATAAAGATATATGGCGGAGCATTTACTAATGATTGAATGTCAATTTCGTTAATAATAACATGGTTTAAATTATCACTACTTAACACATTATTAATAGGATGAATAATCTCATAAACTTTAACAAGAAAAATAACAGGTGTAAGAATAGGAGTAACAATGCGATTAAATGGATGTTGTAATACAAAACTATATACATATTTTTTATCTAAGCAATTAAGATCTAAATTACAACTATTACATGCTTCAAAAAACATGGAGCGAAATGTAAGATTATAATAATCTTTAAAATAATTGTTGTTATCAAAATATTTGTAGTTTTTAACATCATTAAAGAAAACACTATTTGCTCCAACACTAGAACGTGTTGCAATTTCCCAAATTTCTTTAATATTATCATAAAATACATTAATCATTGTTCCATCAATAAAATCTTCTAACCAACTATTTTCTGTGCTATATTTATCTACAAAAAGAGAATAATCTAATGATTTTTCAGGCGCAAAACACACAACTTTGTTGTTCCTAACAATAACAGAACGATATTTAGAAACTTCTAAATATTTTTTGTGTTCCTCATAAAAATTAATAGCTTTTAATTTATCCTTAACATATCTAATAATCTTATATTCATTGTTATTAAAAGTATATTTTTTAATATTAAAATAATTGAATTCGTTATTTAACACATTTGTAACATTAAGACTAATTGAATTTGTAATAGATACCATAGAAATTAATCTAGGATATTAATATTAAATGACATATAATCTTTAAATCTTTTAAATATTATATTTATCGGCCATATATTATATTTTAATATAATTTAACTGGAAATAATATTAGAATTATTTTAATTTCTATTATAAATATAAGATTATTATGAGTAAGTTGGAGGAACTAAAGAAATTGGAAGAGGAGGTGGAAATAGAAGCGGAAGAGGAAGAGGAAGAGGAAGAGGAAGAGGAAGAGGAAGGATCATTATTAACAAGTAATATTAAACTTCAATTAGGAGATATTATTCAATTTGATGCCCCTACAAATATTTCATTACATGATAAAATATTTTTTATCAAATTTATTAATAAAGAAAAAATAGTATTAATAGATGCTGAAAAAATAATTACATTAAATATAACCCAATCAGGAAAACTAGATGAAGAATCAATAGCAAACATATTATTATTAAGTAGGCATAAGAGTCCAAGTTTTGTTGCTCAAAATAATTTAGAAATGAAAAAATACATCTCTATTTATTTCGGAGAACCAATACCTAAAGTGCTAAATGGTATTATTACAAATATAGAAAATGATATGATAGAAATTACTACATTACCAGATAAAGATTTAATATATATTGATTTTGCTTATTCAGGTATTCCAGAACATTTAAATATTGAAAAAATAATAGTCCGTGAGAAATTAGATGAAACAAAATTAATTGCTTCACAGGAAAATAAATCAACATTAACGAGCACTTCTGATACTATAGAAGAAACTTTTTTAAATCAAGACGATACACAAGAATTAGATTACGATCTAAAAGTATACGACAATAAATCTGACTTGGAAACTATAATAATAGATACTATTGAATTAGGCGAAGAATTAGAAGATTTAGAACATGAAGTAAATGTATCGGAAGGAGAACAGCGCTACAGTTTAGACAAACAAACAAATGATTATTTAGATAAGTTAATAAATGCTTATTTGCCAGAACAACGCACAGAACAAGTAATTAATCAAATTCATAGTGAATTAAATTACTATAAACAATTACGTAATACATATTCCAATTTTGATGCCAATAATAATCCATCACTAATAGAAGATCATGGAGAACATTATAAACATTTAAAGGAACAATTATTTAATTTAAATAAAAAAATCTATTACATATTACCTGTACTATCAAATGTTCGTAATTTAATAATAAATGAATCTGATGATGCAGATTTTTTTAAAGATAAAGATGCATATAATTATCAACCTTTAGGTGAATTTATAGAAACAATAAATACAATATCATTAAATTGGGCAAACAACAGTTCAAAAGAAAAGATAAATAATTATAAAGAGCATATAAAATCTTTAATTCAATTATTAGATAATTATTCTAATTATAGCGAGCAAAATATTAATGTAAATACACAAATAGAAATGGTAAACTCTATTGTAGATGATTTTTATAATTATAGCATAGTAAAAGGCGAATTATCTAAAAGTCGTTTTGTTATCGATGTGTATAGTGAAGGATTAAACATGTTGGAAACATATTATGTAAATAATAAAAAATTCAATAAAACAACTAAATTGATTCCAAATGATTTTGTAAATATTATAGGTTTTATTACATTACCACTGCCGCTATTTAATTTTTCTAAAATCAATAGTCCTTATACAAATATATGTGATAAGGCAAACTTGAATCTTAATTTTATTAATTACCATGAATTATTAAATAAAAATACTCACTATAATAAGTATGTTTTGGAAAATTCTAACAAAGCTGATTTTATAAATAGTCACGCAAATATTCACAATAATACATTATTGCGAAATATTAATAATTTCAATATCGACGAGTCAATGGATGTTCCTTATTTAGAAAAAATGAATTATTTACTTGAATCTTTTATACCCACAAATAGTTCGTTTATTAAAGAATATATTAAAATATATAAACCTAACTCGTTAGAAAATCGCAAATATAATTTACTAGAATTTGTATATGACCTACAGGGCATGAATATAGATCTGTATAATTTACATGTATCAGATTATAAAAATATCAAAAAAATAATTAATTCAAACATAGATTTATATAAGAAAAATTACAAATATGAAGAATCAAATTTTTCAAATTTTATAAGAAGTATTAAAGATGCAGTAAAAAATAATGGCAAAGAAGCAAATATAAAATATTCTTTTAGTATTTTAACAAAAGAATTAAAAGATGAATTATTTAATTTTTATAAAATTAATGAGGAACAAGTAAATAATAATGAAGAATTGTATAGTTATATAGTGAAAATTGATAGTGCTGAATTTTTCATGCAAAGTATTAATAAAAATATAATGGATTTAATAGTAGGCAATCTACTTGAAAATTTTATAAAGGCATATGAGAAAGAAAAAACCAAAACCAAAGAACAAGATACTAAAAGTATAAATAAAGATGCGGACGTTTCATCAAAAGATATATTAAAAGGAGAGTTAGATAATATGCAAAATACTTGCGAAAAATATACATTATCTAAAAAATATAATACATTACAATCATTGGAAAATGATAATAACAAACTTATATATTTTGATTCGATATATGATAATACTTTTTATAGCACATTAAATGAATATAAAACAGAACGTGCAAATATGGACACAAAACAATTCATAGATTTTTTAGCAAATAAATTAATGACAATTATGAATTTAACAAAACCGCGAGCATTTCGTGAAGCGAAGGCAATATTAGATGAAAAGCGAGAGATTATAGATGGTGATTATGCTATATTGATTGATAAGGGAAGCGCTAAGAATTATGTTTATATAAGAACAAATGATGTTTGGTTAATAGACCCAAAATTTGAAGATAATTTTTATATTGAGTCTAATCAAATTTTTTGTGATTCGAATAAAGAATGTATTTCAAAAGATGATAAATGTCTCACATTAGCAGATGCAAAAAAGGCAAATGTTACTAAAGAAGTAGATGAAATATTGAAGAATTTTGAAAATAAGTACGATTTAAGTATAGAAGATATTAAAGGCAAAATAAATACTAATTATGAAAATTCTAAAACTAGAATTCAAGCAATCAATAATATAAATAAACACAGGCAAGAAACTACAAATAATTATTTATTAAGTTTGGAGGATCCCAATGCTAAGTATGAAAATACAATAACCTCTCCATATATAAAATTGAGAGATGGAATATTAAAAATGAGAGACATATCATTTAAATACGCTACTATAAAAAAATTCTGTTTAAATTTTACAAGAGAGGCAATTAAAGATGAGATTCCTTATTGGTTATATTGTATAAAAACCGGACAGCAATTAATGCCAATATTTTTATTGAAATTGGCAAATGTTTTTATTAATAAGATGGACTTCACAAAAGAACTTGATTATATATGTGCTGAACAAGGAACAATAAGTGATGATAATAATTATTGGGTTGATAAATATAGTGGTTATATTATTAAATCAATAGAGTTTAACACTGATGAAGGTTATGATGAAAAAGGATATAAATTACAAACAAGTGCTATTGTAGAGAATGAATATACTATTAGTCCCGACGCACAAGTTACCGAATTAACCAAAACTAAATCGACGAATCCAACTACTCAAATAATATTAAACATAGTAAAAGCAATGACTTTAATGATAGGTATTAATATATCACATAACCATGAACTAATTATAAATAATGTATTAATTATTCAAAATTCTAGTATTCCAACAAAAAAACAATATGAAGAAATTATTTTAAAATCTATAAAAAAAGAAGGGAAAGTAAAAGCACTGCCTAGTTATGAAGAAACATATAATTCCTCGCTATTACTATTAACGCTAACTTTCATAATATATGCTATTCAAATAAATATTCCATCTTTGAAATCTAAAAAAACATTTCCAGGATGTATTAAGTCATTCAAAGGATATCCTTTAGATGGAGAGGAAGATAAAACAACACTAGCCTATATTGCTTGTATAGCAAATAAAATAAAAAGTTCAATACAACCTTGGAACAGTATATTGAAAATGTCAGAGTCTACTATTATGAAAAAAATAGAAGCACTTATAGAGAGATATATTATAACAAACAAGGAATTAACAATTCATTTAAACAAAAAACGCGAGTATATGTTATCAGAAGAAGTATTAGTTGACTCAATACCAGAATATTTATCTATAAATAATTGGCATACATTTAATCCTCCATTACATGATATTAAAATTTCCTCTGAAAATATAAGTGCTATAGATGATGGATTTAAAACTACATTATATGAGACATTCTCTCGCGGAGCAAAAAATAATATTAAAGAAATAGTGGAGTCAAAAGCTATATTTTCGAGTTATTATATTATAGAAAAAATACAGACTATTGTCAAAAAAAATACTCCGCTATTAAAAAATTCGAATGACAATCCATTTTTAGAAAATGCGTGCTGTAATTCTAGTAAAAATACTATTGCTTATTTTATGAGTGAAGATAATTCAATAGCAACAACCAATAAAGCAGTTAAATTTTATAATAATATATTATCTAGCATCGACTTATTGACTTATGCACCACAGTTATACAATCAAGAAGATACTAAACAAAAAAAAATCTCACAAACAACAAGTTTTAGCGAAGAATTAGTTTATAAAGCATTTATATATTTCTGTAATTTTGCTAATTTATTACCGATTGATGAAGAATTAAAAGGGTTGTGCTTGGATAAACCATTAAACTTTGATAGTAATAAACAATTAAAAGAAATAATAGATTCTCTCAAAAGTGATGGTAAGATTTATAATTTCTCTTCTTTTGTTGAATTAATACATATTATAAGCAAGAAAAATATAATACATATAGCAACAAATTATCCTATTATAAATAATATTGAGTTAATGCGTGTTTTGATTGAAGCGTATTTGCAAAACAGTTATTACAAATTAGACGATGAATTTATAAATAAATTGGAAAGTTTATTAGATAATTTTTCTATTGTAAGTAGTGAAAATTTGGAACTTCGTAATTTCAAAAGTTACTTGGGGAAATCGCTAGTATCATTGAAGCAAAATATATTACAAATAACAAGTAAACAATCTAATATTAGTAAAAGTGATTTTGCTAAATTCTCAAAAAATTTAGATATAACTGTTGACGTGGAAAATATTAAGTTTTATCAAAATTATATTATGAATTTTTTATATATTTTCCCATCTATTATTTTAAATAAAAATGTAAACTATGGAGCAATTCCTAAACATTGGAAATTATCTGATATGCATAATAAAGATATTTACAACATAATGCAAAAATATTATAATAATATTAATAATTTTAATGCACGACCTGAATTAATTTTGGCATTCAAATTAATTTCTAGAAGATGCAAAATATTAATAGAATTAATGCCTGTATTTTTATACAATAAATTTCTTGTGAGCGAGTATTCTTCATCTAAAACAGCAAAAATCAATAGTGTGTTTGATGAAAAAGTAGTAATATTATTTTACAACTATATATTTTATAATTTATACAATGAATTGCTAACTATTAGCGAAGACACAGAGTTTTTATTACAACTACAAGATTTAGAAATAAATGATTATGATAAAGACGAATTTTTGAAAAATAGCGTAAACTATATACTTGAATATTCAAATGTAATGAATAATCATTATAATTTAATTAATAATGGTTATAAGAAAGTGAAAGACAAAATCAATATGGCAAAAGAAAAGGAAAAAGATTTAATCACAGAATTTCTCAAAAATCTCACCGATGAAGAGCGCGAAATTGAAAATATTTTGAAAAATAACAAATTAGAAAAATGGAATAAAGGAATGCAAAAAGGTATTACACAATATGTTAAAGAAAACTACGACGAAGAGCGCGAAGCAATGGAAAAACAAGCAATAAAAGAGAAAAAATTACAGCAAAATAATAATGTTACGGCAATGAATAAAGAATTATATGATTTAGCAATGGACGAACAAACAATTAATGACGAAGCAATAGATGCGGAAGAATATAGTATGAATAATATACCAGATGACGACGATTTTGATTATGATAATGATGGCGATTACGCAAATGGTCCAACCGAAGACTATGATTAATAAGGGGCAATAAATTCTAAATATAAAATAAATATTTTATTTGCGTGATATTAATAAAGATGTATGTTTTGGCATTAAAACACATATAAAGAATAGCAAAGATTTTACGCGCTCTATAATTTCTAAACATGCTAAACATTATAGAAAAATATAATAAATCCAAAAAAAAAATTTTTATTAAAATATTAAATACTTTAATAATAATTTAATAATACTTTAATAATACTTTATAAAATAGTGATGGAGCAAAATAAACCATTAACTTTTATTGACCTATTTTGTGGAATCGGCGGATTTCACCAAGCATTAAAAAAATTAGGGGCAAAATGTATATTGGCGTGCGATATTGATAAAGATTGCCGCCAAGTATATTTTGAAAACTATGGAATAGAACCAATTGAAGATGTAAAAAAAATAAATCCAGAAGAACTTCCAGATTTTGATATATTGACTGCTGGATTTCCTTGCCAAGCGTTCAGTAATGGCGGTAAGAAGAAATGTTTTGAAGACTCAAGAGGTTTATTATTTGATGAAATAATAAAGATTGCAAAAGTAAAGAAACCTAAATTTATGTTTTTAGAAAATGTAAAGCATATTTTAAAAGTAAGTGATGGTGAGGTAATTGACTATATTAAAGAAAAAATAGATTCTATTGGTTATAATTTAACACTTTTCCAATTATCACCACATAATTATGGAATTCCTCAACAAAGAGAGCGTGTTTATTTTGTATGTGTTCTTAAGACATTACAACCACCTATTAATAGCAATCCAAATATTCTTTTAAACCCAACAATTGATCCAATGACTATTGATCTTAATAAGTTTATAAATAATGACAATGTGTCTCCAAAATATTATATTAACTCTAGTATTTTAAAAACATTAGAAGCGTGGGACGAAATTATTAAACAAATGGAAGTAGGGGAAAAACTTTCTCCAACATTAATGATTAATGATGCTTTTATCAATTATAGCGAGGAACAGTTGAAGTTATTTCCGGCATGGAAGCGCGACTATATAAAAAAAAATCGTCCATTAGTTCAAAAGTATTATGCCGTTTTAGAGCCTTGGTACACAAAACATAAAGCATTATTGAAGCAGCGTGAAATATTTGGCAAATTAGAATGGCAATCAGGACCCATAGTAAAAGATGATAGCATTTTTAACCATTTTATTCAAATTCGTCAATCTGGAATAAGGGTAAAAAAATGTAAGTATTTTCCAACATTAGTAGCAATATCGCAAATCCCAATTTATGGAAAAGAAAAACGATATATTACACCTCGTGAATGTGCGCGACTTCAATCATTTCCGGAAGATTTTAAATTAGCAATTGATGATAAAAAAAGTTATAAACAATTAGGAAATAGTGTAAATGTAGAAAATGTATATAATGTTGTTAGTTCAACATTGAAACACTATTATATAATTTAAATAGACAGTATATATTTTTATATTTTTATATTTTTATATTTTTTATAGTTTTTATATTTTTATATTTTTTATAGTTTTTATATATATAAAATATATATGCGTAAAACATTACGTAAAACATTAAAAAGAAACAACAAAGCAGGAAATAGATTTTTAGAAAGAAAAGTTCACATGGCCAGTATGTTTAATGGGACACAACGAGATGTAACAAATATGGTATTGCGAAGTTATGCGGCGTCCAGAATCCAGAAAAGTAGACGAACTATGGTAAGTAAAAAAGATTTTGAAAATGAGTTCGAAACACGTGTTCCTGATTTTTATAATAATTTAATAAGATTTGTAATTGTTTTAAGAAGAACAAATCCAGATCCAACTACAGTAAGTGCTATAAAAGATGATATATTAAGAACAATACCTGCTAGAACTATAGCAGGTGTCTTACGTTTACCCAATCTTTATGAACAAATAAACTTATTAAGAAATTTATTAACTAATCACTTTCCACCATCAAACGAAGAAGAAATTGCAGAGTTAATAGAAGTATGTGATTCAATTATAGGAACAATGAATGCCCCATTACATGCTCGTATAACGGTTCCATTATTACCATATAGACAACATGGGTTTGTAAGAAGACAAACACAAAGACATGCACTAGCAGAAGGTAGAAAAAGAAAAACACGACATGCTAAGCGAAGAAATTAAACCATATTTAGGAACAATGTTATTAAAAAATACTTGTTAAAAATAATTTAAAGAAAAATAATAATACTATGAATTAGAAAATTTAGGAGGAAATTAATAAGTGCAATATTTAATATTATAAATATTATATAATATTAAGTATGTTAAGACAATTTGTTGTAACAAATATAAATTTAGTATCTATAATAGTATTTTTGCTATTATTTGCCATAATAATGGTTACTAAACCAAATGTAATTTTTGATAAAAACGGAAAACCTCGCGAATTTGGTATAGGTTATAAAAATAAAACAATTTTGCCTTTATGGTTAGCAGTAATTATTCTAGCAATTATTTCATACTTAGCAATATTATGCTATATAAATTTTAAAAGATTTGTATTTTAAAAATATATTAAATATTACTAAGTTGTAGCTATTTGAATCTCCAAGAATATCTCTCACCCTCCCCAAATTTAACATCATTATAACCTTTTAAGAAATTATCTAAATTTTGATGCTTCATACAAATTGCTTGGCATCCATTGCTAAAAGAATCAGTACTATCAAAATTTTGTATTGAGTTATCTATGTCTGGTAATACTATTACATATTTGCTTATTGTTTCTCCGCGAAGTTGTGTTGTGTTATTTTTAGTAACTATATCTTTATGTCTATAAGTATGACAATATGAACCTGACCCTCTCAAGTTAATATAGTTTGTCAATTTAGGATTTACAATAATATTAGCATTAGGCTTGAAATCACAAATAATTATAATTTTTCTATATAACTCTCTCATTTTAATATTTAATACAGCAGCGTCTTTATAGACTTTTAATAATGAAAAATTAGCATTAATACCTTTATCTAAATATTCTTCAAATAAATCACCCATCTTTTCTAGCATAATTGCATTGGTGCTCATTACTCTAAAATTTAATATTAATGGATCATTTGAGCATATTGTTTTTATTCCATCAAAAGCATATTCAGTTATGGTATTTAATACCTCGCTTAATAGTAAAGCATTATATGATTCTTTAATATAATTATTATCTGCTGTAGACGAAGCAATAATAGGATCATTATTATATGAATAGATTTCAAAATCTAAAAATCTACAACCATTTGCAATACATTTTTGTAGAGCACATAAAGCAACAAAATTATTTTTATATCCATCCCCACAACAACAATTATATGCACTTTTAACATGGTAATTAATTAATATACTATTAGAAGTATCAAATATAGTTAAAGCACTGGCTTTAATACTACTATTACTATTAAAATAAGACTGATTTGTTGGATTAGGATAGAGTATTTCTAATTTAGAGCATGCATTCTCTTGTAATCTTAATATATTAAAAATATAACTAAATAAAACTATTAATGCTATTGCAATAACTCCTAGTGTTATTATAAAAATTCTTGATTTATTTACAGTAGGAACATATTGCCCAACATTCTTATTAACATAGGTCGAAACATCACTAACTATTTTAGACATACCAGACATAATAATTATACTTACAATATATTTTAATTACTGTATAAAAATTAAAATATATTATAACATAAATAAAAAGTATAATGTTATATTAATTAATATTATGGCAGGTGGATTGTTAAATTTAATAGCACTAGGAAATCAAAATATTATTTTGACTGGTAATCCAACTAAAAGTTTTTTTAAGTCAACGTATTCTAAATATACTAATTTTGGATTACAAAAATTTAGAATTGATCAAGTGGGACAAACGGAATTAGATATTACTAAAATTTCCAAATATTCTTTTAAAATTATGCGCTACGGAGATTTGCTAATGGATATTTATTTGGTAGTAAAATTACCCAAAATATGGAGTCCTATTTTCAAATATAACAGCGAATATAGACCATATGAGTTTAAATGGATTAAAAATATTGGTTGTCAAATAATTAAAGAAGTTAATATAACAATTGACGGTACAACTATACAGAAATTTAGTGGGCATTATCTACAAAATATTGTAGAGCGTGATTTTGATGCCAATAAAAAAGCAATATTTGATAAAATGACAGGAAATATAAATGAATTAAATGATCCGGCAAATTATAATAATAGAAATAATAATTATCCAAATGCATATAATTACAACGGCATTAATCCTGACATAACCAATATAGAACCATCCATACGTGATTATAACTTGTATATACCAATAAATAGTTGGTTTGCTATGTCATCTTTAATGTCATTTCCATTAATATGTTTACAATATAGTGAATTAGTTATTGATTTTACATTAAGACCCATTACAGAATTATATACAATAAAAGATGTGTTATATGATAATTCTTTAAATACTATATCATATAATAATTTCCCACAAATTCAACCAAATCAAAGTAATTCAGCTTACCAATTTAAAAAATTTATACATCCACCACCAATAATTCCATTAACTAATTCACTTGATAGTTATGATAATTTAAGAACCACTGTAAATAGTAATATTCATTTAATATGTACGCAATGTTTTTTAGAAGAAACGGAACGAAAACATTTTGCCAAAAATAGTCAGAGTTATTTGATACGAGAAATTAATGAATATAATTTTGAAAAAGTTATAAAGTCAAATAAAGTTAAAATAGAGTCAAAAGGTTTAATAAGTGGTTGGATGTGGTATTTCCAAAGAACCGATGTTGCTTCAAGAAATGAATGGTCTAACTATACTAATTGGTTATATGAAGACAAAATACCAAACGATTTAGAAAAATTTAAAATTACTAATGAGTATAAATATTATACTCCACATATTAGTTATAATAGCGGTGATATTTCAAAAAATATTTATATAACTGGATACAGTCAAGATTTATACTCACAAAGTAACCAATGTGAAATAATGAAAAATTTTGCTATAATTTGTGATGGTAAATATAGAGAACAAGATTTTGACAGTAATATTTTTAGTAAAGTAGAAAAATATAATAAATCTAACGGATCTTGTTCTAAAATAGGATTATATTGTTATAATTTTTCACTAACAACAGACCCATTCAAACAGCAACCGAACGGAGCATTTAATACTAATTTATTTAAAACAATTGAATTTGAGTATAACAATTATAGTAATCCTCCTATTGATCCGATAAACTCGAATTTTACAACTATATGTGATCAAGAAACAGGTGCTATTATAGGAGTAACAAAAGATCCTACTAGTATTTATAAATATAATTATAATTTACATGTTATTGAAGAAAAATATAATATATTATTGTTTCAAAATGGTTTTGCTGGATTAGTATATGCTAAATAATTTGAAATATTAGAATATTAGAATATTAGAATATTAGAATAATTTCGTTTTTCTTACTCTACGTGTTCCATATTTGTATTTTAATTTTGCTTTTTTGGCCAACTTTAATGCTTTAGATGATTTACTGCACCCATTTTCTAATATTTTATAATCTATTGCTGATGCTTTTCCACCGCTAATAGAACTTGCTAAACGCGCTAATCCCCAGCTATGACTAGATTGATTCGGTCTAGAACCAGACGAATAATAAGCACCTTGCCCTTTATTTACAATTTTGCGTAATGAATTTACAGAACATCCTGTTTTTTTTGAGAGATTAGAATTTATTACTAATTTATCAAGATTATATAATTTTTTTACATTTAATATATGTTGTGAGGGTTTGGATTTATATGAAGAAATTTTTTTTCGTGTATAATAATTATTTTTTTTATAAGCGTTGCGTGATTTTTTTAATTCATTTACTATTATTTTTTTATCTTTTTTAGTTATGTGTTTAGGTAAATATTTAATAGGTACATTCATAATAGTATTTATATTATTGTATAAAATAATATAAAATATAATAATTATTTTATTTTACTATATATAATTTAAAATAAAATATGCATGAAAAAATTATAAAATTTGAGAGAAGTAAAATAACAGGAAAAAAATATACAGCATATATTAAAAATAAAACAACACAAAAAATACGCAAAATACATTTTGGCGCATCAGATTATCAACAATTTAAGGACAGAACACCCTTAAAATTATATGCTTATAAAAATCATAATGATCGCAAACGTATGCAAAATTATTTTAATCGGCATTCTGGAACAAAAAAAAGAGGACAAGCAATAGCATTAGAAAAGAGAAAATCGAACGGTTATTATAATGCTAAAATATTAAGTCATGTTTATTTATGGTAAATTTTTTTCATTCATACTTTTTATAAGTTTTTCTCCTTCTTCAATAATATTATAGTTAAAAGACCAATCATCTATTTCTTTTGGTGTTTGTGCTCCATTTTTTATTGCCTCATTATAACTCCAATACATAGGATTTGCTTTGAGTTTCCATTGTTGCGTTTCTAAATCAATTAGTCCAGACGCATCAAAATCAAACAATTTATATTTTCCCTCCACCGATTTTCCCATATTATCAAATTTCCAATCTACATACATAATTCCTAGTGCTTGTAAAAAATCTTTTACTTTACTCATTACTTCTATTATTTCATTTAAGTCTTCGCGTGTCATTACATGTTTATATAATGGATTTGATTTGTCTGTATCTACTTGTTCCATGTCAGCATATTTACTATTAATATCATAATAATGAACAATATTTGGATATGGATGTTGCAGTAATATTTTAACTATTGCTAACTCCATCTTTTTTGAATAATCTAAAAATGGATGAGGTTTACCATAATTTTTTCTAAAAAATAATTTGCCATTATATGTATCATCTACTTGCTTTACAGAATCTGTATCAGGGTCATATATAGTAGATTTTGTTCCAGTTATATTCATATTTCTATATAATCTTAATGTTTTATGTATATTTTATATTTTATATTTTATATTTTATATTTTTATATTTTATATTTTATATTTTATATTTTTATATTTTATATTTTATATTTTTTCACATAGTCCAGATATTTTATTTTTACGAGTTCCATTAGGGCATCGTTTTGATTTTGTTTTTTGCTTTAATATTTCATTTTCTTTTTTAAAAGAATTAGTTATAATTGATTCACATATATTAGTAATTTTATTTTTACGAGTTCCATTAGGGCAACGTTTTAAGTTTGTTGTTTGTTTCTTTGCTATATTCTTTCTTTCTGGTATTACTTTTGTAGGTTCAATTATAATAGGTTCAATTATAATAGGCTCAATTATTTTATTTTCATTTTTAGTTTTATTTTTAGTTTTATTTTTAGTTTCAGTTTCAGTTTTACTAATTACGTCTAAATATGACGACTTAACACCAATTAATTTTCCTAAATAAAATTTACTACAACCACTGGGAATTTTAAATTGATCATTATTTTGTAATGAAACTGATAGAACTATTACCGGAATTTCACCATAATAATGATGTGGTAATGTTGACTTTTTAATAAAAGTTAGTTTTAAATTTCGTGGTAATAATGTTTCATTTTCATGTTTGTATTTTGTTGTATTTACCATATTTACATATGGAACACCATTTGATATCCAAATTTTATATAGGCAACATTTTGCATGTCCAACTTTTCCTATTCCAGAAAATCCTACTGCTACTTTAAAGTTTGTAGTAATAGACATAAAATTGGGCATTGTTATTGTATCACCTTCTTTTGCAAAATTTTCAAAAGGTTGTTTCATTCCTCTATAATATATTTTTGCCGAGTCTTCATGTCTTGGTGCGGCTTCTAAAAATGCTCTATCTAAATCTTTTACTTTATCTATAATTGCTAAACATGCAGTTTTTTTTGTGTCTCCATAAACTTTATATGTTTGATTAAAAATAGGAGTCAAAAAATAGGTGAGACCTGATCGCAAATAAGAATTTATTGGACCATCCCATTTATAGGAATAATCAAGTAATGCTTTTGATAATAAACTCTCAAAATAGACTTCTTCTTTATATGGTATATTTTTATTAATAATTTTTTTATCCAATGCATTTATTTCTTTGTTTTTAAATACTCCAATTTTAGATAATGCTAAAGTTTCTTTTGAAATATACATATTTTCTCCTGCTGCCTGCCACTTACCTGTATCTATACTTTCTGTATTTATTGAAACTTTAAAAATGCGCTCATTATGTAATGAAGGTTTAATAGCTTTAATATCAATTAGCACATTTTTATTAATATAATATCCAATGTTATTATAAGTAGTTTTATTAGCATATGTCTTTTTTACCATAACTTGTTCATTTTCTATAATACATTTTAGATATATGTCTTTTATTTCTGGGTTAAATAAAAATTGCTTTTTTAAACAAAAAACTTTGTCTTGTGATTTATTTTTTATAGAATCATTTGGTGACGCAGAAAACTTCAAACTATTTTTATCAAAAATTACTAAAATATTATCCTCTGATTCATCTAACCATTCATTTAATTTTCTTTTTTCTAAAAATATAGGATCATAACCATACATTATATATTAAAATATATTAAAAATATAAGATTAATTATAATTTATATATTTTTATTTATATTTTATATATTTTTATTTATATTTTATATATATAAAATGTTATTAGAATTTTTCACAGAATTTATAGGAACTTTTATTTTCTTGGCAGTAATTTTAATGTCAGGCGATCCTTTAGCAATAGGTATTACTTTAGCATCAGTTATTTATTTTGGTGGCAAAGTTTCCGGTGGCAACTTCAATCCAGCAGTAAGTTATATGATGTTATTATCTAAAAAAATAGATGCTTCCAAATTTATAGTATATATAATTGCTCAGTTATTAGGGGCCACATCAGCATTTTTATTTCATAGCTATAGTAAATAAATTTAGCAATATTTATATGGTGCGCACGACGAACGCATAGTGAAACCTTTAACATGAGAACAACGTTTTTTAGTAAATCTTCGCGGAAGACTGAATAATTTTCCATCTTTTCTTTTACATTTTTTGGCTCTTTTTGTGGTTGCACAACAATCTCTCATATTCTTTAATACTAATATATAGTAATATTAAAGAATTTAATACTAATATTGAAGAAATAAAATAATGTTTAGGGAACACTTTTGGGTGTTTTTTAGTTAAAAACAGTATATAAATAAGATGCTTATATAATATATATCTAAAATGGGTAAATATAGTTGTGAAAAATGTGCGAAATCTTTTTCGCAAAAATCACACTACGATAAACACTTAGCTCGTAAAAACTCTTGCGAAATGCAAACCGATAAGATAAAAATATTAATATATAAGGCAATTGAAGAAAAATTGATTTCAAATAATACTAAAAACAATATTATAATTAACACATCACAACAAATGACTACAATACCAGAAGAAACTATAAAAATTCAATTTAACTCAAAACCAACAGATACACTAGATTACTCAAAAAAAACATACAATGAATTGATTGCAATCTGTAAGGAGAAGAAAATCAAAGGGTATAGTGGTAAGAAGAAGTCTGATATAATTCTTATGATTTCTCCACCAGCAAAAAATATCATAGTGACCGAAAATAAAGAAACAAATGAAATCATATTAACATCTCATGAAGAAATACAGAAAAATACATTTTACATTGGCGACAATGTAGAGTTATTGAAAAAGATAAAATCAGAAATAATCGATATGATTTATTTAGATCCACCATATAATACTGGGCGTAATTTTCATTACTTTCAAGATAAGTTTGCTGACTTTCCAAAGTTTATGGAAGAACGGATAATAGAATGTCATCGTATTCTTAAAAAGAATGGTAATATTATCATTCATGTAGAACCTCGTATCTCACATTATATACGATTCATTTGTGATAAAATATTTGGAGATAGTAATTTTCAAAATGAAATTGTATGGCATAGTGGTGGTAATGCTAAGAATAAGTATCAACTTGGTAGAAATCACGATACAATCATTGTTTATAGCAAGTCTTCAAATTCTAAATTCTTTCCCTTATATAAACCATATACTGACGAATATAAAAAAGCATTGAAAATGTGTCCTCATCATAACAAATTATATAGCACATCCGCAGCACATAATTCTCAACCGGAAGTAAGTCCTCGTCTAAACTTGCGATATGAATGGAATGGTAATACACGCCAATGGTATTGTTCTAAAGAGAAAATGACAATATTACACGATGATAATCGCCTTGAGTATAATGAAAAGGGTATTCCAAGAATCAAACGATTCTTAGATGAAATGGAAGGTATTCCGGTGCGCGATACATGGGACGATATTTCATCTATTCAAAATGGTGAAAAAACAAAATATGCTACACAAAAACCAATTAAACTCATTGAACGAATATTAGCACTATATAGTGCAAAAGGAGATTTATGTTTGGACCCATTTGCTGGTTCAGGAACTCTTGGAAGAGCTTGCCGTAGCATGTCACGAGATTACATCCTATTTGATATTAATCCTGAAGCTAAGAGGGTGTTTGAAAAAGAAGATCAAGAACCTCATTAGTCTTCGCATCACAATCATATACCTTACGAATACTGGCGTTAATAGTTGTAATAAGTTGGTCTGGTTTTGCAGGATTTACTAACTCGGATACTGGAATACACCTAATTGTTGAATCAGTAATACCAAATGTTGAACTTGGTTTAAATATAGCTACCATATCAAATTCGTTTTTTTTATATGCAATATGTCCTGTGCTATTAGTTTCAGCATTTTTTTGACTGTTGCGTCGTGTAGTTTCAAAATGCCATGCATCCTTACGAAACTTAATTTGTGTTCTTACACAAATTTTATCGTCATCTGTTATTCCATCATATGATTCACCAACAACACTTTTGATAGGTCTTCTTGTTTTTTCAGACAACCATTTGATTACATGAATTTCAGCAACATATGCAAGTACTTTTCCAATATCTCTATGTTGATGTGGGTCCATAATTGCATTTACCAACCAAGTTCTCATAAGAGAATCACAAGGACCAAGCCATTCAGTAGCACTCTTTTCTGCTTCCTCCTTTGTAATTGGTTTTAATTTAGACATACTTATTTTTATTACTGGTTCAATCTTTATATCAATTTCCGAATCTATTTTTGGCTCTAAAACTGAGATAGTCTTCTTGTCGCAAGAATGCTTGTCGCAAGAATGCTTGTCGCAAGACCTCTTATTATGTCCTGATTGCTTACATATAGAGCATTTCATTCTTGATTATAGTTTAAGTATTATAGCATATTGTAAATATACTTAGTTCAAATCAATTTTTTATTGATATATCAAGATTTGTAATTATTTCTTTTCACATAGACCAGATATTTTATTTCTTCGTGTTCCATTGGGACATCTATTAGATTTTGTTTTTTGATTTGATGTTATATTTTCATTAGAATTACTTGTGTTAGTAATTTTAGTTGTTCTTTCACATGTGCCTGTAATTTTATTCTTACGAGTTCCATTAGGGCATCGTTTTAATTTTGTTATTTTTTTATTTTCTTGCACAGTTACATCATTTTTGGATTTTGTAGCTAAGTCTAAATATGTTGATTTAACGTGAATTAATTTACCTAAATAAAATTTACTACACCCTGTATTAATTTTAAATTGATGATTATTTTGTAATGAAACCAATACAGATATTTTTTGCATTATAGTCGTATTATTTTTACTTGTAATTGTAAATTTTAAATTTCTAGGTAATAATGTTTCTTGTTCTTTTTTAAATTTAGTTGTGTTTATCATATTTATATACGGAACACCATTTGCAATACTTATTTCATATAAGCAACAATGTGTTTTTTTTATATCTGAAAAATTTAGCGCAACACTATAATTATCGGTAATAGAAATAAAATTAGGAATGGTTACTGAATCACCCACGTTTATCAAATTATCAAAAGGTTGCTTCATTCCTCTATAATATCTTTTATAAGGTTCTTCATGTCTTGTTGCTGCTTCTAAAAATGCTCTATCTAAATCTGCAACTTTATCTATAATTGCTTCAACCGCTTTTTTTTTTGTGTCCCCATAAATTTGATATGTTTGATTAAAAATAGAAGTCATAAAATACGTAAGACCAAATCGTAAATATGAATTTATTGGTCCATCCCATTTAAAAGAATAGTCAAATAAAGCTTTATCTAATAATTTTTCAAAATAAACATCTTCTTTATATGGTATATTTTTCGTATTAATTATTTTATCCAGTGCATTTATTTTTTTAATTTTAAATAGTCCAATTTTGGATAATGCCAAAGTTTCTTTTGAAATATACATATTTTCTCCTGCTTCTTCTATAATTTCTGTATTTATTGAAACTTTAAAAATACGTTCATTGTGTAATGAGGGTTTAATAGTTTTAGTATCAATTAACACATTTTTATTAATATAATATCCTATGTTATTATAAGTAGTTTTATTAGCATATGTCTTTTTTACCATAACTTGGTCGTTTTCTATAATACATTTTACATATATGTCTTTTATTTCTGGGTTAAATAAAAATTGTTTTTTTAAACAAAAAACTTTGTCTTGTGATTTATTTTTTATAGAATCATTTGGTGACGCAGAAAATTTTAAATTATTTTTATCAAAAATTACTAAAATGTTATCTTCTGATTCATCTAACCATTCAGTTAATAATCTTTTTTCTAAAAATATAGGATCGTAACCATACATCATATATATATATATTATGTATATTATATATATAATATACTGTAAAAATTATATATATATAAACTTATTCTAAAATTTGGGAACATCATAATATGCTGATGGACCACAATATTTAAATGCTGAATTTCCGGTTATACTATCTTGACATTGATATTCATTGTTATAACTATTATCATATGTAAAAAATGTAGGTCTTATTGTTTTAATACTATATATATCACTTATTGATTCTTGGCTAAAAATATTACTTTTAGAACTGATCAAATTTTGTATTTGTTTTTCATAAAAACTATTTATTGCGCTTAAATAACTTGTTATTATATTAACAGGAACATTTCCAGATGATGGTATAGTCTCCAATCTACGCAATTCCATTTCCAAATCTTTATTACTTGGATACATATCAGCTTGTGTTAAGGTCCCATAAGGATTATAACTTGCATCTCCTAATCCTCCTCGCCCAATAGGAATACCGGACGTTCCAAAATAATCATTATTGCTTAAATCTATTATATCAGATGCTGATAATGTTCCACTATTACTATTATGACGAATGCCAGAGCAATCAAAAAATTGGTCTACATTTAATATATATTGTGTTTCTGTAGTTTGATAAGCATTTGTGTTATTTTTACTTATTAATGTATAAGTTGTATCTTTTGTTGTTCTAGTTAATGGTGTATTAGATGAATTATATAATCCTAATAGTATAGTTTTTATACTTGCTAATTGAGTTATCTGGTCATTTGTTAAATCTGAAATATTCATTGGCCTTTGCAAATTTTTTTGTCTTGTGTCAGCAACCAAATTACCATTCATAATTTGTAATGGTTCAATTATATTTTTTTCTAAAATATTTTTATCATTGGTATTTAAATTATTTCTAATATTACTAAATGCTATTATATCTAATATATCTTTAGGTAATGTATTTGGACTTTCTAGTAGGTTGATATTTGTTTCTGATTTTTTGAATACAGTTCCTTTTATATTATAGGTAGAACTAATAGGATCCATGGTATTACATATGCTTGTTGCTTTCATGTAATCATTATTCGAATATAGTTGTGAAAAAAATCTTGCTTTTTGTGATTCATTATTGGAAATAGTCGCAAGATGTGCGGTTATATCACTTTCTATTTTAGTACACGTAAGTTGATTATTTGTATTTTCACTTAAAGCGTTATAATTTAATAAATTAGATGTGTAAAATGTTTCTCCTGAGCAACAATTACTACCACTTTGAAGATGTTCTAATACATCATTATTTTTTAAATAATTCATTGATAATAATAAATTGGTAATAATAATAGATATGAATAAAGCAATAACAATGCTTTTATTCATTACATATATTCCAGACGCAATTAATATTAAACTTATAAGTGCTAAACTTTGTTCATTTATAATATAACTTACTGCTAATGCTAAAGTTATTAAATATAAAACATTTTTTACGACATTGTTAGAAATAATATTTCTTGGTAATTTGAATTTTATATTCATATTTATATTTATATAAATATTAATATAAATTTATACACACACAATTTAACTAAGATAATTAAGTTAATTCATTTATATAATGTTTTATATACACTAATATTTGTTTCATATATCTAGATATTTAAAATATTTTTGTCATTTATTTTGTCATTTTCATTTTTAGTATATTTGACAACCACAATCATGCATCTGCATCTGCATCTGTTTCTGTTTCTGTTTCTGTTTCTGTTTCTTCAGGTGATATTATTTTTTCTTTTCTTGTCGGTTCTGTATCTATACCTTCTACTATATGAAATTCTTTCAAATAATTCATTGATAATAATAAATTAGTAATAATTATTGATATAAATAATGCAATAACAACACTTTTATTCATTACATATACACCACAAGCAATTAATATTAAACTTAGAAGTGCTAAACTTTGTTCGTTTATAATATAACTAACTGCCAATGCTAAACTTACTAAATATAAAACATTTTTAAAAACATTATTATGAATTATATTTTTTGGTAGTTTGAATTTCATATTTATATAAATTATATAAATATAAATATTAATTTTAATTTTTTATAAATATAAATATTAATTTTAATTTTTATAATATATATGAAAAAAATATAAAAATCTATACATATATTATTTAGGATGAATAAGAATATCGTAGAACCATTATTACAAGAAGACCTTAATCGTTATGTAATGTTCCCAATCAAGGACCAAGACATCTGGAAAATGTATAAAAAAGCAGAAGATTTATTTTGGAGGGCCGAAGAAATTGATTTATCGAAAGACAATAAAGATTGGGACAATTTAAACGACGATGAGAAGCATTTCATATCAATGATTTTGGCATTTTTTGCAGCGAGCGATGGTATTGTATTAGAAAATTTAGGAGTTCGTTTTATGGGCGAAGTTCAACTTAGCGAAGCAAGAGCATTTTACGGATTACAAATTGCTATGGAAAATATTCATTCTATAACATATTCTACTTTAATTGATACATATATCAAAGATAAGGCACATAAGTCAAAGTTATTTAATGCGTTAGATGAATATGAATGTATAAAAAGAAAAGGCGCTTGGGCTATTAAATGGATTAATGATAAGAAATCCAACTTCGCTACACGATTAGTTGCGTTTGCTTGCATTGAAGGAATATTTTTTTCGGGAGCATTTTGCGCTATTTATTGGCTAAAAAAACGCGGATTAATGCCAGGATTAACATTTTCTAATGAATTAATATCTCGGGATGAAGCATTACATACAGAATTTGCTGTATTATTACATAGTAAATTATTAAAACCACTTAAGAAACAAAAAATCCATGAAATAATTAGCGAAGCAGTAACAATTGAATTAGAATTTATTACTGAAGCACTTCCTTGCAGATTAATTGGGATGAATCAAGTTCTAATGAAAGATTATATTGAATTTGTAGCGGATCGTTTAAGTCTTCAATTAGGAGGTGATAAAATCTATGAAAGCAAAAATCCTTTTGAATGGATGGAAAATATAAGCATTGAAACAAAAACGAACTTTTTTGAAGATCGCGTAAGTGAATATTCTCTAGCAACAAAAGATTCTAAAGTAAATACTTTTGAATTTGGAGAAGATTTTTAAAAATAATATAATTAATTTTAATAATTAAAACTAATACATTAACTAATATATTAGTTTTAAAATGTGTGGAATAACATTTATATATTCTAAAAAAAATACAAATGCTTTGGAGCATATTTTTAATAGTCTAGAATTAATACAAAATAGAGGATATGATTCGATGGGAATATGTTATATAAATTCAAATACAAATAAGCATGATATATTAAAAAAGGCATCTACATCCAAAAAAGACTGCTTTGATTTATTAAAAAATATATACCAGAAGAAAAATCAAGAAAGCACTCTTTTTTCTAAATTTGCACTAGGACATACTAGATGGGCAACACATGGTGGCAAAACAGATTATAATGCACATCCACATTATTCACAAAATGGAGATATTATATTAGTTCATAATGGTATAATTAATAATTTTTTAGCAATTAAAGATTTTTTAATAGCAAATAATTACAAATTTTACAGTGATACTGATAGTGAAGTTATTGCTAATTTAATAGAATATTATACATTAACTAGCAATAATTTTGAAGAAGCACTTAATAAGAGTTTACAAGAACTAGAAGGAACTTGGGCTCTAGTTATTATTTATACAAAGATACCAGATACATATTATATAACAAGAAAAGGTTCTCCATTACTTTTAGGATATAATAGTAATTATATAATTTGCGCTTCAGAAACAAATGGATTTATAGGATTAGTGTATGATTATATTCCATTGAGCGATAACATTATTGTAAAAATTAATAATAATAATTATAAATTTTTAGATGAAAATAATGAATATGATTTATTAAGCAATACCAATACCAATACTAATGTTAAGAAAGCAATATATGAAGATTTTCACAATGCAAAAAAACAATATGATCATTGGATGTTAAAAGAAATAATGGAACAACCAGAAACAATACAAAAAGCATATAATTATGGCGGACGAATCAATAATAATATTATTAAATTGGGCGGACTTGACCAGTTAATTAATAATATTAATTCTATTGAGTTTATTTATTTGATTGGTTGTGGTACAAGTTTTAATGCTTCTATATTAGGAGAGATTTATTTTAATGAAATAAACAATTTTGTTAGTGTTAAAATTGTTAATGCATGTGAATTTAATGAAAATATTTTACCAAATAGTAGAAATGTAATTAATTCTAATACTTTATGTATTTTCTTATCTCAATCAGGAGAAACAATAGATGTATATAATTGTTTAAAAATCTGTAAGCAAAAAAAATGTTTAACAATGGGAATTATAAATAAAGTAGATTCGTTAATAGCACGCGAAGTTGATTGTGGGGTATATTTAAATGCTGGTTCAGAGATTAGTGTAGCATCAACTAAATCTTTTACTAGTATGTTAGTAGTTTTGAGTTTAATTAGTATGTGGTTTGTAAATAATGAATTAAATAATACAAAAAATTTGAACTGTCTAAGAATTCTCTCAACTACTATAACACAATTATTAAATGATAGTAAAATTATAAATAAAATTACTATTTTGAGAGATAGTATTATTAATAATAATATTAATAATATATTCATATTAGGAAAGCACAAATTATACCCTATAGCATGTGAAGGAGCATTAAAAATAAAAGAAGTTACTTATATTCATTGTGAAGGATTTTCGGCTGGTTCATTAAAACATGGTCCTTTTGCTTTATTAGATGATACTAATTTAACTCTTTTGTTAATTGATTATAATGATTCTAGTAGTTATATAACTATAAAATCTACTTATTATGAAATACTTGGACGAGAAACAAATTTATTTGTAATAACAAATTCACAAAATGTTATAGATGAATTACAAATAGACGACAATAAATACATACTACTATATAAATTAGATTATTATAATGAAGTAATATTTACTGTTCTATTACAAAAATTGGCATATGAAATTTCTATTGCTAAAGAAATAAATCCTGATAAACCGCGAAATTTAGCAAAAGTTGTAACTGTTGAATAATTTTATTTTAAAGATAAAATTCCTATAGAAAATATAGTAAAAATAACTCTTAAATAAGAGAATTATTGTTATTTTCATTGTCATTACTATTTTCAAAGGGTGCTATATGTAAGTATTCATAAAAATGCTCTCTTATAATATATATTAAATAAGTTTTGGGGTCCCAGTCACTACACCAGCTATTTTTTTCATTTAATTGTTGCATATGTGGATTAAATTTATTATAATAATTTGCTGCATCTTGGTTTGTTTCAAATATAATGTTCATATATCCTATATGTCGACTTTTGCAGTTCCATTCAAATTTTTGCACTTCCAAAATATAAGGCATTCTAAACAATATGTTATTTTAACTTTAAATTAATAAATTTATTAATAACTAAATTAAAAATTACAAAAAACGATTACTTAATGACCATCTCTTTCTATGTATTGTCTTTTCATAGACTTTTGGTGATAGCATTGAATTATAAAAAGTATTTTGTGTGTAAAAAATTTCATTTGCTGGATTTACAAATGTTCTAAAGTTAGAAATATTTATCATATATTCTTTTTGCTCAATAGTGCTTACTTTAATATTATTATTTATTGTGCCATTATTTATTACATTGCTTGTTTCATCGTTTAATGTATTTGGAATAATAACATAACTTAATTCGTTTATAGTATTTAGGTTATCGTTTAAATTTTTACTAAGATAATTTCCAGGTTCTTTATTATTAATTATTCTACTTGGAGTATCGTATAAATGAAGTACTCCTCTTGATTCTCGCGAATAAAATTGTTCTCTATTAATAATAAATTCATTTAGTAAAACTCTATCATTCATTACGTTATCTTCTAAACCCCACCCCCAATTATTAGGAAAACCATTACACTTTTCAAAATCGCTGCCGACTATTGAAAAAACACCACCTAAAGCAAAAGTATATCCATAAAAATGTTTGATAGTACCTTTTGTAGTTGCATAATCAAATGAATTTTTTTTAACAGGAAGTGTATCAACATCATTGAATACAAAAGTTATATTATGATAATCATTTGGATATTTATTTTTCATAACTAAAAAACCTATATTCTTAGTAGCACCTCTATTAAACGGTCTAGAGTCCATTTGATGACTATAATATATTTCATAGTCGTCCTTATTATAATCTTCCATAATATATTTCATATAAGTAGAAAAAATGCATTTTTCTTGTATGCGATCACGATATGGAACAATAAAAATTATTTTAGGTATAGTATTCATAATTATATATAAATTATATATAAATTATATATAATAATTATATAATTTATTTCTTAAATATTATTGTTTTTACTATTTATTTCTACTATTTAGAAATAATATAAATAGGTCATTAATTATATTTAGATAAAATTGTTTCTGGTATTAAAGTAGTTTTATACGCTTCTAATTTTTTATAACATTTATTAATTGTTACTTCACTGATTTTACTAACATTGTTAATTGATGTTTTTGTAATATTTAAATTACATGCTTGTGAGACAAAATATATGATGCCACCAGCAATAGAATGAGGTGTATTTTCAGGTATTAAACCCAACTTTTCTATTTTAAACGCTACAAATTTACATACATTTGTCAATTCGTTATTAATATTTAATTTACTACAAAAACGCTCAATAAATGAGGAAGGAGTTGTTTTACTTAATGATGTAATATCTTCATTTACATTATTATTATGTTCGATTTCGTTAATAATAGACAACGCATTTTTGCAACCTTTTGTCGCGCTTGCATTATCTAAATTAAATATATTTGCTATTTCTTTAGCAGTTCGCGGATAATTATTAATTCTACAAGCAATATATATTGATGCAGCAATAATTCCATCACGGTTCAATCCTCTATATGTTTTTGTTTCTGATATTTTTTTATGCAGTCTCATTGCTTCATCTATAATAATTTTAGGAATGCCTGAATTTTGCGAAATATTAGATATTAATTGGAACTCATCATAGCGCGATTTTTCTTTATATGGCATTGCTTGCCAATCTGTATATCTACGAATTTTATGCATCTCATAGCTTGATTTACCCGGACATAACACTTTACAACTATAAGAGGATTCTTTTAATAACGGATTAATAGGCATACCGCATCGAGTTGGATCACTGTGACTATTATCATCGGCACCATAGAACCTCCATTCGGCAGTTTGATCTAAATTATCTTTATAAATAAGACCACATTTATTATTAGAACATGTTAAAAATCCATCTTCTCCTATCCGTAAAGAAACATTACAATTAACACATAAATTATCATTTAGAAGTGCATCTTCTTCTTTACTATATACACATTCTATATTTTCATCAGTTTTACATTCTTCATCGAAAATATTCCATATTTTTTTATTATTGTTTTCTTTTACTTTATTTTTTCTTGTTTCTTGTTTATTAAATTTTTGGCCTTTACTTATAAAGTTTTCATAATTATATTGTGATGATTCTAACATTTAATTCTCACTGTTATTAAATAACTTGTTTTTAAACTTATTTAATTCAATTTAAATAATTAATATAATTATTAATATATTAGTAATAATAATAATATATTACTATATATTAGTAATATGAGTTTTTTTGGAGATAATTTTATTTCAAATTTATTCAGTAATTCTCCAAAAACAGACGATGATTTAGATAAATTTATAAATAAAAAATTTTCATATTATTTAAATAATTCAAATTTACTATTAAATTTTGTATCAGATTTTGAAGATTATAAAAATAATAGAAGAAATGATAATAAAAGTAAATGTGATGAGTGTGAAAATTTATATATATTAACTAGTGAAATTTTTGAAAAGTATATAAATAGAGTAAAAATTCCTTTCGATATAACTATATATAGCGAAGGAAGAGAAAAATCTAATATTAACTACAATAATAAAGTATTATATTTTTTTGATTTAAAAGATTTAAATAAAATATTACAGTCAAAAAATTTAGCTAGGAATAGTGATGAGACTAGAATCTTAAATAAAAAAAGAATATTATGCAAAATAATTTCATTAAGTTTTATTAAAATTTATATTATTATTAAAAGTATTTTTCAAACATTTAATATTTATAGTTCATTAATAAAAAATAAAAGCACTAATACAGATATTAGACCTATAGTAGAAGAAAAGCAAGATTTCTCAGAAGAAAAGCAAGATTTCTCGGAAGAAAAGCAAGATTTCCCAGAAGAAAAGCAAGATTTCCCAGAAGAAAAGCAAGATTTCCCAGAAGGAATACAACCAGGAATACAACCAGGAATACAACCAGGAATACAACCAGGAATACAACCAGAAATACAACCAGGAATACAACCAGGAATACAACCAGGAATACAACCAGGAATACAACCAGAAATACAACCTAATCCTCAAATTAATGGTGGCAGTGGCAGTGGTTTTTTTGATTTTCTTAATCCTTTTCCTAAAGAAATAACGGATTTAAAAAATGAACTTCCTGATGAATCCCAAAGAGCAATTAAACTAGAAACATCAAGTAATGTTTTTTATTCAATATTTGTAATATTGTTTGAAGGGTCAGAATTTGAATTAACATCAAAAAATTTTACTGCCGATTATTTAAGTAATAAGTTGAATACTATAAATAATGAAAAATTAGTTAAAAAGTTACCGTATATATTGAAATATATATGCTCAACTGAATTATATTTATCTGGGTTTATTTCAAAAAATTCAATAATATTTAATGATGATAATTTTAAATTTTTAAAAATAAAAACATCTGATACTCTTGAAAATGATGCCACATATTATTTAAAAGAAATAGATAAAAAAAATGAAAAAAGCAATATAGATAATAATAAAAAATTAAAAGATCTGGAAAAATGTTTTACAAAACAAAATATAGATTTTATTACAAATTATTGTAATAATAATGAGTTGGATTTATCAAGTATAGTTGTCTTAAATAGCGTTAAAAGAATTTTACAGAAAATGATAGCAAATTATTTTAAAAATAGAAATATATTATACGATACAATAATAAAAAAATTAATAAAATTTAATACTAAAACAAGTGAAATAGAAAATATTGTTCAAAGTTTGACATACGCAAAAATTGTAGACCTAACGGAGCAAACAAAAAATATAATATTAGATTTACATATTGATATTTTTAAGTCATTGAATGATATTGTTCATGAAATTAGAAGTAAATTATTACATAAATATGGTAATCGACTTACCAATACTGATAATATTGAGAATCAGGTTGTGTCTATAGGTGGTAAAACAAGAAAAAAATATCATAAAAAAAATAAAAAAATAAAAAAATATACTCGCAAATAAATTATTCAAGATTTAAAGACAAATTAATTAATCTGTAATTTTTCTAATAAACTATTATTATATATTAGGTTTCCAGATGGTTTATATGATTTTACATCTTTATAGTCTTTAGTTGATGAAGTATTTATACTTTTTATTTGTTTATTATTTAAAAATAATACATTGTCTTTATTTTCAATATTAGAAGCAATATTAGTATTAGTATTATTATTATTAGTATTATTGTCATCATTATTAATAATATTACCATATTCGTCAACCGCATTACCTGTTTTTTTTTTAATTTCATTACGTACATATGTTGGTATCCAATTTTTCCAACTTATAAATAATAGATTAGGGTGCGTATATCTTACAACAAATCCATTTGTTCGTAACTTATCTATTATGTATGTTGTGCAATCTTTATAATCATATTTTGGGACACCTATTACCATTTCAGGCATCACATACCAGCAACAATTATCATTAACCACATTTTTTGAAATATATTTAATTTTATTATGTATTCTTTGTAATATTTTATTATAATTATTTAAAACATTCAAATCTTGCTGTTGTTTCTTATTATATAATTCATCCAAATTTAGTTTCAATGATTCATCTTCATTATCTATTTTATTTGAAAAATTATAAAAAAAATCAGACGACATATTTTTATATTTAAAAATATAAAAATATAAAAATTTATTTTCATTAATTATTAAACTAATGAAAATAATTAAACATCTAGTTTTATGTGGCGGTGGTCCAATTGGATTAGTTCAATATGGAACATTGAAATATTTAACTAATAATAACATCATAAATCGCAACACTATAGAATCTATTTATGCTACATCTATCGGAAGTATTACGGCATTTATATATATGTTAAATTTTGATTGGTCATGGATAGATGACTTTTTAATTAAAAGACCATGGGAAAAATTAGTGAATCTTTCTTATCTTGCTTATTTTAATATTTTTTATGATAAAGGTATTGTAAATAAACAAATAATTATTAATGCTTTAAAACCATTATTTCTTGCTAAAGAAATACCACTAACTATTACATTATTAGAATTCTATAATTTGACCACTATAGAATTTAATATTTATACATGTAATTTAACAAGTTTCAAAAAAGAGAAATTAAATTATAGTAATACACCAAATATGGAGTTGATAGATGCTCTTTATATGTCTTCGAGTGTTCCTGTAATGTTTGTTCCATTATATATAAATAATTCTTATTATTTAGATGGAGGTATTTTTATAAATTGCCCTATAAATGAGTGTATATTTGATAAGAACTGTTGTCATGATGAAATTTTATGCTTTATAAATGATAAAAGAGAACCGATAGATTTGTCTAATAATTTTTATAAGGAAAATAATTATGATTCTAGTAACTATCAATTAAATCAAGATGCTAATTTTTTTGAATATTTAATTTATATTATCAAAACATTATTTAATAAACTTTCTATAATTGAAAATGAAAATATTTTTATCATTAAAAATAGTATAAACACGTGTTTAAGTGAGCAAATGGTAGATTTAAAATATTGGACATATGTATTTAAAACAGAAACGGAACGTGATTATTTAATAAAACTAGGCGAAATACGAGGAGAGAAATTTGCTGCTATGTTATTATCTGTAAATTTAGATTTAGATACTATTATTGAAGAAAATGTTATTGAAGAAAATGTTATTGAAGAAAATGTTATTGAAGAAAATGTTATTGAAGCAAATGTTATTGAAGAAAATGTTATTGAAGAAAATGTTATTGAAGCAAATGTTAAAGTTTAAATAGCAAAATTAAGAAATAGTTCCTTCTAAAAATTTTATCAAATTATCTTTATCTGGTTTAGCATCATAATTATAAACTTCACTTTTATAAATTAATTTTATAGTAGGATAATTTTCAACTTTATATTTATCAGCAATCGTTGAGTTCTTATCACAATCTATTTTAGTTAATGTAATTAAATATTTATTTGTGGCGTTTGAACCTATTATATATTCTTCAAATTTTTTTATTTCTGGTAATGCTTGTTTACAATAGGGACACCATTCCGTAAAAAAAAACAATACTAATACATCATTGCTTGTATTTTTTGCTGCATCAACAAATTCTCTATTTACTGAATGTTTTTTTGTAATTAAATTTATAATATAATTATTATATACAAAAAACAATACACCTGTAAATATTATAATTAATATTACTACTAGCAAAAGCGTTTTTTTATCACCAGTTATTCTATTAATAGTTGTTTTAAAATTTTCTAAATAAATATTTAACATATTATTTATATATGTTTAATAAATAAATTAATAAATATTTAACATATTATTTTTAATAATTATTTTATTAATCATTATTAGTATAACTATGATAAATACACATAAAAAAAATATATCTATAAAAAAAAGTAAGAATATTAAATCTACATATAATAATAGAGATTATAAGAGTGGCGATGGTATGTTAACAAGTGTATGGGGTCCTAGTTTGTGGCATTATTTACATGTAATGAGTTTTAATTATCCAAATAATCCTACAAAAATACAAAAACAAAAATATAAACAATTATTATTAAATTTTCAATATACATTACCTTGCAAATATTGTCGTATAAATCTTACAAAAAATTTTAAGAAATTTCCATTAATTGACAAAATATTTGAAAATAGAAATAATTTTTCGCGTTATATTTTTAATTTACATGAGCAAATTAATAAAATGTTAGGTAAAAATTCAGGTTTAACATATTGTGAAGTGCGTGATAATTATGAACATTTTAGATCCAGATGTACTATTGATAAACCCAAACTGTTCAATTATACAAAAAAAAATAAAGAAAAAGGGTGTACCACCCCTATGTATGGTAAAAAATCTAAATGTATAATAAAGATTGTTCCACAAGAAGAAAAATGCAAAACTTTTAATATAGACAAAAGATGTTTAAAACATAAATAAAATTATAAAAATTATAAAAATTATAAAAATTATAAAAATTATAAAAATTATAAAAATTATAATATTATAATATTATAATATTATAATATTATATATAAATGAAAAACACTCGCTCTAACCGATTTTCGCGTATTAAAAATCTTGCAAAGTTATCAAAAAAAAATTTACTAAATTTAGTAAAAAGACTTACGCGAAGAAATAAACATACAAAACAAAGAGGAGGATGAGGAGAAAGTATATTAACTCATTAACTAATTTATTACAAATAATTAAAAATAATACTTACATGAAAATGTTATGATAAAACTATTATTTAATAGTCTCATAATATTTGAGAAACAAGTATATAAAAAATGTTAATATAATTGACTATATATTAATATTTTTATCAATATTTACATACCAAATGAACTGAAATCGGTTAATACAGGTCTTGGTAGAAATTCATTGCCTGTGTTTTCTTGTATAGAATCAGAGAATATTTGCCGTGGTTGATGTGGGGGATAACTTTCTCTCATAAAATTTTGATTTCTATTAGCACTATTAGAGTTATTAGCACTATTAGAGTTATTAGCACTATTAGAGTTATTAGTTCTATTAGAGTTATTAGACTTATTATTTCCTAAATTTGACAGAAAATTATTACTTACCTCTCTTATAATTTTATTACTATCAGTAACTTTAGCAACATTTTGGTTTAAGCACATATTTGAAATCATAGTTGGTGATATATTTGGACCAAATAAAGAATTTGCATAATCTAGAGGATTCATAGTATTAATAGGATTTACAATTGGATTGGAAGGTAAATTCATTGCTGTTTCAAAATTATTATATATCGGAGGAATATAGTTAGAACCAAAAGC
>Ga0208951_1000106_pt1 | contig 34185 bp, 24 predicted proteins | sample GreLakmeMI27MSRF_FD_187702 | JGI IMG/M metagenome (GOLD analysis project Ga0208951, IMG submission 187702) | Freshwater lentic microbial communities from great Laurentian Lakes, MI, USA - Great Lakes metaG MI27MSRF (SPAdes) | ecosystem: Environmental > Aquatic > Freshwater > Lake | place: Great...
GGAATCAGCCAATCACTCTGGCTGCGCGACGACTCTGAGGTTGGTAACGGCTCTGTGGCGGGCGACATCGAAGCGGTGCTGCGACTGCACCTGCGCTGCGACAACCTGAAGTTCATCGGCGCCGGCCGCGAAGACATGGACGTCCGCATGCTCACCACCGGCCGCCCCTTCCTGTTCGAGTGTTCTAACGTCCGCTCCAGTGACGTCACCGCGGGCGCGATGACGGCGATGGAGGCCGCGATTAGCGCTCAGGGTCGCGTGGCCGTGCGCTGCCTGCAAGTCCTAAGTGCGGAGCAGCGGTGCATGATGCGCGAGGGCGAGGCCGAGAAGAGCAAGGCGTATCGCGCGGTGGTGTGGCTCTCTCGTGCCTTCACCGGCGCGGACGTGGCTGCGCTGGCTGCGCGCACCGAGGTCGTGCTGCAGCAGCAGACGCCCGTCCGGGTGCTGCACCGCCGCGCGCCGCTGACGCGCGAGCGCACGGTGCACGCGCTGTCGCTGACGCTCGTCCCCGGCGCGCGCAACGTGGCGCTGCTGGACCTGCGCTGCGCCGCGGGGACCTACGTCAAGGAGTTCATCCACGGGGACTGGGGCCGCACACAACCATGCCTGGTGGACCTCCTGCAACCGCAGCAGCAGCAGGGGCTCAGCGCAGACTGCCTGCAGCTGGATGTGCGCGCAGTGGAGATGGACTGGCTCTGATCTGAGGACGACGAGGGACGCCTACAACTAGCTCGACTCTAGACTGTAGGAGAAGTCGATCTGTCTACTAGTATGGTGCCGCTCTCATCAGTCTGTTACCGTGGGGGAAGCAGCCAGCGGTGTGCTGTAGTCGTGGTCTGCGTCCGCGCCCGCTTGAAAGTCCAAGCTGCGCTCTGGCGGCGAGTCCAGATGCCGCATGACGCCCTGCGCCTGCGCCTGCACAGGTGTGAGGCCCCCGGGCAGAGGCATGGGCGTGGGTCTCGGCGACAGCGCCACCAACAGAGGCTGCAGTTGTTGTGCAAGCACGTCGCTCACGTCGTGAGCCTTGCGCTTGGACGCGCCTGCAGCGAGGATCAACGCAGCGAGCCAGGCGGCCGCTCTGCCCAGGCGCAGGCCCCGGTGCAGCGGCGCCAGCAGGGTTCGCAGCGAGGGAGGCAGGGTGCGCGAGATGCGGAAGCTCGACTCCGCAGCAAGCAACAGCAGAAACGGACCCAGCGCTCTTCGGCGGCGCGTTCCGTCGTCCGCTGTGGGCCGGGGGGGACTGCACTCGCCCAGCAGAGCGTGGGCCAGGCGAGTCAGGAGCGTGCCCGCTCCCTCGACGCCCCAGAGGAGAGACAGCGCCATGCGGCGGCGCAGCGCTTGGTGCGGCTCGGCGTCACCCCTCGCCTCGAGCGCCGCGAGCGAGCCGGCGAAGCGAACCACCTGTGCCTCGATGCCGCGCAGCCTCTCCAGCTCCCGCTCAGCCGCGGCGAGACGCTCTTGAAAGCCCGCGCCCGCGGTGTGTAGCTGCTGCAGCTGCGCAGCCTCTGTGCGTGCGCGCTCGCCCAGCTCTTGGACACTTTGCTGCAGACCGCCCAGCGCCGCTCGCGCAGGCAGCGCCTCGGCGAAGGCGTACTCAAGCGCCGCGCGCTGGCCGAGGAGGAAGCTCCGCGCGTCCACGTTACACGGAACGACGGCGTCCTCTGCTCGCCGAAGCGAAGCGCGTGACAGCACAGCCTCCTCCAGACCCGCCTCGCTCGCCAGGCTGGCGCAGGCGACGGAGCCCAGGGAGCTGCGCTGCGAGAAGGCAAAGGACAGAACAGGACAGGCGAGGAAGGTGAGTATGTTCTCTACTTGTCGTTTTTTTGTGTACGACATATTTCACGACGCAGCAGCCTTGCTGCTCCTCACGCGGCATCCACAGCCAGGTCGATGGGCACGCGTGTTTGCAGGATGTGCATTTCCCCGGGCGGGGTTGCCCTCGGCTGCCCAGCATTGATTTTCTCAGCGACGTCGAAGCTCTGCTCGTCTGCTACCTCAGCCCACACAGTGTGCTCGAAGCCCCAGTGCGTGGCGGGCTCCGCTCCCAAGTAGACAAAAAAGTCTGGCCCATAGCTGGCGCCCGCCCAGCCCACGTCGCCGCGCCGCATGTGCCTGGGTCCCGGACGCGTGATGTTGTTGGGGGCGATGCGCGCGCGCAGGGAGCCCTGCAGCAGGAAGGCTGGCTCTGCCCTGTAGAACTCGCAGGCGGAGGAGCAGAGGTGCGGCTGCGCGGCCAACAGCCTCACGTACTCGACGCTTTCAGCGCTCCAGTCGGCGCGAAGGCGCAGACGGATGTCGCCCAACAACGTGCGCAGCGCAACGACAGCGATGCGCGCGTCCGCAGCCGGCAGCTCTGCGCGACTCACGTCCAGCGCCTTGCCGCTGAGAAGTCCGCTGCTCCAGGGCACGGCGGCGCCCGAGGCGTGCGGCTGCGCTGCGCCGCCGCCGTTGCGCTTGAGCCAGCACTGGCGGCCACACAGCTGCGGCGCGGAGCAGAACACCCAGGTGTTGCAGTCCCTGCTGCGCTCGCACGCAGCGCAGCAGTCGGCCGCAGAGACGACGTCGTGCGCCTCTGCGGCGGTCACCACGTCGCCCCACAGCTCCGTGTGCGCTTGTCCGAGTTGCCCAGTGGCCGCGTCTGCCACGCACAGCGACGCAGGCGGCGCGGACACCCAGCTGGCGCGGGGCGAAGCGCGGCGCGTGAGGGAGAGCAGCGCGCCTAGCAGGCACCCGCTGAGCAGGGAGCAGAGCAGCAGGCGGCGACGCGGGCGCGTGCCGCGGTCCCTGGCGCGCATCAGCTCATCAGCATCAGTGAAGGCAGCTGCAGGAGGCTGGAAGTGGCGCATCGCTCCAACAATGTACGACCGACGCACCACTACCCTCGCCCTTGCTGAACGTCGCTGGACTAATAAAAGTGCGCACATACACCTGCACATACATGATACATTTTCTCAGTCTTCGTTGTTCCAGGCGGGCCCTTCCTCCATGCCACGGTCAGCGCGCCCTGCCGCCTCGCCGTCCACGTCCGCAGCCGCCGCGCGCGCCGCCTCCTCGTCCGCCACGCGGCGCAGCATCGCCTCCGGGCCATCATCGCCGTCGTCCGAGCCGCCGCCTGCACCACCGTCAAAGCCGGGCGGCAGCGCGCAGCCTGTATACGCGCCGTTGCACAGCGCATGGCGCAGCAGCGCCGCCCAATGCGGGTCCAGCGCCAGCACCGCCGGGTTGCCGACGATGATGAGGAGCGCGCGCGCGCGAGTGATGGCCACGTTGAAGCGCTTGGGGTTGGACAGGAAGCCGAGCGCATGGCGCGCGTCGAATGGCACGTGCTCCTGCGAGGAGCGCACCGCAAACAGGATAATGACGCCGCGCTCGCCGCCCTGGAAGCGCTCCACCGAGCCGACGGTGACGCCGTCCAGGCGGTGCGTGCGCAGCAGCGCTGCAATCTTCTGCACCTGCTTGTGGTACGGGCTCACGACGCCGATGTCCGCCTGCGTGATGCCGGTGCCGGGCTGCGCCAGCACGGAGCGCACGTGCGCCAGCACAGCCGTCGCCTCCTCCGGGTTAAACCAGGACGGGCTGTTGCCCTCGCGCATGTCTTCGCCCGCCACGCCGTGAAACAGCAGCGGAAAGCCGCCCTGTTTGGAGCGCGCTGCTTCCGGCAGGCCGGCCCAGGCGCACATGACGTGTGAGCGCAGGGGCTCTGCGCACGCCACCAGCGCGCCGCCGTAGAAGCGCTCGTTGGGCACGGTCAGCAGCGCGGGGTGGCTGCGGTAATTGTCGGTGAGCAGCGTGACGTACGCAGGATTGAAGCCATTGGGAAGGCCAGCATCCGCGGCTTGCTGCTTATGCGGCCCGTCGCGCTCAATCAGCCGCTCCAGCAGACTCAGCCCCAGGCCATGCTCCAGCGCCACCGCGCTGCGCAGCACGGAGCCCAGCTGCTTGGGGTCGCCAGCAAGCAGCAGGCGCGCGCCGCCCTGGCTGGCAGGGCGCAGCAGGCGTGCGATGGCGCACATGCATTCCGGCTCGGTTGCTTGCCCCGCCTCGTCCACCGCCACGTGCGAGAAGAAATGCTCGAACGCGCCGTTTTGAGCAAACGCGAGCTTTTGCGCCGTGGCGCACGTGGCCGCTACAACATAAACGCCAGACAAGTCGCTGCGCTGAGGCATCAGGAAGGCGCCATCCAGGCTGCACCAGAGCGAGCAGGGCAGCAACGACTCCGGCAGCGTCGTCTTGCTGCGCTGGTAGGCGTTGACGCGCAGCAGCTCGCGCGGGCGCAGCCTGGCCACCAGCCGCACTGCCAGCTCGTCAACGGCGCTGTTGGAGGGCGGCGCGACGAGCACAATCACCGCGGGCGGCGGCGGCGCGGTCAGGCTGAGCCCACGCATGAGCGCAGAGAGCGCGCCGCCGCCGCCACCGGCCGCAGGCGCGCCAGCCGCGATGCCGCTGCGTCGCGCACACTCCACCACCTGCAGCACGTACTCCACGACCGTGGACGTCTTGCCCGTACCGGGCGGCCCGAAGATGATGTACGGTGTGTCGCCCACCTGAGCTCCGGAGTACAGCACGCCGCGCACGGCTTGCTGCTGTCGCGCGTTGAGGTTGCGGTTGAACAGCGGAGCCGGCAATGCAAGCATGGCGGATGCTGCCGCCGCAGCAATAGCAGCCGCATCTTGCAGCGGCGCTGGAAAGAGGAGCGAGGCGGACAGCTTGTTCCCGGGCGCCACGGCGGCGTGCATGAGCAGCATGGGCGTGCGGCGGAGTGTGAAGCGCACGTGATGCCGCATGCCTGCGATGTGCGTATTGTGGAACATGAGGTTGAAGCGAAGCAGCAGCGTCTCTTGCTGCACATCGTGCACCACGCCCTCGTAGTGCCGCCCTTCGCCCTGATGCACAACCACCTTGTCGCCCTTCAGCACGGATGGCCGCGACTCCGCCAAACCAGGCACGTCCAGCAGCAAATGCATGCCAAAGCGTCGCATCACAGCCTCGGGCATGTCCTACAGCCGGATGTCGGCGTGCTGCTGGATCTCTTCGCATAGCAGCAGCTCGCGAAATCGCTCCGCGTGGTTCTCCGCGCACAGCGGCGGCGCCAAGCGTGCCTCCAGCTGCTCACGTTCCCCGCTGGACTTTCCCTCCAAAGCGGTGCGCAGTTTGCCCGGAATGTCCACGCTCGGCAGCCGAATGAGCGAGCTGCGCACGTGGAGTTGTTCGCCCGGCACCACGTCCTTGGACGTGGCGGGAGGTGCGCGGCGAGGTCGCCGGTACGCGCTTGTCGGCTGCAGCGACGCAATGTCCGCCGCCGCCGCGGGATCGATGCAGCGCAGTTGCACCTCGTGGCCGACCGAAGAGGACACGCCGTCAGCGGTGCGCAGGCTGCACACAACCATCACACGCGTCACGCCCGCATGCTGCGCCCGGTGCTCCAGCTGCAGGTTCAGCTCACCTCGCGGCACCTCCACGCCGCCCGCAGCGCCGCGCACTGCCACCTCCCGCAGCGGCCGCAGCAGGCGCGCGCGCAGCAGCGTGACCTGTGCGCCGTCGTTATGCACTGTCAGCGCCAAGTGCGCCGTCATCCGCGGCTCACAGCGCAGCTCACTCGCGCCCGACAGCGACACGCCCAGCTTCGGCAGCGGCAGCGTGGCAGCGACTTTGACCAGATGCGGCCTGCCCTCCGCGTGCTCGCGCTGCCGCTCCACGTCGACAAACGACGGGATGCGGCACACCGCGCACCCAGCCACGCGTCCCTGCTGCTGATGCGGCTGCTGCTTCTGCTGCGCGGCGCCCTGTTCCTGCTGCAGCAGCGTGACATGCACGGCAATGGCATGGCTCGCGTCCACGGCGAACATACGCGGCCGCTGCAGAAGAAATTTCTTCAGCGACGCCACACCGGGTGGGCGCATGACCGCCTGACCCAGCAGGCCAACATGTGCGCGCCACTGTGGCTGGCGTGCAAGAAACTCCACACACGCCGCCTCCAGTGCCGCAGGAGTTGCAGGCGCCTGACGGCCCGCCGCCGCCGCCGCCGCCGGTGCCGGCACAGGCGCAGCTTGAGGCGCCGCTTCCGTCAGCTGCACTAGGTTGCAGGTGACGAACGTGAACAGGTGCGGCCGTGCACGCAGGAAGCGAGCGTACGCGTTAGGGACGCCGTCTGCGCTGCTCCACCGACACTGCGTGCCTATGTGGGCTACGGCGCAGCGCTCGCCGGGGCGCTGCCGCAGAAAGGTCACCAGTCGCACCTCGTACGCCTCCGGCGACTCGTCCACCATGGGACACTCCCCACCTCCCAGCCGCCTGCTCGGCGCCCGCGCGTCTGCACAGACGTGCGCGCTGCTCCGCAGCTGCGCCGAGCAGGGAAGCGAAGGAGCTGGATGTGGCAGCGCCGTACAAGCGCGCTCTATCCAGCTATCTCGTATCTGTTTTGTTGGCGTCGTCGGTCTTTTTGGACTTTGGTGGCGCGCTTGCTCTTTCCTACGCCGGCCATGTCCTGCCGCGCTGTCGGTGGTTGAGATGGCGAGTGGCGAGTCGCTGGCTGCGCTGGTGCGGCGCGTCTTCTCGCTGGCGCTGCGCGTGCCGCACCGCAACCGGCAGCGCGAGCTGCGTCGCCGGGCGCACGCCCTGTCCGCGCAGGCCAAGGGGGAGCGTCGTTCAGAGCGTCTGCAGGCGCTGACTGCGCGAGCGGAGCGATACATGAGGCACGCGCGCGGCCTTAGACGCCTGTTCTCAACGCAGTCTGACAACGCGGTCGCATGCGCAGCGAGACGCACGCGCGCTGGGGAAGCCGCCTGAACGCGGAGAAGGCGGGGAAGGCGCGACACGGTGTGACAAGCTCGTCTGCAAGCTAACACACTCGTGCCCTTGCCAGGCTGCAGCTGCGTGCGCCACAAACAGCGGCGAGACGGCGGTGAAACGCGAGGACGGTCCTAGGACGACTGCGTAAACCGTGGGCGCAGTTGCAGCCGTGTAGACTGTAGAGTGTCTCTAGCACTAGTCACAGGCCGTGCCTCACTCTGCGTCCTTCACGCTGTCTGTCCGGCTTAGCAGCGCCCCAATCGCTCCGGAGCTTACCGCCAGTGCTGCCATGATGGTTGCGCCGCCCAGCCACCCTGTGGGCGACAGCGTTTCGCCGAGCAGACACACGGACAGCAGCGCAGTCCATAGCGGCTCCGCCGACAGCAGCACCTGCGCCTCCGCAGCCCCGACCCTGGACTGCCCTCGCGCCTGCATCACGTCCGCCAGCGCTCCAGGGACAACAGCAGAGTAGGCGAGCGCAGCCCAGGCGACTGCAGACGTCCAGCCTGGCCACAGGGCAGCGGCGCCCTGCAGCGACACCCCCGTGCCTGCTTGTGACAGGTCGCGGAGGAACCAAAGCAAGTAGAGCAATCCCATGCACACGCACTTCAGCGCCTGCGTGAGGTCCGTGCTGAGGCCCTGGGCGCCCAGCGCGCTCATACGCAAAATATACACGCTGTATAGCGCCGCCGCGGCCAAGCTCAGCCCGTCGCCTACGTCGAGGGAGGAGCCGGCCGCCAGAGCTCCGCCCGCCGCTCCGTCCAGCGCCAGCAGCGCGACGCCCACCGCAGCCAGGCCCGCGCCCGCCCAGGTGCGGGGCGCCACTGGCTGGCCGGACGCGGAGGCGAGCAGCGGTGTGAACACCACGGCCCCCTGGAAGATGAAGGAGGCTCGCGTGGCGTCCGTGTGCAGCACGGCCAGGTTCAGAAGCGCCTGGAAGCTGAAGTTCAGGAACGTCAGGTCGCGCACGGCCCGCCAGAAGGCTGGCGGCGCGGACAACGCCTCTTGTCGAGAGGTTGCGAGCAACGGCGCAAAGCACATCGCCGCTATAAGCCCTCTCACTGCGCTCAGCACCGACGCGGAAGGAGGGTCGGGCGTCAGGAAAACGAAGCGGAGCGCAACGGTCAAGCTGCCGAACGCCGCGGCGACCAGCACGAGCTGCGTCCGTCCCAACGCCAGCGATGCTGCTGTCTCAGGCTCTGGCGACAAGTCGGGCGCGACGTCGCGCTCAGCTGCGCCCAGCCGTCTGCGCCAGCGCGCAAAGCTGCGGCGAGGCGAACAGGGAGTCACGGCCAGCCTGTGCGATGTGCCGCGGAGGCACAGAAGACACGCTTCCGGCAAAGCAACAACACCCGCGCATCGCGCAGCCCGGCTGGGTCCGCGTCCACGCATGCGGCCACGGCATGGCAGCAGCGCGGGAGAGGCGTAGGCCAGCGACATACACGAGCGGAGCGCGCCCACGTGTCCTCGCAGGCGGGGCCACCTGAGGGTCTGAGGGCCTGAGGGCCTCCTGCGTCCTCTCGTGCGCGCTTCGCCCTTTGCGTGTCTCGCCGCGGCGCGCGTGGGCGAGCTCGATCAGAGGTGGGTGGAGAGGTTGCTTAGGGCGCAAGAGTGCGATGCCACCTCCCGCGGACACGCAGCTGTTGGCCGAGTGCAACCGCCTGCTGGGCATGAGCAGCGCGAAGGGCGTGCGCGAGGCCAAGGCGCGCGTGGAGGGCTGCGGGGGCTGCGCGCCGGCGCTGTTGTGCAAAGCCTATGCGCGCCTGCTGCTGCAGGAGTGCCACGCCAAGGCGCCAGGCGCCAGGCGTGCGGCGCTGGAGGCGTGTCTGGCGAGCGCGGAGGCCGGCCTGGCGAGCCAGCCGCGCTGCGTGGGGCTGCTGCTCATCCGCGTCCGCGTGCACCACCTGCGTGCACTCACAGCCTGGGAGCTGCAGCAGGGCGACGCGCCTCGACACCGGGGCGCCACGCCGCCGCCGCCCCTGCCGGCCGAGGCTGCGCTGTGGGCTGCTCTCAGACAGGCTGCATCCGGGACACTGCATGCGGTCCGCGCCAAGCAGGCACAGCCGTACACCGACGTGCTGGAGGACGAGAAGCAGGACTATTTCACACCGGCGGGGCCGCCCGGGCCGGCCCGTCCGGACGGGCGCGCGGAGCGCACCATCGTGGTGAACTGGGCAGGCATCGAGACTGAGATCGAGAAAAGGTGCCCCTCCTGCGCACCCGAACGCGCCTGTGCCTTTCGCTCACGCGCGCCCGCGCAGTCTGAAAGCTGCGGAGGCGATGTTGTCCGGGCCGTTGCAGCGCGTGGAGGCTGAGAAGGCGCGTTAGTTACATCGCAGCGTCGCAGCGCAGACCTGAGCCTCCTCGCCGCGCAGCGTTTCCACGAGGACCGCAAGCGCAGCGAGCAGGCGGATGCTGAGCGCGAGCAGCGGCGTCGGTCGGCGGAGCAGCGCGCGCGGCACCCGGGCGCACTGGACGCCGCGGCGGCGCACGTGCGGGCGCCCCGCGATCGTGAGGGCGGCGCATCCTGCGGGCGCGAGGGGCTGGCTGTGGGGCCCAGCAAGGAGCAGCGGGAGCGCATGCGCGTCCTCGACGAGCGATGCGACCGCGCGCTCGCCTTCTGGCGCGACGAGTGCGCCGCGCGCCCGCAGGCGGCTGCGCAGCTGGCCAGCCTGAGCGCCGAGGATGTCGCCGCGGCCGTGCAGGAGCTGCCCGACAAGCTGCAGAAGCGAGACGCCCAAGACGCCCTGCGCGCCGCATCCCAGCCGCAACAGCAGCAGCAGCAGCAGCAGCACGCCGCCCGGAGGCTGCCGTGGCAGAGCCTCGGGATTGAGCGCGGCTCGCGTGAGGCGCTGCGCTCCGCCCTCTACCACCAGCTCTTCACCGCCCCGCACCAAGCCGCGCCCACAGCCGCAGCGCCTTTCTGGGTGCCCGCCAGCGCCTTCGCGCAGGCGGCGGCGGCGGCGCTGGGCCAGGCGGAGAACCGGAGCGCGCTGGGGGACGCCCTCTGGTCCGAGATGTGCGAGGCGGAGGCCTCTTCGGACGAGGACTGCGCATGCGCATCCGCATCCGCATCGGCGGCGAGCGACCCGGCGTTGTTGCTGCGCACTCGCATGCAGCGCCTGGATCGGCGCAGTCGCTGGGAGCGAGCGCGCGCGCACCTGCCCGCTGTGGGTGGCGACAGCGAGCAGCTGCTGTCCTCTGGGGCGAGCGAGGCTGCGCTGTGCGCCGCCGCGGTGGTGCTCTCCACCCCCCCGGCGGGTCAGAGCCGCGTGTCGGGCGGCGGCGCGCAGCAGCCGCGCCGGGCGCACGGCCGCGTGGCGCCCATCGCGCCCCGCCGCAGCCGCATCAGCGCGGACAGCACCCAGGGCGTGCTGGGCTGTGCGGGGGACAGCGACGAGGAGGCGCCGCCGCGGAGGCTCTACCTGGCCGACGGCGCGTGCTGCGCGCCCGGCTGGGAGGACGCACGGGAGGAGCGCGCGGCGCAGGGGCCGCAGGCGCCCACGCGACTGCGCGTGCCCCTGCCGGACGAGAGAGCGCAGGCGCCGCCGCTGCACTTCGGGCGGCTGCGCCTGCTCGAGCCCGGGCGGGTGGCCTCGTCGCCGCCCGCGCAGCCCCCGCCGCCACATCTGCCTTCGTACGACCCGCAGTGCATGCACGGCGATGCCTACCAGCAGTTGGGCATGACGCTGTACGGCCCCGGGCTGACCCCCAAGAACCTGCACGCCCTGCCGCCGGGTCGCTCAGACGACATGCGCAAGCTGGCGGTGCGGGACAGCCTGGCCGCGGTGGCCGCCCTGCTGCGGGAGGGACTCCTCACGCCGCGCATCCTGCGCGCCGTGGCGCGCCACGCGGCCGCCTGGAGAAGCACCGCGCTGCCCGCGCCAGCGGAGGCGGCGCTGCAGACGCTGCAGAGTGCCCTGGAGGACATCAAGCCCTTCAGCGCCCTCGCGGCCGCGGCCAGGTGGATCCAGCAGCGCTACATGCGCAGGCACGAGCACCTGGCGCACAGCCGCGAGGGTGCTGCGCGCGAGCGGTCGCTGGCGGCTGCAAGCGCAGCCGCGGACGCTGATGCGGCCGCGTGGCCCGTCGGAGCACCGCCCGCGCAGTCCGCGGCGGCCGCGCTGTGGGCGGGCGGGCGCGCCGGCGGCTCCGGGTGCGCGTTCAAGTCGCAGGCGTTGACCGACTTTGCCAACAGAGCGGTGCAGAGCGGCGGCGCCGCCGCAAAGGCACAGGCTGCGCAGGCGCGTCTGACCGAGCTGGGCGCCGCGGCGCTGCGCGAGGCGTTCTTGGCGGACAAGGCTGCGTTGCTGGGCACCGCAGCGGCGCCTGGCGCTGGCACCTCCCTCCAGCCCGGCCGCGCGGTGCCCATGGCCGCCAGCCTGCCCGGCGTGGAGGCGCTCATGGCCGCGGAGGCGCTGTGCTCGCGGCTGCGGGAGAGTCGCGGCCTGCTGGTCGCAAAGCACCAGGCCGTGGGTGCCGCCTGCGCAAACGTCCTGCCCGCGCTGCTGGCGCTGGAGCACGCGCTGCGCTCCGGCGTCGACGCGCGGCGCTGCGAGGCGGCGCTGAGCGGCGCCTGCGCGGAGGTGGACATTCTGGTGTATGCGCTGCAGGCTGAGGCGCTTCGCAGCGCCGGCGCCGCGGCCAACGGCGCAGTCTCCGCCTCCGCGCCCAGGGGCCTGCGCGTGGGCCACTACCACGCCGCGGGCGCCGCGGGGTCGGGCCAGCTGGAGGCTGGCGCCGCAGAGGAGGCGCAAAGGCTGCGCGACGCTGCGGCGCGCAGGGCGGCGGCTGCGCGCGCTGCGGCGGCCGCGGCGCCGACTGCCGCGGCGGCGCTGTCTGCGCCGGACGCTGCGGCGCGGGCGAGCAGGGCGAAGCAGAGCACGCTGGACTGCCTGGCCAGGGCGCTGGGCGAGGCTGAGCTGCTGGAGGCGCGGCTGGAGAGCGCGCACGAGGTGGGCCTGGCGGCGCTGGAGCGCCTCATGGCCTGCGTCGGGGGCTTTGCCGCCGCGTGCGGCTGCGGGGAGGAAGCCGGCGAGGGCTGCGCTGCTGCCGTGTCGCCGGCGCTGCAGCGCCTGCTGCCGCCCTCCTCCCCACAGCACGCGCCCCTGCAGCCGCTGCCCGCGGGGCTGCAGCCGGCGCTGCTGGGCGCGTTCCGGCGGGCGGTGAGCCGGGCGCAGGACGTCAGCAGCGAGCGGGCGCTGCGCGAGCTGCTGGCGGACGAGGCGGCGGCCAAGGCGCAGGCCAGCAAGCAGGGCGCAGCCCCGCCGCCGCCGCCCCAGGGCAGGAGGAAGGGCGGCGGGGGGCGGGGCGCCAAGGCTGGCGGCGCTGCGCGGGAGCCCGCACTGAAGGAGGCTGCGCTGCCCACTGCAGAGCCGCCCGCGGAGCTGAGCCCCGCCGCGGCGCCGCCCCCGCCCCCCCCGCCGCCGTCGCCGCCGCGCGAAGAGGCCGCAGCGCCAGCAGCGGCCTCTTGGCAGGGGGGGGGCGAGGCGGACGGGGAGTGGGCGGCTGCAGGACCGCGCAGGGCCAAGCGCGCCCAGCCGCCCGTACGCACCTCCGCCCCGCCCCCGCCCGCTCCCGCGCCCACCCCAGTGCAGCAGGCGCAGAGCGTCGGCGCGCAAGGCGGCGGTCGAGCGACCGCACCTCAGCCGCAGTCGCAGCCGCGCGTCAACGGCGCCGTGCCCGCGGCAGCGCCTGTCGCTGCGGCGGCTGCTGCGGCGAGGGAGGGTGGGGTCGCGCGGCCCGCAACCCAGGACGGCTGGACCGCCCCGCAGCCAGCACAGGCAGCGCAGCCAGCGCAGGCTGCGCTGCTGCAGCTGCCCGCCGCGCTGACTGCGCCGGGCACGCGCGCCCAGGCGCCGGTAGCGCCCCCGAGCTTTGCAGGCGGCGCCGCCTGCGCGCCCCCCCCGGCGCCGCCGCCGGCGGTGCTGTTCGCCCGCCCCCTTGTGGCGCAGCCGCCGGACGCGCCGGCGCTGCAGCTGGTGTTCGGCAGCTTCGGCGTGGAGGGCGCGGACGGCGAGGAGCCGGTTGCAGAGGCGACGGGCATCTACGCGCCGCCGCCGCCCCCGGCCCCGCGCGTGCCTCTGCCGCCGGGCATCACGCTCGCCCCGCCGGCGCAGCAGCAGCAGCAGCAGCCCGAGGCGCATCCGGGGCGGACGCAGGCGGATGCCGCCGTTGCAGTCGTCGTGTCAGCGCCGCCTGAGCGCGCTGCGGAGAGCGAGGCCGCGCCCGTGACGGTGCCTGCGCCTGTGGCTGCGAGTGCGGGCGCGTGTGGGGGGCGGGATTCCGCGGCGCGGCTGATGAGGGGATTCACCCTCAGCGCCGCCCCGGAGCCCCCCAAGCCCGTGGCACCCGCAATGGCATCGCCCGCGCCGTACCTTCCGCCCGCGCCCGGCCCCCCGCCGGCGCCGCCGCCGGCGCCGTCGTCAACGGCTCGTTCCTTCGCCGCAGCCGCAGCCGCGGCCGCTGTGCAGCGCCCGCGCTCCGCAGCGCCCGTGCCGCCTGTGGACGAGCCTTCCGTGGACGGCCCCGGTTTGAGCAACAGCCTGGGCGAGTACAACTGCTTCCTCAACGCGGTGGTGCAGTCCCTGTGGCACCTGGGCAGAAGCTTCCGCCCTGCGCTCGCCCTGGCAACCCTCCCCCCCGCGGCCGCATCAGCGCCGCCTGGTTCCCCTCTGGCGCGCGACGCTGACGTTGCGAGGGCGCTGAAAGCCCTCTTCGACCACATGTCCCAGGAGCACAGCAGCATGCGCCGCTCCGCCTCCGCCGCCGCGCTCGCAGCCGCCGCGAAAGGTGCGGGCGCGGGCGCGGCTGCCGCGCCCAGCGTCGCCGTGGCGCCCACTGCGCTGCGGTTGGCTCTGGCTGCGCTGTCTCCATCCGCCTCCGGCGCGGGCGCAATGGCGGACGCTGCCGAGGCGCTCAGCCTGCTCTTCGAGGCCGTGCATCGCTGCTTCGCCGCCGGCGGTCGCGTGGGCGCGGGCGCGTCGCCGGTGGCGTCTTGCTTTGCGCTGAGCGTGCAGGAGTCTGCGGGGTGCGGGCGCTGCGGCCGCACCACGCACTGCCTTAGCTACACCACCTACTACCACCTGGTGCAGGCGGCGACGCTGCGGGTAGGCGGCCCGCGTGGCCCGTACGCGCGGCTGGAGGAGGTGCTGCGAGCCGCGCTGCAGGACACCAAGAACTGCGACCGAGACGCGGGCGGATGCGGCGCCCCCGCGCCCACGCGCCACTCGCTGGCCGACTCGGCGCTGCCCAGCGTGTTTACCCTGGTGGTGGGCTGGGAATCCCGCCGAGCCTCCCAGTCCGCCATTGCAGCCACCCTGCAGACCCTGACGCCCACGCTTCAGCCGCACCTCATCTTCGCCAGCGGCGCCTCCTCCCCCGGCGCCACCTACGCGCTGCGCTCGCTGGTGTGCTTCTACGGCGCGCACTACGCGGCGCTGGTGCGCGCGGACGACTGCGAGGGCACCCCCTGGCGGCTGTACGACGACGTCAAGGTGCTGCGCGTGGGCGAGTGGGAGGAGCTTCTCCAGGTCTGCCAGAAAGGAATGCTGCAGCCGGTGGTCTGCATCTATGAGCTCTTGTGAGGGATGAGACAGCCCATCCGTCTAACGACAACTGCATGCTTGACTCCTTACACTAGCGACTTGCTTTCCATCTGCTGCGCCTCCGGCGCTGTAAGCTGCGTTGCCGCGAGTGTATGCGCTTCCACCTCGCGCCGCATCTGCAGCAGCATTCGGTCGGAGCACAGGCACACTCGGCACAGGTTCTCATTGGCAGCTCCCGGGGGGGAGACCAGGTGGCGCAGCTGCTGGATCTTGCAGGCCATGCGCCACGCGCCCCACAGCGGAAAAGTGTGCGGGATAGGCGTGATGGCGTAGCAAAGCAGCGAAAGGCCTGGCCATCCGGGGCAGCAGGGGCAGGCGAACAGGCCGCGCTGATGTAGCGGCAGAGAGCGCACGACGAAGGCGTAGTTCCCAAGTGAGCGGCACCGCACGTGCTCTTGAAATGCCTCACAGCACGTCGGCTCCGAGCTCCAACTCGTTAATCCGACATCGCCTCCGCCTTGGCCTTTGCCACCGCCGCCTGGAAGGTGGTCGTGATGTGCTCGCATTGCGCTGTGAGGTCTGTCGCACAAAGCCACGCGTCAGCGCACAGCACCGCGGCCGGAGCCAGATGCGCTGAAAGACGTGGCAGAGTGAGGCGAGGCTGGGCGCGAGCGGCGATCGCGGTGGTGCGCCACAAGGCGAGTATAGAGTGTCTGAGGCTGAATGAAGGCGCAAGGCCAGCGCGAGGCGAGGGTGTCCGCACCCGTCACAGCGTTGCGCAACGCCTGCGTGGCGGTGATGCGGCCGCTGGTCTGCACGCGCACGTTGACGAGGTCGTCAGAAGGGTGCGGCACGCTGTAGCCGGCGAACACCACGTCCGGCTGCTTGTTGAGCGCGTAGCGCAGCGCGTTGCCCAGCGTGTGGTCCTCGCCGGCCAGCGCGAACGTGCACTCGCTCTCGTTGCTGCCGGGCACAGCGCAGACGGGGGGCACGGATGCAAAAGCACTCATCAGCAATGGGGGCAGGCGGCGGCTCCTGAGTATGAAACGGCTGTTACGAGCAGTGCTCAGCAGGAGGCGAGGGTAGCGTGCACAAGTGAAGGGTGTTCGACGACGACAGTAAGTTTCTTTGTTGCTCGTGTGGTCACATCGACGTGTTCGATCGTGTTCAACCGTTCGACCAGTCTCGCGCCCTGCACACCAATTTCAGGCCTCTCAGGCTCCAGGACCATGGACTCCAGTAGTCGGCGGTACTGGCGCAGCAGCAGCAAGGCGCCAAGCCGTTCCGTGAGCTCTGGGGATCTCTTCGCTGTAGAGGTGGGACAGGCGGACTGCGACTGCGCCTGGTGGCCCGGCGAGGCGAAAGAGGGCTGCGCCGGGTCACCCGCCTGCGTCGCCACGGGCTGCGGCCAGGCGCGCGGCGCTAGCCAGCAAGGTGCGGGTACCCGGGCGGGTACATTCTTTTCAAATCGCTGAGCACATTGCCACCTGTCAACAGCCTTCCCCTCCCCGCCCTCGCCGCCGGGTGTGCCGGGCGCGCCGATGCTGCTGTCGCTCGCTGGGGCGCGCTGCGGCGAGGCCGGCGCGGGCTGCAGCGCCAGCACGTCTCGGACTGTGCGCCGACAGCTGCTCCTCTCCTCTCCCGCCCTCAGGGCGCAGCTGGGCGCCGGTCCACGCCCCCTGCGCGCGCTGGGCAGCCCCAGCTGCAGCGAGAGCGAGAGCGAGGAGGAGGAGGACGCCCACCTGGGGGCTTACGACGTGAGAGAGGCGGCGGTCCCAACAAGCTCCTGCTCCGCTGCTCCCCGCGGCCCCCCCGCGGGCCCTCCCGCGGCTCTCCCCGCTGCCCCCCCAACCGCCTGGGCCTGGCCAGCCAGCGCGCGCAAGCCCCCGCGGCCGCAGCGCACGCCCACGTCTGTGCTGGACCAAACGGGCAGAAGCGCTGGCTCCCTGCTCGCCGCGCCAGGCAGCTGCGGCTCCGCGGCCAGCACGCCGGGCACGCTGCACGAGGTTGACATCCTGGGCGAGTGCTCCTCGTTCGAGAAGGAGAAGGAGAACGGGGGCGGGCGGCGCCAGAGCTTCCAGAAGGCAGCCACGCACGACGGGTACGGCCTCTGGGGGGCCGCCGTGGTCACGCCGCCGCACAGGAGCGCCGCGGCGGGGGCGCAGCGCGGCTGCGGCGTGCTGGCGGCGCTGGGGCTGCGCGGTGGGCGCGTTGAGAGCGCGGGGGCGCCGCCGCATTTCACCTTTCTCAAGCACCCGCCGGCGCCTGTGCGGCGCGTCCGGCTGTGCAGCATTTTGGGGTGACACTGCCAACGCTCCGTTTTGATACAAAAGCCACACACACACAAATCCACACACCCGCACGCCGCTCACGTCAGGTCTCCATCCTCCGCGGCCAGCTCCTGCGCCAGCTGGCTGGGCCCGCCGCCGCGCGCCGCGTTGAGCTGCTGCGCCTGGCGCGCAAAGTCGCCCAGCGGTAGCTTTTTGCTGAGCTTGATGAACACCTGCTCCAGCCCCGTGAACACCCCCCGGCCAACCGTCTTCTTCAGCGCCTCCAGGTCGCTCTGCTGGTACGCGTCCAGCAGCTCCCAGCACGCGCGCGCCTCCTCCGTCTTTTCAAACTGGGGAACCTCCATGTAATCGTAGTACCCGTGCTCAGCCGACACCGGCTCCCCCATGGCCAGATACACAACCACCGCAGACAGGTAGCACCGCGCCAGGCTGGCGTAGCTGCCCACGCGGTCGCACGCGCCCGCATGGCGCAGCAGCACTGTGACGCACTCGTGCCACTTTTCCTGGCGGGCCATAGCAGCTGCTGCCGCCCGGTACGTGTCCATGGCGAACGGCTCCTTGCCCTCCTCCTCGTACACGCCGCACGCCTCCAGGTACAGCTCCACCGCCAGGTTGGCGTCCAGCGCCTCCACGGCCTTCCCTGGGTATTCAAGGGAGGGTCAATGGGGCAGAGGGAGCGGAATACGGGCCAGCTCGCACCGCCGTGCTGCAGCGCGTCAGCAGCTGTCTGCGCCCGGCTCGCCTCCGTGAACATCTGCGCCGCGCGACGGAAGAGCGCGGCAATCTGGAGGCGCGGACGCAGCGTGAGTGCTGCGCCCCTAAGGAAACAAGCCACAACGACGCGCCTCCTCGGCGCTGTTGGTGCCCGCGTCCTTGACGCAGTAGGCGGCGGTCTCCAGGTGCTTGCCCGCCAGCCACTGCCTTGAGGGGTTGAGGGTGAGAGGGGTGCATCAGCGCACGGAAGGCGGCGCCCCCAGCAGAGCGGCGGGGCACGCACTCGCCCAGCTTCTCGCGGCAGAAGGCGAGCTTCTCGAAGGCGACCGCCGCCTGCGCCTTGCGGTTGCTGTTCTTGTACTGTGTACCTGCATTGCCACCCAGACGTGAGCGCAAGGGCGAAGCCTCTGCGTCGCTCTCGCGCACCCGCTTGCTCGAACAGCACCGCAGCGCCCTCAAAGTCCGGCTTCCACTGCGTCAGGGACACCACGCTCCTAGTGGCACAGTCGTGAGTCAAAGCCGCACAGTGTACGCGCGCACGCACTTCTTGTCGGCCTTCTTCATGATGGCGTCCGCATCCTCCTTGGCCGCCATGGCACACGGCGCAGGCGGAGGCTGCCGTGCTGAAAACAGTCATCAAAGACTCAGCGCGCGCGGCGGCGGGCGGTCAAAACGAACATCAGCGTGTCCCTCGCCGAACTCGCGCGTGTCGAAGCGGCGATGGAGGGCGAGGAGTCGCCTCAGGTACAGGTTGGCGACGGGCGGGGTCGCGCGTCTGTGTTTGCCTCGCTGTTGTCGCCGCCCAGCGCGCGTCTGAGCCGCGCGACGGCGGAGGCGCTGGCGCTGGCCCCCTCGCGCGTGCTGGCTGCTGCCGGCGGTCAGGTGTACCAGAGCGCCTCGCCGAGCGCCTCGCCGCTGTGGACGCCGCGGCCAACTGCGGGCGTGCAGCTGGCGACGGAGGCTGCTGCTGCGCTGCGCAAGGCTGAGGGCGCAGAGGCTGCGCGCAGGCGGGCGGACCAGCGCGCTAGGGCCGCGCAGGCTGCTGCCGGCGAGGCGGTGTCGCTGGGGGAGGCGCTGTCCAGGGCTCTAAGCAGCGCCCGAGCTGAAGGCGCCTCGCTCAAGCGCCGCCTGGAGCAGCAGCAGGCGGCGCGCCAGGAGGACCACAAGGGGCTGAAGGCCGCCCTGGAGCAGTGCACGCGCGAGCGCGACGCGGCGCTTGTGCGCGAGACCGCCGCCCGGGGCGCGCTGCAGGCGCAGCAGGCGGCGGGCGAGCTGGCGCTCCGAGGCGCAGCGCAGGTCGCCGCCGCAGCGCGCACAGAGGAGGCTGCGCTGACCGTCGAGAGAGCGCAGGAGGCGGGCAGCCGCGCCGCCCGCGCTCAAGCTGGCGCTGACACGTGGCGTCACGCGGCCGAGGAGGAACGCCGCAGAGCCGACCGGCTGCAGAGGGCCAATGAGGCGCTCCTGGCCCTCAACGCGCGCCTTCTGGCCCGTCTGTTGAAGGCTGGAGGCGCCAGCGAGCTGCGCGGGCGCGAGCGCGAGCGCCTCGACGCCGCGCCGGTGCAGCTGCGCAGGCTCACGCGCGCGCAGCGGGCAGCTGCGGAGGACGGCGCGGCGGCTCTGGAGGAGGAGATGCTGAGGATGCTGGTGGGCGGAGCGCACTTGCCGCCCCCGCCGATGCCCGCGCCGCATGTTGCTGCTGCGCCCTCGGCTGCGCTGGGAGGTGCGTGTTGGGAAAGCACCGTGGCACAGCTGGAGGAGCGCGCGCGTGCGCTGTGCGCGCAATGAGGAGGCACACAGGTCACACACACACACACACACGCACACAGCGCTGTTCCCTCACTTCTCTCGGTGCACCGTAAATTTGTGCTCCAGCGCCATGACGCTCACCCCCTGGTTCGCCTGGTCGTCGTAGTCGGTCCACCCGTCGGCATCGCTCAGGTCAACCTCCTCGAACACAGCGCCGCTCTCAGCCTTGACAATGAAGCCGTCGTCGCCGGGGTACCAGGCCACCGGCTCGCAGCCGCGGCAGTCGAAGGCTACGAGGGGCACGAAGGAGGCGCTGTCTGCGGCTGAGTAGTTGCGAGTCACTCGCTTCACGTCAACCACGCTCACGCTGCACTGCTTGCGCGTGTCCGGCCAGCTAAACACGAAGTGCGCGGTGCCCTGGGGGGCAGCGCCGCGTGAGATGGAGAAGAAACATGGACTCTGCAGCTCAACACACTCACCTTGGAGCCGCTCAACTCGTGCTCCTCTTCGTCACTCACGAACACGCCCTTGCGCTCCTCGTCGCCGTCGGACTGCTTCAGCTGTCGGGGAGCGGGCCCCTGAGTGCATGCAGCACGCCCGCTGCTGACTCCATTACTGCACGCACGTCCAGACACCACCGATGGTGCTCTTCGGCCTTCAGCTCCGCCACGTTCTCCAGGTCAGCTTTGATGCAGAGCAGAAAGAACTGCAATGCAGCGCACAGGCGGTGCGAAGGAAGCGACGCGCTTGCGTCAGCTCAGCCACCAGCTCGCTTGCGTGCCAGGTCGCGCGTCACAGCTCGCGAAGGCGCCGTGCACCGGGCTGGCGCGAGGCGACAGGCACGCACCACCATGGGTAGTGTGCGAGCGGCCGCAGGTGAGCGACGCGCAGCTGCTTCGCATGCACGGTCGGCCACCGCGAGCGCAGACACGCAGAGCCGGAGGGCGCGCACTGGCTGACAATGGTCAGCTTTTTTGATGAATCAAAGAATGCCAAACAGAGAGGAGATAGTGTAGAGCATGCTGCAATCGTGCAATGGTGCAATCTAGAGGCGCCCGAGCTTCCATCCGCGACCTGCTCAGACATAGACCAGCGTCGCGGCCATGATTGCCCCCCCCAGCAGCGTGCCCCTGGCCAGCTGCGCGTCACGCTTGCACCTCCTTCCCTCCGGCAGCAGCTCCACCCAGCACACCGCAGTCATGATCCCACCCACAAAAGCCAGCATCAGCTGCAGCCTGAGCGGCGTCAGAAAGGGCTTCACAAACAGCAGCGCCAGCAATGCCCCAACCGGCTCGCTCAGACCGCTCACAAATGCGGTGCCAAGCGCGTAGCGACGACTGCCTGTGGCCGCGTAGATTGGCGCAGCCACGATCAGACCCTCCGGGATATTGTGTACCGCCACCGCGAGGGCCATCACCTGTGCGAGTGGTTAGTGGTTGGTTAGATGTTAAAGGATTCTCGCTCTCACCGGCCCGAAGTCCCCCTCCGTCAGCGACGCAAAGGCGACCGCGAAGCCCTCCGGCAGGTTGTGCAGCGTCATGGTGACAGCCATGAGGAAGCCCAGGCGGAGCAGGTTGTCCTTGCGAGCGGTCTCGACCACCGCTGCAGCACTGGCAGCGCTCTCGGCGGCGCTCGGGGGCTTGGCCTCCGCAATTCGCAGCGCCTCCGAGCGGCGAGTGACGCGCCCGGCAGGCTCCGCGGCTGGCAGCACTTCCGCTTCCGCGCTCAGAGCGCCCGAAGCACCCCCTCCCCCCGGGCCCCCCTCCCCCCGCACGGGCACCTCGAAGTGAGGCAGCAGCGGCTCCATCAACACGTAGGCCAGCCCGCCCGCCCCTGCGCAGAGGGCCACCTCCCAGACGCCGTTCTCACGCGCGTTCTGCACGATGAGTTCTAGCACGGACAGCGTCGCCATCACGCCGATCGCTGTGCCGAGCAGGAAGGCCAGCAGGCCAGCCTCCGGGCGCTTGATGATGGCCAGCAGGCCGCCCAGCGTGGTGGCGAGCCCCGCGAGCGTGCTCCAGGCGAGCGCCTTGAGCTCCGCGGGGCCCAGCAGCTGCGTCACGCGCCAGGGCGCGGCTGCGTCCTCCATAGCGCAGGCGAGTGTGAAAGAAGTGCGTGTTGAGAGCGATGAGCGAACGTTCGATTTGTTACATGCGAACAGCAGGTCCCCACTTCACCAGGCTAAAAGCTGCGCCACCTTGCCGTGCGGCCGGTTGCGGATGAACCACTTGACAGCCTCGTTGTAGCCGAAGATGTAGCCCGCGTAGATGAAGTGCGGCAGCCAGAAGGTGCCGTGAAGGCTGCGCGTCTGGAAGGCGTCCGTGCTCTGGAACGCCGGGATGTAGATCACCGCGCACGCAATGGCCACCTCCGCCACGACACCGTACACGGTGACCGCGTTGCTGAAGATGCCGTGCGTGAAGATGCTCACGCTGCGCGTGCGGCAGTTCCACACGTGCCACGCCTGGTTGAGCACCAGGGTGAGGTACCATGCGGCCTGGCTCTCGCAGAAGATGTTCCACTGCTCCAGCGCGTCGTACGACCGGCCGCTGCCGTCGGAGGCGACGAGGATGGGAACCACCGAGCCCTTGCTGGTCCACAAGCCCGCCGCGTTCTTCTCAAAAGGTGGGTACGCAAAGTAGCCAGAGTCCAGGCTGTAGGCCAGCTGGCGCACGCTGATGCCCATGTTGATGTAGACCAGGAAGTAGCAGAACATGCTCACCAGGCTGTTGCCCACGCCGGCTATCAAGTAGCTGTACACCAGGCTGGGCGCGGACACCAGCCGGTCGCGCTTCAGGTCCCGCGGCGGACGGCTCATCACGGCCGCCTCGGCGTTCTCGTAGGCCAGGCTGATCGCAGGGCCTTGCTCCGTCAACAGGTCGATTGTCAAGATCATGAGCCCGTTCAGCGCCAGCGGGAACGAAAAGGCCAGGTTCAGGAAGATGGGCAGCAGCTCCGGCCACAAATGAGCCAGCGTGTAGGCGATGGTCTTCTTCAGGTTGTCGAATAATGTGCGGCCCTCCTCAATGGCAGCCACGATGCTCGCAAAGTTGTCGTCCAGCAGAATGATGTCCGCAGCCTCGCGCGCCACATCGGATGCGTTGGCGCTGCCCATGGCGACCCCAATCTGCGCGCGCTTCAGCGCCGGGCTGTCGTTGACCCCGTCGCCGGTGACAGCCACCACCTCTCCGCGGCGCTGGTAGTGCTCCACCAGCAGCAGCTTCTGCTGGGGCGAGGTGCGCGCAAAGACAACCTCGGGCTTGGACAGGATGGCATCCCAGTCGTCCTGGCTGAGGCCACCGATCTGACTGCCCGTCACCACAACCGCCTCGGCGCGCGTGTCGGACAGCCGGATGTCGCGCTCCGGCACGCCATCCTCCTGGGCGATATCGCGCACGGTGCACTTGGTGATGATGCCCACCTTACGGGCAATCGCCTCGGCGGTCAGCGGGTGGTCGCCCGTCACCATGGTCACCTTGATGCCAGCCTTGCGGCAAAGGCCAATGGCCTCGGCCACGCCCGGGCGCGGCGGGTCCACCAGGCTGATGAGGCCACAGAAGGTGAGGCCCTCCGTGGGCGGGCGTCCCTCCTCCGTGGCGTACAGCTCGGGCTTGCTGGCGTCAATCACCCGGTACGCGAAGCCCAGCACCCGCTCTCCGCAGCTGCCGAATCGCTCGTAGGCGCTGGTGTACTCCTCCATGAAGTCCTCGTCGACTGGGCGCGTGGTGTTGTGGTACATGTAGTCGGTGCAGCGAGCCACGATGATCTCCGGCGCACCCTTCATGAACACGATGTGCGTCTTGGTGGGCTGTGCGGGGTCGGGGACGATGGCCAGGGACCACTTGTTGACGGAGTTGAAGGGGATCTCAAAGACCTTTGGGAAGGTGCGCCGCGCAATGGCAACGGGGTATACCTTGTCGCAGTAGCGCAGCAGGCCCGCGTCGGACGCGTCGCCCAGAATGGCGCGATCAACGCTGCCCAGCGCGCCGGAGGGGCCGTCCTCGTAGCGCGCGCGGTTGCAGACGCCGGCAATGGTGAGCACGCGAGCGTGCGCGCTGAAGCTCTTCCAGCCAAGCTTGCCGCCAGGCATGCTCATGATGGTGTTGGATGCGAAGCCGGAGATTGTGAAGCTGTTGAGGGTCTGCTGGGTCTGCGCGTGTGAGGCGTAGCCGCCTGCGCCACCCTCACCCAGCGCATCCATGATCTGGCGGTCCAAAGAGCCCTTGCGCGACGTAGCCTTGCTGCCAGTCAGTCTGAGCACGGATGCGCCGCCGTCAATGGTGACCTCGCTGTCCTCGTTCAGCGAGCTGAGGTCGATCTTCTTGCTGGGCTGGGGGGCGCCCACCCCGTCGCTGCTCTTGCGGAATGTGCTGCGAGCCATCTGGTCGTACAGTTGGGGCCCGCCGCCGGCATAGGCGTTGAAGACGTTGCGGCAGTACCACAGGTTCTCCACGCTCATCCGGTTCTGCGTCAGCGTGCCCGTCTTGTCGCTCGCAATCACAGTGGCGCTGCCAAGGCTCTCAATGATGTTGGTGCGCTTCACCAGCACATGGCGAGCAGCCATGCGCTTCGCTGTGATGCTCAGGCAGCTGGTCACCGTCGCAGGCAGGCCCTCCGGAATGTTGGCCACCAGAACCACAATGAAGCCGTTCACGAAGCTGCTGACGAAGGGGCGCTTGCGGCCCATGCCGATGCCGAAGAACATGAATGCCGACACGACTGCGATTACGGCCACGAAGTTGACGAAGCGGTGCACCTCTTTCTCCAGCAGCGTCTCCTCATTGATGCCGGAGCCGCCGGCCAGGCTGGCGATGCTGCCGATCATGGTGGCGTCGCCCGTCTTGATGACAACGCCGTAGCCCTCGCCGTTCATCACCAGCGAGCTGCTGAACACCACGTTGCGGCACTCGATGGGCGCGTCGTGCAGCGCATTCACGGTGGCCGTGATTGCGTCTGGCTCGCCGGTGAGGCTGGAGCACTCCGTCTTCAGGTCACTCGTCGCAATCACGCGCAGGTCCGCCGGCACGCGGTCGCCCAGGCACAGGCGCACCAGGTCACCCGGAACCAGGTCCGTGGGGTCGATGCGCGTCTCGCAGCCGTCGCGGATGACGGCCGTGGAGGAGGCCATCATGCCGTTGATGCTCGCCAGCACATCTGCCGTAGCCTTGTCCTGCCAGAAGGTCACCGTGCATGTGACCACCACAATCACGTACAGCGCGATGCCCAGGTAGTTGTTGGCGGCGGCGGTGGTGTCCAGGCTGTGAGGAGAGGCGAGAGGTGTCCCGTGAGCCTCGAGCTTGGAACTCCTAGTACCAGCACGCGCCTGAACGCAATGTGGCACAGCACGCCGGCGATGAGGAGGAGAATCATAAACTTGTCGGTGAACTGGCGCGCACGGGGCGGTGAGCAGGAGGGAACAATTGGTGGGCGCTGCTTGCGCGCCAAGGCGTGCGCGGAGCCGCTGGCAAGGCGCGCGTGGACGCAGCGCGACACGGGCACGCACTTTGAGGAGGAACTGGAGCCAGAGCGGGCGCTGCTTGGGCGGGGAGATGATGTTTGGGCCGTAGACTGCTAGGCGCGCGGCTGCGTCCGAGGCGCTCAGACCCAGGCTCTTGGCCGGCGCCTCACAGTCCAGCCGCGTGGTGTGCCTCGCCGCAAGCTCGGGCAGCGACAGCAGGTGCTGCGTGCGTGACGGGAGCAAGCGGTCAGACACAGGAGCCCACACCACCCCTTGGCGTCTGGCACACACAGCCTCTTCAAGCCTTCGCAAGCAACGCGCGCACCTCGTCGCAGGTGTACTCGCCCTTGGTCTCCGGCACGGGCGCGCTCACCACGGAAACCGCGGAGAGAGCCACTTCCGCCATGACGAGCGGCACACACACTACACGACTCCACGCCCACGCGCCCGCGCAGCGCGGGCACAACGCCTTTTTTGCGATACTCCACCCCGACAGGTCAGACTCTCTTCTTACACGCCACTCATGTACGACGGACGAGTCGACGACCTACTACAACTTGTAGCGCGGCGGGCGGCCAGCTGGGTCGGATGTCCTTTCACTGCCCTACGGCTCTCTGTCGCCATGTCCTCCGACGATACTTACCACGCGGCTGCGCGTCGTGGCGACTTCGCAGAGCTGCGTCGTTTGCTTGTGCTGGATCCCGGGCTGCTGCATAGCCGTGACGCGGGCGGTCGCAGCGTGCTGCACCATCTGGCCGCGCTGGAGCCGGGGCAGAGCGGCGCGGCGGTGCAGGCTTTGACGTGGCTGCGCAGTTTGGACGGGCTGCAGGTGGACGCTCTGAACGAGAAGACGGGACTCTCACCTCTTCACCGCGCCGTACTCTCCGACAACCGCACCTTCGCGCTGGCGCTGGTGGAGGCTGGCGCCAACGCGCTGCTGACGTCACCCAAGGAGCGGCGCTCGGCGGTGGACCTCTGCCGCGACACAGCCTTTGCCCAAGAGCTCCTGCAAGCCTCCACGCTCGCCTCAGCGGCAGCGACGCCTCCCGCCGCGTCGCCGACGGCGTCGACAGCGCCGCGGCGGGCGTCATTGGACAGCACCCAGGGGGCGTCTTTGGCTTCTCGCGAGCAGAGCGCTTTCTCGGGCGCTGCGGCGGCCCCACCCGCGCCCCAGGCCGCCGCAGCGCAGCCCGGCGGCACGGAGGCGCGCGAGGAGGCGTTGGTGGAGGCGTCGCCGCGAGCGAGCGCACAGCAGGCGCCGCTCTCTCGCAGACAGCTCGCGTTGCCCTCAGCAGCCGCCGCCGCATCGCTGCAGGCCGCCTGGACGCGCATCGCCGCCGCGCTGCCTTCCCTGCAGCGCACACCCGCCCTGCAGCGGCTCGCCTGGCGGGGAGTGCCGCCGTCGCTGCGGCCCGCCCTCTACGCCGCCGCCACCGGCGCCTCTGCCGCGCGCTGCGCCCTGGACGCCTTCGGACTGGGCTACGCGCACCTGTGCTGCTGCGCAGACGCGCTGCTTGCCGAGGCTACGCAGCAGCAGATCGACAAGGACGTTGGGCGCTCGGGGCTGTCGCTGCAGGACGCCACTGCGCAGGCGCTGCGGCGCCTGCTGCGCGCGCTGGCGGTGCTGGACCCGGCTACTGGCTACTGCCAGGCGATGAACAGCGTGGGCGCGCTGTGCCTGGTGCTGACGGCGGACGAGGAGGCTGCGTTCCAGCTGGCGCTGTGCGTGCTCAGGCGCGTGCTTGCGCTGCACGTGCTCGGCCCTCCAGCTGACGCAGCACCGCGCCCGCAGGCACGTCTACCCGCCAGGCTACTACGGAGGCGTGCTGGCGCCCGCCCGCACAGACTCCGCGGCTGTGGCAACCGCGGTGCTGCGCCTCAAGCCGGGGCTAGCAGCTGCGCTCGGCGGCGCAGACAACGCCACGCTGCTGCTCAGCAGCCTGGCGCTGCCCTGGCTCATGTGCGCCTTCGTCGGGGCGGTGCCCCTGGAGCTCACCCTCCGGCTGTGGGACCTCCTCGCCCTCAACGGCCTCGAGCCGCTCCTCCAAGTCGCCGCCACCCTGCTGCTGGACGCCGCCGACGCCGCAGCCGCCGCCGGGCGCACGCTGGGCGAGGCGGCTGCGCTGGACTGCCTGATGGGCAGCGTGTCGCGCGAGCTGGCCGAAGTGCTGTCGCCCGACATGGTGGACGACCTCCTCGAACGAGCGCGCCTCCTGCCCTGGCTGCTAGAGCCCGCGGCACAGGACGTGGACACGCACGGGTCGTCGGGGGGCGAGCTGAAGCGCGTTGTGGCGGGCGCGAGAGGCGCTGTGAGGGGCGCGCAGGAGCGCATTCAAGCCGCGGGAGGGGCTAAAGCGGTCGCCGGCAACGCGCTGCGCGGCCTGGCGGCGCGCATCGGCCGCGCCGCAAAGTCCTCAACAGCATCCGGCAGCTCCCATGAGCCGCAGTCGGCGCAGCAGTCGCCTGACGCCCCCCCGCCGCCGCCCGCGCCGCCGGTGGCTGCGACGCGTGCGCTGAGCGACGTGCGCATCGCCCACAGCGTGCCCGCCAGCACGGCTTTGAGCAGCCTGCGCTGCTCTGCCGCCGCCGCGGTTGGCCTGAAGGCGGCCCTGGACGACTGCGAGTGCCAGCTGGACCCGCCGCTGCCGGAGGCGCTCTTTCCCCAGGGGCTCGCTCCACAGCTCGCGGCGGCAGCGGCGCTGGCGGGCCTGTGGGTGGGCACGCCGGAGGCGACTGCGGCTGAGGCTGAGGCTGAGGACGAGGACGAGGTGGAGGCGGTGCTCTCGGAGCACGCTCGGCGCCAGGCGGCGGAGCTGCTGGGCGAGCAGGCGGACGCGGGTGCGCTGCGCAAGCTGCGCGCGCTGCTGGACGGAACGCTGTGAGCTAGAGTCTCTAGTCTTAGTTGTGGCAGCTAGAGTCTCTAGACGCTAGTGTTTTATATACATTGTTACTAGCTCAGCTCTCACGCGCTGACATTCAGGGCAGTCCCCGACCTCTCGCTCTGCCACGACCCATCTGCATTCTCCACCGAGCTGTCGCCGCGCGGCTGCCCCCCGTGCATGCTGCTGTCCATGTCCTGACACATGAAGTGCACGAAGCCGTCCAAGAAGTCGTCCGCATTGAAAGAACCAGGCTCGTTCTCCCAGGTGCCCTCTTCCCGGGCGCGCATCTGTGCCACGTGTCGCTCCAAGGTATCCTCCGACATATCTTCGGCATTGGGGGTGGCCAGCAATTTCAGCGCCACGCCGACCACGCGGCCGCCTTGGATCTGCGCGGTGACGAGCCCGGGGAGCAGCTGAGCGGCGGCTTGGTCTGTGGCACAGGAGGCGCAGCGCTGCGCGAGGGAGGCCGCGGCGCGCTTGGCCTGCGCCCCCGGGCCGTGGTCCACCAGCGCGGTGAGGGAGAGCAGGCCGGGGGTGGAGGTCGTGGGTGGCCAGCTGGCAAAGGCCACAGCGGTGGTCGCAACACCACAGGCGCCGCCGTCGCACTGGCACAGACGCGCCAGGTTGCTTCGCAGAGCCTTGGCCAGTGCCTGCATGCGCGCGGGCGTGAGGCTTGCCCAGCGCCTGACGTGGGTAGCTGGAAAGCCGAAAAGCGCTAGGACACAAAAGGGTCACGCAGGTCTGCAGCCCGTTCGCAGCGCGCGCGTGGCACGCGTCTAGCACGCGCGCCCCCGACAAGCGCAGCCGCCCACGGAACAGCGGTCCCAACCGTGGCAGAGCGCTGCGTGGCGCGCGGTCCCTACGTGGGTCCCGTTCCACGGACTACACGCACCACCACCGCCGGGGCGCCCTCCAGGCTCTCCAGCTTCACGCGCAGCGTAGCCTCCACGTGCGTGTAGTACCGCTTGTCCTTGTCTACAACCGCCGGGTCGCCGCCGAAGCAGCCACCACAAGACATAGTACTGGCGGAGACGCAGTGCCTCGCGATTCACAGCGAAAGGGCGAGGCCGGGAGGCCGGGGCGGGCGCACGCGACGGGCAGGGGCGCGACGAGTGCTGACACTCAAGCGTCGTACGGATCAGTGATGAGGAGGAGGATAGATCTAGTAAGATCTAGACCTCGCGACATCTGGGCGACATCTTGGCGTCTCTAAAACTCACTCAGTCATCCAGCGCCGGGGATTGCGCCGGCGCCGCGGTGCTGCATGTCTGGCTGTGCGCGTCGCATCCGTCGTAGACGTGCAGCTGTGCTCCGCCTGCGTCTTGGAGCCCCAGTGCGCTGTGCTCCGCCTTGACGCAGGCGCATCTGGTGTGCTGTGTGGCCGCGGCCACCATTCTACGCGGCACGAGCCCGGACGCTGTGCACCACACCCTCCCCCCCTGCTCCGCGGTCCAGGAGGCACTGCAGGGTGGCGCAGCTTGCTCGCTGGCTGCCAGCGCCTCTCGCTCCTGCGCCACCGCGCGCGCGGCGGACTGCACGAGCGCCACCGGGGGCAGCGGCGCGCCCCGGGCGTCGTAGAAGGCGCTGTCTGCGAGGCGGCCGAGGAAGGTGTAGTCTTTCGCGTAGAAGTCCTGCCAGTGCGCCAGCCCAGCCAGCTCGGCCTCAGTCAGCCCCGCCACGCTCTCCACCAGGCCTGCCGGGCGCCAGCTCAGCGGATGCAACGTTCGAACAGCGCGTGCGAATAGCACACACCCTCCTCAGTGAAGTCCCCGCTCACGAACGCACGGCTTCCGTCACGCCCGCTGAAAAACGAGTAGCCGCCTCCGGGACCATAGTGCTTGCGGCCTTTGGTGACGTCAAAGACCTGAGAGTTTTTTACGCGAGAGAGCTCAACCGTCAGTGCTGTCACCTCACAACCCAAACCTTCGTAAACGCGCCTGCCCGCAGATGGCGAGCCAGATGGGGTCGCCCAGGCTGCCGTTGCGTCGCGCCAGCTGCGCGTGGGAGATGAGGCGTGTTGAGGGAGAGAGGAGGAGGGCGCGAGCGCGCTCGACAACAACGTCGCGTGACGCGGCAGAGCACAGCACCGCCGCCACACAGGCAGCGCATGCGAAGAGGAGCAGCGGCGCGCGGGACCTGTTGCGGGGACGTGTTAGGTGAGGAGCGAGCGAGAAATGAGCGCGCCATGCCAGCACGCACCGTGTTTGACGCGCAATCGCTTCTGGTGGTTGCGGAGCCGCAGGCACGTCTGGTACGAGCACCTGTCGACGACGCGCCGACATCGGACAGCGGAGGAGAGCGCCCTGTTGTACTACGACTGTTGTACGACGACAACGCAGAAGAGCTGGAAAGAACAAACAAGACGCCCTGCGCACTGCGTCACCAACACGCACTACACACGCAGCCTTGCGTCGCGCCGTGCTGCCACGGGCCCGCACGAATGTGGCGCGTGGCGGCGCGTCGTGTGGCTTCGTCGCCGCTCGTCGCGCCGTCTCCAAGGCGGTCCGCCAGCTCCTTGGCCGCGCAGCTGGTGAGCTACTCGCAGGAGCGCGTATCGCGTGGGGAACACGGTGAGGCTGTGTCCGTTCTGGAACACGGCTTGACGTTGGTGGGGAGTGGGGAGGCGGACGATAGCGCATGCGTTGGGGCCGCTTTGGCGGCGGTGCACCGTGACGCGGGCCGGTTTGCAACCGCCGCTGCTTTGTACGACACGGCGGGCGACGTTGCACGCACACCTGCACTGGCGGTGTCGGCGCTGGTCTGGGCAAGCGCCTCGCACTCCGCCGCCGCGTCGCACCCAGCCGCGCTTCACGCCGCGCAGCGCGCTGAAACGCGCGCGCTGGGAGACCCTGTTCTGGGGCTGGCGGTGGCGGGCGCACGAGCCTCCGCGCTGCACGCGAGCGGCTCTCCGGACACCGCCTCCGCCTTTGCGCCTCTCTCCGCCGCCGCCGCAGGTGCCGCGCAGTCGCTCTCCTCCGCCCTGGCAGCGGGCGTGCACGCGGCCGCGTTGTGGCGCGGCTGCTGCGGCGACGCGTCGGGCGCTCAGGGGCTGCTCGCTCTGGCTTCCCAGCTCTCTCTCAGCCTCCAGAACCAGCTTGGCGAGCGTCCTGGCAGCGCGCACGCGCTGCTGTGCGCAGCGGATGCGCGTCTGCTGAGCGCGGACGTTGCGCTGGCGTCTGCGCAGGTTGCGCTCTTCGCGGACGACGCTGATGGTGACGCCGAGGCGCACGCGGGCGAGGCGCTGCGTCTGGCGGAGGCGCTTTCGGGCGATCAGCACCCGCGCGTGGGACTGGTGCTGGCGGTCTCGGCGGACGCAAGGCTCAGTCGGCTGCTGTGGGATGCCTCACGCCAAGGAGACGGCACGCTGGGCGACGCCACGGAGGTGTTCGTCTGCGAGGCGCTCTACCGCCGCGCCCTCAAGCTGCTGGGGGAGCACCGACAGGTGCCAGGTGCCGACGCTCTGGCGCCGCCCCTCAAGAGCCTGCTGCTGCGCAGGCTGGCGGAGGTATTGCGCATCGCTGGGCCCACGCGCGGCGCAGAGGCTGCGCGAGTTGCGGCGGAGGCTGCGTGGCACGACGACACGGCTGCAGTGGTGCGGCCCTGGGCCAAAGCGCCGCCGGCCCAGAAAAGGGCCATGCTCAGCCTGCGCCTCCACCGGCCGCTGCTCGGTTAGCTGGGCACCATGGCGCGCGAACACACACTGAAAGCACAATACACATCTCACCACCTCCGCACTCTCACCGCGTCTGGTGAAACACCCACTCGCCGCCCTCCGCCTGCTTGACTGCGGTGCACTTGGCTCCCACGCGCCAGAGCGCCTGCCACACGGGCGTGGGGTCGTACAAGTAGTGCTCCGGGAAAGCCAGCCTCAGCGCCTCCGTCGCCTCCCGGGCGTGGTAGTGCGGGATGGTGTGGTTCACGTGGTGCGCCACGTGCGTGCTGCCAATGCGGTGGTGCAGAAAGTCGAACAGCGGACCGTATGGCCGGTCAATCGTCTGCAGCGCTCCCTTCACAGGCGACCAGTCGTCGCCTCCAAAGTGCGGCACATCCACATCCGTGTGCTGCAGCCAGGTGTAGGCCACCAGCCAGGCATTGGTGACCATCAGAGGCGCCACGTACAGTGCCACCACTGGCCACGCGCTGCCGACTGCCACGCCCCAGGCCACTAGCGCGCCCAACACGGCCACGATGCCGATGTCGGAGAGCAGGACCTTGCTGCCCCACTTGCCGGGAAAGAGCGCGTGGCGGCCGCTGGCGCCCGCCCACGGCCAAAAGTGGTTCGTCGCGCCTCGCACCGGCCCCCCGCTGGCGCCAGTCAACAGGTACACCGGCCACCCGAAGCCCAACACGGCCAGCAGGTTGACCACCGCGAACACGGGCTCCGAGAGGCGCTCCTTGAGCGTGAACATGAACGCGCCGTCCGCGTTGGTGGCCTTCATGGGCACATGCGTCTCCCCCTCCTCGATATGGTTGGTGCGCGCATGGTGCACCGCGTGGCTGCGCTGCCAGGAGAAGTAGGGCACCAGCAGGGCGCTGTGCAGCACGTAGCCCACGGTGTCCTGCAGCACCTTGTTGTCGCTGAAGGCGCCGTGTCCGCACTCGTGCGCCACCACCCAGCAGCCGGTGGCCACCGTGCCGGTCACGCAGGCGTAGGCGAGCCACATCGGCAGGTAAGCGGCCTGCAGAGGGAGGAAGGCGGCGGCAGCGGCCACGCAGCCGAGCGTCATGGCCGTGCTCAGCGCAGCATAGAACAGCGACAGCGGCGTGTTCTTTTGGAAGCAGTGCGGCGGGATGGCGCGCAGCACGTCGGGCATGGAGGGGTAGGCTGCAGGTGGCAGGTTGCGCAGTGCCTTGCCCTCAAGCCCGCTCAGCAGCTGCTCCGCCTGCGGGCGGGACGACCCGGGCGCGGGCGGCGAGGCGACCGCAGCGCAGACGCGCGCGCACTCGAGGGTGGGAGAGCGGCGTGCGGCCTGTGGCGGAGCGCGAGAGCGAGCGTCAGCAGGGAATGCTAGAGCCGGCCATCGCGCGCCACGGCGCAAAGCAGCGCAGTGTGGGCCGCGGGCGCGCGCGGGCGTGGCTGGGGGCGCACCGCGCGGTGAGCCGGCGAGGCTGACAAGCAACACCGAGTGCTGCCGGCACCCGCGCTGCGCGACCGCCGCACCGCGCAGCCCAGCAGCAGCTGCGCCGAGCAGCACAGAGCGGCCATCGCGCCGCGTGCACGCGGCGACGTGACAGGCGGAGGCTCTTACTGTCCACATCCACTGCTGCTGACGTGGCAAGCTCCTGCTCACTTTCCTCCCTCCCTTGCTTGCACGTGTGGTCTCGTGGCCAGTCTGCGCTACCGCAGCTCCTGGCATCACCATGCAGGCCGCTCGGTCAGCGCGCTCCGTCAGCGCGGTCGCTGCACCGCAGTCGCGCCACCCTGCGACTCCACGCGTGCCTGTGCCATGCGCGCCCGCCGCCCTAGCCTACGCCACCGCCGCGCTGATGCTGTGTGCACAGCCGTGCAGTGCGGAGCTGAACAAGTTCGAAAGCGGTGCGTGGCGAGACGAGCTCTCTTGTGGCTATGTGTAGGCAGCGCTGGGACCACTCGTCCTCGTCTCCTGAAGCCTCTGCCCCGCCCTCAACCTGCAGCCACCTTCGGCGAGTTCAACCGAGGCAGCGCGCAGCAGTTTGGCGGCACGAACCAGGCACGTGGCAACGTGAGCCCGGTAGTAAGTCCGCACTCACACTGCTCCGCAGAAAAAGGTGGACTTCGCAGCTTCATACGGCAAGGACCTGCGGCTGACCAACTTCACTGCAACCGACATGCGTGCCTCCAAGTGCCGCGGCTGCGACTTGCGCGGGGCGTACCTCATTAAGGCTGTTGCGCCGGACGCGGACTTTAGCGGCGCTGACCTGAGCGACGCGCTGATGGACCGCGCGGTGTTCGTCGGCGCTGACTTTACAGACGCGGTGCTCGCACGAGTGGTGTTGACGCTGAGCGACATGAACGGCGCGAAGATTGAGGGTGCCGACTTCTCCGACGCGCTCCTGGACAAGCTACAGCAGCAGGGGCTGTGCAAGTACGCCGGAGGGGTGAACAGCAAGACGGGGGTTGACACACGCAAGAGCCTCGGCTGCGGAGGCCGCCCTCGCGGGTCCCCGTCCGCCTACATGACCGACTCCGGGAGCGCCAAGCCGGAGGCGCTCTTCGAGGAGAGCCGCTTCAGCGCCTACACAAACAAGTGAACGCAAAGCGAGGTGTGAGCTGGTTTAGGGTTCATAGGGTTTAGGGCGGAAACCCATTTGTGGTGTTTAGGGTTTAGGGTTTAGGGTTTAGGGTTTAGGGTTCGGGTTCGGGGCTCGGGTTCGGGGTGGGGTTGAACGCGGACACTGCGAGACGAGCCGCCGGCGCCTTGGACGATGGCGGGATAGTCACATAGTGCCGGCGACCTGATAGTCGGTCACTATGTGACATAGGCAGATGATGCACTATGCCAGGTGGTCCCGCTTGCGGGCGTGTGAGGCCACCCCGGCGGACGCTGTGAGCCGCAGTGCGGACGCTTCAGGAGCCTGCTGGATAGTGGTCGGTAGGGTCGGACCCCCAAAAACGTTTGGTAACGAATTGGTTAGGAGTTGTGGTCTGACACCCGAAAACTCTTGGTAACGGATTGGTTAGGACTTGTGAAGCGGAGTCTGAGGTGACGTGTCAACTCAAAGTGCCGCCGCCCAGCGAGCTGAGTGACAATGACGTGTCAGGGTTGGACTCTGTAACC